>Ga0081538_10000127_pt1 | contig 77655 bp, 72 predicted proteins | sample TabmetS5T2R1_FD_71022 | JGI IMG/M metagenome (GOLD analysis project Ga0081538, IMG submission 71022) | Tabebuia heterophylla rhizosphere microbial communities from the University of Puerto Rico - S5T2R1 | ecosystem: Host-associated > Plants > Roots > Rhizosphere ... | reverse complement strand
GGAGGGGATCGCCATCCAGGCGATCTCGACGCGCAAGCCGCGCGACGTGCCGGTGCTCGACACCGAGGGCGGCGTGATCATGCCCGGCCTCATCGACCTCCACGGCCACCCCGAGTTCAACGTGTTCGCGGCCTGGGAGCCGCCCCGCCAGTTCGTCAACCGCTACGCCTGGCGCGGCTCCGACATCTACAAGGAGCTCGTCAGACGGCCCCAGGACCGGCTCATCGCCGCCCTCCCGCGGCAGACGCAGCTCCGCTACGCGGAGATCCGCGCGCTGGTCGGCGGCGTCACGGCGATCCAGGGGACGTCGGAGCGCGTCGAGCGGCTCGAGGAGGAGTCGCTCGTGCGAAACGTCGACCGCTGGATCTTCGGCCGCCACCGGGCCCGGGCGATGATCGACCTGCCCGACGAGGGGCAGCGCGACTTCGCCCGCCTCCAGCGGATTCTCGGCGAGATCGACGCCGGAGCGGTCGACGCCTTCTACGTCCACCTCGCCGAGGGCCGGCGCGACAACCGGCGCTCCGTCGACGAGTGGGCCCGCCTCGTCCGGACGAACGCGCTCACGTCCGCGACCGTGGTGATCCACGGCACCGCGCTCGGACGCGACCAGCTCGGTGACATGAAGGACGCGGGCGCGAAGCTCGTCTGGTCGCCGCAGTCGAACCTGCGGCTGTACCGCGAGACCACGCTGGCGTCGGACGCCCTGGAGGTCGGCCTGAAGGTCGGCCTCGGCGCCGACTGGCTCCCGACGGGCAGCCAGAGCCTGCTGCACGAGCTGCGGGTAGCCCGCAACGAGCTGATCCGCCAGCGCGCGGACCCCGGGGCCCGGCGGCTGGTCGACATGGTCACGAGCGACGCCGCAGCCATCGCCGGCCTCGGCGACGAGCTGGGCCGGCTCGAGCCGGGGCGCCCGGCCGACCTGGTCGTGCTCGAGCGGCGCGCCGGCGACCCCTACGAGAACGTGCTCGACGCCGAGCCGTCCTGGGTGCAGCTCGTGATGCTGGACGGAGACCTGCCGTACGGACGTACCGACTGGCTCGAGACGCTCACCGACCCCGGCGAGCGGGAGCGCCTCGAGCCGCTCATCGCCTGGGGGAAGCGGATGCTGCTCGACACGAGCCACACCGCCGCCGCGCCGACCGGCGAGCAGCCCCCGCTCGGGCTCCTGCGCGAACAGCTGATCGGCGAGTACCCGCAGGTGGGCCCGATCTTCGCGTGACCCGGCCCGAGAGGAGGAGAGCGTGCTGACGATCAACCTGGCGCTGGTGTCGGAGATCGAGGATCACGATCCCTCCGACCTCGCCCGGGTGGCCGCGGCGCTCCAGCGCCAGGCCGCGCGGGACTTCGCCCCGGTCTGGGACGTCAGCGCCACGCTCGACGGGTTCCCGCGGCTCGAGGACGTCCCCGTGGGCTACTGGCCCATGATCATCGTGCCGGACGTGAAGGGGGCGGCCGGCATCCACCTCGACAAGGACGGCCAGCCGTTCGCGCTGATCGAGATGTCGAGAAGCTGGTCGCTGACGGCGAGCCACGAGATGCTCGAGATGCTCGCCGACCCGTTCGGCAACCGGCTCGTGCCGGGCGCCTCGGTCAAGCGGGGGCAGGGGCGGGTGGAGTACCTGGTGGAGGTGTGCGACCCCTCGCAGGCGGCCGAGTTCGGGTACACGGTGAACGACATCCTCGTCTCGGACTTCTATACGCCGCGGTTCTTCGACCCCGTGCGGACGGCCGCCACCCGCTACAGCTTCACCGGCGCCATCGAGCGCCCGCGGCAGGTGCTGCGGGGCGGGTACCTCTCGTGGCACGACCCGAAGAGTGGCCACTGGTGGCAGCAGCGCTGGTTTCGAGCGCGCAAGGAGTACCTTGACCTCGGAGTGTTCGACGTCGCGAAGCACGGCAGCTTGCGGGCCTTCATCGACCGGCAGACGGACCATCCCGGCATCGAGAAGGGCCTGCCCAGGGGTGATGTAAAGCTGAGGGACGCGGTCCAGGCCGGCAAGCAGACGGCGAAGTCGGCCGCCTCGAAGGCCGACTCGTGGCGCGAGCAGTACACCGCGGCGATCGAGGCGTCGAGCGCGTGATGGAGGGGCGTCCGGACGACCGGGAGGAGCGGGAGCGCCGGGCGGCCGGCCTGCGCCGAAGGGTTCAGGACCTGGTCGGCGGCGAGGCCGGCGAGCGGCCGCGGCCGCGCAGCCCGCACGAGTTCATCGAGGAGCGGATGCGGGAGGAGGACGCTCGCGTGGAGCGCGACGAGGGCGAGCCGGCGGAGGAGGAGGACGAGGCCTGACGCAGGGCGGTCAGCTCCTAGCGCCGGCGGAGGCCGGAGCGCGGGCCGCGCCCTTCTCCGGGATGAGCAGCGAGGCGCCGATGGCGCCGCCGAGGTCGCCGAGCTCGGCGAGGTGGACCGGCGGCGGGTCGTCGCTCGCGAACAAGTGGGGCATCATGGCCTCCTCGATCCGCGCCCGGTAGGGCTCTCCGAGCCGCAGGCCGAGCCCGCCGCCGATGATCACCGCCTCGACGTCGAGGACGTTGAGCGCCGAGGCGACGCCGGCGCCGAGCGCCTCCACCGCCTGGTCGAGCAGCTTGTGCGCCAGCTTGTCGTCGTGCTCCAGCGCCCGCCCCCACACGCCACTGGTCAGCCGGTCGCGCCCGCGCTTCTCCATGATCTTGAAGAGGTCCGTCTTCGCGCCCTTCTCCATGCGCCGCCGGGCCCGTTCCTCGAGCGCCTTTCGACCGGCGTACGCCTCCATGCAGCCGCGCCGCCCGCAGGGACAGCGGGCGCCACCGGTCTTGATGACCATGTGGCCGATCTCGCCCGCCCCGCCGCGACCGAGCCACGGCTTGCCGTCCAGGATGATCCCGCCGCCCACGCCCGTGCCCCAGAAGACGCCGAGGATCGAGCGGTAGGGCCGACCGGCCCCGAGCTTGAACTCGGCGTCGGTGGCGACCTGCACGTCGTTCTCGATCCTGACGGGGGTGCCCAGCGATTCCTCGAGCGCGCCGCCCAACGGGAAGGAGTCCTCCCAGTCGGGGAGGTTGCGCGCGCTCGTCACGATCCCCCGGCGATCGTCGACGATGCCGGGCGAGCCGACCCCGACGCCGTCGAGATCGGCGGTCTCGACTCGCGCCGCGCTCGCGGAGGCACGCAGTGCGTCGACCATCGCTTCCGCCACGTCCGGCGGCCCGCCGGCGGTCGGCGTGAAGACGCGTTCGGCCCCCCGCACCTCGCCCCCCTCGTCCACGACCACCGCCTGGATCTTCGTCCCACCGAGATCGATGCCGCCCCTCATGGGGACGAAGCTACACCGTCGGGCGGCAGGGTGCGAGACTCGCGGGAGTGATTCGCGCCGCCGCACCAGCGGAGAGGGAAATCCCGCGTGGCCGGTGACGGGGTCGTGCTCGGCGTCGACGTGGGCGGTACGAAGATCGCTGTGGCCGCCGTACGGGGCGCGGAGGCCCACGAGCGGGTCGAGCACCCCACCGAGCTGTCGAGCACCTCGGCGCTGCTCGACGGGCTCGAGGCGACCGTCCGCGAGGTGATCGCGAGGACCGAGAGCCCCGCGGCGATCGGGGTGGGCGTGCCATCGCAGATCGAGTACAGCACCGGGAGGGTGGAGACGAGCGTGAACATTCCGCTGACCGGCGTGCCGCTCAGGTCCGAGCTCGGCCGCCGCTTCGGGGCGCCCGTGTTCGTCGACAACGACGCCAACTGCGCGGCGCTGGCCGAGGCCCAGCTGGTGCCGTGCGACGAGCTGGTCATGCTCACGCTCGGCACCGGCGTCGGCGGCGGGGCGATCGTCGGCGGCCGCATCTTCCGCGGCGCCCACGGGCTGGGGGCCGAGCTCGGGCACTTCTCGGTGAACGCCGACGGCCCCCATTGTCCGGGGAACTGCCCCAACAGCGGCTGCCTCGAGGCGTACTGCTCGGGGCAGGCGCTCGCGCGCGACGCGACCGAGCTGGCCGAGGACAAGCCGGACAGCCGGCTCGCCCGCCTGCTCGGGAGCGACGACAAGGTCTCGGGGCCCGACCTGGTCGCCGCCGCCGAGGATGGGGATCCGGACGCGCTCCTCATCTTCGAGCGCTTCGCCCGCATGCTCGGGGTGGGAATCGCCGGGTACGTGAACGTCTTCCAGCCCGAGCACTTCGTGATCGGCGGTGGTCTCTCACGCGCCTCGCACCTCTACCTCCGCCGCGCGATGCAGGAGGCCTCGGCGCGGGCCCTCCCGGCGCTCTGGCGCCGGGTCAGGATCTCGCTTGCCCGGGGCGGCGCCGACGCGGGGGTAATCGGCGCCGGCGTGCTCGCCGCGCAGGAGGTGCGCGACGAACGCCGGGTCGCACCGGCCGGGCCGCGGCGCGATACTGGGACCGCGAAGATCACCGAAACCAAGGGAGTCGAATGAGCACGACCACGTCGACCGAGATCGACGAGCTCTGCGTCAACACGATCCGCACGCTGTCGATGGACGCGGTGGAGAAGGCCAAGTCCGGCCATCCCGGCACGCCGATGGCGCTCGCCCCGGTCGCCTACGTGCTCTACACGCGGCTCATGCGCCACAGCCCCGAGCAGCCCGAGTGGTTCGACCGCGACCGCTTCGTCCTCTCCGCGGGTCACGCCTCGATGCTGCTCTACTCGGTGCTCTACCTCACGGGCTACGGGCTGACGCTCGACGACCTGAAGAACTTCCGCCAGCTGGGCAGCCCGACCGCCGGCCATCCCGAGTACGGACACGCGGCCGGTATCGAGGCCACCACGGGCCCGCTCGGCCAGGGGCTTGGCATGTCCGTGGGCCTGGCGCTGGCCGAGGCCATGCTCGCCGCCCGCTTCAACCGGCCCGGCCACGACATCATCGATCACAGCACCTACGTGATCGCGAGCGACGGCGACATCCAGGAGGGCGTGGGCTCCGAGGCGTCCTCCCTGGCGGGGCACCTCGGCCTCGGCAAGCTGACGGTCTTCTACGACAACAACCACATCCAGCTCGCCGGCGAGACCTCGATGGCGTTCAGCGAGGACGTGGGTAAGCGCTTCGAGGCCTACGGGTGGCACGTGCAGGACGTGGGCGAGGACCTCTCCCTCGATCGGCTCGCGGGCGCCGCCGAGGCGGCGCGCGACGTTCCCGACCGGCCGTCGCTCGTGATCGTCCGCTCCCACATCGGCTACGGCTCCCCGCACAAGCAGGACACCTACCAGGCGCACGGGTCGCCGCTGGGTGAGGAGGAGGTTGCGCTGACCAAGGAGGGGTACGGCTGGGACCCCGACGCTCGGTTCCAAGTGCCGGACGAGGCGCTCGCCCGCTTCCGCGAGGTGGTGCCGCGCGGTAGGGAGCTGGTGGACGACTGGAACGAGCGGCTCGAGGCCTACCGCTCCGATGAGCCGGAGGCCTACGAGCAGCTGGCCATGATCATGGAGCGCCGGCTGCCGGACGGCTGGGACCGCGAGGTGCCGAAGTTCCGTCCCGAGGGGGGCATGATCGCCACCCGCAAGGCCTCCAAGCAGGTGATCCAGTGGGCCGCGGCCGAGGTGCCCCAGCTCGTGAGCGGGTCGGCCGACCTCGAGCCGTCGACGCTCACGGAGATCGACGGCGGCGGCTCCGTGGAGAAGGGGGACTACAGCGGCCGCAACGTCCACTACGGCGTGCGCGAGCACGGGATGGGCGCCGCGGTGAACGGCCTGAACCTCCACGGCCTGAGGGCGTTCGGCTCGACCTTCTTCAACTTCCTCGACTACATGAAGCCCGCCGTCCGGCTCGCCGCGCTTATGCGGCTGCCGTCGATCTTCGTGTACACGCACGACTCGATCGGGCTTGGCGAGGACGGCCCGACGCACCAGCCGATCGAGCAGCTCGCGATGCTGCGAGCCACCCCGAACACCTACGCGGTGCGGCCCGCCGGCGCAAACGAGACGGCGCTCGCCTGGCGGTTCGCGATCAACCAGACCGAGACGCCGGTGGCGCTCGTCTTCAGCCGCCAGGGGCTGCCGGTCTGGAACCCCTCGGCCGTGCCCGGCGACGCGATCGAGCGCGGCGCGTACGTCCTGCGCGAGTCCTACAAGGACGAGCCGGACCTGATCCTGATCGGCACCGGCTCGGAGCTGCATATCTGCACGGCGGCGGCCGATCTACTGGAGGCGGACGGGATCGCCACTCGCGTGGTGTCGGCCCCCTGCCTCGACCGTTTCGCGGAGCAGGACCAGGACTACCGCGACGCGGTCCTGCCGCCGTCCGTGCGGGCGCGCGTGTCGGTCGAGGCCGCCTCGAAGCTCGGCTGGAGCATCTGGACCACGGATGACGGCGAGTCCATCGGCATGACGACCTTCGGGGCCTCGGCCCCCCATACGGCTCTCTACGAGCACTTCGGCTTCACGCCCGAACGCGTCGCGGAGCGGGGCAGGGCGGTGGTCGAGCGGCTCGCGGCGAGGACGACCTGAAAGGAGCGAGCATGGGCGTCGAACAGGCGGTGAACGAGCGGCTCGCGGCGCTCACCACGGCGGGCACGAGCATCTGGCTCGACCAGATCCGCCGCACGCTGATAACGAGCGGCGAGCTGGAACGGCTGATCGGCGAGGAGTCGCTGCGGGGCGTCACATCGAACCCGGCGATCTTCGAGAAGGCGATCCTGGGCTCGACGGACTACGACGAGCAGATCGAGGAGCTCGCCCGGTCGGGGCTCGACTCGGAGGGCATCTACGAGGAGATCGCGATCAAGGACGTGCAGCTCGCCTGCGACGTCTTCCGGCCGCTGTGGGAGCGGGCCGGCGGCGGAGACGGCTTCGTCTCGCTCGAGGTCGGGCCGAGCGCGGCGCACGACACGGACGAGACGATGCGCCAGGCGCGCGACTTCTGGAAGCGCGTCGACCGGCCCAACCTGATGATCAAGATCCCCGGCACGACCGAGGGGGTCCCCGCCGTGCAGGAGGCCCTCTACGAGGGGATCAACGTAAACATCACGCTGCTCTTCGCGGTCGCGTCCTACGAGAACGTGATGGAGGCGTACATCCGGGCGATGGAGCGCCGCCGGGACGAGGGAAAGCCGCTCGACGTGCGCTCCGTCGCGAGCTTCTTCGTCTCCCGGGTGGACACCGAGGTCGACAAGCGCCTCGACGCGCTCGGCCGGACCGACCTCCGCGGCACCGCCGCGGTGGCCAACGCCCGCGCCGCGTACCGGCGCTTCAAGGAGGTGTTCGGCGGCCAGCGCTTCGCGGACCTGCGCGAGGCGGGCTGCCCCGTCCAGCGGCCGCTGTGGGCCTCCACCGGGGTCAAGGACCCGCACTACCCGGAGACGAAGTACGTGGAGACGCTGGTCGGTGAGAACACCGTCAACACGATGCCGATGCCGACCCTGCTCGCCTGCGCGGAGCAGCTCGAGGTGACGCCCGGTACCGCCGAGCAGGACCCGACCGCGGAGCTGCGGGCGCTCAGCGACGCCGGCATCGACATGACCGACGTGACGGAGACCCTGCTGCGCGAGGGAATCGAGAAGTTCATCGTCCCCTTCGACGCGCTCGTGGAGAGCATCGAGTCCACGCGGGAGGGAATCGTCACGGGGCGGCCGCCGACCATCAGGTCGGTGATCCCCGACGACCTCGAGCCGCCGCTGATCGACCGCGTGAAGCAAGCGGGGTCCGAGGACGTGGCGCGCCGGATATGGCACCGCGACGAGTCGCTCTGGGGCGGCCCGGGGGTGCCGGAGATCGGGAATCGCCTCGGCTGGCTCACGATCAGCGAGAAGATGCTGGAGCACGCCGGCGAGCTGAAGGCATTCGCCGCCGAGTGCCGCGAGTCGGGCCTGACGGACGCCGTGCTGCTCGGGATGGGCGGCTCGTCGCTGGGGCCGGAGGTGATCCGCCGCAGCTACGGCCAGATCCCCGACGGCATGCGCCTCCACGTGCTCGACTCGACCGACCCGGGCGCCATCCTGGAGGTGGAGCGGGCGGTGGACCTCGAGACGACGCTCTTCATCGTGTCGTCGAAGTCGGGGGGCACGGTCGAGACGCTCTCCCACATGCGCTACTTCTACGAGCAGGCCGGGCGCGACGGGCGCCGCTTCGTGGCCGTCACCGACCCGGGCAGCCCGCTCGTCGACCTGGCGCGCGAGCGCGGGTTCCGGCGCGTGTTCGAGAACGACCCGGAGATCGGCGGCCGCTACTCGGTCCTGTCGTACTTCGGCCTCGTCCCGGCGGTGCTCGCGGGGGTGAACATCGACGCGATGCTCCATCGGGCGCAGGTCGCCGAGCAGAACTGCGCGCACTTCGACACCGGCGCGGGCAACTCGGGCCTCTGGCTCGGCCTGGCGATGGGTCAGCTCGCCCTTCTCGGACGGGACAAGGCGACCTTCGTCGTCTCGCCGCCGATCGAGAGCTTCGGGCTGTGGGTCGAGCAGCTCATCGCCGAGTCGACCGGCAAGGAGGGCAAGGGCATCCTGCCCGTGGCCGGCGAGCCGCTCGGAGAGCCGGACGACTACGGCGATGACCGGCTGTTCGCGTACCTGCGCAACCCGGACTCCCCGGAGGGGGACGTCGACGCCCGCATCGACGAGCTCGCCCGGGCCGGCCACCCGACGGTCACGATGTCGGTGCACGGCGCATCCGACCTCGGGCGGATCTTCTTCTTCGCCGAGTTCGCAACCGCGGTGGCGGGCTGGGTGCTCGGCATCAACGCGTTCAACCAGCCGAACGTGCAGGAGGCCAAGGACAACACGAACAAGGTGCTCGAGCTGGGAGAGCTTCCCGAGGTGCCGGAGACGGACGACCTCGGCGAGCTCCTCGCGGCGGCGAAGCCGCCGCACTACGTGGCGATCATGGGCTACGTGACGCCGTCCGACGAGTTCGACGCCGCCATCGACGAGCTGCGGACGGAGATCCGGGCCCGCACCAAGGCCACCACCACCTTCGGGTACGGGCCGCGGTTCCTGCACTCGACCGGGCAGTTCCACAAGGGCGGTCCGCCGACGGGCCTGTTCCTCCAGCTCGTCCACGACGGCGAGGAGGACATCGAGATTCCGGAGGCCGGCTACACGTTCGGTCACCTGAAGAACGCTCAGGCGATCGGCGACTTCCAGACCCTCGCCGACCACGGGCTGCCCGTGTGGAGGGTGAGACTGAAGGGCGACCCCGCGGAAGCGGTGAGGAGGTTGATCTGATGCAGCTGGGATTCATCGGCCTCGGAAAGATGGGCGGCAACATGGTCCATCGCATCCATCGCGACTCGGACCACGAGTGCGTGGTGTTCGACTTCAGCGCGGACGCCGTGCAGGAGGCGGAGGGGAACGGCGCGACCGGCGCCTCGTCGCTCGAGGACCTCGTGTCGAAGCTGGACGCGCCCCGCTCGGTCTGGATCATGGTGCCCGCGGGCGACCCCACCGAGCAGACCGTCCAGCAGCTCGCCGAGCTGCTCGACGAGGGCGACACGATCATCGACGGCGGAAACTCGCGCTGGACCGACGACAAGCGCCGCCAGGAGGCGCTCGGGCCGAAGGGCATCCACTACGTGGACGTGGGCGTGAGCGGCGGCGTGTGGGGCCTCCAGGTGGGCTACTGCATGATGGTCGGCGGTCACGACGAGGCGGTCGATCGGCTGGCCCCGATCCTCGACGTGCTCGCCCCGCCCGAGGACGAAGAGCACGGGCCGGGATGGGGTCACTTCGGCCCGACCGGCGCGGGCCACTACGTGAAGATGGTCCACAACGGCGTCGAGTACGGGATGATGCAGGCGTACGCCGAGGGGTTCGCGCTGTTCGACGCCTGCGAGTACGAGCTTGACAACGCCAAGATCGCCCGTCTCTGGATGCAGGGATCGGTGGTCCGCTCGTGGCTGTGCGAGCTGGCGGCGCGGGCGTTCGAGATGGAGGGCAACGAGCTTGAGCGGCTCGAGCCCTGGGTGGAGGACTCGGGCGAGGGTCGGTGGACCGTGGAGGACGCGATCCACAGGCGCATCCCGATGCCGGTCATCAGTACCTCGCTCTTCGAGCGGTTCTCGTCCCGCGGCCAGAACGCGTTCGCGGCGAAGGTGAACGCCGCGCTGCGCAACCAGTTCGGGGGCCACGCGGTGCACGCCGTCGACGCCGTGGCCCAGAAGCAGGCGCACGCGGAGTAGCGCGATGGCCGTCGTTCAGGAAGCGAACCCGCTCGTCGAGGGCCTCGAGCGCCTCCCCGTCCATCCAACCACGCTCGTGATCTTCGGCGGCACGGGCGACCTGGCCCACCGAAAGCTGCTGCCGGCCGTCTACAACCTCGCTCACGAGGGCGCGCTGCCGGAGCGGTTCAACCTGATCGCCGTCGCGCGCGGGGACATTCCGCACGACGACTATCGCGCCATGGCGCGCGACTCGATCAAGCAGTTCTCGCGGCGCCCGCCCGACGATCAGGTGCTCGACAAGCTGCTCGACCGGATCCGGTACGTGCCCGGCAGCTTCGACGACGACGCCGTGTTCGATCGGGTCGGCGACGAGTTGAAGGAGTTCGACGAGGAGGCGGGCATCGTCTACAACCGCGTCTTCTACCTGTCGACGGCGCCGCAGTTCTTCACGCTGATCATCGGCAAGCTCGGCGAGCACTCCCTCTCCGACCAGGAGGGCGCGGAGGTGCGCGTCGTCATCGAAAAGCCGTTCGGCACGTCGCTCGCGGAGGCGCGCCAGCTGAACCGCGAGGTGCTCGGCGTGCTGAACGAGAAGCAGGTCTTCCGCATCGACCACTACCTGGGCAAGGAGACCGTCCAGAACATGCTGGCGTTCCGCTTCGCGAACGGCATGTTCGAGCCGATCTGGAACCGCAACTTCATCGACTACGTCCAGATCACCGCGGCCGAGGACCTGGGGATTGGCCGGCGCGCCGGCTACTACGACCACGCGGGGGCGCTGCGGGACCTGGTCCAGAACCACATGCTGCAGCTGCTCACGCTCTTGTGCATGGAGCCGCCGGTGACCTTCGACGCGGACGAGGTTCGCGACGAGAAGGTCAAGGTTCTCCACGCGATCCACCCGCCGACCCCGGAGACCGTGCCGCACATGGCCGTCGGGGCCCAGTACACGGCCGGGATGGCGGAGGGCAAGGAGGTGCCCGGCTACCTGGAGGAGGAGGGCGTGCCGCCCGACTCGCGCACCGAGACGTACGTGGCGCTGCGCCTCGAGGTCGACAACTGGCGCTGGGCGGGGATCCCGATCTACCTGCGCACCGGAAAGCGGCTCGCGCGCAAGGTCACGGAGATCGCGGTCCAGCTGAAGCCGGTGCCCCACCTCGCCTTCCAGGCGGAGGGTTCGGTGGGGGTGCAGCCGAACCTCCTCATCATGACCATGCAGCCGAACGAGGGTGTGTCGCTGTCGCTTGGCGCAAAGATCCCCGGCACCCGGATGCGCATCCGGCCGGTGAACATGGAGTTCCTCTATGGCACGGCGTTCCTGTCGCAGTCGCCCGAGGCGTACGAGCGCCTGATCATGGACGCGATGCGCGGCGACGCCACGCTCTTCACCCGCAACGACGAGGTCGAGGCCCAGTGGCGCATCTGCGACCCGATCCTCCAGGCGTGGAAGAACATGGACGGGCCGCTGCCCACTTACCCGGCGGGCTCGTCGGGACCGGAGGAAGCGAACGCGCTGCTCGAGGACGGGCAGCGCTGGCGGGCGATCTAAGCAGTGGTCGACGCCGGCGCCGTCTGGAGCGAGCAGGACACGACGCCAAGCGACGTCGAGGCCGCGCTCCGCGACCTCCTCCAGGAGCAGCAGGCGCGCGAGGAGGGCCACGCGCCGGCCCGGGTGCTGAACCTCGTCGTGGTCGTCGACCGAGAGTGGCGCGGGGAGGTCCTGAACCGCCTGGAACGGGTCGGCCGCTACCACCCGTCGCGCACGATCCTCTGTGCGGTCGAGAGCGGGCGGAACACGATCGACGCCTCGGTCGCGATAACGACCGACGCCCAGGCGCGGCCGGGCGAGTTCTCGCTCATTCGGGAGCGCGTCGTGCTGGACCTCGGCCCGCGCCAGCTCGAGAGGCTCGACACGATCGTCGACCCGCTCCTCGTGAGCGACATCGCGACGCTCGCCTGGTCGCCGCACGGGCACCACCAGGCGATCGACGCGCTGATGCGCCTGACCCAGGTCGTCCTCGTGGACTCGATCAACGAGCCCGACCCGGCCTCGGCGGTGGCCCGCGCCCAGCAGCTCGCGCGCGCGGCCTACGTCGTCGACCTGGCCTGGCTGCGCTCCACGCCGTGGCGAGAGCGCGTAGCGGCGACCTTCGACCCGCCCCAGTGGCGCGATGAGCTTCGTCGCATCGACTCGGTCATGGTCCGGCACCGCCCCGACTCGGGCATCGCCGGCGTGCTCTTCTTCGGCTGGCTCGCGGCGCGGCTCGGGTGGGAGCCCGGCCCGGTGGTGTCCGCGAACGGAACCCTTCACGGCCACGCGCACGCGCGGCGCCAGGACGTGGACCTCCGCCTGGTGCCCGACCCCGGCCAGAGCGTGCCGGGGCTCGCCGGCATCGAGATCGGCACCGCATCGGGAATGAAGGTCTCGCTCGACCGCGGCCCGGGCGGGCTCGCGGCGCACCGCGTCGACCCGGACGGAAAGGCCTCCGCGTGGACCGTGCTGGGCGCCTCCCGCGGCGAGGCGGGAATCCTGGGCGAGGGAATCCGCCAGGCGCTACTGCGGGACCCGGCGTACCGGCGCGCGCTGGAGCGGGCGCAGACGATGCTGGGGTAAGCGCCTCAGCGGAAGCGGCCCATATCGGGGACATAGCCCGCGCGTCGGGGGCCGAGGTCGAGGTAGCGCGGGTTCGGCGCGTTTGCCCCGACCTCCAGAGCCCGACCGCCCAGCACCCACTTGCCATACCTGCTCCAGCGCCGCCGGACCCGCCGCCCACCCGCCGAGCAAGAGGGGGTCGGCGGATGAGGCCCCTACTCGGCCCAGTAGAACTGCAGCGACACCCGGCCGCCGTCCTCGGCCGGTCGGATCTGCACGGTCGCGATCGGCCCCTCCGGCTCGATACGTCCGGACTGCGTGACGGAGGTCTGGACCGTCGAGTCGCGTCCCTCGCGCCACGCCGCCAGCGGCTTCCTCGGGAGCCCCCATTCCTCGGCCCAGCGCGCTGCGAGCGTGTAGGCGTCCTCGTCGGGCCGGGGATGGCTATCGATCTGGACCGTCTGCACCGTCCGCCCATCCCGCTCCAGGGACACGTCGTGAACCAGGTCGCCGTCGCCGGTGAACCTGCGGCCCTCGGGCAGGCGGATCGATACGCGCTCCACGGGATGGAGGACCACGGCGCTCAAGTCGTCGCGTGGCCACTCCACGTCCTCGATGGTGTGGCTCGCCGACAGGTTCCAGTCGATCGACATGCCCTCGTTGGAGGGCGAGTCGTCACCTCCGCAGCCTGCCGCGACGACGATCGTCGCACAGCACAGGACGGCTGTGAGAGACCCCATCAATCCGGCCAGTAGAACTGCAGCGAAACCAGCGCCGGCAGCTCGTCTTCGAAGGAGTTATGGATCTCGACCGTGGGTGTCGGGCCGCCGCCCCCGATTCGGTTGCCGACCCGTGCGCTGCTCGTCACGGGGTGCTCTTCGCGCCCTCGCGCCACTCGTCGAACGGCTCGCGCGAGACGCCCCACTCGTCGGCCCAGCGCGCCGCGAGCTCGTATGCCCGCGCGCGGCTCCGCGGGTGTGAGTCGATCTGAAGGCCGCGAAGGAGCCTGCCTGAGCGGTCCAGTGTGACGTCGTGCACCAGTTCTCCGTTCGCGGGGAAGCGCTTTCCGCCCGGAAGCTTGAGGTGGACGGAGTCGACCGGCGAAATCTCCACGGCGCTCACGTCCGACTTCGGCCACTCGACGTGCTCGATCGAGTGGCCTGCTGATAGGTCCCAGTCGATCATCGCGCCGTCACTCGATCCGGTCGATCCGCCGCAGGCCAGGGTCGTCAGCAAGGCGCATAGCACCGCGGGAGCGAGCCGAACATCAACCACGTGGATTCGGTGGTAGCGCGGCAGCATGTCGTTCTCGATCCGCTCCAGCGGTCGTCGAAGTTCGAGAGCTTGTCCGTTGGTGGCGGCACAGGGAACGAGGCACGGAAGCTCGGATCGACCTACCAGAAGAAGCGCAGCGAAACGATGGCGGGACGATCGTCGTTGAAGGAGTTGAGGATCTTCAGGGAGGGTTCGGGGCCTCCCGGCCCTACCGTGGTGCCGGGGTCAGGGACCGCCTCGACGCTCGCGAACGTTTCCGGAGTGGCAGTGCGGTGCCGCCGGTACCAGTCCTCGATCGGCGCCCTGGGCAACTCCCAGCGCCCGACCCAGTCGAGCGCCAGCCGATATGCCTCATCGGGCGTCGTCGGCGCCGAGTCGAGCTGGATGGTGGTGACGCGGTCGCCACGGCGCTCCAAGCCGACCGCTTGGACATCGCTCCGCGCAGAGAAGGACCTTCCACCCGGAAACCGGATTCGCACGGAGGCGGGTTGCTCGATCTGGACGGCCGACTGGCCGGGCTCGGGCCAATCGACGTCCGCCGTGGTGTGGCTCGTGGAGAGGTCCCAGTCGATCGTGTTGCCTCCGCCGTCTCCTTCGCTACCGCAGCCGGCGAGCATCACGGCGGCGATGATGCCCGCCGCAATCCGCTCATGACCCACCGGGATAGGGAAGGTCGGGGAGCTTTCGGTAGTCCTCGGCGCGGTCCGCGACCGGTGTCGCCACCGTGCCTCGGACGGCGTCCGGGTCGCGAAGGAACTCGTGGTACCGCGGGAGCATGTCGTTCTCGATCCACCCCCAGCGATCGTCGAAGTTCGAGAGGTTGCCGGCGGGGAGGGGGAGGTCGAAGCGGGCTTCGGGTGTGTCCCAGATCGTGACGCTCCGGCCGGGCAAGAGGGGAAGTTTGAAGTCGGCTACGGGTTCGATCTCGACCGTGATCGGATCGTGGTCTCGGTAGGCCTGTCCGCCGGGCATCGGGTTCTCCGCCATCGTGGAGAAGGCGTAGGTGGCCATGTCGCCGACCGGTCCGTGGTGGCTGCGCATCTCGTTGTAATAGGGCTGGATGACGTCGAACTGCTCGCGCCGCAGGAGCGCGGTGTTGCCCCTCGACACTCGAGACGGGTCCTCGCTTCCGATGTCCTCCCACGCCCGGAGGGTGCTCGTGTTGATCAGGTTCTGGCCACGCAGCTCCCGCATCAGGGGAACGCCGCCCATCAGGAACGCCTCATGCTGCCACGCGAGGTCGTCGAAGATGGCTTTCTGCATCACGAGGAACTTGTCCTCGTACCACTCGAGCTCCTCGTCCGTGAGGTGCTCGGCCAGGCTGGTGGGGCTGAGGAAGCCGCCGGGCAGGTCGCTCAGGTGATCCGCCACGTCGTAGGCCGCGCCGGGAAGCGTGGGCAGGCCGACGAGCTCCGAGAGGTAACGCGCCCGCTGGCCGTCGTCGCTCAGGCCGCGGATCGCATAGATGTCCTGCCACCCGGCGTAGAACATCGGACCGACGACGTTCGCCATCCCGGCCCACTGAAGCTCCGGGTTCTCGAGGAAGAGGCTCCCGTAGTAGCGGTACACGGCCTGGACGGTCTCGTCATTCGCGTAGAGCCCGGCCGAGGGATCCCACGAGTCGCCGTCGATGCCCGCACGCCAGTAGGCGATCCGGCGCCACTGGTCGATGGTCAGGTCCCTGAGGGCGACGGTGCCGAACCGCGTGGCCGGGGTGGGGGCGCCGAACGGGACACCGGCGAACGGAGCGGCCGCGGCCGCGGCGTCGAGGGCGCCCGCGGTGGCCCGGTCCTCGCTCAGCACGCGGTCGCAGGCGTCCTCGGCGAGGCGTGTGTTCCGCTCGCGCACCTCTCGGGCGCGCGCCGCCGCGTCGCTCGCCGCGGACTCGGCGACCGCCGCGTCGTCGGTCGCGCGGTCCGCCGCGGCCTGGAGTCCCGGGCTCGGCTCGCCGAACGGCAGGGCCGCCGCGGCGCCGGCGGCGATGGCCGCGGCGCTCGCGACCGCCGCCCGCGCCGCCGCCTGCTCGGCCTCCTCCTCCGCCTCGACCACCTCGGCCGCGAGCCGCTCGACGAGCTCCTGAGCCTCGCGCAGCGTCGTCGCGAGGCGCTTGACGGCGCCGGCCGCCTGCTCGAGCGCCGCTCCGCCGCGGGCCATCGCCGCCTGCTCCTCCCCGACCGCCGAGCGGAACGCCGCTGCGGCCTGACCCTGCCAGTCCGCGGCCCCGGCCGCCTCGGCCTCTAGACGCGAGCCGACCGAGCGGAGCGTGTTCGCACCCGAGCCGAGCGCGGACGCCGCCGCCGCGAGCGCGCCGGGATCACCCTCCGGCCAAGGGAGGCCGGCCCGCGTGGCGCCGGCGGTCGAGGCGCCCGCGATCACCGGGGACCACCTCCCATCGAGCTCTCGTCGGCCGCGCGGTACGCGACGGCCGTGGCCTGGGTGGCGACGCCGAGCCCGACCAGCTCGTCCTCCAGGCGGCCCGCGGCGGTCGTCCAGCGAGCGGAGAGCGCCTCGAGCGCGGCAGCCGTCGCCGGCGGGTCCGCGACACCTCCGGTGCCAACGCGCTGCGAGGCGGCGAGCAGCGGGGCGAGCGCTGCCCCGAGCGACTCGATGCCGCCGCCTACGCCGGTGATCTCACCGAGCGGAGCGTCGATCCTTCCCACAAGGGACCTCCGCGCGATCCGGTCCGAGCGGTGAGGCTAGCGCTGGAAGCTGCTGGCGATCGCCTGCTCGGTGTCGGCGTAGTTCGCCGAGGCCTGGGCCATCAGCTGCGAGATCCCCTGCAGGGCGTGCTGGATTCCCTGTGAGGAGCGCTGCCACTCGGCCCACAGCTCGTGGAAACGGGCCTGCGCCACGCCTGCCCAATCGGAGCCGAGCGGGGCCACCTGCCCCTGCAGCTGGCCGTTGATCTGCTCGATGTTCGCCGCGCCCGCATTGAGCTGTCCCGAGATCGACGCCAGCTGCTCCGGGGTGACGCGGATGTTGCCTGCCGCCATTGTCTACCTCTCTGTCGATCGCTGCTTGCACTACGTGACTTCCCTGCGCGCTCGCGGATGTAACCCGAAGGGGTCGGCGAGGGGGCCCATCCGGCGGATGGGCTCCCCTCGTCTCTCAGCGTCTGAAGGCCTGCAGCTCGGCGACCCGGACGAACCGGCTCGACGCCCCGCCGGCCGTGTTGCAGTCCGTCGCGTTGAACGGATCGGCGTCCTGCTCGCCCTGGAAGTCGGGCCCGCCGGTGCACTGACTAGTGCGGACCACGAGCCGCAGGTGCGTCGCGCGGAACCTCGGTATCTGGAACTCGCGCAGGATCAGCGCGGGCTGCACGGGCCGCGGCGCGTCGGCCGGGAACGCGTCCTCCGCGCTCGTGAAGACCTGCCGGAACCCCGCGTCGGCGGAGCAGTCGCGGCGGTTCGCGTTGCAGGCCCAGATGTCGAACCAGCGCAGCGCCGTGAACCGGTTCTGCGTGAGGTCGGTCGGGTTTGGTCTCGCGTGTGGATCGAACACCGGCCCGAGGGCCGCGCTCACCTGCACCCGGCTGATCGGGGTCGGCGCATCGCCGGCGAGGTCGACCGTCACCTGCTTCCCGGCCACGCTCCACTCTTCACCGATCTGTGTCGCCGCCGCCTGCCAGTGCGTCGCCTCCGTGTCGTCGATCAGCCGGCCCAGCACCTCCTCGCCCGTGAGGACCACCGCTCCCTCCGGTTCGCTCGTGGGCGAGATCACCGGCGCCGCGTCGCCCGTCGCCGAGGCCCCGCGCGCCGCCGAGGCCACGTTGAGGTCGAACGGGATGGTGACGGTGGGCGCCGTTCCGCCCTCGAACGTCTGCCGGAAGCGGACGTGTCCGTACCCCGGCGCCGTGGCCACGAACTCGTACGTGCCGGGGGCGAACGTGGCGAACTCGTCGAGGTTGTTCGTGCTCGAGCCCGCCGGCGCGTCCGTGGCCGGGTCCGTGTCGGCTACCGGCGACACCCGAGCCTCGTAGTGCCCGACGTAGATTCGCGCCTGCACGGCCTCGCCGGTGCCGCGCTCGATCGCCCCGAACGTCGCCGTCGCGCCCGCGTGGTGCGGCGACGCGAAGTCCGGCAGCGGATCGCTGTCGGACTCGACGCCCGCCGCGCGGCCGACGGTGTTCGAGCTCGAGGCGTTCTGGCCCAGGCCGCGGCGGGCGAACGCGAGCCAGAGCTCGGACTGGTTCGCCCCGCCCGACCGCATCACGTCGGCGGCCAGCATCGCGTCGCGCGCGTCGATCATCGACGGCGCGGTCGGCATCAGCAGGAAAGCGTCGAACACGAGCTGGATCCAGCGGCGGTTGCCGGGGCAGTTCTCGGGCGGCAACGCGCCCTCGGCGCAGCGCCGCTGCAGCTCGGCGTCCCCCTCCGGGAACGAGCCGTTGTACTTCTCGACGAGCGCGTTGCGGATGTCGACGTTCGTCGCCGTCCACAGCTCGCCGTCGGCGTGCACTTGCGGGCCGGTCAGGTCATAGCCGATGTCGCTGAAGTTCAGCGCGTTGACCTGCGGGTAGACGCCGGGCTCCGGGAACGCCCCCGTGGACGGGAAGTTGCCGGCGTAGTTGCGGATGCCGCGCAACTTCTCCCCGGTCACGTAGGGACCGACCGCGTACGGGTTCTCGTCGCTCGTCGGCAGGAACCCGTTTCCGAGCAGGTACTCGATCGCGAACAGGTCGCCGTGCGACTCACCCATCGCCCCGGCGTGGTGGCCGCTGCGGCGGAAGCCCTTCCCGATCATCCGGTTCTCGATGAAGTGGCCGTACTCGTGGCCGATCACGCTCATGTCGAAGTCGCCATCTACGCAGGGGGCGTAGAAGCCGGCGGCGAGCGGCTGCCACAGGTACATGTTCGTGACCGGCGACTGGCCCTCTGGGAGCGTGTTCATGTTCGCGTTGTCGCGGGCGAGCGCGTAGCCGTCCGGGGGCGGGATTAGCGCGCCGGCCTGGGCGTCGCCCACCACCGGGTCGTTCTCGCGGGAGGGCTCGGTCAGCCCGAAGTTGCTCGACTGGCCGTTCCAGTTCTGCTCCGTGAAGCCGAGGTTGTAGGACCAGTCGTGCATCCGGTTGTGCATCGCGAACAGGTTCGTGACCGCCGCCGGGACGTCCGGGCTCTGGCCGCGCACGAACGCTGTCCCGTACGGGGTCCCGGGGTCGCAGTCGCTTTGGTTCCAGGTGTTCGCCCACGGGAAGCTGTAGTCACGCGTCGCGCTCACCGGCCGGAACTGCGTAGGGCTCGGCACCGACTGGTGCGTCCACGACTCGGCCGTGACCGCGTTGTTGCCGATCGTCGTGGAGGTCGGGGTGTTCGCCTTCACGTCGTGGTCCCAGGGGGCGCGCGCGGCGAGGTTGCCGACGACGCGATCGCACTCGTTCTCCGCCGCTCGCCAGCACCAGCGCTCGCGCGTGTCGGTGCTCGGGTGGCCCCACGGGTCCGCCGCCATCGCGGCGAGCGGCGGGTTCGCCGGGAAGACCTGCCAGCGAGCCAGGTACGGGGCCTCTGCGGCGGTGTTGTCGAGCGTCACCGTGCCCTGGTAGGTGCGCGGCTCGACGGGCGGCGTGTCGTCGTCGAACTCGCACACCTCGACGAAGTAGTCGCCCGGGGCGGGCCCGCCCTCCGGCGCATAGCGGATCCGCTCGGGAGTGAACAGCGCGTCTGCCTGCGCGACGCGGGTCTCGCCCTGGTAGAGGTTCAGGACGATGTCCTGGAGCGGGTGGTCGGCGCCGGCATAGACGTCGATCGCCCGGATGTGGTCGTCGGCTTCGACCGTGTACGGGCCCTGGCGGGTGTCGCACGCGCCCTCCGCGGCCGGCAGCTCACCCGAGAACGTGAAGACGGGGGAGGGTCCTTCGTGGCTGTGGTCGACCAGGCTCTGGCGCGCGAGCACGCGGCCGTTGCGCGCGTCGACGAACACGCGGTACGCCTCGGGCGCCGGCTGGTCGTTGTCGACCACGAGCGCCTCGTGCGCCGGCAGCACGCCGCGGCGGATCGTCGGGAACGCGACCCGGCGGACGCTCTGAACGTCGGCCAGGGCGGTCACCTCGAGAAGCTCCCAGCCCGGCAGGCGCTGCTTCGGAGCCGTCACTCGCTGGATCTGGGCGAGCGAGCGCACCTTCCCGACGCTGCGGGCGGCTCGCTGCCACGCCTGGGCCGTACCGATCCGGGCCTCGCCGGCGATCCGCTCGTCACCGGTGATCGTCGACGACGCGTAGGCGACGCGCCAGCCGGTGCTGGCGCGGGTCAGGCCGATCGTCACGAGGCCGCCATCGGAGGCCTCGAGCGCGCCGAAGGTCTGGCGAAACGACACCGCGTGACCCCGGCTCTCGCGGAGCCTCGAGTCGCCCGCGAGCTCCAAGCCCTCCATCGAGCTCAGCCGGAACAGGCCGCGGTTGTCGTGCAGCCAGTTCCGCGCCGCCGCGACCGCGTTCGCGCCGGCGACGGACCGGTCGAGGTAACCGCCGTGACGCACGACCGACGACGGCGTGCCGAAGCGGTTCCATTGCACGCGGGCCCGCATGTCCCGCACCGCGTCGCTCTGGGCGGCGGTCGGGGCCAGCCGGCCGGTGCGGCTGTCGAAGTCGGGGCGCTCGGCGCCGTCCTCCCCGAGCTGTACGACGGCCGGTGCCGGGCCGGCCGGAAGGAACGCGCCGGCGGCGACGATGGCCAGAGCGACGAGACGTGACCTCACGAGCCCTCCTCTCCTGGAGAGAGTCCTTTCTCCGCCCGTTTCTGTACCCGAACCGCTCGCGGAACGAACCTCATCCCCGCGGGGTTCGCTGACCACCCCGTACGGGTACAGCAACGCATGGGAATGGGGGCATCAGCCGAGACACCGCCAGCGGCTGCGGCCGACTCCACTTTCCACCGCCCGCCGCGCGAGTGGCCGGCGCCGCCGCCCTCGAGCGACCTGCGAATCCACGCCCCGCCGACCAAGCCCGAGCCGCCCACGGGTGGGCTGACGTACGCGCTGTTCCCGGCCATCGGCAGCTTCGGGCTGCTGGCGTTCGCCCTCGTCTACAACAACCCGCTGTTCATGTACATCGCGCTCGGGCTCGTCTGCCTCAGCATCGTCTTCGCGTTCGCGATGCGCTGGTCGCAGGCGCGCTCGGTCAAGAAGCGCAGGAAGAGCAACCGGCGCAAGTACCGCCTCTATCTCACGCGCGTGGAGCGCGACCTGGGCCGCGACGCCGAGGCCCAGCTGGCCGCCGCCGACCGCCTCTATCCCGACCACGAGAAGCTATGGGGCCTGGTGCTCGCCCGCCGGCACCTCTGGGAGCGCCGCGCGAGCGACCCGGATTTCCTCGAGGTTCGCGTCGGGCGGGGGCGCGTGCCGCACACCCGTCCGGTGCGGCTCGACATCTCCGACGACCCGCTGGCCGATCGCGAGCTCGACCTCGAGGACGAGGCGGAGACGGTGCGCCGTCGCTGGGAGGGCGTGAACGACGTCCCGGTCACGATCGACCTCCGTGACGCGCGCGTGGTGTCGGTGGTCGGTCCGCCGGAGGACGGTCGGGCGCTCGCCCGGTCGCTCGTCTCCCAGCTCGCCGCCTTCCGCGCTCCGAGCGACCTGCGCGTGCTCGCCGCCTACCAGCCCGGCGCGGCCGGCGAGTGGGAGTGGATGAAGTGGCTTCCGCACGCTCGCGCTGAGGTCCGCGCCCGCCAGGACGCGCCGGATCTCCTGCCCCCGCCCATCCTCCTGGCCGACTCGCCCGAGGCGCTCAGCCGATTGCTCGAGGGCGAGATCGGTCCGCGCCTCGAGCAGCTCCAGCGACTCGAGGAGCAGTCGACCGGCGCGCAGCGGCCCCGCATCGCGGCGCCGCAGCTCGTACTCGTCGCGGATGGGTGGTCGCCGAACGCCGCCGCCGCCCGGATGCCGCTGATGCAGGAGGTGTTCGAGCGCGGCGACCGGCTGGGCATCACCGCGATCCTGCTGGCGGACGCGAGCGAGCGCGAACCCTCCGAGGCCGACGTGCGGGTGGTGCTCTCCCCCGGCGCGGCGGCGACGGTCGAGGATCGCCGGAGCCCACGGAGGGCCGACGAGGGTCGCCGGGAGGGACTCCGGCTCGAGGGCGTATGGCCCGACACGGCGGACCTGGGCCTGTGCGAGGCAATCGCCCGCGCGCTCGCCCCGCTCCGGCTGGAGGATCGCGAGGCCGGGCCCACGCCCGCGGACGAGGTGAGGGCGCTCGACCTGCTCGGGTTCCGGTCGGTCGAGGAGGTCGACCCGCGGGAGACGTGGCGGTCTCGCCCGCGGCGAGACGAGCTGCGGGTACCGATCGGCGTGGGGGCGACGGGCGAGCGCATAGTGCTCGACCTCAAGCAGGCGGCCGAGGGCGGGCTAGGCCCCCACGGGCTGATCGTGGGCGCCACCGGCTCCGGGAAGAGCGAGCTGCTCCGCACGCTCGTCTCCGGCCTCGCCATGTCGCATCCGCCCGACACGCTCAGCTTCGTGCTGATCGACTACAAGGGCGGCGCGGCGTTCGCGGAGCTCGCCCGGCTTCCGCACGCGGCGGGCCTGATCACGAACCTCCAGCGCGACGAGAGCCTCGTGGACCGCATGCGCGACGCCCTGCTCGGCGAGCAGGAGCGCCGCCAGGCCATGCTCCGCGACGCGGGCAACCTCGACGACATCCGCGCCTACCGGGAGCGGCGCGCGAACGATCCCTCGCTCCCGCCGCTCCCCTACCTCCTCGTCGTCGTGGACGAGTTCGGGGAGCTCCTCTCGAGCCGTCCGGAGTTCATTGACCTCTTCCTCGGCATCGGGCGCGTGGGGCGCAGCATCGGGATGCACCTCCTGTTCTCGAGCCAGCGGCTCGAGGAGGGCAGGCTGCGCGGGCTAGAGAGCCACCTGCGCTACCGGATCTGCCTCCGGACCTACTCGGCGGTGGAGAGCAAGATCGTGCTCGGAACACCGGACGCTTATCTCCTGCCGCCGTTCCCGGGCGCGGCGTACCTCAAGGTCGACACCGCCGTGTACGAGCGCTTCAAGGTAGCGCTCGTGTCGGGCAGCGGCCCGGAGCCGGACGCCGCGGAGGAGGAGGGTCCGCCGGCGCGGGTGGCGCCGTTCGCCCCGGGAGCCGCGGCCGCGGGCGGACGCGCGCCGAAGGCCGGGGACGCGGGCGGCGGCCCGAGCGATCTCGACGTGCTGGTCGGCCGGCTCGAGGCCGCCGGCGCCGGCGTGGGCGTGCACCAGGTCTGGGTCCCGCCGCTGCCGGCGCGGCTGTCGGCGGAGGAGCTGCCACGGCCGCCGGCGTGGTGGGAGCGACGCGATGCCGATCCGGCGGTCCGGGCGACGGTCGGGCTGACCGATCTGCCCGCGGAGCAGCGAACGGAGCCGCTCGCGCTCGACTTCTCGGGCATCGCGGGCCACATGGCGGTCGTCGGCGCGCCGCAGACCGGCAAGAGCGCGTTCCTCGGGACGCTCGTGAGCTCGCTGGCGCGCGAGCACACGCCGGCCGAGGTGCGGGTGTACTGCATCGACCTCGGCGGCGGGGCGCTCGCCGAGCTCGAGCAGGCGGCGCACGTCGGCGGCGTGACGACCAAGCTGGACCGGGAGCGGGTGCGGCAGACGGTCCGCCACGTGCAGGGCCTGCTGCAGGAGCGCGAGCACGCGTTCCGGCGGCTCGGGCTCGCCTCGATGGCCGACGCCCGGGCGCGCCGCGCGCGCGAGGAGCTCGAGGAGGAGGTTGCGGACGTCTTCCTGGTCGTCGATAACTGGGCCGCGCTGCGGCGCGACTTCGAGGGCCTCGACCAGGACATCGAGCAGATCGCGAACGCCGGGCTCAACTACGGCGTGCACGTTGTGATCTCGGCCAACCGGTGGGCGGAGATCCGGCCGCATCTGCGCGACAACGTGGGGAGCCGTCTCGAGCTCCGCCTGAACGACCCGATCGACTCCGAGCACGGCCGCCGCAAGGCCGAGGTGCTGCCGGCGGACGTCCCGGGCCGCGGCCTCGGCCCGGGCGCGCTCCACTTCCAGGCCGCGCTGCCGGACCTCGACGCCGTCCGCGAGTCGGCGGACCGGTGGACGGGTCCGCCGGCGCCGCCGGTCCCCGTGCTCCCCCTCCGGCTCGAGCCGACCGAGCTCCCGCCGCCCGGCGCGGATCGCGCGCCCGGGGTGCCGGTGGGTGTGGACGAGATGCGCCTCGAGCCTGTGTACGTCGACCTCGCCGGGGGCGACCCCCACCTGGTCGTGCTCGGCGACGCCGAGTCCGGCAAGTCGACCTTCCTGCGCTGGTTCGCCCAGGCGCTCACCGCCCGCCAGGACCCGGGCCGGGCGCAGCTCGCGATCGTCGACTACCGGCGCTCGCTGCTCGACCTCGCGGAGGGGCCGCACGTGCGCGCCTACGCCGCCAACGCCTCGATGGCCACCGGCCTGGCGGCCGAGCTTCGGACCGAGCTGACGCGCCGGCTGCCGGGGCCGGACGCGACTCGCGAGGAGCTGATGCGCGGCCCGAGCTGGAGCGGACCGCGGCTGTACCTGCTGGTCGACGACTACGACCTTGTGCCGGGCGCAACCGACAACCCCCTCCTGCCGCTCGTCGACCTGCTGGCGCACGGCCGGGACGTCGGATTCCACCTGGTCCTGGCGCGGCGGGTCGGGGGCGTCTCGCGGAGCGCCTTCGAGCCGTTCTTCCAGCGCGTCGGCGAGCTGCGGGCCCCGGCGCTCATCATGAGCGGCGACCCGGACGAGGGGCCACTGCTCGGCGGGCGCCGCGCGGTGCCGCTCCCGCCCGGGCGCGGCTATCTGGTCCGCCGTGACCGGCGGACGTCTCTGATCCAGACACCCCTGGCGGCCGGCGAGCCCGCCCCTGCGAAGCCGATCGCCGAGGCCGGAATACGAGGTAGGCAATGAAGACACTGGTCGTGACGATCGCGGGGCCGGAGCGCAAGGTCGACCTGACCGTCCCCGCGGAAACGCCGATCGAGCAGCTCCTTCCCACATTCCTCTCGTTGGGCCTGATCGACGAGCGGACGGCGAATGGCGGCGGCCCGGTGGGCCTCGCCCGCGCCGGCGAGCCGCCGCTTCCACCTTCCAGCACGCTGGCCGAGTGCGGCGTGGTGGACGGGACGCTCCTGCAGGTCCAGGTCATCCAGCCCGAGGAGAAGCCGCCACCCGAGCCCGAGGTGGTGGACTACGAGGACTTCGAGCGCGAGCAGGACGAGGCGGACCTGAAGCGCCGCGCCGGCTTCCCGCTCCAGCGCACGCGAATGGCGCTGCCCGACGCCCCGACCGTTGGCGAGCGGCTCGGCGCGGCATGGCGGGCGTTCATATCGCGCGAGGAGCCGCCCGATGCGCCGGGCCCGGCGCCCGCCCGGACCGGCGAGAGCGACGAGCCGGCGCCGCTGACCCGGCCTGCGGATCTCACAGTGCGGGAGCGCCCGTCGCGGAAGGCCCGGGCAAAGGCGGCCTGGCGGGCCACGAGCTACGTGCGACGGCTGGACGAGCGGATCGCGGCGCCCCGGCTTCGGCGCTGCGCAACCATCGCGGTCGTCTCCCCGAAGGGCGGCGTGGGCAAGACGACGATCACGGCGCTGCTGGGATCGCTCCTGGCGCGGGTGCGCCACGAGCGGATCGTCGCCGTGGACACCAATCCCGACTACGGCTCGCTCGGCAGGGCGCTCACCCCGGATCACCGCGTATTCGTGGACGACCTGGTCGACGTGCTCGACCACCCGGGGCTCACCGTGACCGAGCTCGACCGCAAGCTCGGGCGGGCGTTCGACGGCCTGCTGGTCCTGCCCGCCCCGACCGATCCGAGCAGGATGGCCCGCCTCGACAAGGCGGCCTACGGCAAGGTCTTCGAGCGGCTGAAGATGACGGTGGGCGGACTCGCGCTCGACTGCGGAACGGGGCTCCAGGAGCCGGCCGCCCAGGCGGCGATCGAGGCGGCCGAGCAGATCGTCCTCATCACGGACGCGGAGCCCTCCACGGCGAGCCTCGTGGCCGAGGCCGCCCAGCTCCTGAAGCGAGCCGGCCCGCCGATGTTCCTCGTCGTGAACAAGGTGCCGGCTCGGGGCGGCAGGCTCGACCTCGAGATGCTCTCGCGCGCGGTGCCGGACGCCCGGGCCCTGATAACGGTGGGCGCCGACCCCCGCACGGCCTCCGCGCTGGCGGCCGGCGACTTCAGCTGGGACGAGGCGCCGGAGAGCTGGCGGCTCTCGATCGGCGAGCTGGCCGCCGTGATGGTGGCGGACTGGCCGGGGCTGGGGCTGGCGACGTAGGACTGCCTTTGCTCGCCGGGTTGGCGGCGCCGCCGGCCGGGGTGGGGCTGGTTAGGGGGCCTGCCCGAGCCGGATTTGAGGGGGTTCCACACAAAACGGGAGAAATAGTCCCGAAATGTGTGGGACCCCCCCGGCGGAGCCCGGGGCAGACGGCGCGGCGCCGCCCGAAGCGAGGGTGCGCAGCCGAGCGCCGCCTTACAATCGGACCCGCCGTGCGGCCGGATCTCCAAGTCATCGACGATCCCGCGGGCGCCACTGCCGAGCTGCTCACGGAGGCGACGGGGCATGTCGCGCTGACGGGCGGCTCGACTCCCCGGGCGGCGTACGAGCGCGCGGCGGAGCTCCGGTCCGATTGGTCGGGCGTGGACGTCTGGTTCACCGACGAGCGCTGCGTGCCCCCGGGCCACGAGCACTCGAACTTCGGAATGGTGTCGGCGGCGCTCCTCGACCGCGTGGAGGGAGTCGAGGTCCATCGCATGAGGGGCGAGCTCGGTCCGCACGACGGCGCGACGGACTACGAACGGCAGCTGGACGCCTCCGGGCCCGAGGCCTTCGACCTGATGCTGGTCGGCCTGGGCCCGGACGCCCACATCTGCTCGCTCTTCCCGGGCGACGACGCGCTCGCCGAGCGGGAGCGGCGCGTCGTGGGCGTGGAGATGGCGGGGATGGCGCCGCTCGTGCCGCGTATCACCCTCACGCTCCCCGTGGTGAACGCGACCCGCCAGATCGTCTTCCTCATAACCGGTCCGGACAAGGCGGAGGCCGTGTCGCGCGCGTTCTCCGGACGGCCCGATCCACGCGCGCCCGGGTCGCTCGTGGATGGGTCGGTACGGGTCTTCATGGACGCCGCCGCGGCGGCGCGGCTATGACCACACCGTGGGTCCCACAGGCGGGGCTCGTGGGGAGCCCGTTCCCGCCGATCGCGGAGTACGGCTTCCTCTCCGACTGCGAGACCTGCGCGCTCGTGGCGCCGAACAGCAACATCGAATGGCTGTGCCTGCCCCGGTTCGACTCGCCGAGTGTCTTCGGGGCGATCCTCGACCGCGACGCCGGCGTCTTCCGCCTCGGGCCGGCGGACGTGGAGGTGCCCGCGGCGCGCCGCTACCTGCCGGGCACGATGGTGCTCGAGACGAGCTGGGGCACGAGCGGCGGCTGGATCATCGTGCGCGACGTCCTTCTGATCGGCGCCTGGCACCACGAGCACGACCGCTCCCATACGCATCGCCGGGCCCCGACCGACTACGACGCCGACCACGTCCTGCTCCGGATGATCCGCTGCGTCAACGGCGAGGTGCAGGTCACGCTCGACTGTGAGCCGCGCTTCGACTACGGACTCCTGAACGGGTCCTGGGAGTACACCGGCCCGGGCTACCACGAGGCGCGCTGCACCGCCGAGGGCAGCGACGTCGTGCTGGGGCTCACGACCGACATGAACGTCGGCTTCGAGGGAGCGCGTGCGACGGCCCGGACGCTCATGCACGAGGGGGAGACGCTGTTCGTCTCGCTCGCCTGGTCGGAGCACCCCGCGCCCACGAACTACCAGGAGGCCTACGACCGCCTGGTGTGGACCGCCCACCACTGGCAGCACTGGCTCGACCACGGGCAGTTTCCCGACCATCCGTGGCGCACCGCCCTCCAGCGCAGCGCGCTCACGCTGAAGGGCCTCTCCTACGCGCCCACCGGCGCGCTCGTGGCGGCCGCCACCACCTCGCTCCCGGAGAGCCCGGGCGGCGAACGGAACTGGGACTACCGCTACACCTGGATCCGCGACGCCACGTTCATGCTCTGGGGGCTCTACACGCTCGGCTTCGACTGGGAGGCGAACGACTTCTTCTACTTCATCGCCGACGTCGCGGAGGCGGAAGAGGGCAGGCTCCAGATCATGTACGCGATCGACGGCGAGGCCCGGCTCCCCGAGATGACGCTCGACCACCTCTGGGGCTACGACGGCGCGCGACCGGTGCGGAGCGGCAACGGCGCCTACAACCAGGAGCAGCACGACGTCTGGGGCGCCCTCCTCGACTCGGTCTATCTGCACACGAAGTCGCGCGACCACCTGCCGGAGCGACTATGGCCGCTCATGAAGCGCCAGGTCGAAACGGCGCTCGAGCACTGGCGCGAGCCGGACCGCGGGATCTGGGAGAGCCGCGGGGAGCCACAGCACTTCACCTCGTCCAAGCTGATGTGCTGGGTGGCGGCCGATCGCGGCGCACGCCTCGCCGAGCTCCGCGACGAGCTGGACTTCGCGGCCCGCTGGCAGTCCGCGGCGGACGAGATCAAGGCCGACATCTGCGCCAACGCGCTCGACGACCGGGGCGTCTTCACCCAGCACTACGACACGGACGCGCTCGACGCCTCCGTCCTCCTGATGGTGCTTACCCGCTTCCTGCCCGCCGACGACGAGCGGATCAGGAAGACCGTGCTCGCCATCGCGGACGAGCTGACCTACGACGGCCTGGTCCTCCGCTACCGGGTGGACGAGACCGACGACGGGCTGACGGGCGAGGAGGGCACCTTCACGATCTGCTCGTTCTGGCTCGTGTCGGCGCTCGTCGAGATCGGCGAGATCACGCGCGGGCGGGACCTCTGCGAGAAGCTCCTCTCGCATGCCAGCCCGCTGGGCCTCTACGCGGAGGAGATCGACCCGCGCTCGGGCCGGCACCTCGGCAACTTCCCGCAGGCCTTCACGCACCTGGCGCTGATCAACGCCGTCATGCACGTGATCCGGGCCGACCAGGGCCTCGAGCTCGGCGCGCTGCCGCTGGGGCGCGAGCTGGCCCGCCAGCGCGGGCAGGCCTGACGCCCGTCAGAGCCGCGCGTCGGCGACCATCAAGCCGAACAGCAGCGCGAGGTAGGCGAGCGAGTAGAGGTAGAGGCGCAGCGCGGTGCGCCGCTCCGGCCGCCGCAGCAGCCGGACCGCCCCGGCGATGAAGACCGCGCCGAGCGTGACGGATCCGGCCAGGTAGACCGCCCCGAACGCCCCCGCGCAGAAGGGCAGCTGGGAGACCGCGTAGAGGAGAACGGTGTAGAGCAGGATCTGGCGGCGCGTCTCCGCCTCGCCACGCACGACCGGCATCATCGGCACGCCGGCGCGCGCGTACTCGTCCTTCATGAGCAGTGAGAGCGACCAGAAGTGGGGCGGAGTCCAGAAGAAGACGATCGCGAACAGGTAGAGCGGCGTGCCATCGAGCCCGCCGGTGACGGCGGCCCAGGCCACGAGCGGCGGCACGGCGCCGGCCGCCCCGCCGATGACGATGTTCTGCGGCGTCGAGCGCTTCAGCCAGATCGTGTACACGAGGACGTACCCGAGCAGGCCGGACATGGCAAGCACCGCCGCGAGCGGGTTGACCGTGAGCGCCAGGAGCGCGAACGAGGCGCAGCCGAGCAGCACCCCGAACACGAGCGCGGCGCGCGGCGAGACCCGCCCGCTCGCCACCGGACGGTCGGCGGTGCGCTTCATCATGCGGTCGAGGTCGCGGTCCAGCGCGTGGTTGATGGCGCCGGCGCCGCCGGCCGACAGCGCGCCGCCGAGGCAGGTCAGCGCCACCAGGCCGAGCGACGGGTCGCCCGCCACGTACATCGTCGTGATCGTCGTGAACAGCAGGAGCGACTGCACCTTCGGCTTGGTCATCTCGAAGTAGTCGGAGACGACCGTCCGCCAGGAGCCGGCGGGCGCGAGCGCGCGGGCCTCGATCACGCGGCCACCGCCTCGGCCCGGCGCGGCGCCCGCTTACGGGCGGGCGCGAGCTGCAGCGTCATGCCGACCGACGCGGCCCACAGGAGCGTGCCGAGCGTCAGGTGGAGCAGGATCAGCAGCTCGTACTCGTCCAGCCAGACGTTCAGCGCCCCCACCAGGACCTGGAGCGCCAGCAGCAGGGCCAGCGCCCGGGCGGTCCGGACGGCGACGCGCCGCCTGAGCGCCACCACCACCAGGGCGATGACGAGGATCGACGCCACGTACATGAAGGCTCGGTGGGTGAGGTGGATGTCCACGAGCTCCGCCTTGCCGAACGGCATGAAGTCGCCGTTGCAGGTCGGGAACTCCTTGCCGCAGGCGTGGTGGGCGCCGTCGCCCAGGCGGTAGTCGGCGCGGCCGTAGTTCTGGGTGCCGGCCATGTAGCCACCGGCGACGATCGTGCAGAGCACAGCCACCGCTGCGGCGATCGACAGCGACCGCAGACCCGGGCCGCCGTCGACCTGCTCGGCGCCACGCGTGGTCCGCCAGAGATAGATGAGGAGCCCGAGCAGAACCATGGCGAGCCCGAGGTGGGCGGCGACGTAGGGCTCCTCGAGGTTCTCCTCCACGGTCGCCCCGCCGAGCGCGCCCTGCGCGACGACGAGCGCCAGCAGCGCCCCGGTCGCGGCGAGCAGCTGGCGGTGGCGGCGCCACGCCCAGACGAAGAGGGCCAGGATCATCAACCCGACGAGGATCGCCACGACCCGGTGCGCGTACTCGACGATCGCGTTCAGGTCCACCCCGGGCACGACGTCGCCGTTGCAGAACGGCCACCCGTTGAAGCCCGACCCGGCCGGGCCGCAGCCGAGCCCGGAGTCGGAGACGCGCACGACCCCGCCCAAGACGATCAGGAGGAAGGTGGCGATCAGCGTGGCGAGCACGAGTCGCCGGAAGCCCGTCGAGAAGACAGCCGTCACGGAGCGGCCCAGGCTACAGGCTGCGCGGCGCGGCGGGCTGCGCAACCGTCTCGGCCGGGACGGAGGCCGCGGCGACCTCGCGCCGGATGTCCTTCATCGGCTCCACGCTGCGCACGCGAGGCACCACGTCGAAGTTGTTGGGCGGCGGCGGGGACTGCGTGAACCACTCGAGGGTGTTCGCCTTCCAGGGGTCGTTCCCCGCCTTCTGCCCCCGCTTGATGCTCACGAGCACGTTGATCAGCGTCACGACCACGCCGACGCCGAGGATGAACGAGCCGATCGTAGAGATCAGGTTGTAGAGGGTCACGTCGAGCTGCTCGGAGTAGTCGTAGATGCGGCGTGGCATGCCGGAGAGGCCGGCCGAATGCTGCACGAGGAAAGTCGCGTTGAAGCCGATGAACATCAGCCAGAACGAGAGCTTCCCGAGCGCCTCCGACATGAGCCTGCCGGACATCTTCGGGAACCAGAAGTAGAGCCCGGCGAAGAGGCCGAAGACGGCTCCGCCGAACAACACGTAGTGGAAGTGGGCCACCACGAAATAGGTGTCGTGGAGCTGCCAGTCCACCGGGAAGATGGCCAGCATGACCCCGGAGATGCCGCCGATCACGAACAGCCCGGGCAGCGCGGCCGCGAAGTAGAGCGGGGTCTTGTACATGATCTGCCCGCGCCACAGCGTGGCGATCCAGTTGAAGATCTTGATGCCGGTGGGCACCGCGATCGTGAACGACGACAGCATGAAGAACGCCAGGACCACCGTGGCCGTCGGCGTCGTGAACATGTGGTGCGCCCAGACCAGGAGCCCGAGGAACGCGATGGCGACGGTCGCGGCCGCGACCGCCTTGTAGCCGAAGATCGGCTTGCGCGCGAACACGGGGAGCACCTCGGAGACCATCCCGAACGCCGGCAGGACCATGATGTAGACCTCGGGGTGGCCGAAGAACCAGAAGAGGTGCTGCCAGAGGAGCGGGTCACCGCCGCCGGCCGGGTCGAAGAACGCGGTGCCGAAATGGCGGTCGGTGAGGAGCATGGTCACGGCGGCAGCCACGGCCGGCAGCGCCGCGATCAGCAGGTAGCTGTAGATCAGGATCGACCAGATGAAGAGCGGCATGCGCCCCCAGCTCATGCCCCGGGCGCGCATGTTGTGGATCGTCGCGACGAAGTTGACGGCGCCGATCAGCGAGGAGAGGCCGGTCAGGTGGATCATGAGGATCCAGGCGTCCACCCCGCCTCCGGCGGAGAACGAGTCGTCGGACAGCGGCGGGTACATCGTCCAGCCGGCCTGCGGCGGCTCGAAGAAGATGCTGGCGTAGAAGGCGATCCCGCCGAAGAGCAGCAGCCAGAACGAGAGCGCGTTGAGGCGGGGAAACGCCATGTCCCGCGCGCCGATCATGAGCGGCACGAGGTAGTTTCCGAACCCGGCGAACACCGGCACGACGAACAGGAAGACCATCGTCGTGCCGTGCATGGTCGCGAGCCCGTTGTAGGTCTCGGGATCGACCAGCGTGCTGTCCGGCTGCGCGAGCTGGAGGCGCATCACGAGCGCCTCCACGCCTCCCAGCACGAAGAAGATGAAGGTCGCGAACAGGTAGAGGATCCCGATCTTCTTGTGGTCGGTGGTGGTGAGCCACTCGAGCCAGCCGCGCGGCCGGGTGGGCACGCCGTGGAGCACGACCTCGGGCCGAACGATGCGGCGGGTTGCGGCGCCCGCCTCCACTACCGGCCCGCCTCCTGGCCCTCGCGCCGCTCGCGCTGCTCGGCGAGCGCCTCACCGGCCTCCCTGATCTCCTGGCGCTGCTCCTCCGCCCAGTCCTCGAACCGGTCGGGGGTGACCGCGCGGACCGTGGCGCGCATGTCGGCGTGGCCCGCTCCGCACAGCTCGGCGCACTGGCCGTGGAACTCCTGGCCGGCCTTGCCGGCGGGAATCTTGAACCACGTCTTGTTGACGTGGCCGGGCACGCCGTCGACCTTGCCCCCGAGCTTCGGGATCCACCAGGAGTGGATGACGTCCGTCGCGGTGACGTCGAGCACCACCGTCGTGTCGGTGGGCACCACCATCTCCTCGTAGCTGTAGAGCTGGTCGCCGCCCGCGTAGTCGTACCGCCAGAGGTACTGCTGGCCGTTGACGTCTACGTTGAGCACGGGGCCGCCGCTCGTGGGGGGATCCGGCTGGTCTACCGACGCGAACCGGGCCTGCGACGCGCGCAGCCCGTCCGGCCCCGACGGCGGCGGGTTGTTGATGTCGTCCAGGTATAGGAACGTCACGACCGTCAGGACGACGAGGATCAGCGCGGCCCCGACCGTCCACCCCATCTCGAGCGGGGTGTTGCCGCGAATCTGCGCCGCGGGCGGGCCGCCGCGCCGCCACCGGAACTGGACGAGCGACCAGATGAGCGTCCCCTCGACGATCAGGAAGATCACGATCGCGACGTAAAGCGTGATCTTGTAGAGCGTGTCGATGTCGTCCGCGTTCGGCGAGCCGCCCGATTCGGGCGTGATCAGGTCCGCGGAGGCCCCGGGGACGACGAGCAGGAACAACACGGGCGCCGCGGCAAGGGCGGCCAGTCTGGCAACACGTGTGCGACGCCTGCGCAAGGCGGCCGGATCATATCCCCGGCCTCGGCACCGGCTCCACTTCGTAGCGTCTGCCCCGTTTACGCTCCCTCGAAAGCTGGCTGGCGCTTCTCCACGAACGCCTGGACGCCCTCCCGGAAGTCGCGCGTGCGGGCGAGCGCGTGCTGGAGCTCCGCCTCGAGGTCGAGCTGGCCCTCGAGGTCGGGATAGAGCATCCGGTTGAGCGCGCGCTTCGACGAGGCGTACGACCGGGTGGGCCCGCCGGCCAGGCGCTCGACCAGCGTGTCGGCCTCGTCCATCAGGCGGTCGTTCGGGAAGACCTGGTTCACGAGCCCCCAGTCGAGCGCGCGGTCCGCCGGCAGCCGCTCTCCGAGCAGCGCCATCTGGAACGCGCGGGCCTTGCCCACCGCCGCCGGCACGAACAGCGTCGAACCGCCGTCGGGCATGAGGCCGATATTCACGAAGGCGAGCCCGAAGAAGGCGGACTCCGCGGCGAGGACGAGATCGCAGGCGAAGGCGAGCGACGCGCCGATCCCCACCGCCGGGCCGTTCACCGCCGCCACGACCGGCTTCTCGAGCGTCCGCACGCCCGCGATGATCGGGTGGTAGAGCTCGTTCAGCTCCTTGCGGATGTCCGGAAACCCGTCGTCCGCCGCATCGAACCCCTCCTTGAGATCGGCGCCCGACGAGAATCCGCGGCCGGCCCCGGTGATCAGGACGGCGCGCACCGAGGGGTCGGCGGCGTCGACCGTGATCGCCTGCTTCAGATCGCGCCCGAGCTGCGCCGTCCAGGCGTTGAGTGAGTCGGGCCGGTTGAGGGTGATCCGTCCCGCCCCGGCGGACTGCTCCCAGATGACGGTGTCGTAGCTCATGTGCTCCGCGAGCCTACCGCCGCGGCGAGCTCCCGCACGCCGGGCTCGATCGCCGGCTCGGCGATCCGTCCGTAGCCGAGGAGGAGCGCGGGCGGGCCGGGGAGGAGGCGGTGCTCGGCGAGGCCCTGGAGGCCGAGCCCGCGGGCGCGGGCCGCCTCGACCACGGCCGCCTCGTCGTGGTCCTCGCGCAGGTGCACAACCAGGTGGAGCCCGGCCGCCACCCCCGTCGGCCGCACACCCGGGAGGTGGCGCCGCAGGGCGGCGATCAGAGCGTCGCGCCGGCGCCGGTAGACGAGGCGCGTCCGGCGCAGGTGACGGTCGAGCTCACCGCGCTCGAGGAAGTCCGCCAGGGCGAGCTGCTCGATGATGGGCGTTCCGAGGTCGTCCTCCGCCTTCGCGCGCGCCAGCTCGCCGACGAGCCGCTCGGGCGCCACGAGCCACCCGAGCCGCAGCGCGGGCGCGAGCGTCTTGCTCACGCTCCCGGCGTGCACCACTCGCTCCGGCGAGAGTCCCTGCAAGGCGCCGACCGGCGGACGGTCGTAGCGGTACTCGGCGTCGTAGTCGTCCTCCAGGACGAGCCCGCCGGAGCTCGCCCAGTCGAGCAGCGCCGCGCGCCGCTCCGGGGCGAGCACCACCCCGGTGGGGAACTGGTGGGCCGGAGTCGTCAGGACCAGGTCGACCTCCCCGGCGGCGAGCTCGTCGGCACGGAGTCCCTGGTCGTCCACGGGCACTGGCCGGGGCTCCAGGCCGGTGGCCGCGAGCTGCGCGCGGCCCGGGCCGCTGCCCGGATCCTCGACGCCGATCCGCCGCCCGCCGCTGGCCACGACCGTCCGCCCGACGAGGGCCATTCCCTGGGCCATTCCCGACGTCACGATGACGCTGCCCGGGTCGCAGACCACGCCGCGGACCCGCCCGAGGTAGGAGGAGAGCGCTCGGCGCAGCTCCGGAGCGCCGCGCGGGTCGCCGTAGTCGAGGCGGGCGTGGGGCGCGCCCGTGAGGCCGCGGCGAGTCGAGACCGACCACGCGCCGCGCGGGAAGAGCGAGACGTCGGGCCCGCCCGGCCGGAAGTCGAACCGCGGCGGCCGCTCCTCGGCGGGCGTCCGACCGGCGGCCACCGGGCGCGCCGCCGCGTCCGACACGCGGGTGGGCGCGCCGTGCCGCGCCAGTAGGTAGCCCTCCGCCGCCAGCTGCGCATAGGCGTCGACGACCACGCCCCGCGAGACCTCGAGGTCGCGGGCGAGCGTGCGCGACGCGGGCAGCCGCGTTCCGGGGGCGAGCCGGCCCGAGCGCACGGCGCCGCGCAGCTGATCCTCGAGCTGCGCCCGAAGCGACCCGGCCGCGCGCCGGTCGAGCCGCACCATCAGCTCCAGATCGGAAGTGGTCCGCATATCAAGGCACCAAGTGGATCTTTCCAGTGAACCACTTTCGCCGTACGGTCCGCCTCATGCCCGAACCGTCCACGCTTCTGCTCTTCGTGGCGAGCGTCGTCGCCCTCGTGCTCGTGCCGGGGCCGAACCTGATCTACATAGTCGCGCGCGGCGTGGACCAGGGCCGCCGGGCGGCGGTCGCCTCGGCGCTCGGGGTCGAGACCGGCACGCTCGTGCACGTCGTGGCCGCGGCGGCCGGCGTCTCCGCGCTGATCGCGTCGTCGGCGGCCGCATTCGAGGTCGTGAGGTACGCAGGCGCCGGCTACCTCGCCTACCTCGGCGTGCGAACGCTCCTCGCCCGCGGCCCGGCCGAGGACGACGAACCGTCGCGAGCGGCTGGCGCCCGGCGGGCCTACGCGGAGGGTTTCCTGGTCAACCTGCTGAACCCGAAGGTGGCCCTGTTCTTCCTCGCCTTCCTCCCTCAGTTCGTCGATCCCGGCGCCGGCCCGACCCCGCTGCAGATCCTCGCGCTCGGCGCGGTGTTCCTCGCCGTCTCCCTTCCGCTCGACCTGCTCTACGCGGTCGGCGCCGGCTCGATCGGCGCCCGGCTGCGGGGCCGGCCCGCGGTGATGCGCGGCCGGCGGTGGGTCACGGGGGGCGTGTACCTGGTCCTCGCGGGCGCGGCCGTCCTCGCCGGCGGCCGCCGCCGGCCGGCATGAGCCCCACCCTCCGCGGCGCGCTCGCGGCCACGACCGCGCTGGCGCTCGTCGGCTCGCTCGTCGCCGCCTCGGACGTGGTCGAGGGCTACCCCTTCGCCGCCGGCCAGGCGATCCGCTACCTGCTCGCGGCGGCGGTGCTCGCGGTGCTGGCGCGGGGACGCCTGCCCCGCCTGCGAGCTCGCGAGGCGCTCGGGCTGGCGGCCCTCGCCGCCACCGGCCTCGTCCTGTTCAACCTGTTCGTGATCGAAGGCGTCCGCGAGACGGATCCCGCCACGGTCGGGGTCATCGTGGGCTGCGTGCCGGTGGTCCTGGCGGTGGCCGGTCCCCTGCTCGCGGGCCGAGCCGTGAGCGCGCGAGTGGTCGCGGCGGCGGTCGTGGTGGCCGCGGGGGCGGCCGGCGTGCAGTGGGCGGGCGGCGGGATCACGCTCGCCGGCCTCCTGCTCGCGCTCGGCGCGCTCGCCTGCGAAGCGGCGTTCTCGCTCCTTGCCGCGCCGCACCTCGCCCGTCTCGGCCCGCTCGCGGTCTCCGCCTACGCGTGCATCTTCGCCGTCCCGATGCTCGCGGTGTGGGGCCTCGTCGCGGACGGCGCCTCGGTGCCCATGCCGGGCCTCGAGCAGGCCGCCGCGCTCGCATACCTCGGGCTGGCCGTGACCGCCGGCGGCTTCCTCTGCTGGTACACGGCCGTTGGGCTCCTCGGCGTCGAGCGGGCCGGGCTCTTCTCCGGCGTCCTGCCGGTGAGCGCCCTGATCTGCTCGGCGGCGCTCGGCGTGGCCGAGATCACCCCCGAGCGGCTCGCCGCGGTGGCCGTGGTGGCCGCCGGGATCACGCTCGGGGTGCGGACGGCCACCCCCCGCCCGGCCCCCGCGCCGGCGGGGGCGTGAGACCCGAGGCGCTCCTATTCTCAGCCGTATGCTGCTCGACTGCCTCGAGTGGCTCGGCCACTCCGGATTCCGGATCCGGGTGGGGAGGGCCGTCGTCTACATCGATCCGTACCGCGTGCCCGAGGGGTCGCCGCCCGCCGACCTGATCCTCGTCACCCACGGCCACTACGACCACTTCTCCCCGCAGGACCTGGAGCGGCTGGCCGGCAGCCGCACCTCGCTCGTGGGGCCCGCCGCCGTGGCGGAGCGGGTCAGCGGCCGGGTCCACTCGATCGCCCCGGGTGAGACGCTCGACGACGAGCTGGTCCGCGGTGTCCACGTGAGCGCGGTCGCGGCGTACAACACCTCGAAGCGCGACGGCGAGGGGAACCCGTTCCATCCGCCCGAGGCGGGGTGGGTGGGCTACGAGCTGAACGTGCGCGGCGAACGGCTCTACCACTCGGGCGACACGGACGTGATCCCCGAGATGGACACCGTGACCGGTGTGGACGTGGCCCTGCTCCCGGTCAGCGGCGTATACGTCATGACCGCCCAGGAGGCCGCCGAGGCGGCGCGCCGCATCCAGCCCCGCGTGGCCGTCCCGATGCACTGGGGGGAGCACATCGGCAGCGAGGACGACGCGCGGACGTTCGCGGAGCGGGCGCCCGTAGAGGTGCGGATCCTGCGCAGGCGGGGGTGATCGCCAACCGGCACGGGGGCCGCAGGCGGCCGCGTTACAGCCCCACCCCGGGGTATGCTGCTCGGCCTTGCGAAGCACTCGCGCCCTCCGCCTTCTGGCTTGGGGCGCGGTGGCGGCCGGAGTCGCCACGCCGCTGGTCCGGCATCGTCTCAGGCTGCCGGTGCCCGTGGTGTCGGCGCTCACGTGGCCGGCCCCCGCCGCGCTCGCGCTCGCCACGCCCCGCACACCGCTGCGCGACGCGGGCATCTACACCCTCCAGATGTGGGCGTACTTCGCCCACTACGACATGGCCGACGACGACCGCGACACCCTGTTCCGGCGGCTGAAGATCGACTATCCGATTCGAGCCGACCGGATCCTCGGGCTCGGCCACTGTCCCACCACCCGCCTGCAGGCGGCGCTCGGACGGGAGGGCCACGTGGGCCCGCTCGACTACGGTCTCTCGGCGATCCACTGGAGCTGGTTCGCGGTCCCGCACGGCACGGTCGCGTACCTCCTCGTCCGTCATCGGAGCAAGTTCGTGCGCTCCGCGGCGCTCACCGCGGCGTGCTTCGACCTCGGCTGCGTCATCTACTGGCTCGTGCCCACGGCCCCGCCCTGGTGGGCGGGCAAGAACGGGAACATGCCGCCCGTCCGGCGCATCATGGCCGAGGCCGGCGAGCGCGCGTGGGGCCGCCTCTGGCGACCGCTTTACCATTCGGTGGAAGGCAACCCGTTCGCCGCCATGCCCTCACTCCACTTCGGCACGTCCATCATGGCCGCGCGCGTGCTCTCGCTCGTGGGACGGCCTCATGCGGCGCTGGGGTGGGCCTACGCGGTCGCGCTCGGCTTCGGGCTCGTGTACCTCGGCGAGCACTACGTGGTCGACCTGATCGCGGGCCTCGCGCTCGCCGAGGCGATCTGGCGGGCGGCGCCGGGCGTGGAGCCCGCGGCCCGCCTGGTCGCGGGCGCCGTTCGTCGGCTGGAGCCGCGGGCCGGCTGATGGCGGCCGACGAACGCCGCCTCCAGTACCAGGAGCCCCCGCTCGATGACCTCGAGGAAGATGAGGAGAGCGCCGAGGAAGAGCTCGAGGTAGGACGGCTCCAGGCCCTGCTCCAGGATCGACGGCGGCTCCTCCTGGGCGCGCTCGCGATCGTGCTCGTCGTCGTCGGGATCTACATCCTCTTCCCGACGATCGTCGGCACGGAGGAGGCCGTCGAGAAGCTGGACGACGCCGTCTGGTACTGGCTCGTGATCGCGGTCGCCCTCAACGTCGGGGCGTTCGCCGCCTACGTGGCGCTCTTCCGCGGCGTCCTGTCGGGCACCGTCGAGGACGAGGTGCATCGCCGGCTCGACATGCGCGCCTCCTACCAGATCACGATGGCCGGCCTGGCCGCCACGCGGATCTTCTCGGCGGGCGGGGCGGGCGGCATCGTGCTGACCTACTGGGCGCTCCGCAAGGCCGGCATGCCCCGCCGCCGCGCGGCCTGCCGGATGGTCGCCTTCCTCGTTCTCACCTACTTCGTCTACCTGGCGGCGCTGATCAGCTTCGGCATCCTGCTGCGCACGGGCGTCCTGCCGGGGAGCGCGCCGCTCGCCGGCACGATCGTCCCGGCCGCGCTCGCCGCGATCGTGATCGGCGTGTTTCTGCTGATCGCCCGGATACCGCGCGACGTCGAGCGCCGGATCCAGCGGTTCGGCCAGGGTTACCGCCACACGCGCTACCTCACGCGCGTCGCGAAGGGCCCGGCGACGATCGCCACCGGCGTGCGCACGGCGATCGCCTTCATCCGCAGTCCCTCGCGGGGGGCGCTCGGCGTGGTCGGCGCCGTGGGCTTCTGGGGGGCCAACATCGGCGTGCTGTGGGCCAGCTTCGAGGCGTTCGGCGGCGACGTCCCGTTCGCCGTCCTCGTCCAGGGCTTCTTCGTCGGGATGGCCGCCAACCTGATCCCGTCGCCGGCGGGCGGCGTGGGATCCGTCGACGCGGGAATGATCGGGGCATTCCTCCTGTTCGACATCCCGACCTCGATCGTCTTCCCGGCGGTCCTCACCTACCGGGTGATCGCGTTCTGGCTGCCGATACCGCCCGGCATCGTCGCCTTCTTCCAGCTGCGGCGCACGGTGGCGCGCTGGGAGCGCGAGCGTGAGGAGGAGGACGCCGCCCGCGCGGCTATACTTCAGAAAGTAAAGTGAGGGTGATGAGTACGGAGACAAAGGACGTCGAGAACGTGGTGATCGTCGGGAGCGGCCCGGCCGGGTACACGGCCGCCCTCTACACCTCGCGCGCCGACCTCGAGCCGCTCATGATCGAGGGCTTCGCCTGGGGCGGGTTGCTCCAGCAGACGACCGACGTCGAGAACTATCCCGGCTATCCCGACGGCGTCCTCGGACCGGAGATGATGCAGGACTTCCGGAACCAGGCCGAGCGCTTCGGGACGCGGTTCATCACGGACGACGCCACGAAGATCGACCTGGCCGCCGAGCCCGGCGGCATCCACGTCGTGTACGTGGGCGACCGGCAGATCCGCACCCGCGCGGTCATCCTCGCGATGGGCGCGGAGCCGAAGAAGCTGGGCGTGCCGGGCGAGGACGAGCTCGCCGCGCGCGGGGTCTCCTACTGCGCCACCTGCGACGCGGCGTTCTTCCGCGAATGCGAGACGATCGTGGTCGGCGGCGGCGACACCGCGATGGAGGACGCCACGTTCCTCTCGAAGTTCGCGGGCAAGGTGACGATCGTGCACCGCCGCGACGAGTTCCGGGCCTCGGCGATCATGCGCCAGCGGGCCGAGGAGCTCGACAACATCGAGTTTCTCACCCCGTACGTCGTCGAGCGCTTCGAGCCGGGCGAGGCCGGATCGCTGTCGAAGGCGGTGCTCCGCAACGTGGAGGACGGCTCGCTGAGGGAGCTGCCGATCACCGGCGCGTTCATCGCGATCGGGCACCGCCCGAACTCCCAGCTCGTCGATGACCAGCTCGACGTGGATCCGAACGGGTACGTGGACGTGATCGGGCGCAGCACGAGGACGAAGCGGCCGGGCGTCTTCGCCGCCGGCGACCTGACCGACCACGTCTACCGCCAGGCGGTGACCGCGGCCGGCAGCGGCTGCATGGCGGCGCTCGACGCGGAGGCCTATCTGCGCGACACCCCGATCGACGCCGAGGCGCACTGGGGCGGCGAGCCGGAGCGCATCGAGGCAGCCGCGGAGTCCGCGGCGTAGGCGCGACCGGCCGGCGTCAGATCTGGACGAACTGGGCGCGCGAGCAGCGCTGCGCGCCGGACCGGACCGAGCGGCCGCGCTCCGAGGCGGAGCTCGCCGCCTCGGTGCGGCGCGCGCGGCGGGTGAAGGTCTGCGGCGCCGGCCACTCCTTCACGGACATCGCATGCACGGACGGTGTCATGCTCGACCTGTCGAGCCTGAACCGGGTGCTGCGGGTCGCGCGAGAGGAGGCGACCGTGGAGGCCGGCATCAGCCTGCGCGCCCTCGGCGAGGCGCTCGCCGCCCGCGGTCTCGCCATGGAGAACCAGGGCGACGTCGACCGCCAGACGCTAGCCGGCGCCATCGCCACGGCCACCCACGGGACGGGCGGCCGCTTTCGGAACCTCTCCTCCCAGGTCGTGGCCGTGCGGCTCGTCACGGGCGCCGGCGAGGTGGTCGACGTCCGCGGCGGTGACGAGCTCCGCGCCGCCCGGGTCGGGCTCGGCGCGCTCGGCGCGATCTCGGCCATCACCCTGCGCTGCGTCCCGGCCTTCACCGTCCACCGGATCGACGAGCCGCGCCCGCTGGACGAGGTTCTGCCCGCCCTCGACGCGCTCGTCGACGGTCACGACCACTGGGAGGCATTCACGCTCCCCTACACGAGAACGGCGCTCACGCTGAGCTCGCGCCGTACCGATCGGGCGCCGCGGCCGCGCGGCCGGGCGCGCACGCTCGTCCAGGACGTGTTCGTAGAGAACGCCGCCCTCGGTGCCGCCTGCCGGCTGGGCCGCCGCCTCCCCGCGGCGATCCCCGCTTTGAACCGGGGCTTCGCCGCGCTGATCGGGCGCGCCGAGCACCTCGACCGAAGCCACCGCGTCTACCCCAACACCCGGCTCGTGCGCTTCACGGAGATGGAGTACGCGATCCCGCGCCGGCACGCCGCCGACGCGCTCGAGCGCGTGCTCGGCTTGATCGAGCGGCGCCGGCTGCGAGTCGGCTTTCCGATCGAGCTCCGAGTGGTGGCGGGCGACGACGCCCTGCTGTCGACCGCCCACGGCCGCGACACCGCCTACATCGCGGTCCACCAGTACCGCGGGATGGAGTTCGAGACGTACTTCCGCGCCGTCGAGGCGATCATGGACGAGTACGGCGGCCGCCCGCACTGGGGCAAGCGCCACTACCAGTCCGCGGCAACCCTGGCGCCGCGCTATCCGGAGTGGGATCGCTTCCAGGAGGTGCGCCGGCGCCTCGACCCCGAGGGACGCTTCGAGAACGACTACACGCGGCGGGTGCTGGGGCCAGTCTCTTGAGGCCGCGGTGTTCTCCGGACCTCCGCCGCGGGCTCCGGGCCCCGAAGCAGATGCGCGAGCAAGGTGGCTAGAGCGGTCCGTGGTCGGGCCATTCCGGCACCGTGGCACTTGACTGTTGCAGGGCAACAGTAGGGTGACACGGTACGCCCGGCCGCATACGAGAGGGGGCTCCGGGCTAAGGGCGTCCCCGGCACGCCCGGCCCGCGCAGTTCCTCAGCGCCCGGAGCCGGCGGGCCAGCTCGTCCTCGACGCGCTCGTGGGCCGGGTCGTCGTGGAGGCTCCGGAGCTCGAGCGGGTCGCGTCGCAGGTCGTAGAGCTCGCGCTCGCCGGTCACGTAGCGGACGTAGAGGTAGCGGTCGGTCCGAAGCGCCCGATAGGCGTCGACGGTGAAGCCCTCGGGCCCCTCGATCAGGAGGTCGCGCTCCCGGCCGCGGCGCGGATCGGCGAGCAGCGGCAGCAGCGACGTCCCGTCCTGCGGCTTCGTCGCGGAGGCGCCGGCGACGTCGAGGATCGTGGGCGCGACGTCGACGTTCGTCACGAGCTGGCGGCGCTCCGCGCCGGCGGGCACGCCCGGCCCGCGCATGATCAGCGGGACCCGGATCGACGGCTCGTAGGCGAGCATCTTCTCGCTCGACATCCGGTGCTCGCCGTGAAAGAAGCCGTTGTCCGAGGTGAAGATCACGAGCGTGCGGGTGAGCTCGCCGGCGTCGCGCAGCGCGTCCACGATCGAGACGACCGCCTCGTCGACCGCGAGCAGCGACTCGAGGCGCTGGCGGTAGTTCTCCTCGACCGCGCGGGCCTCCGCCGGCCCGATCGGCGCGCGTTCGCGCAGGAAGCTCGGCTTGTCGGACAGATCCGCCTCCGCCGAGGCGGCGCGTACGGCGGCCGGCAGCGGCTCGGCGGCGAAGCGGTCGCGGTGGCGACGGGCCGGGGCGGGTGTCGCGAGGCCAGCCGGGTCGTCCGGCTGGGGTGGGCCGCCGGCATGCGGCGCCAGGAACCCGACCGAGAGGAAGAACGGGTCCCCGCGGGCGGAGGCGCGATCGATCAGCTCCTCGGCGCGGCGGGCGTAGAGGTCCGTCGAGTACGTCGCGGGATAGGTTCGGAGCGCACCGTTCTCGTTCAGCCTCGTGCCGTTGTACTCGTAGGTCAGCGGGTCGACGGAGGCGTGCCACTCGTCCCAGCCGGGGGGCACCTCGGTGGGCGGCCCGTCCATGCCGTAGCGGTTCAGGAACTTGCCGACGTGCATCGTCAGGTAGCCGGCGCGCCGGAGCCAGACCGGCAGCGTCTCGGCCGGGTCGAGCGCCCCGTACCCGCCGGTCGGCGGGCGGTTGCCCACCACGCCGTGGTTGTGCGCGTACTGTCCGGTCAGGAACGTCGCACGCGACGGACAGCAGAGCGGGAACGAGACGAAGCTCCGCGAGAACGTCGTGCCCCGCTCCGCGAGGGTCCTTCGCACCCCGGTCATCACGCGCATCGACTCGACCGTCTGGTCGTCCGTCATCAGCACGACGACGTTCGGCCGCCCCTCGGGCTTGCGGGGCTGGTCGCCCGAGCAGCCGGCGCAGCCGGCTAGGAGTCCCAGCAGGGTGAGCGCAAGCGCGCCCCACGACCGCATCTCAGCGGCATACGCGCACGCGCCTGTCGAGCGTCATGCGCCGCCCGTCGCGCGTCTCGGCGCGGACGCGCAGGCGGAACGCCCGTCCCTGGCGCAAGCGCTCCTCCGGGATGCGCCGCGCAAGCGGGGGTGGGCTGACGCGCGCCACCCGCCGCGACCCCACGAGCACGTCCGCCCTGACCACCGAGGCCTTCTCCCGGCCCGTGACGTACACGCGGAGATCGCCCGGCACGCACCGGGTGGGCCGCGGCCGCACGTGCAGCTTGAGCTGCGGATGCTCCAGGCAGGTGAAGCCCACGCAGCGCTTCAGCCGCCGCAGGCGCCGCCGGAGGTCCCGCTGGACCGCCGCGTACCGGTCGGAGCCGTCCCTGCTCTGGAGCTGGTAGGGGTCCGTCGCCAGGTCGTAGAGCTCGTACTCGCCCGTCGTGTTGTGCTCGACGTAGAGGAACTGGTAGTTGCGGATCCCCCGGTAGGCCGGCACGCCGTTGGCCCCGTTTCCGTTCTCGATCAGGATGTCGCGTCCCCACTCCGCGCCGGGGTCCGCGAGCAGCTCGGTGAGCGAGCGGCCGTCCTGAAGACGGCCCGGCGCGACGTCGGTGACGTCGAGGATCGTGGCGGGAACGTCCACGTTCGCCACGAGGCGCTCGTCGACCCGGCCCCGTGGCACGCCGGGGCCGCGGAGAACGAGCGGCACCCGGATGGACGGCTCATAGGGCAGCACCTTCTCGGCGAGCGCGCGGTGCTCGCCGTGCATGAATCCGTTGTCCGAGGTGTAGACGATCAGGGTGTCCGCCAGCGCGCCTGTGCGCGCGAGCGTGTCGAGGACCTGAGCCACGGCGTCGTCCACGGACATCAGCGCCTCGAGCTCCTGGCTCCAGTTCTCCTGGATGGCGGCCTCCCTGTCGGGGGTGAAGCGAGGCCGGTCGGCGACGACCTGGGGCTTGTCGTACATGTTCGCCTCGTCAAAGTTGGGCGGGCGCGGCATGAGCGCCCCGGCGAGGGCGTCGCGGTAGCGCGGAGCGGGGGAGGGGGTGCCGATCCAGGTCGGGTCGTCCGGGTCGCGGGGCCGGCCGCTGTGGGGCGCCGCGAACCAGAGCTGCAGGTAGAAGGGCTGCTCGTCGGACGCCGCGTCCTCGATCAGCTCGCTGGCGCGACGAGCGAGGAAGTCGGTCTGGTAGTCGCCGGGCTCGTCTGGATACGACCGGATGACACCGTCCTCGTTCACCTTCCACGAGGTGTAGTTGAAGGCGTTCGCGTGTGGCATGCCGTGCCAGTCGCTCCACCCGACCGGCACTCCGGAGCTCTCCGAGTAACCGTTCAGGTAGCGGCCGACGTGCATCGTCCGGTAGCCCGCCTGCTGGAGCCAGACCGGGAGCGAGTTGGCGTGATCGAACACGGCGTAGCCGCCGAACGGGCCCGCATTGTGGAGCACGCGGTGGTTGTGCGCGTACTGGCCCGTGAGGTGCGTCGTCCGCGACGGACAGCACAAGGGAAAGCTCGAGATCGACTGCGAGAAGATCGTGCCCTCGTTCGCCAGGAGGCCGTTCACCCCCGGCATGTAGGGCAGCGAGGCCTGCGTCTGGTCGTCCGTCATCAGCACCACCACGTTCGGCTGCGCCGCGGCCGGCGAGGCGGCGGCGAGCAGCACGAGAATGGCGGCCAGGGGGGCGAGGCGAGCCATAGGGACCGGAACACGACGGAGCGGGCCGGGTTGCGCCGCTCCGTCTACAGCTCGCAGCGCCCCTCCCCGCGGTATGTGGGTACCTCGTCGGCGATCCGGTCGCCGCTCACGAGGTACAGCCTGTCGAATCGCTCGCACAGCTCGCCGGACTTCGCATGCCGCAGGTAGACGTTGTCGCCGACGCGCAGGCTAACGGCAGCGGCGCCGATCACCGGGGTCTGGACCTCGCCGGCGCCCTCGAACGGGTCGAGGCGCAGCCCGCGCGGGAGGTGCGGGGCCGGGAGGCGGTCGCGGCCCGCCGCGCCGGACGCGTGATAGCCGCCTCCGAGCAGCGTGGCCACGCCTCCGCTCGGGCGGCGGACCACCGGCATGGCGAACATCGCGGCGGGCCTCAGGCGGAAGTCCGCGTAGCGGTCGAAGAGCGTGGGGGCGTAGAAGCCGGAGCCGGCCGTGACCTCGGTGACCACCTCCTCGCGGCGGGTCGTGTGGATGCTTCCGGTGCCGCCGCCGTTCACGATCGCGACCGGCGCCACGTCTCGCACCGCCGCGATCACGGCGGCGCGGCGCGCGGCGATCTCGGCCGCCGAGCGGCGCTTGACGAACCGGATGAGCGGTTCCTGTAACCGCCGTCCGAGCGGGCGGTCGGCGACCCCGGCGATGTGCGCCTCGTAGCCCATCACGGCGGCGAGCTCGAAGCGCTCCCGCCCGGCGATCTCGCGTGCCAGCGCGGCGGCTTGCTCGGGCGTGCGGAGCGGCGAGCGCTTGGCGCCGACCTTTAGCCGGCCGCCGAGGGGCCACCACCCGACGTCGAGCTCGATGCACACGCGGATCGGCCGCCTCGGTCGGCCCGCCGCCGACTCGATGCGGTCGAGCTGCTCGGTCGAGTCGACCATCACGATCGGCGCCAGGTCCGAGTCGAGGCGCGCGAGCTCCGCCAGCGCGCCGCGATGCACGCTCGGGTACGCGAGCAGCAGGTCGCGGAACCCGCGGCGGTGAAGCCAGAGGCTTTCGGGCAGCGTGAACGTCATCAGGCCCCGAAAGCCGGGATCGCGGTCGAGGATCGCCTCGAGGAGCGCCCGGCAGCGCACCGATTTGCTGGCCACGCGGATCGGCGTGCCGCGCGCCCGGGCGAGCATCTCGCGCGCGTTCGACCACATCGCGTCCAGATCGACGAACGCGAACGGGGCGTCCACCTCGGCGAAGATCGACTCGAGCTCCTCGTAGCGGCGCTCGCCCGCTACGGCCACGGGCCGCGCTGCGGTCGCTGCCATTGGCGGAAGTATCGCGAGTACCGTGATCCGGGTGCCCGAACCCGCGCTCACGGCCCCCCGGCGACCGCCGGCGACGGGTCCGGCCTCCGTGCCGCCCGTGGTCCTCGTCCTCGGTGGAATCACCTCCGTGCAGTTCGGGGCGGCGCTCGCGAAGACCCTCTTCGACGAGGTCGGGGTCGGGGGGACGGTCTTCCTCCGGGTGTTTTTCGCGGCGCTCGTGCTCGCCCTCATCTGGCGCCCGCGCCTCGCCGCACACGGGCGCGACGACCTCCTGCTGGCCGTGGCCTTCGGCCTCACGCTCGGCGCGATGAACCTGGCGTTCTACTCGGCGCTCGAGCGGATCCCGCTCGCGATCGCGGTCACGTTCGAGTTCGTCGGGCCGCTCGGCGTGGCGGTGGCCGGCTCGCGCCGGCCGCTCGACCTGCTCTGGGTCGCGCTGGCCGCCGCGGGGATCCTGCTGCTCTCCGACTTCGGGTCCACCGACCTGGACGGGCTGGGCGTCGCGCTCGCGTTGCTGGCCGGCGGGCTGTGGGCGGCGTACATCCTCCTGAGCGCGCGGGTGGGGAGGGCGTTCCCCGGCGGCAGCGGCCTGACGCTGGCGATGGTTGTGGCCTCCGCGATGCTGCTGCCGGTGGGCGTCGGGGACGCGGGCGCCGACCTTCTCGTGCCGTGGATCCTCGCCGCCGCCGCCGGGGTGGCGATCCTGTCCTCGGCGATCCCGTACTCGCTCGAGATGGAGGCGCTCCGCCGGATGCCGCCGCGCGTGTTCGGGGTCCTGATGAGCCTGGAGCCGGCCGCCGGGGCGCTGGCCGGCCTCGTCCTCCTGAGCGAGGGGCTGGCGGCGCGGGAGGTCGTGGCGATCCTGCTGGTGATCGCGGCGAGCGCGGGCGCCGCCAGTCAGGCGAATGTCGCTCCACGGGACGCCTGAGGCGTCAGCGCAGGTAGATCGGGTTGGAGAGGATCCAGGTCCGGTCGCGCCCGCGGGCGTGCCGGTGGGCCTCCACGCGGTAGACGCCGGGCTGGTCGACCTCGACCTCGAGCGCCCCGCCCTCCGCGGCGGCGATCTCTTCGCCGTCTCGAAGCAGGCGGAGCCGAGCCGGCGACGGCGTGCGCGCCCGCAGGGTGCGCCGCCCGGCAGGCGCCTCGGCGCCCATCGGCATGTCGTCCGCATCGAACGCGAAGCCGCGAGCGGGGGCGATGGCGTCGACGGCGATGTAGCAGCGGCCCTCACGGAGCGCCTCGTACACCTGGCCGCGGTCGTGCTCCAGCTCGCCCGTGAGCGCCGCGCGGCAGAGCACGTGGGTGCGCAGCTGGCGAAACGAGCGGCGATAGGACATGACGCGCAGCGGAACGAAGGGCCCCACGCGCTTACCGAACTGGTGGGCGTCGAGCCCGCCGATGGCGACCACGCGGCGCGTTCGCAGGAGCTCGTCCCACGCCCGCATGTTCCGCTCGGGCGGGTGGTCGAGCGCGCGGCTCGGCGTGGCCACGAAGCGGACGAGCTCGCGGACGCTCGTCGCACGCTCCGCGGTGTCGTTCACGAAGCTCCACAGCTCGATGCCGTGTATCGCTTCGCAGTCGAGCCCCTCGAACGGCATGCCGACGGCGCGCTTGAAGCGCGGCGAGCCCTGCGAGAACGGGTGCGCCGCGAAGCCGAACCCGCCGGCGTCGCGGACGGCCCGGCAGATGTCGGCCGCGCCGAGGCCCTTGTGCCTGATCGGCCGGTCGATGTCGAACGCGAGGTAGTGGTTCCGTCCCCGTGGAGAGACCTCCTCGCCGACCAGGACGAGGACGTCGTCGTACCAGCCCTCCTCGCCGCGCCGCTTGGCCTCGAGCGTGTCGTGGTCGGTCAGGAGCACGACCTCGGCGCGGGCGCGCCGGGCGGCCCGGGCGATCTCGGGGACGGTGCCCGTGCCGTCCGAGTAGAGCGAGTGCAGATGGACGACGCAGGCGATGTCCTGCATCAGTCGAGTAGGACCCCTCGGGCCAGCCGCCGCGCGTCGGCCTCGGTCATCGCACCCACGATGACCATCGCCCTCCCGGCGACGTCGACGATCATGGTCAAGCCCTGAAGGGTGACGATACGGGCGTCCTTGCCCTCGATCGTGACCGTGTCCGCCGAGCCGGCCCTCCTCTCGAACCCCCGAAGCACGTCGTCCTCACCGAGCTCGCGCTCGCCGACGAGCGCGATCGCGGCACCGATCGCCGTTCCCCCGTCGTTCACCTGCCTCATCTCCGAGCTGCTCAGCTCGTCCACGACCCGGCCCGGCGCCAGCTGGCGCAGCAAGCGCTCCTCGGCATTCCGCGGCACCGGCCGGTACTCGAAATCGGGCGGGAGCCCGCGGAGGATCGCGGCCGCGGTCGCTTGGCGCTCCGGGGAGCCGCCTTCATCGTCCGAATCGTCACCGCACGAGGCGAGCACGACGGTCGCGAGCAGCGCCGCGGCGAGACGCACGGCATGAATCATCGCGTCGTTAGGGTTCGAGAGGTGAGCCACGCAGACACCTTCGGTGCGCGCTCGGCACTACGAGCGGGCGGGCAAGAGTACGAGATCTTCCGGCTCGGCGCCCTCCAGTCGGAGTACGACGTGGCCCGCCTGCCGTACTCGCTCAAGGTGCTACTCGAGAACCTGCTGCGCCACGGCGAGGACGAAGGCGCGGAGGCGGTGGCCCGGTGGGTGGCCTCGGACGAGCCGTCGACCGAGATCGCGTACACGCCCGCCCGCGTCCTGATGCAGGACTTCACCGGCGTGCCGGCGATCGTCGATCTGGCCGCCATGCGTGACGCGATGGACGAGCTCGGTGGCGATCCCCGGCGCATCAACCCCCGGGTCCCCGTGGAGCTCGTGATCGACCACTCGATCCAGGTCGACGTGTTCGCCGAGCGGCTCGCCTTCCAGCGGAACGCCGAGCTCGAGTTCGAGCGCAACCGGGAGCGCTATGCGTTCCTGCGCTGGGGGCAGACCGCGTTCGACAACTTCAAGGTCGTACCTCCGAACACCGGGATCTGCCACCAGGTCAACCTGGAGTACCTCGCGCGCGTGGTGGAGAGCCATGACGGGCAGGCCTTCCCCGACACGCTCGTCGGCACCGACTCGCACACGACGATGGTGGGCGGGCTCGGCGTGCTCGGCTGGGGCGTCGGCGGCATAGAGGCGGAGGCGGCGATGCTCGGCCAGCCGGTGTCGATGCTGATCCCGCAGGTGGTGGGCTTCCGGCTGACGGGCGAGCTTCGCGAGGGCTCCACGGCCACCGACCTAGTGCTCACGGTCACCGAGATGCTGCGCGAGCGTGGCGTGGTCGGCAAGTTCGTCGAGTTCTTCGGCGCCGGGCTCGAGCGGCTCCCGCTGGCCGACCGCGCGACGATCGGGAACATGGCGCCCGAGTACGGGGCCACGTGCGGGATCTTCCCGGTCGACGCCGAGACGCTCCGCTACCTCGAGTTCTCCGGCCGCCCGCCCGAACGCGTGCAGCTGGTCGAGGCGTACTGCCGCGAGCAGGGCCTGTTCCACGAGCCCGGCTCGCACGAGGCCGATTACTCGGAGACGCTCGAGCTCGACCTCGGCGACGTCGTCCCCTCGCTCGCCGGCCCCAAGCGTCCCCAGGACCGCGTGGCGCTCCGCGACGCAGCCGAGGATTTCCGCGCCGAGCTGTCGGAGCTGACCACGGACGACGGCGGCGCGCGCGCCGGCTATGACGAATCCGTCGACGAGACATTTCCCGCCAGCGACCCGCCGACGGGCAACGGCGGCGGAGCCGCGCCCAAGCCGGGTCACGACCACGGAGGGGTCGCGATCGCCGAGCGACGGGAGGGCCTCGACCATGGCGCCGTCGTGATCGCCGCGATCACGAGCTGCACGAACACCTCGAACCCGTCCGTGATGCTCGGTGCCGGGCTGCTCGCGGAGAAGGCGGTCCGGGCGGGGCTCGCCCGGCGCCCCTGGGTCAAGACGTCGCTGGCCCCCGGCTCGAAGGTCGTGACGGACTACCTCGAGCGGGCCGGGCTCATCGAGCCGCTGTCGCGGCTCGGGTTCGACCTCGTCGGCTACGGCTGCACCACCTGCATCGGCAACTCCGGCCCCCTGCCCGAGGAGATCTCGCGCGACATACAAGAGCGCGACCTGGTGGTGGCGTCGGTTCTCTCGGGCAACCGCAACTTCGAGGGCCGCATCCATCCCGAGGTGAAGATGAACTACCTCGCCTCGCCGCCCCTGTGCGTGGCGTACGCGCTCGCCGGGCGAATGGACGTAGACCTGCTCCGGGAGCCGCTCCAGGGCGACGTGATGCTGAGCGAGATCTGGCCGAGCCAGCGGGAGATCGCCGCGGTGATGGAGCGAGCGATCGAGTCGGACATGTTCCGGAAGAGCTACGGCGAGGTGTTCGAGGGCGACTCGAACTGGAACTCCCTGGACGTCCCCGTGGGCGACCGGTACGCGTGGGACCCCGAGTCGACCTACGTGCGCCGCCCGCCGTACTTCGAGGGCATGCCGGCGGAGGCGCCGGCGCGCTTCCAGGAGATTCGCGGCGCGCGCCCGATCGCCGTGCTCGGCGACAGCGTCACGACGGACCACATCTCACCCGCCGGCTCGATCAAGGCCGATTCGCCGGCCGGTCGGTACCTGGTCGAGCACGGCGTGGAGCGGCGCGATTTCAACTCGTACGGCTCGCGGCGCGGGAACCACGAGGTGATGATGCGCGGCACGTTCGCCAACATCCGCCTACGCAACCTCCTGGCGCCCGGCACGGAGGGCGGCTTCACGACGAAGGACGGCCGGGTGACGACGATCTACGACGCGGCCATGGAGTACGCGGCGGAGGGCGTGCCGCTGTGCGTGATGGCCGGACGGGAGTACGGCTCCGGCTCGTCGCGCGACTGGGCGGCGAAGGGACCGCGACTGCTCGGCGTGCGCTTCGTGCTCGCCGAGTCGTACGAGCGGATCCACCGCTCGAACCTGGTCGGGATGGGCGTGCTGCCGCTGCAGCTCCCGGCGGGGCAGTCCATGGCATCGCTCGGCCTGACCGGCGACGAGACCTTCGACGTGGCGGCGCTCGAGGAGGGAGCCCGCACCGTCACGGTCAGCGCCTCAGGCGGCGTGGAGCTCGAGGCGCGCGTGCGGATCGACACGCCGGGCGAGTGGCAGTACTACCGGCACGGCGGGATCCTGCCGTTCGTCCTCCGGCGGGTCGTCGGATAGCCCGAGTCCGGAGCGCCGACCGGTCGTGCGCGCCGAAAGCCACCTCGTCCACCACGACCTCTGCTTCGGCTGCGGCCAGGCGAACCTCTTCGGCCTGCAGCTCGAGCTGCAGCGCCGCCCCGGCGGCGGGGTGGAGGGCCGGTTCTTCGTCAAGCAGGACCACCAGGGCCCGCCGGGCTACGCGCACGGCGGGGTGCTAGCGACGGCGCTCGACGAGGCGATGGCCCTGCTGCTCTTCGCGGACGAGACCTTCGCGCTGACGGGCCGTCTCGAGGTGGACCTGCTGGCGCCCGCGCCGGTAGGGACGTTCGTTCGGGTCGAGGCCGCGATGGAGGACGCGCAGGGCCGCACGCTGCGGCTGCGCGCGAGCGCTCGCGGGGAGGACGGGGCCGAGCTGGCGGTCGCGCGCGGGGTGTTCGTCCGGCCGGCGGCATGAGGCGATCCACGCGCGGGCGAGCCGGCCCGCCGCCGCCGCGGAGGGGGTTGGGCGCCTGTGTGTCGCGTGTCGCTATGCGCACGAAAGGCGCCCAACCCCCGAGAAACACGGCCGGTGGCCGCGACGGCCGCGGCCGAACGGCGGGCGCGAACCGGGCTCACCCAGTAACCCGCCCAACGCGCGGCCGGCAGCACGGGCTTCGCTGGCCGGCGGCGGCACCTTCCTAACCCGCCCCAGCGCGGCTGGCGCGACCGAGTTCAGCGGCCGTGCCGCCGGTCGGGCTGGGGCGGGTCAGGGGTTGGGCCGCGTTTTGAGCCCAGGCACAGAAGGCGCCGAACCCCGGCCGCGGCAGTGGTTGCAACTACAAGGCGCACCGCGCGGCTTGACAATTGATAGATCAATCAATAGGCTACGCGGAGGAATGACCCCCCGAACCACCACCAGCCCCCAGTCCCGCGCCACCTCCGACGAGCGCCGCGAGCAGGTGATCGGCGCCGCGGTCAAGGAGTTCGCTGCGCACGGGTTCCACGCCGCCAGCACCAGCGCGATCGCCGCTCGGGCGGGCATCTCGCAGCCGTACATCTACGCGCTCTTCCCCAACAAGCATGAGCTGTTCCTCGCCACCCACCGCCGGGTGGTCCAGCGGATCCGCCAGGCGTTCACCGAGGCGGCGCGCGGTGTCGAGGGTGCGGACGAGCGGCTTGACCGAATGGGCCACGCCTACGTGCGCCTGCTCGACGATCGCGACGAGATCCTCGCGCAGATGCAGGCGCACGCGGCGGCGGGCGACCCCGAGCTGCGGGAGCCGATCCGCGAGGAGTTCCTTCGGCTGATGGACGACGTGCAGCGCATCAGCGGCGCGTCCCACGAGCGGGTGGTCGAGTTCTTTGCCAAGGGCATGCTCCTCAACGTGGCTGCGGCGCTCGACCTGCCGGGCGAGTGCTACGGAGTCGAGCCAACCTGAGGCCTCTCTTTTTTCACTTTGTGTTGATCAATCAATCAATAAGGAGACAGGAGCCCATGAGAGCCAGCCGCGGCACCGTCACCCTCGCGATCGTCTCGGTCGCCCTCTTCATGGTCACGCTCGACAACCTCGTCGTGACCAACGCACTCGTCAGCATCCGCGAGGATCTCGGGGCCTCGCTCGAGGAGCTGGAGTGGACCGTCAACGCGTACACGCTCAGCTTCGCGGTCTTCCTCCTCACCGCGGCCGCGCTCGGCGACCGGCTCGGGCGGCGGCGCGTGTTCGCCGTCGGTCTCGGCATCTTCACACTGGCGTCGGCCGCCGCGGCGCTCGCGCCGAGCACCGACGCCCTGATCGCGGCGCGAGCCGTGCAGGGACTCGGCGCCGCCGTCATCACCCCGCTCTCGCTCACCCTCCTGAGCGAGGCCTTCCCGGCCGAGCGGCGCGGTCTCGCGCTCGGCATCTGGTCGGGCGTCTCCGGACTGGGCGTCGCGCTCGGACCGGTCGTCGGCGGTGCGGTCGTCGAGGGCTTCTCGTGGCAGTGGATCTTCTGGCTGAACGTGCCCGTCGGCCTGGCCGTGGCGCCCGCGGCGCTCACCATGCTCCGCGAGAGCCGCGGGCCCAACCCCAACCTGGACCTGCCCGGTGTGGCGCTCGCGAGCGGCGGCCTCTTGGGCGTCGTGTTCGGGATCGTCCGAGCGCAGGCGCTCGGCTGGACGAGCACGACGGTGCTCGCGTCGATCGCCGCCGGCGCGGTGATGCTGACCGCGTTCGTCGTCTGGGAGCTCCGGGCGCAGGCACCGATGCTCCCGATGCGGTTCTTCAAGAACCGCGCGTTCGCCGCGACGAGCGGCGTGTCGCTCGCGATGTTCTTCGGCGCCTTCGGCTCGATCTTCCTGCTCGCCCAGTTCTTCCAGGTGGCGCAGGGCTACTCGCCGCTCGAGGCCGGAATCCGGACGCTTCCGTGGACCGCCATGCCGATCTTCGTCGCGCCGATCGCCGGCCTGCTGTCCGACCGCATCGGGAGCCGGCCGCTCATGGCGACCGGACTGGCGCTCCAGGCGGTGGCGCTCGCCTGGCTCGCAACGGTGAGCGCGCCCGACGTCGCCTATCTTGCGCTCGTACCGGCGTTCGCGATGGCGGGCGCGGGGATGGCGCTCGTGTTCGCGCCGGCGGCGAACGCGGTCCTGGGCGCGGTCCGGCCGAGCGAGGCGGGTCAGGCCTCCGGGGCCACGAACACGATCCGCGAGGTCGGCGGCGTGCTCGGGGTCGCGGTCCTGGCGGCGGTGTTCACGGACGCGGGCGGCATGGGCTCGCCGGCCGCTTACGTCGACGGCCTGGTGCCGGCCGTGTGGGTCGGGGCCGCGGTGCTGGCCGCCGGCGCGCTAATCGCGCTGATGGTGCCGGGGCGGTTCGCCGCCGCCCCGGCGCTCGCGGCTCAGCCGTCGCCGGCGAACGCGTAGCTGCCGATCAGCCGCACGAAGTGGGCGGGCACGATGCTCCGGATACCGACGAGCCCTTCCGGGCGCTTCTCGAAGAGCGTCACGTCGTCCCGCCCGCCCGGACCGATCGGCTGCACCAAGCGTCCATCGGGCGCGAGCTGGTCGACGAGGGGTGGCGGCACGTCGGTGAACGCCGCCGCCACGACGATCGCGTCGAACGGAGCGCGGTCGGGCAGCCCCTCGGTCCCGTCGCCCACCACCACCCTGGCGTTCCGGATCCCCTCGCGCTCGAGGCTCGCGCGCGCATAGGCCGCCATGTCGGGCCACCGCTCGACGCTCCAGACGACGCGTGCCCGGCGGGCCAGCAGCGCGGTCTGCCAGCCGTAGCCTGTGCCCACCTCGAGCACCGCTTCGGCGCCGGTGAGCTCGAGCGCCTCGATCATCTGCGCGACGAGCGAGGGCTGCGTCGTCACCTGCCCGTGTGGGATCGGCACCGGCTCGTCGCGATAGGCGGCGCCGGTGCTCGCCGGCGGCACGAACCGCTCGCGCGGCGTCGCCGCGATGGCCGCCAGGAGGCGCTCGTCGCGCACGCCTCGCGCGCGCACGATCTCGGCTAGCCGCCCGCTGCCGCCTACACCGCGGCCGGCGTCTTCGCCCACTCCGCCTTGTGGATCCGCTTGGCCTCCACGTAGGCCGCGAGCGCCTCGGGCGAGTCCACGTCTCCGAGCGTGGGATGCCACGGCACGAGCTCACGCGCCGCCTCGACGCCGAAGCGCTTGGCGAGCACGGCGGCGAGACCCTTGATCTTCGTGTCGCCGAAGCCGGGCAGGCCGGCGAGGTTCGCCCGCAGGGCGGCGGTGTCCGGGGCGTCGGTCCAGACGCGGGCGGCGTCGCCGTCGTAGCGGTCGCGTACGTGCGCCGCCAGGTCGCCGACCCGCCGGGCCATCGACTTCGGATAGCGGTGGATGACGGGGCGGGCGCGGAACACCGGCTCGAGGTCGGCGGCGGCGAGCGTGGCGGCGTCGAGCGTGCCGACGCGCTCGCGCAGCGCCAGCGGACCCCGGAATGCCGCCTCCACCGTCACGCGCTGGTCGAGCTCGAACCCGATCAGGAGCGCCATCGGGTCCGAGGCGATCAACGCGTTCGCCTCGTCGGAGTCGGTGAAGAAGAGCCGGTCGGGCACGGGTCGATCGTACCCGGGATGCTCGGTGAGGGCGGCGGCCGGGGCGGGTAAGACTGGCCTAGTGGCCGAGAACCTGACCCGCCAGATCCTGCGCGAGCGGCTCGTCGACGGCGAGCTCAACCCCGGCGACGCGATCTCCCTGCGCGTCGACCAGACCCTGCTCCAGGACGCCACCGGGACGATGGCGCTCATGCAGTTCGAGCAGCTGGAGGTGCCCCGCGTGCAGGTCGAGCGCGCCCTCCAGTACGTGGACCACAACGTCATCCAGCTCGACTTCAAGAACCCGGACGACCACCGCATGCTGCAGGCGCTCTGCCGCAAGTACGGGATCGACTTCTCCCGCCCGGGCAACGGGATCTGCCACTACGTGCACATCGAGCGGTATGCGAAGCCGGGCGGGATCCTGGTCGGGGCCGACTCGCACACGACCACGAGCGGCGCTTTGGGGATGATCGCCATCGGCGCCGGCGGCCTCGACGTGGCCGTCGCGATGGCCGGCCATCCCTATGAGATCGCCTGTCCCGAGGTGGTCGAGGTGTGGCTCGACGACACGCTGCCCCGACCCTGGGTGCAGGCCAAGGACGTGATCCTCGAGCTGCTCCGGCGGCTGTCGGTGCGCGGCGGGAAGAACAAGGTGTTCGAGTTCACGGGCCCCGGCACCGCCGACCTCGCCGTGCCCGAGCGCGGAACGATCGCGAACATGATCGCGGAGCTGGGGGCCACGTCGGCGGTCTTCCCGCCGGACGAGAACACCCGCGAGTGGCTGCGCCGCCAGCAGCGCGAGGAGGACTTCACGGAGATCGGGCCGGAGGACGGATGCACGTACGACGACCGCGTCGAGATCGACCTCGCCGAGCTCGGGCCGCTCGTGGCGAAGCCGCAGAATCCGGACAACGTCGTGCCCGTCGAGGAGGCGGCGGGCACGCCGATCGAGCAGGTGTGCATCGGCTCGTCGGTGAACTCGGCCTACCTCGACCTGGCGCTTCCCGGCGCCGTGCTCGCCGACGGCCGCCAGGTCCACGAGCGGGTGACGGCCACGGCCACGCCCGGCTCGCGGCAGATCCTGGTGGCGATCGCCGAGTCGGGCGTCTACCGGCAGCTGGTCGAGGGCGGCGTCCGCATGCTCGAGCCGGTCTGCGGCCCCTGCGTCGGGATGGGCCAGGCGCCGCCCTCGGACGCCAACTCGCTGCGCACGTTCAACCGCAACTTCCCCGGGCGCTCCGGCACGCCCGACGACTCCGTCTACCTCTGCTCGCCGGCAGTCGCCGCGGTGTCGATGCTGCACGGGGAGATCCGCGACCCCCGCGAGCACGGCGACCCCCCGGCGCTCCTGGAGATGCCGGAGCTGAAGCCGTACGTGGACGACCGGCACATCTTCCCGCCGGCCCCGGGGGAGGACGCCGAGGGGATCGTCATCCCGCGCGGGCCGAACATCAAGACGCCGCCCGAGCACACGCCGCTCGAGCCGGAGGTGTCGGCGCGCATCGCCACCGTGCAGCCCGACAACATCTCGACCGGCGACCTCGCGCCGGACGGGGTGATCGTCATGAGCTACCGCTCGAACATCCCGGCCATCGCGGAGTTCACCTTCCAGCACCGCGACCCGGAGTTCCGCAAGCGGATGCAGGAGTGGGGGAGCGGGTTCATCGTCGGCGGCCACAACTACGGGCAGGGCTCGTCGCGCGAGCACGCCGCGCTCGCCCCGCTTCAGCTCGGGGTGAAGGCCGTGTTCGCGAAGTCGTTCGCGCGCATCCACCGGCGCAACCTCGTCGCCCAGGGCATCCTCGCGCTGACGTTCGCCGACGAGGCGGACTACGACCGGGCCCACCTGGGCGACGCATGGACGCTTCCGAGCGTCCGGGAGGAGCTCGAGAACGGCGCCGACGCGATCACCGTCAGGATCGAGGAGTCCGGCGACGACTTCGCCGTGACGCACGACTTCGCAGCGAAGGAGCGTGAGATCCTGTTGAGCGGTGGCCTCCTCCACTACCTCAAAGAGCAAGCCGCCGCTTGACCTCGCGGCGGTGCGCGAGCGCTTCCCGGCGCTCGCGACCGGCGCCGTGTATCTCGACGGTCCGGGCGGGTCGCAGGCGCCGCGGGAGGTGATCGACGCGGTGGTCGGCTACCTGCGCGGCAAGAACGCGAACCTCGGCGGCGCGTTCCCGACGTCGGCGGCGTCGGACGAGGTGATGGCGCGCGGCCGCGCCGCGGCCGCGGACTTCATCGGCGCCGAGCCCGAGGAGATCGCCTTCGGGGCGAACATGACCACGCTCAACTTTCAGCTCGCCCACGCGGTGGCGCGCACGCTCGACCCGGGCGACGAGATCGTGGTCACGCGGCTCGACCATGACGCCAACGTGTCGCCGTGGCTGCTCGTGGCGCGCGACCACGACCTGACCCTGCGGAGCGCGCCGATCCGGACGGACGACGTGACGCTCGACGAGGACGCGCTCGAGGAGCTGATAGGCGAGCGGACCCGAGTCGTGGCCTTCACGCTCGCCTCGAACGCGGTGGGCTCGATCCCCGACGCCGCCCGCATCGCCGCCGCCGCCCACCGGGTCGGCGCGCTGGCGTGGGCGGACGGCGTGCACCTTGCGCCGCACCGGCGCCTGCGTGCGCGCGGGTGGGGCATCGACGTCCTGCTGTGCTCGCCGTACAAGTTCTTCGGACCGCACCTGGGTATAGCCGCCGTCCGCCTGGATCTGGCGCGGTCACTGCCCGCCGACCGCGTCCGGCCGGCGAGCGAGGAGCCGCCGGGACACCGGTTCGAGACCGGCACGCAGTCGCACGAGGCGGTCGCCGGCGCCACGGCCGCGATCGAGTACCTCCGGTCCTTGGGCGACGGCGACCTCGACCGTGCCTTCGAGCGGATCGAGCAGCACGAGACGGCGCTGGCCGGGCGACTCCTGGCCGGCCTGCCCGACGGGTTGACGCTCTACGGGATCCGGCGCGCCGAGGGCCGCACGCCCACGTTCTGCTTCACCCTGGCCGGGCTGGAGCCGCGGGCGGTGGCGAGGAGGCTGGGCGAGCTCGGGATCTACGTCTGGGACGGCGACTACTACGCGCTCGAGCCGATGCTGGCCCTCGGGCTGGGAGCGGCCGGCGCCGTTCGCGCCGGCTTTCTCCACTACACGACGGAGGAGGAGGTCGACCGGCTGCTCGAGGCGCTGGCCACGTTCTAAGCCCGCTCCGCGCCGCCCAGGCGCTCCTCCACCGCCCGCACCTTGTCGTCGAGCGTCTGCCCGGGGCGGTCGCGGCGCTCGTCGAGCTTGAGGATCGTGTACACGCGCGGCACGCCCTGCTCGAACGGGACCGCGTGCAGCTCGGCCACGACCGCGAGGATGTCCTCGGTCGGGCCCTCGAGGGAAGTCCCCATCGCGTGCATCCGGAACCTCACGCGCCGCTGGCGCTGCAGCCGCCGCTGGATCTCGGCGATGTACTCGCTAGCGCTCACCTCCGGGCGGCCCAGGGCCAGAACGCTCACGTCGGCCGTCGCCACGGCGGCGAGCTTAGCCCCCCTCCACGACCCCGACGGCGCCGGCGCTACCCGCGGCGCCTGAGCCGCCCGCGCATCTCGTTGATCCGCTGCCGCGTGCGCGGGTCCCGCGCCATCCGCTGAGCGTTGTCCATGAGGCGCCTGCCCTGCGGGCCGCGCGCGAAGCTCCTGACCCTGTCGAGGATCGATGCCATTCCTACCTCCTGTCGGTCACTGGTTCGGTCGCGCTGTTACCCCGGATCGGAGCAGATAGCCGGCGGTGATGGGTTTGCCGGCCGGTCCCAGCGGAAAATAGATGGCCGTGCAGATTCTCGGTCTCATCATCATCGGGATCATCATCGGGCTCCTTGCTCGCCTCGTGCTGCCAGGGCGTCAGCGGATCGGCGCGGGAATGACCGTGCTGCTCGGCATCGCCGGTGCGCTCGTCGGCGGGATCGTCGCGAGCGTGATCGGCACCGGGGACATCTTCGAGCTGAACTTCCTCGGGACGATCGTGGGCGTCATCGCCGCCGCTCTCTTCATCGGCGCCGCCGACAGCGCCGGGCTCGGCAAGGGCGGGCGCCGCGACGCGCTCGGCCGCGGCCGCTAAGCGCCCGCAAGCGCGGCTCGACGCAGGAGCGGAGCGACGCGGTAGCGCTCCTCCCGACGCTCCTCCCAAAGGCCGTCGAGCACGGCCAGGACGTGCTCCGAGCCGATCGCGGCGCCCCATTCGACAGGCCCCCGCGGGTGGTTCAGGCCGAGGGTGAGCCCGGCGTCCACGTCCTCGGGGGAGCCGACGCCCTCGCCGGCCGCAAACCACGCCTCGTTCACGAGCTGGCAAACGATGCGGCCGAGCACGAGGCCGGGTGCATCCTCCACCCACTCCGTGAGGAAGCCGAGGGAAGCGAAGAAGCTCTCCGCCGCCTCGGAGGCGTGGCCGGGGGTCGAGGGCAGCCGGGTCAGCTCCACGAGGCGACAGCCCTCGAGCGGCGGCAAGGCGTGGAAGCCCACCCCACGCGGTTCGCGGCGCGCGGCGAGGCTCCCCGGCGCGCACAGCGCGACGAGCGGGGCGCGCTCGGGCGCCCCAGCTGGGTCAACCCGGGCGTCGACCACGAGCTCGGCGGGACCCGCCGCGGCCGGCGCGAAACCCGCGGCACGCGCCCGCTGCCGCAGCCCTCTCGCCAGCGCGCCGTCGCCGAGGATCGTGACCACCCGGCCGCCCCCGCCGCCGGCCGCGGGCGGCTCCGGATCCTCCGGCCGGTATGGCCGCTCGCCCGTGTAGTCGTAGTAACCGCGTCCGGCCTTACGGCCGAGCCGGCCCGCCGCCACCATCCGGGCCTGGATCGGGCTCGGCTTCCAGCGCGGCTCGCCGAACGAGAGCTCGGTGAACGACTTCGCCACCTCGAATCCCACGTCGACCCCGACCAGATCCATCAGCTCGAACGGCCCCATCGGGAAGCCGCCACCGAGACGGCAGACCCGGTCGATCTGCTCGTGGGTGGCGACCCGCTCCTGGAGCAGCCGCAGCGCCTCCGCGCCGAACGGACGGCCGCAGCGGTTGACGAGGAAGCCGGGGCCGTCGGTCGCGAGGATCACGTGCTTGCCCATCGCCTCGCCCGTCGCGCGGGCGACCGCGACCGCTCGATCACCCGACTGGTCGGCGCGCACCACCTCGAGCAGCCGCATGAGCGGCGGCGGGTTGAAGAAGTGCATGCCGACGACGTTCTCGGGGCGCGCGGCCGCACCCGCCAGCGACGTGACGGGGATCGACGACGTGTTCGTGGCGAGCACCGCCTCCGGCCCGCAAGCGTCGGAGAGCCGCGCGAAGACGTCGCGCTTCAGGTCGGCTCGCTCCGGCGCCGCCTCGATGACGAGCTCGCAGCCGGCGAGCCCCTCGAGGGCCGCGACCGGCTCGAGGAGACCGGCCGCGTCGGCGTCCACGCGGCCCTTGTCGGCCCATTTCGCGATGCCGGCCCGCGCCCGCTCGGCGCCGCGCTCGAGCGCCTCGGCGACGGGGTCGTGGAGCAGCGTGCGAATGCCCGCCCCGCACCCCAGCTGCGCGATCCCCGCGCCCATCGTGCCGGCGCCCACGACTCCGAGCCGCGCGGCGGCCGCGGTCACCGGCCGCGGAAGTCTGGCTTGCGCTTTTCGATGAACGCGTTCATGCCCTCCACGCGGTCCTCGGTGGCCATGGCCAGCTCGAAGAGTCGCCGCTCCTGCTCGAGCCCCGCGGCGAGAGGCGTCTCGGCGGCGGCGAGCACGGCCTGCTTGCCGAGCCGCACGGCCAGCGGCGGCCGCCGCGCGACCACCTCGGCGAGCTCCATAGCGGCGTCGAGCCATTCGCCCGCGCCCGCCACGCGGTTCACGATGCCGAGCTCCATGGCCTCTGCCGCGGTGATTCGCCGGCCCGTCAGCACCAGCTCCATCGCTCGCTGCTTCCCCATGACCCGGGCCAGGCGCTGCGTTCCGCCGCCCCCGGGGATGATCCCGAGCAGGATCTCCGGCTGACCGAACTCCGCCGACTCGGAGGCGACGATCATGTCGCAGGCGAGCGCCAGCTCGCAGCCGCCGCCCAGGGCGTAGCCGGACACGGCCGCCACCAGCGGCGTTCGCACCGCGGCGAGACGCGGCCAGAAGCGGGCGGTGGGGGAGGTCATCGTCTCGACGAACGTCCGCTCCGCCATGGCCTTGATGTCGGCGCCGGCGGCGAACCACTCGTCGCCGCCCGCGATCACGATGCAGCGCAGCTCGGGGTCGGCGTCCCAGCGCTCCAGCAACTCGGCGAGCTCCTCCATCAGCTCGGGGGAGAGCGCGTTGCGCGCCTCCGGCCGGTCCAGGCGTGCGAGGCCCACCGCGCCGCGGGTCTCGGCGCCAACCGTGGCCATCAGGCCAGCGCGTTCACGCCCGTGATCGCGCGCGCGATGATCAGCTTCTGGATCTGAGAAGTGCCCTCGTACAGGGTCGTCACGCGCGCGTCGCGCAGGTAGCGCTCGACCGGATAGTCGTCCACGTAGCCGGATCCGCCGTGCACCTGGATCGCGGTGTTGGCGCACTTCACCGCGGCCTCGGTCGCGTACAGCTTGGCGATCGAGGTCTCCGTGGTGTTCGGGCGGCCCGTGTCCTTCAGCCAGCCGGCCCTCCACACGAGCGCCCGGGCGGCGTCAGTCTCCACGACCATGTCGGCGATCATCTCCTGCACGAGCTGGAACGAGGCGATCGGGCGGTCGAACTGCTGCCGATCCTTCGCGTAGGCGACCGAGGCGTCCACGCAGCCCTGGCAGATCCCGACGCAGCCGGCGGCGACGCTGTAGCGCCCCGAGTCGAGCGCGGTCATGGCGATCTTGAAGCCCTCGCCGACGTCGCCCATGAGCTCCCCCTCGACGCCGTCGAGCGACAGCTCGGCGGTGTCCGACCCCCGCAGGCCGAGCTTGCCGTGGATCTCCTGGGTGGTGAAGCCCGGCTGGTCCGTAGGGACGAGGAAGCAGGCGAGCCCTTGGTGCTTTCGCTCTGGATCGGTCTGGGCGAAGACGAGCGCCAGCTTCGCGAAGTTACCGAGCGAGATCCACATCTTGCCGCCGGTGATGCGCCAGCTCCCGTCCACCTGCTCGGCGCGCGTCTTCAGATTCGCGGCGTCCGAGCCCGTGTCCGGCTCGGTCAGCCCGAAGCAGCCGAGCGCCTCGCCCGAGCAGAGCAGCGGCAGCCACTCGCGCTTCTGCTCCTCGCTGCCCCAGCGGGCGATCGACGAGCAGACGAGCGAGGTGACCACGGAGACGACCGTGCGCATGGCGGAGTCGCCGCGCCCGATCTCCTCGACGATCAGGCTGTAGGTGCGGTAGTCGACTCCGCGGCCGCCGTACTCCTCCGGCACGATCGCGCCGAGGAAACCCATATCGGCGATCTTCTGAACTAGCTCCGTGTCGAAGCGCTCGTTGCGGTCGTTGTCGCGCACGCGCGGGACGATCTCGCGGTCGGTGAACTCACGGGCCGTCTCGCGGACGAGCCGCTGTTCGTCAGTGAGCTCGAAGTCGATCATCGGCCGGCTCCTCCAGTGGTTGCGCGCGCTCCGCCGCGTCCAGCGCGGCCTCCTCGTCGGTGAAGCTCTCGAAGCGTATGAGCTTGCCGTTCACGAGCGTCCAGACGGTGTAGAGCCGGGCCTCGGTGGTCACGCCGCTGGCGCGCCCGATCCCGCGGAAGTGCGAGCGGGTGAGCACCCGGTGCTCGTCGAGCTCGCGGATCTCGTCGGCCTCCAGCGTGAGCTCCTCCCAGGGGTCGCGGAAGGCGTCCCAGAAACGGCGGACCCCGGCGTGGCCGCGGTACTCGGGCTGGATCCCGGGCCAAGCGGTGGCCGGGCGCCAGACGATGCGGGGATCGATGAGCTTGAGGGTCGCCTCGAGCTCGCCGCGGCTCCAGGTCGCCATCCCCTGACGGACGAGGTCGACGTTCCGCCTCACGTGCGCTCCACCACCGCGGCCATCCCCTGGCCGACCCCGATGCACATCGTCGCCACCCCGTACCGCCCACCGCGCCGCCGGAGCTCCCAGGCGAGCGTCCCGACAAGGCGTGCGCCGGAGCAGCCCAGCGGGTGGCCGATCGCGATCGCGCCGCCGTTCACGTTCAGGCGCTCGTGGTCGAAGCCCAGCTCGCGCATCGAGGCGAGGACCTGCGAGGCGAACGCCTCGTTCAGCTCGACCAGGTCGATGTCCCGCGCGCTCAGCCCGGCGCGGTCGAGCGCCTTGCGGGTGGAGGGCACCGGACCGATCCCCATGTAGGCGGGGTCGACGCCGGCGGACGCGCTCGAGACGATGCGGGCGAGCGGCCGCCTGCCGAGCTCCGCCGCCGTCTCCTCGCTCGCGAGCACCAGGCACGCGGCGCCGTCGTTCAGCTGCGAGGAGTTGCCGGCGGTGACGGTCCCGCCCTCGCGGAACACCGGCCGCAGCGCGGCGAGCCGCTCGAGCGAGGTGTCGGGGCGGGGGCCCTCGTCGGCGTGGATCGTCACCGGGTCGCCCTTCGGCTGCGGCGCGTCGACGGTCACGATCTCGTCGTCGAGCCGCCCCGCCTCGGCGGCCGCCACCGCCCGCCGGTGTGACTCCAGGGCGAAGGCGTCCTGGTCCTCCCGGGACACGCCGTAGCGCTCGGCCACGTTCTCTCCGGTCTCGCCCATGGACTCCGTCGAGTACCTCTCGGCGAGGCGCGCGTTGACGAACCGCCAGCCGATCGTGGTGTCCACGAGCTCGACGTTGCCGCGGGCGAAGGCGCGCTCCGGCTTGAGCGCGGCGAGCGGCGCCCGCGACATCGACTCGACGCCGCCCGCGAGCACCAGTTCGGCATCCCCGACCTGGATCTGGCGCGCCCCCTGGACCACCGCCTCGAGGCCCGAGGCGCAGAGGCGGTTGACGGTCGCGGCGGGGACCTCGACCGGCAGCCCGGCCAGCAGCGCGGCCATCCGGGCCACGTTGCGGTTGTCCTCGCCGGCCTGGTTCGCGCAGCCCATGTAGACCTCGTCGACCGTCTCCGGGTCGAGCTCGTTGCGATCCACCGCCGCCCGGATCACCCGGGCGGCCAGGTCGTCCGGTCGCACGGTCGAGAGCACGCCGCCGTAGCGGCCGATCGGCGTGCGCACGGCGTCGATGATCACCGGGTCGGGCACCGGCATGGAGCGTACACTCGCCCGAGTGGACGAGTTCGCGGTCTTCGTCCTGTTCGCGCTGATCGTCGGCGGCGCGATCCTGCTCGCGCTCGGGAAGTGGTATCCGGGGTCCGGCGCCGACCAGGTGCGGTGGCGCCCCACCCGCTCGCCCGAGGTGGAGGCCGCGCTCGAGCTCGACGACATCGAGCAGATGCTCGAGGCGCAGAACGTTCGCCGCCGTGCGACCGGGCGCCGCGAGCTGACCGAGGATGACGTGCGAGCGCAGGTCGCCGAGGACGAGCGCTGGCGCGAGGAGCTCCGCCGTCGGGCCGGACCGCCGCCGTCCGAGTAAGTGGCCCGAGTGCTCATCGTCGGCTGCGGCTGCCGGGGCAGCGCGCTGGCCAAGCGGCTGACGGAGACGGGTTACGCGGTCCGCGGCACCACGCGCGACCCGGTTCGCGCGGGGTCGATCGAGGCGGCCGGGGCGGAGGCGGCGGTGGCGGACCCGGGCCGGCTCGCCACGATCGTGCCGCAGCTCGCCGGCGTGAGCGTGATCTGCTGGCTCCTCGGCAGCGCGCGGGACGCGCCCGAGCTGCACGGTGCCCGCCTGCAGACGCTTATGGAGCGGCTCGTCGACACGCCGGTCCGCGGGCTGGCATACGAGGCGGCCGGCAGCGTCGACGGCGGCCTGCTGGCGGGCGGGGCAGAGCTCGTGCGCCGGGCATCCGCCGCTTGGCACATCCCGGTAGAGGTCGTCCGGGAGGACCCCGCGTCGCACGAGCGATGGCTGGCCGCGATGACCGGGGCCGTCGCGCGCCTCCTCGAGCGGGCAGAATAGGCGGGCGCGCGGGAGCGCGATAGGTTCTATCCAGACCGGATTTACAGACTTTCGAGCAGAGGGGAAGCACGACATGGCCGAGTACACCAAGGACGTCCTCGTCGACACCCAGTGGGTGGAGAACCACCTGAGCGACGACTCGATCCGGATCGTCGAGGTGGACGAGAACCCGGCCCTCTACGCCGAGGCCCACATCCCCGGCGCGATCGGGTTCGACTGGAAGAAGGACCTCCAGGACCAGGTCAAGCGCGACTTCCTCTCGCCAGCCGAGTTCGGCGAGCTCTTCGGCAGCCGCGGGATCTCGAACGACCACACGATCGTCCTCTACGGCGACCGGAACAACTGGTTCGCGGCCTACACGTACTGGTACCTCGTCTACTACGGCCACGACAACGTCAGGCTGATGAACGGCCCGCGCGAGAAGTGGATCTCGGAGGGCCGCCCCACGACAGGCGAGACGCCGAGCTACCAGCCGCAGCAGTTCACCGCGCGCGAGGGCGACCCGGCAATCCGGGCCCGGCGCGACGAGGTGCTGGCGGCGCTCGACTCGAGCACCCGCCTCGTGGACGTGCGCTCGCCGCAGGAGTACTCCGGCGAGCTCATCGCCATGGCGGGCTACGAGCAGGAGGGGGCCCAGCGGTCCGGGCACATCCCCGGCGCGGCGTCGGTGCCGTGGGCCCAGGCGGTTCGCGAGGACGGGACCTTCAAGTCGGCCGACGAGCTGCGCGAGCTCTACGGCGGCAAGGGCGTGACCGACGGCAACGCGATCATCGCCTACTGCCGCATCGGCGAGCGCTCGGCCCATACCTGGTTCGTGCTGCACGAGCTCCTCGGCCACGACGACGTCAAGAACTACGACGGCTCCTGGACCGAGTGGGGGAACATGGTCGACGTGCCGATCGAGAAGGACGTCTAGAGGAGCGGCCTAACGCGCTCGAGGAGCGACTGCACGATGCGTGCGGTCGCTCCCCAGACGAAGTGCCCGTTCACCGTGTAGGTGGGCGTCTTGATCGGGACGCCCCGACGGAGGAGGCGCTTCATCGCGTGACCTCGCACGAGGTCCCCCAAGCTCAGCTCGAGCACCTGGGCGACCTCGCTCTCCTGAGGCGTCCAGGCCTCGGCCCGGTCGATCAGGCCGACGAACGGAAAGATCCGGTAGCCGGTCACGAACGTGCCGACCGGCGGCAGGGCGCCGACCAGCTCCACCCGCTCCGGCGCGAGCCCGATCTCCTCCTCGGCCTCCCTGAGCGCGGTGGCCCGGAGGTCCTCGTCCGGCTCGTCCTGGCGACCGCCCGGGAACGAGATCTCGCCGGCGTGGTGGCGGAGGTCCGCCCGCCGCTCGGTGAACACCGCCGTGAGCGGCGACCGGTACAGCGGCACGAGCACCGCAGCGTCCTTCGTGCCAGGCGCGTCCATCTCGGCGGCCGCCTGCGGCGAGAGCAGGAGCCGCCGGAGCTCGTGCGCCAAGCTCGCGCTCACGCGTGCGAGCGCGTGGTGTCCGTTGCGGTCGCGAGTCCCGGCCAGCTCGCGATCGGGTCGGTCGAGCGGACCACGCGCAGCCCGGCGGCGGCGTAGCGCTCGAACGCGGCGTTCGCCTCGTCGGTGTAGTCGACGACGCCGGGCACGACGACCGGTGAGGTGCAGTCCTCGAGAAGGTAGGTTCGCTCGGCGAGCCGCTCGCGCACGTCGTCGTCCTCCAGGAGGTCGTCGATGGTCCATGCAAGGCAGTGGCTCTTCGCCTGGCCGGCGACCACCACCGCGTCGAAGCCGAGCAGCCTGTCTATGAGCGCGGTGTTGGGACCCCCGAGGGAGTCGCCGTCGGGGCCCTCCGTCACCTCCGGCCCGAGCATCGAGTAGTGCTCGGTGAGCGGGTTGTCGCCCTTGACCTGGAACTCGGGCCGGCTGTGCCTCGCCACGCCGTGGAAGAACACCGCCTCCTCGACCGCCGACACGAGCGCGTGCCCGATCCCACCCAGCATCGCGTGATAGGGCCAGACGGTCAGGTCGTACTTGCCGCCCTCGGCCAGCCGGCGCGTGTAGTGGGCGAGGTGGCGCTGCGCGTACTCCAAGCCCATCCCGAGGGTGTCGGCGACGGCCGCGTTGACGCGCCACCGGCCGCTCGCCACGTCGTCGGCCGAGATGAGCGCGTACGGGGGTGGGTGGTTGCCCTCCTCGTCGACGAGCCAGATCGCGTGGAACACCTGCATCGCGTGATGGGTGTCGAGGCTCGGGAAGACCTGCGTGATCGTCGCGAGGTTGCGGTAGACGAACTCGCAGAGGCGGCGGTTGTCGTCGACCGCCCCGGACCCGGAGCGCCCCCCCACGAAGAGCTCGAACTCGGGGATGCAGAACGTGTTCTGGACGTCGACGGCGAGGAGGCATAGACGGAAGGAGTCCTCGGCCGCGGGCCGCAGGTCGTGCCGCTCCGCCCACGCCGGCGCGTCGCGGGCGCGGTCCTCGTATGGAACCCGCCAGACCTCCCCGACCCGGCCCGCGTCGAAGTGCTCCGGAAGCGGAAGCTCGCGCATCGCTGTAACCAGTCTAGTTTCGCGAACTGCGAGACTCAGCGCGGCCGGTTCGATGACCCTCCTGGACCGCCTATACGCCTCGATGTGCCAGTTCTGCCGCCTGATCGGCCGGGCCTCGGACGGCGCACGGACGCTGGAGCGGGACGGGGTCGTCGCCGCGCTCGTGCCAGCCTGCCCGGAGCGTTCGGTGCTCAACGCGGTTGCGTACGACGAGCCCGGGACCCTTCGCGACGCCTACGAGGAGATCGCGGCGGCGTACGCCGCGATCGAGGCGACGTGGACCGTATGGGTGCACCCCGGCGATCGGGAGGCGGGCGCCTTCCTCGAGGCCCGCGGCCACGTGCTCGACGCCGAGCCGCCGGCGATGGGGCGGGAGCTCGATCATGTGGCGCGCCCGCCCGAGGGAGCGCTCACAGACTGGACCTCCGCGGGCAGCATGGCCGACGTTGGTCCGGTCAACGACCGCTCCTACCTCTTCGGGACCGATTCCTTCACGCGCGGCCTCGCCGGCTTCCCCCCGGAGGCGGCGCACGTCTACACGGCGGCGGAGGACGGGCGCCCGGTGGCCTGCCTCATGGTCGTCGACCACGAGCGCAACGCCGACGTCGAGTGGGTGGCGGTCGTTCCCGAGGCGCGCGGGAAGGGGCTCTCCGGCAAGCTCCTCGCTCACGCCCTCGCAGACGCCGTGGAGCGGGGCGCCGAGACGACCACCCTCGTGGCCACCAGGCTCGGCCGGCCGGTGTACGAGCGGCTCGGGTACCGGTCGCTCGGCGCGCTCGAGATGTGGGAGCGGCGGCCGGCCTAGACGAGCTCCACGTGCTCCTCGAACATGACCTCGCCCTCGAGCGTGCGATGGACGGGGCACTTGGCCGCGATCTGCATCAGCCGCTCGCGCTGTTCCTCCGGAAGCTCCTTCGGCAAGCGGACCTCCATGCGGAAGCGGGTGGGCGATCCACGCTGGGCGGGCTCGTAGTTCACGTCGACGGCGACGTCGCCGACGTTCCAGCCCTTGCGGTTCGCATACATCACCATCGTGATGGCGGTGCAGGATGCGAGGCTCGCCGCCAGCAGCTCCTGTGGGCTCGGCCCCGAGTCGGCGCCGCCGTGGTCGGTCGGCTCGTCGGCCACCACCACGTGATCGCGGATCTCCACGTCGTGTTTGAGGGTGCCGTTCTCACGGCGGGCGGTCGCTTTCATCCTCTTCCTTCGAATAGCTCGGGTTCGGGCTCGTCGGCGAAGCGCGCCATGGCGAAGAGCGCGTCGGAGAGCCGGTTGAGGAAGACCAGGACGGTGTCGTCGGCGAGGTCGCCCTCGTGGTGGAGCGCGCTCACGCGGCGCTCGGCGCGGCGCACTGCGGCCCGCGCCACGTCCAGGCGCGCGGAGAGCTCCGTACCGCCCGGGATGACGAACTTCGGCGGGAGCTCCACACGGTCCATGTAGCGGTCGATGTCCGACTCGAGCCGCTCGACCATCTCCGGTCCGACCTTGGACACGCCCGCCTCGAGCCGGCCCGCGGCCTCGGGCGCCGTCGCGAGCTCCGCGCCGGCCACGAACAGCTCGTTCTGGATCCGCAGGATGTCCTCGTACAGCTCGTCGCCCGGCCGGGCCGCCGCCCGGCACAGGCCGAGGGCGGCCGCCGCCTCGTCCACCGAGCCGTACGCCTCGGGCCGGCCCGAGAACTTCGGCACCCGGCCGCCGTACCAGAGGCCCGTGGTGCCGTCGTCACCCTTTCGCGTATAGATCCTCACGCCAGGAGATTGAACACGAGCCCGGTCGGCACCTTCGGGTAGAAGAACGTCGACTTCGGCGGCATCGGTTGGCCGCTCGCCGCGACCGCGCGTATCTGGTCGATCGGCGTCGCCCGGAGGAAGAAGCCGGCGTCGGCGGCGCCCGACTCGACCTGGCCGATCGCGTCGTCGAGGTTGCTCGAGTACCGGATCCCCCGGAGCTCCGAGATGTCGTCGTCCGACATCCCGAGCGCTCCGCGCAGGACCAGCGTCTCGAGCACGGCGGTGTCGAGCCGCCGGTATGCGTCGGGCATCGCGGCGAGGGCGTGCTCGGCGATCGCCTGGTCCCGGAGCGTGACGCGGTAGGGCTTGCGGTGGAAGCTGTCCATGTAGCCGAACGCCACGCGCCCGTCCGCCCCGCGGGGCTCGAGCTCGGAGGCGGCCGCGAGCTCCTCGACCTCGAAGTCACGGAGGAGCACCTCGCGGATCGCCAGCTGCTTCCCGGGGTCGTCCTTCAGGTCGTCGAGCAGCCGGTGGGTGGGGAACACGACGAGCCCCGGGTCGGACAGCGAGCAGAGCAGCATCAGCGCGTACCGGTGGTCGCCCTCGCCGCCCACCTCGTCCGCGAAGACGCGTGCCGTCTCGTAGCGGTGGTGACCGTCGGCGATGAGGAGCTCGGCGTCGGCGAGCGCCGCCTGGAGCTCGGCGATCACGTCGGGGTCCGTGCTGCGCCACACCCGGCTGACGGTGCCCCCGTCCGGGGTGACGGTTGCGACCGGCTCGCCGACCGCCACGCGATCCATCGCGCGGCGCGCGGCGTCGTCGCGGTCGGGGAACAGGGAGAAGATCGGCGAGAGGTTCGCGTGCGTCGCGCGCAGCAGCCTGAGCCGGTCCTCCTTCGGACCGACATGGGTTCGCTCGTGGGGCCGGATCCGGCCGGGGCCGTAGTCGTCCACGCGCACCCGGGCGAAGAAACCGGTGCGGGCGGCGTTTCTGCCGCCGGGCGCCGCGAACTCCTGGCGCAACACCCAGATCGCGGGCTCGTCCTCGCGCACGAGCACGCCGCGCTCGCGCCACTCCGCGAAGGCCCGCGCGGCCTCCTCATAGCTCGGCGGGAGATCGACCTCCACGACGTTGTAGGGACTCCGGGCGGCCAGCCGAGCTCGCTCGGCCCCGTCGATCACGTCGTAGGGGGGCGCGACGACGTCCTCGAGCTCGACCTTCGACGGGTCGTAGCGCACGGCGCGGAACGGCTGCACGTCGGCCATCGGCGCGACCCTAGCGCGGTCCGCAGCCGCGCCGCGAGTTGATCGGGCGCCCCAATGGAGAGATGATCGACGCAGTCGCCATGACTCCTCGATGCGCGACCTGGCCCTGTTCGCTCCCCGCCGAGCGGACCGCGGCCGCCCGAACGTTACGTCCCCACAAGAAGGGAGGCCATCGATATGGCAACCACTGAGACCGCGGCCGGCCAGAGCCCGGCCGCCGAGGGCTACCAGCTTCAGGGAACTCTGCTGGAGGCCTGCGACTGCGACGTGCTCTGCCCCTGCTGGATCGGCGAGGATCCGGACGGCGGGACATGCCAGTCGGTCGTCGCGTACAACCTCGAGAGCGGGACGATCAACGGCGTCGACGTCGGCGGGCTGACCGTCGCCGGCGTTGTCTTCATCCCCGGCAACATCCTCGCCGGCAACTGGAAGCGGGTGGTGTTCGTCGACGACCGCGCCAGCGAGGAGCAGGCGCAGGCGTTGGTCGACGCATTCGGGGGCAAGCTCGGCGGACCCCTGGCCGATCTCGCCCAGCTCGTCGGTGAAGAGCTCGCCGTGATCCGCGCCCCAATCTCGCACCAGATCGAGGAGGGCGCCGGCGCGCTGCGAATCGGTGACGGCACCGTCGTCGCCGAGATGGAGCCCTACCGCGGTCCCGACGGCAGCGTGACGACGCTCCACAACTCGATCTTCTCCACCGTGCCCGGCTCGCCGGCGTGGGTGGGCAAGGCCAGCCGGTTCGCGGTCGACATACCGGAGCACGGCTGGACCTACGAGTTCAAGGGACGGAACGCGATCCAGTCCGACTGGTCGATCGACTACCGCGGGAACGGGGCCGGTTGAGCGGGCTCGTCCCCACGGCGGGCGCCGTGCGCGGGCCGGCGGCCGCCGCCGCCGCCCGCGTGTGGGGGATGCCGCTGCCGGTCGTCGCGGCGATCGGCGCCGCCTGGGCGGCGGCGATCGCCGCTCAGGCCACCGGCACGGCCGCGCTCCTCCACCACGACGCCCTCCTCTCGGACGGGCCCCCACCGGCCTGGGCGGTCGTGGCGTTCCTCGGCTCGTGGCAGGTGATGGTCGCGGCGATGATGCTCCCCTCGAGCCTGCCGCTCGTGCGGATGTTCGCGGCCGCCTCGGCGCGTGCGCCCCGGAGCGGCCGGGCGATGGCCGCCTTCCTCGGCGGCTACGCCCTCGTCTGGACGGCCTTCGGGGCCGTGGCGTTCGCCGCCGACGTGGTCCTCCACGCCGCCGTCAACGCGAGCTCGTTCCTCGCCGACCACGAGTGGGCGATTGGCGGCTCGGTCCTCGTGATCGCCGGCCTGTTCCAGTTCAGCCGGTTGAAGGACGCCTGCCTCGACAAGTGCCGCCATCCCTCGTCCTTCATGGTCCGCCACTACCGCCGCGGCGCGGGCGGCGGCTTCGCGCTGGGCGCCCGCCACGGCCTGTTCTGCGTCGGCTGCTGCTGGGCGCTGATGCTCGTGATGTTCGCGCTCGGGGCGACCAACCTGATCCTGATGGCGCTGCTGACCGCGCTGATGGTCCACGAGAAGACGCGGCCCGCGGGCCGCCGGGCGGTGCCCGTGACCGGGGTGACGCTGCTGGCGCTCGCGTCGGTGGTGCTGGCCTATTCGGCCTACGCGGCGAACGCGGGGTAAGCGCTCGAGCACGCAGGAGCGTTCAAGAGCCTTCACCCGTCCGAGGCCCTTGCGAACATGTGTTCCCCATGGCGCATCCGGCGTACATCCGAGCGAAGGCTCGAAAGCTCAGGGTCGAGAACAAGCTCTCGGTCGACGAGATCGCCGACCGCCTTGCCCTCCCGAAGACGACCATCTGGTACTGGGTGCGCGACCTACCCCTCGCCCGGCCGCATCGCGCCAACGCAGGGCAGCGGAAGGGCAACCGGGCGATGCGGGAGAAGTACCGGCGGCTTCGTGATCGTGCCTACGCCGAGGGGCGGGCGACGTTCTCAACGCTCGCGGTCGATCCCACCTTCCGGGACTTCGTCTGCATCTACATCGCTGAGGGCTACAAGCGAAGCCGCAACCATGTGTCGGTCGGCAATTCGGATCCACGCGTAGTCAAACTGGCAGCGGGTTGGATCCGTGTGTTTGCATGCAACCCGGTCACCTTTTCGCTGCAGTACCACGCGGATCAGGATTTCGAGCAGCTGCGGCGGTTCTGGGGCGGCGAGGTCTCTGTCGCGCCCACGGAGATTCGGTTCCAGCGTAAGTCCAACTCCGGAGCGCTGACCGGGCGGACGTGGAGGTCGCAGCACGGCGTCTTGACCGTCCACGTCTGCGACACGCTTCTCCGCGCGCGCCTTCAGGGGTGGATGGATTGCCTCCAGGAACAATGGCTAGACTCGCCCGCGCCGGGGCGTAGCGCAGCCTGGTAGCGCACTCGGCCTGGGACCGAGAGGCCGCCGGTTCGAATCCGGCCGCCCCGACTGAGCCGGTCTGGCTCGGAGACGAGCGAGCATGGAGGGTCGATGGAGGAGGTACGGCCGAGCGCGGGTGGCCGCCGCCGTGGTGCCAGTCGACGCCAGGGTCGACTCAAGCGCATCCTCCTCGCCGCCACCATGGCCTTCCTCGCGCTGAACGTCTGGACCGGGAGCCCGCTGCTCGCGGTCTGGCTGGGCTCCCGGGTGCAGGGCGAGGAGAGCCAGCCGTCGATGGGCGCGTTCGCGGTCGTGATCGTCTCGCTCATCGTGTTCAGCCTCGTCCTCTACCAGCTGCTGAAGCTGACGATGCGCGCCTACCAGGAGGCCACCGGCACGACCCCGACCGTACGGGCCCACGCCCCGTGGCTTCGCAGCATGCGCGACGAGCGCCGCGGCGCCGCGAGCGCGAGGTCGGGGATCACCGGAGCGGAGCGCGTCGTGGTGGTCATGGTCGTGATCGTTGCAGTGGCGTTCGAGATCTGGTTCTTCTTCTTCTCGGGCTCGCCGATCGGCGGCGGGGGACGCTGACGGGGGTCGTCATCGCCCGCGTACCGCCCTACGCTTTGTCGCCCACGCCCCGGTAGCTCAGCTGGAAAGAGCGGCGGCCTTCTAAGCCGCGGGTCGCAGGTTCGAGTCCTGCCCGGGGCATCAGGCGAGAATGTGACAAGGCATGCAATCCCCTGCAAATATCGAGAATCGGCGGCCGGGCGGTTAGCTGCCGCGTGGCGAGGAAATGCGACGTTGTGCACCTCTGACGGAGCTCGAGGTCCCATTTAGGTCCCATCGGAACGCACTGCTCGCTTGAGCAAGACAGGAGTGACTTCGGGAGGCCGGCGCTGAAGTCCGTGCGTCACGCGGCGGCGCTCCCTCCTCCTTTAGGTCGGCCCCGCCCTGCCGTCGGGGGTGGGCCAGTCTGAAGTCACCCAATCGCCTGGGCATCAATGCGGGCCGAGTCTCGGGGCTCGTTGATCGACTGGAGGGGCGCGGCGTTGTCCCGTTCATAGCGGGTCGCAGGTTGTGAGGATCGTCGGGCGGGCGATTGGCGATCGTGCAGGGCGGCCTCGGCCCCTAAACCATTGGGCTAGGGGCCGAAAGGTCGCTGGTTCAAATCCAGTCGCCCCGATTCCAGCTCGCGCCTGCACACGGCTGCATGGCGCTGCACACGCTGGGGATCCTGGCCCGTTGCACCCCCGTGCAGCCCGGTGCAGAGGCCGCGACCGTCGCACACCCGTAGCACAGGACGCCCGCGCACCGTTGCACACCGCGGCCCTGAACGACGCCGAAACTGACCCCGCGCCATGACCGACCGAGAGGACGAAGCTCGCGGCTACGCCGCGCTCGGGTTCGCCACCTTCCCCGTCCACAGCATCCTCAACGGCAACTGCACCTGCGAACGGCCGCAGTGCCTGGCGGCGGCGAAGCACCCCCGCACGCCGCGCGGCTTCAAGGACGCCACCACCAGCCAACAGCAGATAGCGGGGTGGGACTGGTCCGCGGCCAACGTCGGCATACGCACCGGCTCGGGGCTGCTGGTGGTAGACGTCGACCCCCGCCACGGCGGCGACGAGACGCTGTGGGAGCTTGAGAAACGACACGGCCAGCTTCCCGAAGGGCCACGCTCCCAGACCGGCGGTGGCGGGACGCACTTGTTCTTCACGGTCGACAAGCCGATCAAAGGCCAGCAGAACCGCTAGCCGGGGGTCGACCTCAAGGCCGACGGCGGCTACGTGCTCGCCCCGACCAGCGTCCACCAGTCCGGCGGCGTCTACGAGTGGGACATCGCGCTCGACGAGATGCCGAGGCCGGCACCGCCGGAATGGCTACTCGCACCGGAACCCAATCAACACAAGAGCAACAAGAAGCGGGAACGGGCCCCGGCGCGCTCCCGTATTCCCGAAGGGGTGAGACACACGACGCTTATCAGCATGGCCGGCGACCTGTGGCGCGCTGGCCTTGACCACACAACTCTGGAAGCCGCGTTGCTCGACCACAACCGCCGCTACAGCGAGAAGCCGGACGAGATGGAGGACAAGGTCCGCGAGATTGCGCTCTGGGTTTCGGAGACCGGCGACCCGCCGCCGTGGGCGCTCAACGGCTTTCGTTTTGCCATGCGGGCCGGAGAGAAGCTCGGGCTGAGTGCGTCGGCTCGAATGGTGTTGGCGGCGCTCGTCTCCGGCGCTCGGGACGACGGACGCGTCACCCGTGGCCGGCGGCGCATCTGTGCCGAAAGCGGACTGTCTCCCGCAACAGTGGTCCGCGCTTTGCGCGAACTTGAAGACGTCGGCGCGGTGAAAATCGTCAAGCGAGACAAGCGTTTCGGAACGACTTTCGTTGTTTCTCGTTGCGGGTTATGGCTCTGGTAGCTGACGAATACCGTCCTTCTGGTTCAGATTTGAACCACTTCGCCTCGCTTGAGCGACGGAAACCGAGCATGTACCGCCTCGGCCCGTGGGCGGTCGGGGGTAAGTCGTAATGCCGATCAAGCTCTGCACCGTCACCGGCTGCCGCGAGAAGGCCGGACCGCGCGGCAAATGCCCCGACCACATGCGCGAGTACGAACGCGAACGCTCCCGCCGGCGGCGAAAGGCCACCGGGGGGATCTTCAAGACCGCGATGTGGCAGCACCGCCGTAGGCAGGCTTTCCAGCGGGCGGGTGGCATCTGCCAATGCGAGGGCTGCCCGGCGTGCGTGCGGGTCTACAGCACCGGTCCCGGCTGCGAGCGCATCGCCACCGATGTCGACCACGTCGTTCCGCTCGACCGGGGCGGCGCACCGTATGACGCCAGCAACCACCAGGCCCTTTGCTCGGGCTGCCACCGCGACAAGACCGCCCGGGAGAACAGCCGGTGCCTGCGTCGTCGGTGACCCGGTTACCAAACAGGTCCCCGGAGCGCGGGGATAGGGACGGTCGCGGCGGCCCGTTGCTGCCCGTAGGACGGCCCCATCGGCTCGGCGCGAAAAAAACTGGATTTCTCGGCATGGCCCTGAACCCTCTAATCGCGCCTGCGGTGGACTGTCTGTAGTCGACACCCCCGTTCCGACGCAGCACCTGAATTGCTGAGGGGACGGAACTAAGTCCGGTAGTAGCTGACCCGACCGCGCGCAGCACCGGATCGCGCAGTTCGAGCCGGCCATCGATATCCCGCGCTGTTGCTATGAGGCATGCGCAGACTGTTGACGGGACTTAGGGCATGCGCAGACTGTTGACGGGACTTAGGGCGAGCCGCTCCGCGTCGCCGCGCGGCGCGCCAACTATCGACGCGCCAGGACCAAAGTAGCGGCGCGGGAAAGCCGCCGCCCTGTCAACTCGCGTTTACGAACCGGCCGGGCCGTCAACGCTGGCTGACGCACATATTCCCGCTGCTAAAGCGGATTCTGCCGATGGGCGGCAGGGACCGCCGCAGTTCGGCCCGCAGCGCTCGTTACGGCCGACACGTCGGGGGAGCCAACCACGTGATGACGCTCGCGACGCACGAGAGAGGGCCGATGCGCATAAGCACCGACCCGACGAACGGCCTGAACGTCGCGCAGCGACGAGTGTTGCAGGCCTTCTACGCCGGCCGCCTGACTGCCG
>Ga0081538_10000126_pt1 | contig 77929 bp, 66 predicted proteins | sample TabmetS5T2R1_FD_71022 | JGI IMG/M metagenome (GOLD analysis project Ga0081538, IMG submission 71022) | Tabebuia heterophylla rhizosphere microbial communities from the University of Puerto Rico - S5T2R1 | ecosystem: Host-associated > Plants > Roots > Rhizosphere ... | reverse complement strand
GGCGGAGGCATGCTCGGCGGCCCCCTGCTCGGCAGCTTCGCGGCGGCCTTCGCCGGGAGCCTGGTCGCGCAGTCACTGTTCTCCGAGCTCAGCGGCGACGAGGGCGGCGACCAAGCCGACACCGGCGCGGAGGGGGATGCCGGGGACGTGGGCGGCGACACCGGAGGTGGGGACTTCGGCGGCGGCGACTTCGGCGGCGGCGACGTCGGCGGCTTCTGACCGCGGCGGACGAGCCGGGCCGGCTTGCATCGCCGCCACGAACCTGAGAGCGTCGCTCCATCCCCCGTTCGGAGGACCCCCTACGAGGAGGTGGTCAATGCGCCTGAGAACGATCGTCGCCGCCATCGGTGCGGCGGCGCTGCTGCTGGCGACGGCCTCGACGGCGATGGCTGGCAAGCCGCAGGTGACCCTGATCCCGATCGATGAAGTGAATCTGATCGACTGCGGCGCCTTCACGCTGGAGGACCACGTCTTCGGAACCATCAAGAGCCGCGTCACCGAGAATCCAGACGGTTCGGCGCGCGACATCGCATCGATCCGGTTGCGTCATGTGGTCAGCAACCCGCAGACCGGAGAGTCGCTCACGTCCAACGACGTCGGCGTCGACAAGGTGACCATTCACCCCGACGGCAGCGCCACGATCATGCAGGTAGGGCTGATCAGCCGGTTCCGGATCCCCGGCCAGGGCCTGATCGCTCACAGGTCGGGTCGCAGCATCCTGTTCTTCACCGGCCCGGACGACGAGGAGCCCGACGTGCTCTTCGAGGCCGGCCCGAAGGACGACCTCGAAGCGGCGCTCTGCCAGGCGCTCGCACCGTAGAGGACGGCACGGAATGGGCGCCCCGAATCGGGGCGCCCATGAAGTGCGGGGCGGGCGTCTCGCGCCCGGTCAGACGGTGCGCCGGCTGCCGCCCCAGCGGCTTCCGAAGCCGAAGCCCCCCGTCGGGATTCCGGCGATCAGCACGAGGATCGCTCCCACGATCGCCACGATCGCCGAGCCGGTGATCGCGGCCAGGATCAGGTACACGAGTGCGGCAAGCAGCACCGCCAGCAGGATTCCGATCATTTCCACTTCCTCCTTCGGTGTGTGGAGCACCGGTACCCGCCGCGAGGCGCGGGAAACCCCTGGAAATGGGCACTTTCAGCGCCGGATGAAGACCGGCGTGCCGAGCGGGACCTTTCGCATCAGCACCTTCAGGGGCGCGTCGGCGGCGCGCAGGCAGCCGGCCGAGGCGGCCGCGCCGATCGACGACGGCGAGTCGGTCCCGTGGATCGCCAGGCGGTTGCCTCCGGTCCATCCCGGCGGCGTGTTCGGCTGGTGGCCGCTCAGCGCCAGGATGCAGCAGCCGTAGTAGGAGCCGAAGCGCGGACCGCTCAGCTTGTCGGTGACCGCGAAGCGGCCGGTCGGGGTCTCCGAGCCCGGCCGTCCCACCGCCACGACGATCCGCATAACGCGCCGGCCGGCCTTGCGGAGCACGAGCGTGCGCGCCGACAGGTCGGCGTGGAGCGACCACCGGGTGCGCCGCAGCCTGAGGCCGCGGCTTCGCCGCCTCACCCAGGCCAGACGGTTGTTCGGGCGCTCGGTCGTCACCAAGCCGAGCCAGTCGCCCCGCCGCGTGGCCACGCCCAGCACCTTCTTCGAGCCGAACTCCGTCCGCGGGCCCACCCGCAGCCGCGCCGGGCCGCCCGGACGCTCGCTCAGCGCCACCCGGCCTCTGACCACCGCCAGCTTGTGGGCGGGCGGCGTCCAGGAGGCCCGCTTCTCGAAGGACCTGGCGTTCACCACGCTCGAGCTGGGAGCCGCGGAGGCGGACCCGGTGGCCGTGGAGGCGGACCCGCTGGCCGTCTGCAGGACCGCGAAGGCGCTCGCCGCGGCGAGGGGCAGGAGTAGCGACGCACGTACCCGCATGGGATACGGGTCGGCACCCGGACCAGCCCCTCAGGGCCCGGCGCGCGAGGATGGACGGCTGTTCGATGCCTAGAGAAGCACCTGGCGCGAGGAGAGATGGGCCCCCACCTTGCGCTTCACGCGCTGCAGCGCGTTATCCACGGTCTTGGTGTCGCACGCGAGCCGCTCGGCGATCGTCTCGTAGCTGTAGCCGTCCAGGTAGAGCGACAGAACCGAGCTCTCGAGCTCCGACAGCACGCTCGACAGGCAGGCCACGAGGCTGTGCAGCTCCTCTGAGGAGATGACCTGGTTGACCGGGTCGTGCGCCGTCGGCCCGGGCAGCAGCTCGTCGAGCGTCGGATCGCCGTCGCCGCCGCTCGCCGCGGGCGTCTGCGAGAACGACACGTACTCGTTGAGCGGCGTGTGCTTGTTGCGGGTCGAGGTCTTCACCGCGGTGATGATCTGGCGCGTGATGCACAGCTCGGCGAAGTTGCGGAAGCTCGACTCGCGGTCGGAGCGATAGTCGCGAACGGCCTTGTAGAGCCCGACCAGGCCCTCCTGGATGAGGTCGTCCGCGTCTCCGCCGATCAGGAAGTACGACGAGGCCTTCAGGCGCACGAAGCCGTGATAGCGCTTCACGATGCGGTCGTAGGCGTCCTTGCGGCCCTGCTTTGCGAGCGCGATCAGATAGTGATCATCAAGCTCGACTTCACCCTGAGAGTTAGTCCCTTTCTGGCGGACCGGCGCGCCCGGCCGGCGTGCCGGCACGGGTAGCGCGGGGGAGGTTGCGGAAGTTGCCATCCAATGCTCCTCTCGAGCCCTGATGCGGGCTCTTCAAAGCTCGGTGGCGCACTACCTCCCCTGGCGCCAGGTTTCTGAAGTCGGTCCCTCAAGCTCGACTTCAGCCTGATCTGTGCGCGGAGTATGGGTTAGTTATGGAGCCCTGTCAAGCCCGCTTGCGGAACTGCAAGATTCCGTACACGAGGGCCGCCGCGGCGGTCGAGACGTTGAGCGAGGAGACGTGGCCGGGGCTCGGGAGGAAGACGAGCTCGTCGCAGGTGGCCGCTACCCGCGGGCGGAGGCCCCTGCCCTCGGAGCCGAGCACGAGCACGACGCGGCCGCGGTAGTCGGGCCGGTCGTAGGGGACGCGCGCGTCAGCCGCCGCCCCGTACACCCATGCCTCGCGCTCCTTCGCCTCGGTCAGCCAGTCGGCCAGGTTGCGCACGCGTGCGACGTCCAGGTGCTCAACGGCGCCCGCCGACGCCCGGCAGACCGCGGGCGTGACTTCGGCCGAGCGCCGCTCCGGCAGCACGACGCCGGTGCAGCCCGCCGCCTCCGCAACGCGGCACACCGCGCCGAGGTTGTGCGGGTCCTGCACCTCGTCCAGGCAGATCACGAGCGCGTCCTCGTCCGAGAGGAGATCGTCGGCGTCGGCATAGGGATAGGCCTGGACCTCGGCGCAGATGCCCTGGTGGTCCGGCGAGCCGCAGCGCTCCTCGATCTCCCAGGGCTCGGCGCGTTCGCACTCCACGTCGCCGAGGAAGACCTCGCGCGCCGCGCGCTCCGTGGAGTAGACGCGGTTCACGCGCCGCTTGCCGCGGAGCGCCTCGCGCACGGGGTTGCGGCCGTAGACGATCACGGGAGAGGAACCTCGCGGGCGGCACGCGGCCCGCGCGCCCCGGTGAAGCCGCCGCCGATCATCCGCCGCGCCGGACCAAGCGGGCGCCCTCGGGCGTGTCGCGCGCCTCCCAGCCCGCCGCGGCCAGCTCGTCGCGCAGGCGGTCGGCGCGCTCGAAGTCGCGCTGCGCGCGGGCCTCCTCCCGCTCGGCCGCCAGTCGCCGGACCTCCTCGGGGGCCTCCTCGTCGCCGCCCTCGAGCAGGCTCTCGAGCCCGAACGCGTGCAGCATCTCCTCCAACCGTCCCGGCCCGAACCGCTCGCCGGCGTCCAGGCGCCGGTTGGCTTCGGCGACCCAGTCGAACAGGACCGCGCGGGCGGCGGCGGTGTTGAAGTCGTCCGCCAGCTCGTCGAAGAAGCGCTCCACCAGCTCGTCGAGGCCGGGCGCGGCCGGCGCACCCGGGTCCAGTCGCCGCACCAGCTCGCGCACGCGCCCCACGGCGCGGGCCGCGTCCTCCAGCGCCTCCTCGGTGTACGCCAGCGGCTTTCGGTAGTGGGCGCCCACCAGCCACATGAGGAAGGGTTCGCGCCCGAACTGCTCCAGCGCGCCGTGCAGCAGCCGGATGTTGCCGACCGACTTGGCCATCTTCTCCTCGCCCATCTCGACCATGCCGTTGTGCATCCAGACGCGCGCCAGCGGGCGCCCGCGGGCGGCCTCGGTCTGGGCGATCTCGTTCTCGTGGTGCGGAAAGACGAGGTCGGAGCCGCCGCCGTGGACCTCGAAGTCCACGCCGAGGATGGCCTCGGCCATGGCCGAGCACTCGATGTGCCAACCCGGCCGGCCCTCGCCCCAGGGCGAGTCCCAGTAGGTGTCCTCGCCCTCCTTGCGCGCCTTCCAGAGCGCGAAGTCCTGCGGGGCCTCCTTCAGCTCCGCCGCGTCGTCGCCCTCGCCCTGCTGCATCTCCTCCAGCGGCCGGTTCGACAGCTTGCCGTACTCCTCGAAGCTGGCCACCCGGAAGTAGACATCGCCATTCGCCTCGTACGCGTGGCCGCCTTCGATCAGGGACTCGATCAAGGCGACGATCCCTTCGATCGTCTCGCTCGCCTTCGGCTCGGCGTCGGGCCGGCCGAGGCCGAGGCCGGCGGTGTCCTCGAAGTAGGCCTCGGTCATCTCGCGCGCGAGCTGCTCGCTCGGGATCCCGCGCTCGCGGGCGGCGTCGTAGATCTTGTCGTTCACGTCGGTGACGTTGGCCACGAAGCGGGCCTCGTAGCCCTCGTGCTCGAGAAAGCGCTTGAGAAGGGCGAAGACCACATAGGGACGGGCATTGCCCACGTGGATGCGCCCGTAGACGGTCGGGCCGCAGGCGTAGATGCCGACCTTCGGCGGCTCCCGCGGCTCGAGCGGGCGCACCTCTCCGCTCAGCGTGTCGTGGATGCGGACCTGGCGCATCGGCGCGAAAGGCTACGCGGCCGGTCGGCCGAGGCCCCTAGGCGAGCGGCGGCCTGCGCGCGGGCCAGCCGAGCTCCCGCTCCAGCTGGGCGGCCAGCGCCAGCAGCCTGCCCTCGCCGTCCGGCGGCCCGATCAGCTGCGCGCCGACCGGGAGGCCGACCTCGGTCGGCGGCGCGGGGATCGACAGCGCAGGCTGACCCGTCATGTTCCAGATGCTCGTGAAGGGGTAGACCGCGGCCAGCCCGAGCAGCGTGCGGAGCGCGCCGAGCCCCTCCCACTGCGCCGCCTTCACGGGCGGACGGGCGCAGGTGGGGGTGAGCAGGACGTCGTGATCGCGAAACAGCTCGTTGATGCGCGCCGCGTGCCGGGCCTCGTCGCGGAGCGCCTTGTCGAGCAGCGGCCGCGGCACGCGACGGCCGAGCCGGACGAACCCGCGCGTGCGCCGCTGCAGACGCTCCGGACGGGGAAAGCGCTCGGCGTCCTCGGCGATGCCGGCCAGGTAGCGGGCCAGGGCGGCGTCCTGGGCGCGGCCGAAGTGTGGATCTTGCTCGGTGACTTGGTGGCCGAGGCGGCTTAGCGCTTCCGCGACGGCCTCTAGCGATGCCCTTACGGCCTTGCTCACGTGGGCTGGTTGTACTGCTGCTTTGAAGGAGAGCGCGATGCGCAGGCTTTTTGGCTCTGTTCGTGCTGTGTGCGCGAACGGCAGGTCCGGCTTCTTGTCGGCCGTCACGTCGAGCAGGAGTGCCGTGTCCTCGACCGTGCGCGTCAGGAAGCCGGCCACGCTCAGGCCGTACCAGTGCCCGGCCAGGGCGCCGAGCGAGACGCGGTCCCGCTGCGGCTTCATCCCGACGAGGCCGCAGCACGAGGCGGGTATCCGGATCGAGCCGGCGCCGTCGGAGGCGGTGGCGGCGGCGCACAGCCCGGCCGCCACGGCGGCGCCGCTGCCGCCGCTCGATCCGCCGGTGCTGCGATCCGGGTCCCAGGGATTCCGCGTGACTCCGAACGCGGGGCCCTCCGTATCGCCGATGATGGCCAGCTCCGGGAGGTTGGTCTTGCCGAGGACCACGGCCCCGGCGCCGCGGAGCCGCATGACGAGATCGTTGTCTCGCTGAGCCGGCGCCCCGTGGGCGGCGGTACCCCAGCCGCTCACCTCGCCGCCCACGTCCTCCGTGTCCTTCACCGCGATCGGCACTCCGAGAAGCGGCCGCTCGCCGCCCGCCCCGCGCCGGGCGTCCGCCTGCCGGGCCTCGACCAGCGCCCGCTCGGCCATGACGAGGCGGAACGCGTTCAGCTCCGGCTCGAGCCGCCCGATCCGCTCGAGATAGAGCTCGACCAACTCGGTCGACGAGACCTCCCCACGCCGAACGAGCTCCGCCTGCCGAGCGACCCCCGCAAACGCAAGCTGGTCCCGATCCATGGCCGCGGCAGCCTACCCCGACACGGCCGCGATCTGCATTAGCCGCGCTATTCGCGGTCAACGCAGATCGCGCCGTGACGCGGGGAACATTGACCGCCTATATGACGGCAAACGTTCCCCTCGTGGCTCAGGCGACAGTGGCGATGGCCAACGCGGCCACTCCCTCGCCGCGGCCGATGAACCCCATCTTCTCCGCTGTCGTGAACTTCACGTTGACCGCATCGGCCGGAAGGCCGACGGCCGACGCCAGCGCAGCCCGCATCTCGTCACGAAATGGCGACAAACGAGGCGTCTCGCAAACCACTGTGGCATCGATGTGCGTCGGAGCAACGCCCGCGTCGGCGAGGAGGGAGCGGGTCGTGCGCAGGAGGCCGATCGAATCGGCATCTCTCCAGCGCTCCTCGCTGTCCGGGAAGTGCTGCCCGATGTCCCCCAGTCCGGCGGCGCCCAGCAGGGCATCGATGACGGCGTGGGTGAGGACGTCGGCGTCGGAATGGCCTGCCAGGCCGCGCTCGGCGTCCGGAATCAGCACACCCCCGAGCACAAGCGGCCGCCCGGCCACGAGCGGATGGGAGTCCCAACCGATCCCCGACCGCGAGCTCACCCCGACCGAGTCACCCCACCTTCTCCAGCCGCCGTTCACGCCGGTCGAACACGGCAACCTCGGAGACCCCCAACCCTTCGAGCAGCGACAGCGCCCGCTCGTACTCATAGCCCAGGTGCTCCGGCAAATGCGCATCGCTCGACAGCGCCACCGGCCGGCCGGCGTCCAGGCACATCTCGAGGAACGCGGGCGCTGGGTAGATCTCCGCAACAGGCTTCCGCAGGCCCGCCGTGGACACCTCCACCGCAACATCCGAGTCCGCGATCCCGTCCATGGCCCGCTCGTAGAAGCGCCGCAGGTCGCCGTCGGGCACCGGCACGCGGCCGGCGAAGACCTTGACCAGGTCCGGGTGGGCGAGGATGTCGAACATGCCCGTGCGGGCCGCCTCGCCGAGCGTCTCGAAGTAGCTCCGCCACACCTTCTCGGGATCCCCGCCGCGCCAGATGTCCCAGGCCGTCCAGTCGGGCTCCCCGTGTAGGTCGAGCGCCTCGTCGCGCAGGAAGTGGACCGAGCCGACCACGTAGTCCCACTCCCGCTCGTCGAGCAGGTTCTGCAGACGGTCCTCGCGGCCCGGCAGGAAGTCCGCCTCGATGCCGAGCTTGAGCCCGGAGTCCCGTACGAAGTCGCAGTACTCGTCGAGGTCGTCGTGCGCCCAGTGCCGGTACCAGGGGTGCTGCCATACGTCGAGCGACTGCACGAAGCGGTGGATGTGCTCAGCCACCCCGAGCTCGTCGATCCCGCGCTCCTCGGCCGCCTCGCGATACCGCTCGACGTTGGAGGCGGTGAAGTAGCGCGCGGGGGTCGAGCCGTCCTCGTCGGGACGCAGGTGGACGTGGTAGTCGGTCAGCACCGTTCGCGCAGGAGCGCCTCGGCGAGGCGCAGGTCGGTCGAAGTCGTGACCTTGATGTTCTCGGACGAGCCCTCGACGAGCCGCACGGTCCCTCCAACTGCGGCAACCAGGGAGGCCTCGTCCGTTGCGGAGTCTCCCCCCTCGAGCGCCCGCCGCAGCACATCCGCGCGGAATACCTGCGGCGTTTGCGCGGCCCAGAGGGTCGACCGGTCCGGTGACGAGGCAATGAGGAGGTCGGAGGACGCGACGTGGACGGTGTCGGATACCGGCGAAGCGGCTATGACACCGTCGACTCCGGAAAGCGATTCGAGGCACTCCCTTACCAGCCCAGCCGTTACGAGCGGGCGCGCGGCATCGTGGACGACGAACACGGTCGCTTCCGGAGCGGCCGCGATCGCGTTGCGGACGGAAGCAGAGCGGGTGGGGCCGCCCTCGACCCAGCCGGGGGCGAGGCGGCCGGCCGGCGCGGCGACGACCACGCGATCGCAGGTGGCCGCGAGCGCCTCCACGCTCCACTCCACCATCGGTCGCCCCGCACAAACGACGAACGCCTTGGGCCGGTCGGCTCCAAGGCGTTCGCCGCTCCCGCCAGCCGGGATGACCCCGACCACGGACAAGGTCTTGGCGCTTAGGCGGTCGCGGCCGCCCCGTTGCGGCTCGTGTGCGCCTCGACGATCAGCTCCTCGAGATGGGTCTCCGCCTCGTCCTCCTCCATGTCGAGCACGTACATCAGCTCAGACGCGAGGATCTTCTTGGCGCGGGTGTACATCTGCTTCTCACCCGTGGAAAGACCCTTCTCCTGCTCGCGGATCGCGAGGTTGCGAACCACCTCGGCGAGCTCGAAGACGTCGCCGGTCTTGATCTTCTCGCGGTTGTGCTTGAAACGCCGATTCCAGTTCTTCGGCATCTGGCTGACGTCGTCGCGGAGGATCGACAGCACCTTCTTGACGTCGTCCTCCCCGATCACGCGCCGTAGGCCGGCCTTGTCGGCGTTGCAGCACGGGACCATGACCGTCATGTCGTTATGAAGGATCTTGATCGTGAGGTACTCGCGGCTCTCGCCGAGGACCTCCTTCATCTCCTTCTTCAGGACCTTCCCTGCCCCATGATGGGGATAGACGACCTGGTCGCCGATCTCGTAGACCGTCGGCTCGCGGTCGATCTCGAGGTCCTCGACTTCGAACTCCTCTTCAATCACTGCGTCGCTAATGGTGGTTCCCTCCTACGCGTCGCGACGCCCATCCGGGCGCCGGTTCATTGATCAGGTTTGCAGATATCGGTCCACGAGGTTGATCTCCTGCAGGCGGCGAAGGCCCTCGCGGATGTCCTTCGCGCGCATGTCGCCGACCCCCTCCACCGACTCCAGCTCCGGATCGGTGGCGGCGAGGATCTCGTCCAGCCCGTTGAACTCGCGCACGATCGACTGCACCACCATCTTCGGGAGGCGCGGGATGCGCCCCAGGATGCGGTGCCCGCGTGGCGAGGCGGGATGGTCGAGGGTGTTCAGCTTGCGGTCGTAACCGAGCAGCTCCGCCAGGCGGCCGAAGTCGAGCAGATCCTGGTGCGGCAGCCTGGCGAGCGAGTCCAGCACCATCGCGAAGCCCTCCTCGGAGGGCTCGACGATGTAGTCGCGGACGAGGGCGGACTTGTCGGCCGCCACGCCCACCATCGTCTCCTCGAGCTGCATCTCGATCAGGCGCCCCTCCGCGCCCAGCTCGACGATGTAGCGCTCGATCTCCACCGCCATCCTGGTGACGAGCTCGGCGCGCTGGAGCACCGTGAGCACGTCGTGCAGGGTCACGCCGCCCTCGAACTCGAGCGCGGTCAGGCGGGTGGAGACCTGGTCGAGGCGACTCCGGTACTTGTCGAGCGTGGCCAGCGCCTGATTGGCCTTGGCCAGCACGACGGGGATGTCCTCGAGGATGTACTTGGCGCCGTCCAGGTAGATCGCTACGACGCTGCGGCTCGCCGAGATGGCGATCACCAGGGCGTCGGTCTGCTTGGAGACGCGCTCGGCGGTGCGGTGGCGTGTGCCGGTCTCGAGCGACAGGATCGTCGGGTCCGGCATCAGCTGCACGTTCGCCCAGAGGATCTTGGTGCCATTGGACGCGAGGACGATCGCGCCGTCCATCTTCGCGAGCTGGTAGAGCAGCGCTGGCGTGTAGTCGACTTCCAGCTTGACTCCGCCCGACAGCAGGAAGCTCAGCTCCTCCGACTCCCCGATACAGACGAGAGCGCCGGTGCGGCCCTGGACGATGCTGTCGAGACCCTCGCGCACTGCGGTGCCGGGCGCCACCATCTCCAGGGCCCTGACGAGCCTTGGTTCCTGCCGGGCTTCGAGCTCCGCTACGTCGTCCCCGGCATACAGCATGAAGGCCAATTCTACGTGAAACGCTCAGCAAGCGCCTCATTTGCCCTTTTTTGCAGGTGTTTTGCCGTCTAAGGGCCTGTATCGAGGGCCTGGAAGAAGGCCGCTGCGAGCGGGGCCGCGACGGAGCCGCCGGAGCGCCCGTTCTCGACCAGCACGGACAGCGCGAGCTCGCCCCGGTAGGCGACGAACCAGGCGTGCGTGGGCGGCGGATCGCCGCCGCCGTACTCGGCCGTGCCGCTCTTGCCGGCCGGCCCGCCCGGGATGCCCGACAGGGCCGTCCCGGTGCCGCCGGTGACGACCGAGCGCATCAGCCCGGCCAGCGTGTCGCGCTCGCCCGCGGGTAACCGCCGCCCCGCGCGGCGCGGGTCCGATGCCACGAGCCGCGGCGCGTGCCAGCGGCCCGCCGCGACGGTGGCGGCCACGCCGGCCATCGACAGCGGGCTGGCCAGGATCTCGTGTTGGCCGATCATCGCCGCCGCGCGCTCTACGGCCGTGCGGCCGGCCGGGACCTGGGCAGCGGGGGCCGTGACGGGCAGGCCGTTCAGGCGCGGGCCGAGGCCGTAGTCGCGGCCCGTCCTCGTGAGTGCGTCCGGGGAGATGCGGCCGGCCAGGCTCACGAACGCCGTGTTGCAGGACTGGGCGAAGTCCTGGCTGAACGGGACCGCTCCGGCGGCGCTGCCCTCGAAGTTGCGGAACAGCTTCCCCTCGACGGTCAGGGTCTGCGGGCAGTCGACGATCTCGCCGGTGTCCAGCCCGGCCCGCAGCAGAGCCGCGGTGCTCACGACCTTGAAGGTGGAGCCGGGGGGATAGCGCCCCTCGATCGCGCGGTCGAAGCTCGAGTCGGTGGGGCGGTTGGCGACCGCGAGCACGTCGCCGCTCCGGGGATGGACCACCACGAGCGCCGCCTCGTCGCCGCGGGTGCCGAGCGCCGCCTCCGCCGCGGCCTGCACGCGGGCGTCGAGCGTGGTGGGGAGCGGGCGCCCGCGCCGCCCCTCGCGCTCGAAGAGCGTGTTCACCGCCACTCCCTCGGCGCTCCGGAGCACAACTCGGCGGGTGGGTGTGCCCGCCAGGCGCCGCTCGAAGCGGGCCTGGAGACCCCACTGGCCCACCTGGTCGCCGGCGGCGTAGGCCGCGCCGAGCTCCTCGAGCTGTTCGGCCGTGGCCGGCGCGACGGTCCCGATCAGCGCCCGCGCGAACTCGCGCGTGGGCGCCAGCGGCGCGGTGTCGTCGAGCGTGGTCGTGTCCGGAACCGACGAGAGGGCGCCTTCGACGGCGGCGTAGTCGCTCACCCGGAGGACGATCGCCTCGACGAACTGCTGCGGCCCGCCGCCGCGGAGCTGCCGGAGGATCGGCCCGGCGTCGACGTCGAGGACCTCGGCCAGCCCGGCAGCCGTCGCGCGCGGGTCGCGCACCTCGCTGACCACCGCGCCCACCCGCTTGACCGGGCGCTCCTGCACGATCGGCCGGCCCCTGCGGTCGAGGATCGGGGCGCGCTCTGAGAACTCCCGAGTGGTGCCGAGCCGCTCCTTCCCGCGGAGCCTGGGATGTACGAGCGTGGGCGTCCAGCGGACCTTCCAGTCCTCGCCCGCCTTGCGCAGCGGCACGCGAACGTCGTAGCCCCAGGGGCCGATGCCGGGGACGTTCCAGCGCAGGCGCACGCTCGCCCGGGCGCGGTCGCCGTCCTCCGAGGTCTCGAGCGTCTCGGTGGAGAGCCCCGCCCCGTCGAGGCCGGCGCGGTTGGCGGCGAGGGCGTCGGCGGCCGCGCGCCGGGCGTCGGTGTGACGGGCGGCGGCGCGGTCGCGGCCGGCGGACCAGTCCTCGAGGAAGGGCTCGAGCGCGTCGCTCGGGCTCGGCTCCCCAGCCTCACGGACGAAGACGATGGCCAGCCCCGCCGCGAGAAGAACGACGGCAAAGAGGACGATCGGAACCTGTCGGCGGCGCCTCCGGGTCAGGCGGCCGAGGCTAGCGAAGCCCTCATTGCCCGTAACGCGTCCCGAAGCGTCGCCACCCGCCCGCCGGGATGCACAACGGCCGCGAGCCCGAACTTCCGCGCCTCCGACAGCCGCCGCTCCCCGTGAGCCACGTGGCGCAGCTCGCCCGTCAGGCCGAGCTCGCCGAAGGCGGCCAGCGGACGCCCGTCCGGGGCCGCCTCGACGCCCTTCGCCGCCGATGCCAGCGCCAGCGCGATCGCCAGATCCGCGCCCGGCTCGTCCACCCGGACCCCGCCGGCCACGGACACGAACACGTCGCTCGAGCCCAGCGACACCCCGCCGTGCCGCGCCAGGACCGCCAGGACCAGCGCCAGCCGGTTCCGGTCGACGCCGTTCGCCACGCGCCGCGGCGGCACCAGCTCGCTCGGCGCCACCAGCGCCTGCACCTCGACCAGGAGCGGGCGGGATCCCTCCATCGCGCAGAGCACCACCGAGCCCGGCGCCCGCGTGGCCTCGGACACGAAGCGCGCCGAGGCGTCCTCCACCTCCACCAGGCCCTGCTCGCGCATCTCGAACACGCCCGCCTCGTTGGTCGAGCCGAAGCGGTTCTTCAGCGCCCGCAGGGTCCGGTAGGTGCGCTCGCGCTCGCCCTCGAACGAGAGCACGCAGTCCACCAGGTGCTCCAGCACCCGCGGGCCTGCCAGCGAGCCCTCCTTCGTCACGTGGCCCACCAGCAGCGTTGCGATGCCGCGCTCCTTCGCCACCCGCATCACGCGCCCGGCCACCTCACGCACCTGCCCGACCGAGCCCGGTGCGCCGCTCAGCGACGCGTCGTAGAGGACCTGCACGGAGTCGATCACACACGCGTCGGGCCGCTCGGCGTCGAGCGTCGCGAGCACCGCGTCGAGGTCGGTCTCCGCCACGATCGGCACCGCCAGCGCGCCGCTGCCGAGCCGCTCCGCGCGCAGCTTCACCTGCGCGGCGGACTCCTCGCCGGAGACGTAGAGCACCTTTCGCCCGGCGGCGGCCAGATTGCCGAGCGCCCCCGTGGTCAGCGTGGACTTGCCGATCCCCGGCGAGCCGCCGATCAGGACGAGCGAGCCGGGCACGAGGCCGCCTCCCAGCACGCGATCGAGCTCGCCGATGCCGGTCGACAGCCGGTCGATACGCGGGGTCTCGACCTCGCCGAGCCGCACCGGCCGCAGCGCGCGGGCCGCGCCCGAGCCGCCGCCGCGCCCGCCAGAGCTACCGCCGCGCCCGCCGGCCGGCACGGAGGCCCTCGCCTCCTCGGCCAGCGTGTTCCACTGCCCGCAGCCGGGACAGCGCCCGTGCCACTTCGGGCTCTCGTGCCCGCACTCTGAGCAGGCGTAGACGGTGGCGGAGCGAGCCATGTCGCGAGGCTAAGCGGCGCGGAGGACGGCTTCGCCCCCCTGGCGTTGCGATCCGTCCGACCAGAGGAGTTGCATCGGTCGTTCGTGCAGCTTCAAGACCAGCCCGTGGCCGAGGCCGAGTTCCTCGCCGTCGACACCGAGACGAACGGCCTCGCCGGCGACCTCTGCGAGCTGACCGAGGTGGGCGCCGTCCTGGTGGGCGGCGGCGAGCTGCACGACACATTCGACTCGGTGGTGCGGACGGAACGGCCGCTCTCGCGCGGCATCCAGCGCTTCACCGGCATCACGCAGGCGATGGTGGACGCCGCGCCCGAGCCGCGCGAGGTGCTCGAGGAGCTGGCGGAGATGCTGGAGGGCCGCGTCCTGCTGGCCCACAACGCCCGCTTCGACACCAACGTGCTGCGCCAGGCGTTCGAGCGCTGCGCGATCGACTGGCCCAAGCCGCCCGTGCTCTGCACCGTCCAGCTCGCGCGCCGCTTCGCCCCACTGGCGCGGAAGCGGGGCCTTGCCTCGCTGGCCGGCTCGCTCGGAATCGACGTCGAGGAGGTCCACCGCGCCCTCCCCGACGCCCTCACGTGTGCGCGCGTGTTCTGTGCCCTCTTCCCGCGGCTGTGCGCCAACGTCCCGACCGTCGGCGACGCCGTGCAGCTCCTGCGCGGCACCCGTCGGGCCAGGAAGACCGAGCCGCACGAGCGCATCCCTCCCTCCGAGCGCCCCGACCTGTCCACGCTCCCGGACGACCCCGGCGTGTACATATTCCGCGACGAGCGCGGGAAGCCGCTCTACGTGGGCAAGTCGATCTCGCTGCGCTCTCGCGCCCGCGCTCACTTCTGCGCTCCCGCGGGCTGGACAGAGCGCGCCGCGATCGTCGACTACCGGCCGACCAACAGCGAGCTCGGCGCCCTCGTGCTCGAGAACCGGCTGATCAAGGCCTGGAAGCCGGGCGGCAACAAGAAGCTGAAGCGAACCGACCGCTACTGCTACCTCCGCTGCCGGCTCGACATCGCCTACCCCGTGCTGGAGGTGGCCTCCGACCCCGCCCCCGGCCACGCGGTGAACGTGGGGCCGCTCGGCTCGAAGCCGCTCGCGAGCGAGCTCGCCGACCAGCTCACGTCGCTCTACCGCCTGCGTCACTGCGGCCGCACCCTCAAGCTTCGCGAGCATCCGTCGGCATACGGCCAGATGGGCCGCTGCGTCTCGCCCTGCCTGGGTGACCTTGACCCCAACGCCTACCGCCGCCAGCTCGACCTCGCGCTGTCCCACTTCGAGCGGCCCGGCGCCGGCGAGGCGCTGATCGCCGAGATCGACAGGCGCATGCTGGAGGCCTCCCAGGAGCACCGTTACGAGCGGGCCGCCGCGCTGCTTCGGCGCCGCGAGCGGCTGGCCTGGGTGCTCGAGCGGCTCGAGGGGGTGCTTCGGGCCACGCACGCGGCGCCGCGGCTGGTGCTCGCGAAGCATCCGGTCAAGGACCGGCACGACGCCTTCTGGCTGGTTCGGGGCCGCCTGGTCGATTGGGGTGCGCTCCCGGGCCACACGGAGCTGGTCGAGCGCACCGAGGCGGCGCTGGCCCGGGCGCCGGGGCGCTCGGTCGTCCCCGTCGACGAGGTGGACGAGATCAGGATCGTGGCGAGCTGGGTGGCCGATCAGGAGCCGCCCGAGCTGACGCTCGACCCGCCCCCCAGCGCCCCCGCGCTGGTGCGCTTCGCGGCGGAGGCGACTACAGCGCCGCCGGCTGACGCTCAGCCACGTGCTTCAGGTTCTCGAGCGAGCGTTCGAGCCACGAGCGCATCATCCGCCGCCCCATAACCGCGGCGACCACCTTCGTTCCGACGCTGTTGGGCTCGATCGAGAAGTGGCCCTGGACGAAGGTGCCACCCTGAGCGGCGGTAAGCACGAACCGCGTCGTCACGCCGGTGCCCACGCAGGCGATGCAGACCTCCTGGCACGTGTCGAGCCGCTCGATCACGAGGTCGTGCGCCGATGCGCGGAACGGACCCTTCGTCACGCCCCGGTAGCGGCAGCCCTCCCGCAGGTCCGCGCACTCCACCTCGAGCACGTCCGGCCACCAGTCGGGATGGCGGTTGGGATCGCCGACCAGCTCCCAGATGGTCTCCGGCGCCGCGTCGATGTAGGTCTGCTGGATGCTGCCGTGCTCCATCTCTCAGGCAGATTGTCGCACGGCCCGCTCGCCCGCTTGGAAGCCGACCTGCTTGTGGGTGCCGTCGCAGAACGGCTTGCTCTGGGAGTTGCCGCACCGGCACAGCACGATCGTCTCGCCGCGGTCGCCGATGTAGTACTCCCGCTCATCCGCGTCGATCAGCTTGACCGGCCCGGTGACCTTGTAAGGACCGTTGTGGCGGACCTTGATGACGACGGGGTCCATCACGCCTCCAGTTCGACGTCGGCGCACGCCGCGAGCGTCGCGCGCATGTTGCTTTCCATCATCTTCAGCGCCGCATCGGCCAGGTCCTCGTGGATGTGCGCGACGCCGTCCGGCGCCACGGTCACGCGCAGGTGCCGGACGTAGGCGTCGAGCGCGCTGTAGAAGATCGTGTGGCGGGCCTTGAGGACGAACGAGGCCTCGTCCGGCGGCAGGATGGGCTCCACGAGGTCGGGACGGCGGCCGGACATGGCGCGCTCGGCGAGCTCCTCCTGGGACGAGTTCCAGTCGCCGTAGTTGTCGTTCACGTAGATGACCTCGTCGCCCTCGCCTGCGGCGCGCTCGACGAGCGCGGCGATTGGCTCCACAACGTCCTCGACGTTGCGGGTCAGCCGCTCCGCGTCCTCGTGGTCGTAGGGGTTCAGCATGTCAACTACGCATACCGCCGTACTCATGGGCCGTCATTGTTCCCGGGAATGCAGCGCGTAGCCCGGCTCGACCATCCGGAGGTCCGCGAGATCGTCCCCTCCCACCACTGCGTGGTGCGCTTCAGGCAGCGCCGGCCGATTCGGGAACGCGGCAGCGCGGCGCTCGCCGACGCCCTGGTCGGAGTGCTGGAGGATGCCGACGTGAGCCGCTGGCCGCCCGCCTGGGCGGTGAGCGACCGGCACACGGAGCTGTGGGCCGTGAGCGGGGAGCTGGCGTTCCCGCTGCAGCCAAGCGGGGCGCCGGGGCGGTATGTGGCTTTGACGTGTTTGGGGCGGGAGGGGTGAGCGGCGCAGGGCCCACGCCGGCCCCGACCGATCTTCCCTCCTTTGTCTCCGCCTCCGCCCGACCGCCGCTCCGCTTCCGCCTTCGCGTTCTCCGCCTCCGGCTGCGCTGGGGCCGGCGGATTGGGCTGGGGAAGGGGGCGGTGGTCGGACGGGGGGTTCGGCTTCGGCTGGCTCGTGGTGCTCGGCTCGAGCTTGGGATCGGCGCGTGGCTGGGGGATCGCTCGACCGTGGTTGCCGACGGCGTCGTGCGGATCGGTGCCCGCTCGCTTGTCGGGCCCGAGTCGATGCTGAGCGCCGCTCAGTCCATCCAGATCGGCGAGCGGTGCCTGCTGGGCGACGAGGTGATGGTGAGCGATCGTGCGCTCACGGCCGAGGACGCGCTGAGGGGTGAGCGCTCGCCCGTGGTGCGGCCCGTGCTGGTGGGCGACGGGGCGCGGGTCGGGCCGCGCGCCTGTTTGCTCGCCGGCGCCGAGATCGCCGCCGGGGCGGTCGTCGGCCCACGTGAGGTCATCGCCTCGCGCTAGACCCGCGTATGCAGCAGCTCCTCGTACAGGCCGCCGGTCTGGTGGGCCACGTCGGTCCAGTCGAAGCGCAGCACGTGCTCGCTGGCCTCGGTCACGAGGCGGTCGCGCAGGTCGCCGTCGGTCAGCACGCGCTCGACCATCTTCGCCAGCGAGCGGGGGTCGCGTGAGCGGAAGCGGAGGCCCACGTCCTCGTTGGGCACCACCTCGCGGAGGCCGCCGGTATCGGCCACGATGCAGGGGCAGCCGGACACCATCGCCTCCAGTGCCACGAGGCCGAACGGCTCGTAGATCGAGGGAACCACGCAGAGGTCGGCGATGCGGTAGAGCGAGTGGAGCACGTCGTCGCCGATCCAGCCGAGGAAGGTGCCGTGCCCCGTCAGGCCGAGCTTGCGAGCCTGGCGCTTCAGCTCCTCCTCGTGGGTGCCGGAGCCCGCCACCAGGAAGCGCAGCTTCCCCATCCGGCGGATCAGTCCGGGCAGCGCCTCGAGCGCCAGCTGGAAGCCCTTCTCGTAGACGAGACGGCCCACCAGCAGCACGAGCCGCTCGTCCGGTGCCGCGAAGCGGGAGCGCAGGGTTTCGAGGTCGTCGACCGGCACGAGCTCCGACGGGTCGATCCCGTTCGGGATCACCGACAGCCTCCGCTCGTCGAGGCCGTACACGTCGGCCACGTGGCCGCGCATGTAGTGCGAGCAGGTCACCACGCGGTCCGCGCGCCGGGCCATCCAGCGCTCCACGCCGTGGATGTACGACTGCGGGTGCTTGTCGACCCAGCCCTGGTGGCGCCCGTACTCGGTGGCATGGATGGTGGTGACCCACGGTCGGCGGTAGCGCGCCGAGAGGTGGTGGCCGGCGCGCGCGACGAGCCAGTCGTGGCTGTGCACGAGGTCGAAGTCGTAGCGGTCGCCGAGCTCGACGCCGGTGGCGAGCATGTCCGCGTTCATGTGCTCGACCCAGGTGACGAACTCGCCGAGGTCGGTGGGCCGGATCGGCGTGGGGACGCGATGGACTACCACCCCGCCGCGCTCCTCCTCCTCGGGCTCGAGGCCCTCGCAGCGGGTGAGCACGTGGACGTCGAGCCCCTGTGTGACGAGCTCCTCGGACAGCTTGCGGACATGACGGGCCAGCCCGCCCTCCACGATCGGGGGGTACTCCCAGGAGAGCGTCAGCGCGCGAGCGCCCATTCCGGGCGGGCAATCTAGTGATCGAGGCGCTCGAGCAGCGCCACCCGCCAGGCGCCGAAGGCGATCCGCTCGAGCGGGACAAGTCCGCGAAGATCGAGCTCCGCGCCGGACAGCACGTCGCGCCAGCGGCCGGCCGCGGACGCAGGCAGGTCGAGCTCGATCTCCTCGTTGCCCGAGCGGATCGCGGTGGCGGCGAGCACGGAGGAATCACGCAGGAAAGCGCAGCAGTGCTCTCCGGCCGGCACGGGCGTGTATCCGCCCCCGAACGGCCCCGGCCGGCGCGCGCGGAGGTCGAGCGCGCGGTGGATCAGGAACAGCTTGATCGTCTCGCGGGTTGGTTCCGCGCCCGCTCGCAGCTCGGTCAGCGCCGAGCGGCGGCGGTCCCAGTCGACGGGGCGGCGGTTGTCCGGATCGACCAGGGAGAGCGCCCACAGCTCGTCGCCCTGGTACACGTCCGGCACCCCCGGGGCGGTCAGCTTCAGCAGCGTCTGGCCCAAGGCCGACCGCTCGCCCTCGCGCGCCACTCGCTCCGCGAACCGGCCGACCTCGTCCAGGAAGTCCCGCTTCTCGTAGAGGGACCGGCACCAGGTGCGGACCGCGTGCTCGTATCCCTCGTCCGGCTCCACCCAGTTCGTGTTCACCTTTGCCTCGCGCAGCGCCTTCTGGACGTAGGCCTCCAGCCGCTCGAGCTCGAGCGGCCAGGCGCCCACCAGGGTCTGGAAGATCAGATACGCCTCGTTCCAGCTGGGCGGACCCTGCGGAGGCACCCGCTGATGCCATGGACGTAACTGCCTGCCCCACTCGTCCGCCATCCCGGCCAGCGCGCCGATCCGCGCCCGGACGTCGCCGCTCCGCTTCGTGTCGTGGGTCTGCGTGATCAGCAGCCCGTGCGGGAAGCGCCGCGCCCGCTCCAGGCAGCCCTCGTGGAACCGCTCCACGGAGATGCCGAAGCGCGTGGGATCGCCGCCCACCTCGTTGAGCGCGAGAAGGCGCACGTAGCGGTAGAAGGCGGTGTCCTCCACGCCCTTCGCCATCACCGCGGGCGTGGTCTGCTGGAAGCGCTCGACGAACTCCTTGGGTGCCCGTTGTTCGAGGAAGAGGGCGGCCAGGGGGTTGCCGTCCAGGGCATGGCGGTCGGCCTCCTCGACCGGCGGGATGTACGTCCGGTAGACCGGGAGCATCGAGAGGGCGCGTTCCAGGTCGGGAGCGTCGGAGAGGCGGCGGAGGCGGGCGACCTCGGGTTGGAAGGTGGTCCGAGCCTGTTCGAGCTTGGCGGCCGTGGGGTCGAAGGGGTCGGGCGAGAGCGCGGTGAGCGCCTCCTCCCCCGCCGGGTCCACGAACAGCGCGGCCGCGTCGTTCAGGAACTCGTAGCCCACGGTCCCCTCCACCGGCCAGTCGCGCAGCGGCTCGCCGGGGTCGAGGATCTTCTCCACCCAGACCCGCTCCACCCCCTCGTCGCGCAGCCGGCGCAGGTAGCCGGCCGGGTCGGCGAGTCCGTCCGGATGGTCGATCCGCAGACCGTCCACCACCCCCTCGCGCACCAGCCGCAGGGCCAGCTCGTGGGTCGCCGCGAACACCTCCGGGTCCTCCTGGCGCACGGCCGCCAGGTGATCGATGTCGAAGAAGCGCCTCCAGCGGCCAGTCTCCTCGTCGAGGTCGAAGAAGCGCCGCCGCAGCTCCGGATCGGCCCAGTAGCGGTTCTCGTCGGCCGCGGCCATGTGATTGGGGACGATGTCGAGGATCAGCCCGAGGCCCGAGCCGGCCAGCGCATGGAACTCCTCCTCGCCGCCCAGCTCCTCGGAGATGCGGCCCGGGTCGGTCACGTCGTACCCGTGCGTGGAGCCCGGCCGGGCCTGGAAGGAAGGAGACAGGTAGAGGTGGCTGACGCCGAGCTCCTTCAGGTAGGGGACGAGCTCGCGCGCGGCCGCGAAGTCGAGGCCGGGGCCGAGCTGGAGCCGGTAGGTCGCGCGAAGGTCGCTCATGCGGGGCGGGCCCGAGTGGCCGCCACCGTGAGCCTCCGCAGGACGAGCAGCGACCGCCCCACCAGCCGCACCGCCTCGCGCGTCCGGTAGGCCCGCTCGCCAGGCTCCAGCGCCGGTTCCGCCGTCGACAGCTCCACCTCCCACAGCGCCCCGAAGCGGCGCGAGGGCAGCCGGAACTCCACGTCCTCGCCGCTCGCGTTGAACAGCACCAGGAAGGAGTCGTCGATCACCCGCTCGCCGTGCTCGCCGGGCGACGTGATCTCCTCGCCGTTCAGGAAGACGCCCACCACGTGGCCGTCGGGCTGCTCCCAGTCGCGTCGCGTCATCCGCCGGCCGTCCGTGCGGAACCACCAGGCGTCGGGCAGCCCCGATCCCATCCGCTCCTCGCCGGTCAGGAAAGCCCGCCGCCGAAAGACGGGGTGGGCGAGGCGCAGGCGGACCAGCCGTTGCGTGTACTCCCGCAGCCGCGTCCCGAGCTCGCCGTGGTCCCAGCCGAACCACGAGATCTCGTTGTCCTGGCACCAGGCGTTGTTGTTGCCGCCCTGCGAGCGCGAGAACTCGTCGCCGCCCAGCAGCATCGGTACCCCGTGCGACAGCAGCAGCGTCGCCAGGAAGTTGCGCTGCTGGCGCTCGCGCAGCTCGTTCACCTGCGGGTCGTCGGTCTCGCCCTCGGCGCCGTGATTCCAGCTCCGGTTGTCGTCGGTGCCGTCGACCCCGCCCTCGAGGTTCGCCTCGTTGTGCTTCTCGTTGTACGAGACGAGGTCCCGCAGCGTGAACCCGTCGTGCGCCGTCACGAAGTTGATCGACGCGAACGGACTGCGCCCGTCCGACTCGTACAGGTCGCTCGACCCGGTGAAGCGCCGGGCGAACTCGCCGACCCGCGCGTGGCCGCGCCAGAAGTCCCGCATCGTGTCCCGGTAGATGCCGTTCCACTCGGTCCACAACACCGGGAAGTTCCCCACCTGGTAGCCGCCCGGGCCCACGTCCCAGGGCTCGGCGATCAGCTTGACCTGCGAGAGCAGCGGGTCCTGGTGGATCGTGTCGAAGAAGGCCGAGAGGCGGTCCACGTCGTAGAACTCGCGCGCCAGCGCCGACGCCAGGTCGAACCGGAAGCCGTCCACGTGGCACTCGGCCACCCAGTAGCGCAGCGAGTCCATGATCAGCCGCAGCACGCTCGGGTGGACGGGGTTGAGGCTGTTCCCCGTGCCGGTGAAGTCCATGTAGAAGCGCGGCGCGTCCGGCATCAGCCGGTAGTACGACTGGTTGTCGACGCCCTTGAACGAGAGCATCGGGCCGAGGTGGTTGCCCTCGGAGGTGTGGTTGTAGACCACGTCGAGGATCACCTCGATGCCGGCGCGGTGGAGCGCCTTGACCATGCCCTTGAACTCGCGCACCTGCTCGCCGCGGGTCCCGGTGGCCGCGTAGCCGGCGTGGGGCGCGAAGTAGCCGATCGAGCTGTAGCCCCAGTAGTTGGTCAGCCCGCGGTCCTGCAGGAAGCTCTCGTCGACGATGTGGTGCACCGGCATCAGCTCCACCGCCGTGACGCCGAGCGAGGTGAGGTACTCGATCGCCGGGTCGGCGGCGAGTCCCGCGTAGGTGCCGCGCAGGTCCTCGCGCACCGCCTGGTGCAGCTGGGTGAAGCCGCGCACGTGCGCCTCGTAGATCACCACGTCGGACCAGGGCGTGGCGGGCGGCCGGTCGTCCTCCCAGTCGAAGCCGGTGTCCACCACCACGGACCGCGGGATGGCGTCGGCCGAGTCCTCGTCGTCACGCTCGAGGTCGGCGCTGTCCGTGTCGTCGGGCGTGTACGGGAAGGCGTTCGCGCGGTCCCAGCGCACCCGCCCGTCGATCGCCTTCGCGTAGGGATCGATCAGCAGCTTGGCCGGGTTGAACCGGAGCCCCTCCTCGGGTTCGTAGGGCCCGTAGACGCGGTAGCCGTAGCGCTGGCCCGGCCCCACCCCCCGCACGTAGCCGTGCCAGTTGAAGGCCGTGCGCTCGGGCAGCGGCACGCGGCGCTCGACGTCCTCCTCGTCGAACAGGCACAGCTCCACGCGCTCGGCGTGCTCCGAGAAGAGCGAGAAGTTGGTGCCCTGGCCGTCCCAGGTCGCGCCCAGCGGGAAGGGCCCACCGGGCCAGACCTCGGTCATCGCACGACCGCCCCCGCCCGTGCGGGCAGCACCACGTGCGCGTCCTCGATGACGACGTCGTGGGTGGAGAGAACGACCTCCCGTCCGTCCACGGGTACGCGGCGGCGGCGGGGGGCGAAGTTCATCGCGAGCTCGAATGGACCGCGGCGGACGCGGAGCCAGCCGCCCGCCTCGTCGTGGGCGATGTCGGGTTCGATGGGGGGAAGCTGTGGCCGCAGGGCAAACAGCTCCCGGTACAGGGCCGCGAGGCGCCGGTCCGCGCGCCGCGTCAGCTTCGAGCGCTCGAAGGTCTCGGGCGACTGCGGGTCCGGCACCTGCTCGCCTGCGAACGCCGCGAAGTCGGCGAACTCCTTGCGCCTCCCCTCCCGCGTGGCGCGCGCGATGCGCTTGTCGATGTGGTCCGTGAAGAACTGGAACGGCGCGTCCTCGCCGTACTCCTCGCCCATGAACAGGAGCGGCGTGAAGGGCGACAGCAGCGTGCAGAAGGCGGCCAGCGGGCGGGCTCGCCCCGGCAGCCGGTCGCCGAGCGCGCGGTTCCCGACCTGGTCGTGGTTCTGGGAGCAGACCACGAACTGCTCCGGCGGCCGGTCGCCCGCCGGAGCGCCCACGCGCCGCCGGCGCGCATCGGACCAGCGCCCGTCGTAGACGAAGGGCCGCTCGAAGGCGCGCGCCAGGTCCTCCACGCGCCCGAAGTCGCGGTAGTAGCCCTCCCGCTCGCCGGTCAGCAGGGTGCGCACGGCGTGGTGGAAGTCGTCCGCCCACTGGGCGTCCTGCCCCAGGCCGCCCTCGTCCTCCGGCCGGATCGTGCGCGGGTCGTTGCGGTTGCTCTCGGCGATCACCAGCGCGTTGGGATCGACGGCGTGCACGCGGTCGGCCAGCTCGGCGAGCAGGTGACGCGGGCTGTCGTCCACGATCGCGTGGACGGCGTCGAGCCGGAGCCCGTCGAGGTGGTATTCCCGCACGAGCGAGGCGGCGCTCTGCAGGGCCCACTCCCGGACTCCCTCGCAATCCGTGTCGTCGTAGTTGATCGCCTTGCCCCAGCCGGTCTCGTACTTGTCGGTGAAGTAGGGGCCGAACGCCTTCATCGTGCGGATGCCGGAGGCCCCGAGGTGGTTGAGCACGAGGTCCAGGAAGACTCCGACCCCCGCGGCATGCGCCTCGTTGACCAGCCGGCGCAGCCCGTCGGGACCGCCGTAGGCGTGGTGAGGCGCCCGAAGGTAGACCCCGTCGTAGCCCCAGCCCCGCAGGCCGGGGAACTCGGAAACGGGCATGAGCTCCATAGCGGTAACGCCGAGTGCGCGCAGCCCGGCCAGGTGCGGAATCACGGCCTCGAAGGTGCCCTCCGGGGTGAACGTCCCGACGTGCAGCTCATACAGGACGAGCTCGCGGAGCGGGACGCCGTCCCACCCGGCGTCGGTCCATTCGAAGGCGTCCGGATCGACCACCCGCGACGGGCCGCGCAGGCCGGCGGGCTGATGCCGGGACATGGGGTCCGGGTGGCGTCTGCCGTCGAGCCTGAAGTGGTAGTCGTCGCCGGGCGCGGCGTCGAGCACGGCCTCCCACACGCCGTACCCGGCGGGTTGGAGATCGTGCCCGCCGACGCTCACGGTCTCCGGCTTCGGGGCCCAGACACGGAACTCCACCCCGCCCTCCGGGCGGGCCGTCGCCCCCAGGGGGCGCTCGAAGGGGTAGCTCACTCCGGTACCAGCCACACGACGCCGAGCGGCGGCAGCGTGACCTCCGCCGAGAACGGCTGCTCGTGCCAGCCGACCGGCTCGGCCTCGATGCCGCCCAGGTTCCCGGTGTCCGTGCCGCCGTAGAAGCTCGAGTCGGTGTTCATCACCTCGCGCCAGCGGCCCGCGCGGGGCAGCCCCAGCCGGTAGTCGGGCCGCGGCACCGGCGCCAGGTTGGCGGCGCACACGAGCACCCGAGAGCCGTCGCTCGAGGCGCGCGCGAAGGCGACCACGTTGGCGGTGGCGTCGTTGGCCTCGAGCCACCAGAACCCGGCGGGGTCGAAGTCCCGCTCGTACAGCGCCGGCTCGGAGCGCAGCACCCGGTTCAGGTCGCGCACGAGCGACTGCACGCCTGCGTTGCCGGCGTCCTCCAGCAGGTGCCAGTCGAGCGAGCGCTCGTGGCTCCACTCCGCCTCCTGTGCCAGCTCGCCGCCCATGAACAGCAGCTTCTTCCCGGGATGCGCCCACATGTACGCGTACAGGGAACGCAGATTTGCAAGCTTCTGCCAGCGGTCGCCGGCCATCTTCGAGTAGAGCGACCCCTTGCCGTGCACCACCTCGTCGTGCGACAGCGGCAGAACGAAGTTCTCCGTGAAGGCGTACATCAGGCTGAAGGTGAGCTGGTGGTGGTGGAAGCGGCGGTGCACCGGATCGCGCTGGAAGTAGTCGAGCGTGTCGTGCATCCATCCCATGTTCCACTTGAAGCCGAAGCCGAGGCCGCCCAGGTAGGTGGGCCGCGACACGCCCGGCCAGGCCGTGGACTCCTCCGCCGCCGACACGATCCCGGGCTCGCGCCGGTGGATCACCTCGTTCAGCTCCTTGAGGAAGCTCACCGCGTCGAGATCCTCGTTGCCGCCGTACTCGTTCGGCACCCACGCCCCCTCGGCGCGCGAGTAGTCGAGGTAGAGCATCGAGGCGACGGCGTCCACCCGCAGCCCGTCGGCGTGGTACTCGCGCGGCCAGAACAGCGCGCTCGCGAGCAGGAAGTTCCGCACCTCGTTGCGGCCGTAGTTGAAGATCAACGTGCCCCACTCCGGGTGCGCGCCGCGGCGCGGGTCCTCGTGCTCGTACAGCGCGGTGCCGTCGAAACGGGCGAGCGCCCAGTCGTCGCGCGGGAAGTGGGCCGGAACCCAGTCGAGGATCACACCGATGCCCGCCTGGTGGAGGCGGTCGACCAGCGCGCGGAAGTCGTCCGGGGTCCCGTAGCGCGCGGTGGGGGCGAAGTAGCCCGACACCTGGTAGCCCCACGATCCCGAGAAGGGGTGCTCCATGACCGGCAGCAGCTCCACGTGCGTGAAGCCCATGTCGGTCACGTAGGCGGCCAGCTCGTCGGCCAGCTCCGCGTAGGTCAGCGAGCGGTTGTCCTCCAGCGTGTTGAGCCGCCAGGAGCCAAGGTGCACCTCGTAGATCGAGACCGGCTCCTCGTGCGGGCTCGACGCGTGGCGGCGCTCCATCCAGTCGGCGTCCTCCCACTCATACCTCGAGCGGAACACCACGGAATCGGTGCGCGGCGGCTCCTGGGCGGCGAAGGCAAACGGGTCGGCCTTCATCCGGATCTCGCCGGTCTGGGTCAGGATCTCGTACTTGTAGGCGGCGCCGTTCTCGACTCCCGGAAGGAAGATCTCCCAGATCCCGGAGCTGCCCAATGACCGCATGGGGTGAAGGCGGCCGTCCCAGGAGTTGAAGTCGCCGACCACGCTGACCGCCTTCGCCGCGGGCGCCCAGACAGCGAAGGCGGTGCCCTGGACCCCCTCCAGCTCGCGCACATGGGCGCCGAGGCGCTCGTAGATGTCCTCGTGGCGCCCTTCGGCCGCCAGGTGCACGTCGAGCTCGCCGACGGTTGGCGGGAACGCGTAGGGGTCGTGGAGGGTGAAGGTGTTGCCGTCCGGATAGGAGACCTCGAGCTCGTAGCGCAGCGGGAACTCGGCACCGTCGACCGTCCCCTCGAAGACGCCGGCGGGATGGCGTTGCTGGAGGGTGACGGCGGAGTCGCGGACCCGAGCGACGACCTTCTCGGCAGCGGGACGGAAGACCCGGACGACGACGCCCCCGTTGCACGGATGGGCGCCGAGCACGTGGTGGGGATCGGGGTGCTCCCGTCGGGCGATCAGGTCGAGCTCGCTCACCGCGCCGGCACCTCCAGCAGCCGCAGGATGCCCGCCACCGGGATGCGCACCCAGTCGGGCCGGTTGTTCAGCTCGTAGCGCAGCTCGTAGACGGCCTTCTCGAGCTCGAACACCGACAGGAGCTGCTCCACGCCGTGCCGGCTGGCCGGCAGGAGCGACGGGTCGGCGCCGTCGAGGTACGCCTCGAGGAACTCCTCGCGCGCACGCTGCTCCCAGTCCTCGGGCGGCTGGACACCGCGGAGGATCTCCGACGCCGACGCGGCGTAGGCGAACGAGCGCATCATGCCGGCCACGTCGCGCAGCGGCGAGCGCTTGCGGCGCCGCTCGGGCAGCGGGCGCGCCGGCTCGCCCTCGAAGTCGATCACGACCCAGCCGCGCTCCGCGAGCATGGTCTGGCCGAGGTGGTAGTCGCCGTGGGTGCGGATCACCTTGCCCGCCGAGCCCACGTGCGTGAGCAGGCGGAGCTGCTCGCGCACCTCCTCCCCGCGCCCGGCGATCGGCTCCACCGCCTCGTCCTCCGGCAGCTCCAGGAAGATCCGCTCGATCTCCTCGTCGACCGTGGCCGTGAGCAGGCCGAGCGACTCCGCGCTCGGCTCCTCCGGCGCGAAGGAGGGGTTCGAGGCGTCGGACCCGAGCGCGCTGTGGAGCCGGCCGGTCACCTCGCCCAGCGCCCGCACCCGCCCGAGGAACTCCTCCGGGTCGCTCGACAGCTCGTCGAGCGCCAGCTCCCAGCCGTCCCGCGCGCCCGGCAGGAACTCCTGCATCACCCCCAGCGTCGCCTCCATCAGCCGGCCCGTGTACTCGTACCACCCCGCCAGGGCCGGGACGCTCTCGAAGCCCCGCTCCGTCAGGAAGCGCAGCAGCTCGAGCTCGGGGTTGATGCCGGCCTCGACACGCCGGTAGAGCTTCAGCGCGAGCGCCTCGTCGAACACGAGCGAGCTGTTCGACTGCTCGGCCCCCATCGGTCGCACCACGGCGCTCGGGCCCGGGTCGCGGGTGCCCTCGACCCAGTGGAACTCGCTCACCGCGTCCTCCGACTCGAGCCGCGCGTTCGCCCGCATCAGCTCCAGGAGGGCCTGGCCCTCCTCCGGGTCGGAGAGCGCGTCGTAGATCGTCATCCCGTCGGCCTCCGCGATCGCACCAGCGCTCCAGCCCTCCTCGACCGGCCGGTACGCGACGGGCACCTGGTAGACCTCGTGGGTGCCGGGCGCGAAGCGCGACTCGACCATCACAGAGGCGAGCAGCCGCGGCTCCAGGCGCAGCGGCACGACGTCCAGCACGCCGAGGTGGACGACCTCGCGCGCCTTCGAGCCGAACCAGCGCTGAGCCACCACCCACTCCTCGAGCGCCTGCTCGTCGAGCCGCAGGTCAGCCGTCATCCTCGACCTCCTCGGCCTCGACCAGCCGGAACCAGTAAAAGCCGCGCGGCCCCAGCGTGAGCAGGTAGGGCAGCTCGCCGATGCGCGGGAAGCGGCTGCGGCCGAGCATCTCCTCGGGGTAGCTCCCCTCGAACTCCGACAGGTCGATCTCGACGGCCTGGGCGGAGCGCGCCAGGTTGTGCACGCACAGCAGCGCCTCGCGCTCGTAGCGCCGGATGTGGGCGAAGATGCGCTTGTTGGAGGGGCGCAGCGGCTCGTAGCTGCCGAGCCCGAAGACCGGGTGCTCCTTGCGGAGCGCGATGAAGCGGTGCGTCCAGCGCAGCAGCGACGAGGGCGTGCGGAGCTGGGCCTCCACGTTCAGGGCCTGGAACCCGTAGACCGGGTCCATGGACGGCGGCGCGTAGAGCTGGGCGAAGTCGGCCGACGAGAAGCCGCCGTTGCGGTCGCCCGTCCACTGCATCGGCGTGCGCACTCCGTCGCGGTCGCCGAGATAGACGTTGTCGCCCATCCCGATCTCGTCGCCGTAGTAGAGCACCGGGCTCCCCGGCAGCGAGAACAGGATCGCCGTCATCAGCTCGATCTCGGCGCGCCCGTTGTCGAGCAGCGGCGCCAGCCGCCGCCTGATGCCGAGGTTGATCCGCATGCGCGGGTCCTTGGCGTACTCCTTGTACATGTAGTCGCGCTCGTCGTCGGTGACCATCTCGAGCGTCAGCTCGTCGTGGTTGCGCAGGAACAGGCCCCACTGGCAGTTGTCCGGGATCGGGGGAGTGTGGTCGAGGATCTCGAGGATCGGCGTGGCGTCCTCGCGCCGGGCCGCCATGAACATGCGCGGCATCACCGGGAAGTGGAAGGCCATCTGGCACTCGTCCCCGTCGCCGAAGTAATCGACCACGTCGGCCGGCCACTGGTTGGCTTCGGCGAGCAGGACCCTGTCGGGGTAGTTCTCCTGCACCTCGCGCCGCACCCGCTTCAGGTAGGCGTGGGTCTCGTCGAGGTTCTCGCAGTTGGTGCCGTCGCGCTCGAACAGGTACGGCACCGCGTCCAGCCGGAAGCCGTCCAGCCCGAGGTCGAGCCAGAAGCGCAGGACGTCGAGCATCGCCTCCTGGACCTCGGGGTTGTCGTAGTTCAGGTCCGGCTGGTGGTGGAAGAAGCGGTGCCAGTAGTAGGCCCCGGCCTGCTCGTCCCAGGTCCAGTTCGACGTCTCGGTGTCGATGAAGATGATGCGCGCGTCCTGGTAGCGCTCCGTCGTGTCCGACCAGACGTACCAGTCGCGCTTCGGCGAGTCGGGGCTCGAGCGCGCCTCCTGGAACCACGGGTGATCGCTCGAGGTGTGGTTCATGACGAGGTCGGCGATCACGCGCATGCCGCGCTGGTGGGCCTCGTCGATGAAGCGGCGAACGTCCTCGATCACGCCGTAGTCGTCGTGGATCGCGAAGAAGTCGGAGATGTCGTAGCCGCCGTCCCTGAGCGGCGACTGGTACATCGGCAGCAGCCAGATGCAGTCCACGCCGAGCCACTGCAGGTAGTCGAGCTTCTCGGTCAGGCCGCGGAAATCGCCGGAGCCGTCGCCGTCGCCGTCGTAGAAGCCACGCAGGTGGATCTCGTAGAAGACGGCCGTCTTGAACCAGAGCGGCTCGGCCTCGAACCAGTGCTCGGGCTGGGGCCGGCGCTCGGGTTCGGCGGCCTGCTGGGGCGCCGCCGTGGTGGTCATGCGACGACCCGCAGCAGATGCGCCATGCGCTCGCCGGGGCCGAGCCGGACGTAGTTGCGGCCCAGGCGCCAGTCGTAGCGCTGCCCGTCCAGCAGGTCCTCGACCGCGAAGGCGGGCGGCAGCCCGAGCCAGGCCGGCACGACCGCCACGCCCTCCTGGGCGCGGTGCGGGTCGAGGCAGACCACGGCGATGACCGTGTTGTCGCCCCAACGCTTGTGGTACGCGATCACGCCGTCGTTCTCGGTCTCGAGGAACACGATGTTCGACAGGTGCTGGAGCGCCTCGTTCTCGCGCCGGATGCGGTTGATCTTCGCGATCTCGGGCAGGAGCGGCCCGTCGAGCTCGCGCCGCTTCACCTCGTACTTCTCGGAGTCGAGGTACTCCTCGCTCCCCTCCTTCAGCGGCACGTTCTCGAAGTGCTCGTAGCCGGAGTAGATCCCGTAGGTGGGCGACAGCGTGGCCGCCAGCACGAGCCGCGTCTCGAAGGCGGGCGGGCCTCCGTGCACCAGGTAGTCGTTGAGGATGTCCGGCGTGTTGGCGAAGAAGTTCGGGCGGCAGTACTCCTGCATGCCGGAGAGGGCCAGCTCGTGCATGTACTCGGTCAGCTCGTGGCGGCCGTTCTTCCAGGTGAAGTACGTATAGGACTGGCTGAAGCCGGCCTTGGCGAGCGCCCGCAGCTTGACCCGGCGGGTGAAGGCCTCCGACAGGAAGATCACGTCCGGGTACTCGGAGCGCACCTCGCCGATCAGCCACTCCCAGAAGGGCAGCGGCTTCGTGTGCGGGTTGTCCACGCGGAAGACGCGCACGCCGCGCCTCACCCAGACCATGAGGACGTCCCGCAGCGCGTCCCAGAGGCCGCGCCAGTCCTCCGAGTCCCAGTTGACGTTGTAGATGTCCTGGTAGCGCTTGGGTGGGTTCTCGGCGTACTTGAGCGTGCCGTCTGGGCGGCGGTTGAACCACTCCGGGTGCTCCTTCAGCCAGGGGTGGTCGGCCGAGCACTGGATCGCGAAGTCGAGCGCGATCTCGACCCCCCGCTCCCGCCCCTCGGCCACCAGCCGCTCGAACTCCTCGACGGTGCCGAGCTCGGGGTGGATGGCGTCGTGGCCGCCCTCCGCGCCCCCGATCGCCCACGGCGAGCCGGGGTCGCCGGGCTTTGCCTCGAGCGAGTTGTTGCGCCCCTTCCGGTTGGTCATGCCGATCGGATGGACCGGGGGCAGGTAGAGCACGTCGAAGCCGAGCTCGGCCAGCTCGGGGAGGCGGCGGCGGATGCCCTCGAAGCCGCCGAACGAGCGCGGGAAGAGCTCGTACCAGGAGCCGAAGCGGGCGCGCACGCGCTCCACCTCGAGCGGCAGGCTGCGCTCGAGGCAGGTGGAGTCGTGCCGGTCGGGATGGCGCTCGACGGCGGCCATCAGCTCCGGGCCCAGGGCGGCGTCGTGCTTGGCCTCCTCCGGGGCGTTCGCGTCGGCGAGCGTGATGAGGACGTGCTCGACCAGGCGGCGGTCGCCGTTCCCGTCGCGGTCCTTCATGCGCTCGAGCGCCTCCTCCAGCAGCACCGCGCCTTCCGACAGCTCGCCGCGCAGGTCGTGCTGGCCGGCCTCGAGCTTGCGGCGCAGCTCGTCGCGCCAGGTGGCGAACAGGTCCGACCAGGCCTCGACGGTGAACTCCCAGCGGCCCACCCGGTCGACCTCGAACGCCGCGGCCCAGCGGTCGCCGTCGACCTCGCGGTCGATCCAGCGCATCGGCACCTCGGACCATTGCTCGTCGCCGGGACCGCGGTAGCGCACGCTCGCGCGCAGGATCTCGTGGCCGTCGCGGAAGACGTCCGCCGACACCTCGACCCACTCGCCCACGGTGCGCTTGGCCGGGAAGCGCCCGCAGTCGATCATCGGCGCCGGGTTCAGGATCTGGATCCGCGGCGGCGCGGTGCGGTCGTGCGGCCGCGGCAGGACCGACCAGCCCTCGCCCGGCTCCTCGACGGGATGCTCGGTGATGCGCTCGGGCGCCTCCTCCCGAGCACCGGCGGGCGCGCCGGGACCGCTCTCGTGTTGGGTTCTGGCGGATCGGGGCATGCAGACGAGGTAATCCCCAAGAGATGGCTCGCTCAACCCGTCATTTAACCCTCCCCCGCTCGGCCGGAGTCCAGCTCCATCCGACCTCCCTTCCCGGCGGCCGCCTCGGGGACGAGGCGTACCGCTTCGTGGACTGGCTGGCGGCCGCCGGGCAGACCTGGTGGCAGATGCTGCCGCTCGGTCCGCCGGGCGAGGGCGGGTCGCCGTACAAGTCGCCGTCGGCGTTCGCGGCGTCGCCCGAGCTGCTTGCCGAGCCCGACTTCCCGGTGGTCCAGGGCGAGCTCGCCGAGTTCGAGGCGCGCGAGGCGTACTGGGTCGGCGACTGGCAGCGCTTCTCGGGCGACGGCGCCCTGGCGGACCAGGTCCGCTTCGACCGCGAGTGGGGCGCGCTGCGCGGCTACGCGGCCGAGCGCGGGGTCCGCCTGATCGGGGACATGCCGATCTACGTGGCCCCGGGCAGCGCCGACCACGTGACCCACCCCGAGCTGTTCCAGGAGGAGCTGGTGGCGGGCGCGCCGCCCGACAAGTTCACCGATCTGGGCCAGCTGTGGGGCAACCCGCTGTACGACTGGCCCGCGCTGCGGCGCCGCGGCTACCGCTGGTGGATCGAGCGACTGCGGCGGGCGAGCGAGCTGTTCGACGTCTGCAGGATCGACCACTTCCGAGCCTTCGTCTCCTACTGGGCCGTGCCGGCCGATGCCGAGGACGCCCGCGCCGGCTTCTGGCGCCGCGGCCCGGGGCGGGCGCCGTTCGACGCCGCCCGGCAGCGGCTGGGCGAGCTGCCGCTGATCGCCGAGAACCTCGGCATCGTGACCGACGCCGTCGAGCGGCTGCGCGCCGGCCTCGGCCTGCCCGGCATGGCGGTGCTCCAGTTCGCCTTCGACCCCGACGAGCCCGACAACCCGCACCGCCTCCACAACCACAGGCGCGACAACGTCGTCTACACCGGCACGCACGACCACGACACGATCAGGGGCTGGTGGGAGTCGCTCGGAGACGAGTCGCGGCGAGAGGCGGAGGCCGCTCTGGAGCGCGCGGGGATCGAGGAGCGCGAGCCCTGGTGGGCGCTGATCCGGCTGGCCTACGCGTCGCCCGGCGTGCTGGCGATCGTGCAGATGCAGGACGTGCTCGGCCTGGGCAAGGAGGCCCGCATGAACGTGCCCGGCCTCGTGGACGAGCGCAACTGGAGCTGGCGCCTCGAGCCGGGCGCGCTCACGCCCGAGCTGGCGGAGCGGCTGCGGCAGGCGACGGCCGAGGCGGGCCGGGTGCCCTCCGGCTAGCGCTCGATCAGCAACTCCTGTCCCCTGGGGTTGGAGAGCACGATCACCGTGCGCTCGCTGCCGCTCGGATAGCGGATCTCGCACCACCGGATGGCGTGGGCCGGCCGCGGCTCTAGCGGAGAGCAGCGCGCCGAGGCGGTGTCGTCGTCGCCCGCCGAGCTGAAGCGCTCCTCGAGGCGGCGCTCCACCGCGGGGCCGGGCAGCAGGCGGTCGGCGAGCACCTCGGGCGCGGCGGGCCGTGCCGAGGCGACGCTCCCGGCGTCCCGGCCGCCCTCGCCATCCTCCCCGCTCGCCACGAGGACGACGATCCCGAGCGCAGCGACCCCGGCGGCGGCCAGCGCCACTGCGCGACCGCCTCGCCGTGCGACGGGAGCAGAGCTCTCCACGAACCGATAGCCGCACTCGGCGCACGCCTCGGCCCGGGCGGTCGCCCGGGCACCGCAGTCCGGGCAGCTCGGCTGCCCTGGGATGGCCTCCGCCACGGCAGACTGAGACTAGTGCTTCACGGGTGCGCGGCCGCCCGCTCGAGCCGGCGGGCCATGCGGCGCAGGTGCTCGGCGAGCTCGGGCGGCTCCCGGACGTGGAAGTCCACCCCGAGCATCGCGATCCGGAGGGCGAGCCAGTCCAGGTCGTCGTCGCCGGTGCGGTACTCGGAGGTGTCGTCGTCGATCGGCTCCAGCGTCCCCCAGTGGGGCGGCACGCGCTTACGCACCTCCGCCGCCGGTGCGTGGAGGGTCACCCGAGCCTCGTAGCGGTGCGGCCAGGCGGCCAGGCTCTCGGCCACGTAGGCGGCCGCGTCCTTCGCCGGCAGGGTCCGCGGCGGGAAGCGAACGCCGGTCGACGCCGGTCCCGTGAGGCGGTCGACGCGGAACGTCCGCCAGTCGCGACGGCCGCGATCCCACGCGACCAGGTACCAGCGGCGGCCCCGGTTCACGAGCGCGTGCGGCTCGACCTCGCGGCGGCTCCCCGCACCGTCGCGGCCGCGATACGCGAAGCGCACGAGCTCCGCGTCCCGGCATGCCGCGGCGATCAGCGTCAGGAACTGCGGATCCACCGTCGGCCCGCCGACGGGCAGGGTCATCGTGGCCGCTTGAAGGGCGCGCACCCGGCGGCGGAGGTGCGCCGGCAGCACCTGCTCGAGCTTCACCAGCGCCCGGACGGCCGTCTCCTCGATCCCTCTCACGGACGCGCCGGCGGCGCTGCGAAGCCCGACGGCGATCGCGATGGCCTCGTCGTCGTCGAGCAGGAGTGGCGGCATGTCGGTCCCGGCGCGCAGGCGGTAGCCGCCCGCCGGGCCGGTGAGCGACTCGACCGGGTAGCCGAGCCCGCGCAGCCGCTCGACGTCGCGGCGGATCGTGCGGCCCGACACCTCGAGCCGCTCCGCGAGCTCGCCGCCCGGCCAGTCGCGCCTCGCCTGCAGGAGCGACAGCAGCGTGAGGAGCCGGCTCGACGTCTCGGTCATATTTTTCATCCTCTTCGAAATTGAGGACAGATCCTGGCCTGAACCTTTCGTAGCCTGGCCGCCATGTCAACCGAGACGACGGAGAGAACGGCCATGCTGGAGCGAGACGGGTACCCCGCGGGCGTCCCGTGCTGGGTCGACACCGGCCAGCCGGACCCGGAGGCCGCCGTGCGCTTCTACAGCGGCCTGTTCGGATGGGACTTCGAGGACCGCATGCCCGCCAACGCGCCGACGCGCTACTTCGTCGCCCGCCTTCGCGGCCGCGACGTTGCTGCCGTTGCCTCCCAGTCCGACCAGGCGCCGCCGACGCCGGTGTGGAAGATGTATATCTGGGTGGACAGCGCCGAGGAGGCGACCGTCAAGGCGAGGGAGGCGGGTGGAACGGTCTTGGCGGAGCCCTTCGACGTAGGCGACGCCGGCCGCATGGCCGTCCTCGCGGATCCCGAGGGTGCCGTCTTCTGCGTGTGGGAGGCGAAGAGGCACAGGGGCGCGCAGCTCGTGAACGAGCACGCCACGTGGAACTTCAACGAGCTGAACACCCGCGACCCGGGCAGGGCGCAGACCTTCTACCGGGCGGTGTTCGGGTGGGAGGCCACCACCATGGTCACCGGCGACGGCGGGTTCACGATGTGGCGCCGTCCCGGCTACGGCGACTTCCTCGCGGAGCGCGATCCCGGCCTGCGCGAGCGCCTGGCAGCCGACAACGCGCCGGACGGCTTCGAGGACGCCGTGGCGTGGCTCGTCCGGATGACGCCGGATCGGTTCCGCGACGACACTCCCGCGCACTGGAGCACCACGTTCGCGGTCGACGACGCGGACGAGATCGCCGAGCGAGCGGCGCGCCTGGGCGGCACGGTGCTGGCGCCGCCGTTCGATGCCCCGTGGGTGCGGATGACGGTGATCCGCGACCCACAGGGCGCGACGTTCACAGCGAGCAAATACGTGCCGGGGTAGCGGTCGTACCATCCGACGTATGAGGTCCCTGGTGGTGCTCGCGGCTGCGCTGGTCGCCGCGGCACTCGTGTCGCCCGTGGCGGCGCGCACCGCCCGTATCGACGGTCCCCGGAACAGCGATCTCTCCGAGCCGCACGTCGCCGTGGACCCGACGGACCCGCGGCGCGTGCTCGTCGTCGCGAAGGACACGGGGTTTTCACTGGACGCCTTCCGCTCCGCGGATGGAGGGGCCACCTTCACCGGCGGACGGCTGATAGCGGGCAGCTACCTGGGGGCGCAGGCCTTGGCGACCGACCCCGTGGTCGTGATCAACAGCGGCGGCACGGCCTTCTTCGGCCAGCTCGTCATGCGCGAACCACCGGGGCAGGACTCGGAGAGCATCGTGGGGCTGATGCGCTCCGACGACGGCGGCGCCACCTACGGTGAGCCGATGCCCGTAGCGCGGGCTCCGTTTCCCGAGCTCCCCGGAGACAGCTTTGGGCCCTACGACAAGGAGTGGTTCGCCGTCGACCGCAGCGGCGGCGCGCGCGACGGGACGCTCTACGCAGCGTGGGTTCGGGTCCGCCTTCGACGCGGTGAGACCAACACCATCCTGATTTCGCGCTCCAGTGACGACGGTGTGACCTGGTCCACTCCGCTGCGGATCTCTTCGCCGCGCCGCTACGCGCTTGGCCCGCAGGTCGTGGTCGAGCGCGACGGCGATGCTCACGTGGTCTGGGCGAGCTTCCGCCGCAGCGAGACGGACCGCCGGGGCGTGGTCCTCCATTCCGTCTCGCGGGACGGCGGTGCCAGCTTCTCGGCGCCGCGAAGGGTCGCGCGGTTCCGGAACGGGTTCGCGGCGTACAAGCTCGTCGCCCTGACCGTCTCCGAGGGGGGCCGGCTACTGGCCTGCTGGTCCGAGGGGGGCAACCGCTCGAGCCGCACGACGTGCTCGCGCTCGGCAGGGGGCGCCAGGTGGAGCCGCCCGGTCTCCGTGGCGCCGCGCGTGCGGGGCGCTCACGACCTCGTGGCCGTCACCGGGCAGGGCCGGAATCGCTTTTGGCTCACGTTCTACGCGCGCACGAGGCGAGCGACGAGCGTGCTGCTCTACCGCTCCGACGACGGCGGGCGGCGCTTCCGGCGCGTTCGGGTGCTCGCACGACGCCCCTATCGGCTGAGCGCGTTCGTGGGCGATTACACAGGGCTCGACGTGGAGGGCGGCCGCCTGTTCGCGGCCTACGTCCTGCCGCGCGCCGGACCGAGCTCCCGGAACTCGATCTACGTCTGGTCGCGGCCCGCGCGCTGAGCGGCCGTCACAACGGCGCGATTCGCTAGTCCGGGATCACGGTGTTGTTCCCCGGGCCGCCATCGAGCGTGTCGGTCCCGCCGTTGCCGTCCAGGAAGTCGTCTCCGCTGCCGCCGAAGATGGTGTCGTTCCCCTCGCCGCCGATCAGGACGTCGTCGTCGTTGCCGCCGTCGAGCGTGAGCGCGATGGCACCGCCGGCGACGGCTGAGGCGTTGATGACGTCGTCACCGGCCAGCCCGTTCACGGTCAGCCGGTCGTCCGCCGCCACGGCGTTGGTGATCGAGAGCTGCGCTGCGAGACCGGTCATGCTCACCCCGGCGGCCGATCCGGACAGCGTGACCACGTCGTCGCCGTTCGTGCCGTTCACGATCACGTTGTCCATCGAGGCGTCGCCGGCGTTGCCGCCGATCGTGCCCGCGAGGTCGGCCCTGACTTCGGTGACGTCGGTGCCGGTCAGGTCGTTGACGAAGAGCGTGTCCACGCCCCCCAGGGCATTGAGGTCCACGACCTCGATGTCGTCGGTGTCCATCACGATGTTGCCGAGATCGCGCGTGAATCGCAGCCGGCCGCCGTTCGCGGAGGCGTTGAAGATCTCGTTGCCGTTGCTGCCGTTGAACAGCATCGTGTCGGCGCCCACCTGGCCCTCGACGGTGTCGCTGCCGTCGCCCGGATCCCACTGGAAGGTGTCGTCGCCGGCGCCCAGGAACGCGGTGTCGTTGCCCTGCTGGCCATCGAGGAAGTCGTTGCCGTCGCCGCCAAGCAGAAGGTCTATCCCGTTGCTGCCGAGGATCGTGTCGTCGGCCGCGCCGCCGTCGGTCGTGATCTTGATCAGCGCGGCCAGGTTGCCGGTGGAGGAGAACTGGTCGTTCCCGCCGTTCATGTTCGTGACCAGGTTCTCGGTGGTGCCGATGTCCAGCGCGAAGGGCGCGGGGTCGATGCGATCGAAGCGAACCCGAGTGCCATTCGCCGTGGCCGTGAACACCTCGGCGCCGCCGCCTCCGTTGACCTCGGTGGTGTCGTTGTTGCCGGCGCCGCCCTCGTTCAGGTCCGTGTCGTCGCCCGGGTTCCAGATCATGCGATCGTCGCCCGCCTCGCCGAGGACCTGGTCGTCCCCATCGCCGCCGAGCAGCGTGTCGTTGCCCGGGCCGCCGCGAACCACGTCAGCCTGTGCACCCCCGCCCAGCGTCAGCGCCAGACCTTCGGTGGGCGTGCCGGACGCGTTGACCACGTCCGCACCGTCGAGCGCGTCCACGCTCAGCCGGTCGCCGGGCCCGTCGCCGTTCACGACGTTCACGGCGTAGGGCAGCCCGGCTACAGAGGCTGCCTGGGCGCTCTTCGCCGGCACGAGGTTGTCGCCGCCGTTCGTCCCGTGGACGGTGGCGTTGTCAGCCTGGCCGTCGCCGCCCAGGTCGACGTCCGCGCGGCCCACGCCGATGCCGGTGAGGTTGCCGAGCGTGGCCGAGTCACTGCCGCCGCGCGGGTCGACGGACACCGTCTCCACGCCGCCGGCGTCGACCGACAGTCCACCGGCGCGCGTGACGCGCAGCCGGCCGGCGTCGCCCGCGACGCTCAGGTCGTCCACCCCGTCGGTCCCGTTGACGGCCAGCCGGTCGCTGCCGTCCTGGCCCTCGAGGACGTCGCTGCCGCCGCCCGCGATCGAGGTGAAGACGTCGTCTCCGGCACCGAGCGCGACGGTGTCGGCGCCGGGGTGCCCGGTCACGTCGTCGGGGCCGTCGCCGCCGAGCAGGTTCAGCGCGACGAGCCCCTCGGGCAGACCGGATGCGTCGATCCTGTCGTTGCCCGCGCCGCTGTCAACCGTCAGCTTGTCGCCGGCGTCGGCGCCCCGCGTTGTGTTCGCCACGATGCCGGCCACGGCGATGCTGCCGCTCCCACCGGTCAGCGCAAACGTGTTGTCGCCCGCGTTGCCCGTGAAGGCGAGCTCGTCGCGCCGCCCGTCGGGCGCGCGACCGGGAGCACTGCCCAGGTCGGCATCGATCCGCGTTGCGTCGGTGCCGCTCAGATCGCCGACCGTGGCCGCGTCGGCTCCACCGCGCGGGCGCAAGGCAACTGTCTCCACATCGTCGACGTCGAGGTTCGCGCCGTCGGTGCTGCGGCCCAGCCGCATGCCGCCGCTCGCTGAAGAGACGCTCAGCCGGTCGTCTCCGCCCGACCCGTCGAGGGTGATGCGGTCGCTGCCGCCGCCGCCCCGGACCCGGTCCGAGCCGTCGCGGGGGCCGGCGCGCAGGGCATCGTTGCCGGCGCCCAGGCGCACCACATCCGCCGCCCCACCGGGGGTCGCGCTGTCATTGCCGGCACCGCCGTCGAAGGTCCCGGCGCCCTGGCCGCCGATGAGCCGGTCGTTGCCCGGGCCGCCGACCAGGGTCGTGCGCTCGGCGCCGGTGAAGGACCCCCTGCGCTCGTCGATCCGAAGCGTGTCCCCAGCTCCGCCGCCCTGGACGACGATCCGCCTGAACCTGCGCCGGTTGAAGTCGAACTCGGCATCGCGGTTGCCTCCGGCATCGACCTCGAGCCGCTGGCGCGCCCGGCGCTTCAACCGAAGCGTGACGCGGTTCACCCTGCGGTTCCCGGTGATCGTCAGCGTCCCGCGCGCGATCCGCGCACGCACTCCCCGCTCGACCTGAGACTGCACTGCCGGCAGCTGCGGGGCTGCGGCCACCGCGGCCGGAGCGTCGTCAGCCGTGCCGGAACCGCCGGCGATTGCGAGCGCCACGAGAGCGATCAGGTTCATGTCCACGTCCTTGCTCGAGGGGTGCGAGTCCGATGCGAGTCGGCGACGAAGCTAACAGCGCCCCAGGCGCCGCAACAAGGAAATGTGATCGATCTCTCAGAGCGTCAGTCGCCGCCGCCGGTCGCGCACTCGTGAAGGACTGGAGGGTGATCACGGGGTGTGCCGTGTCGTAGATAGCGATGAGGAGCGACGCTACACTCGCCTCCGCCCCAAGCGGGGATCAGACCCGCGTATTGGGGGAATGCCGCGAAGGATCGGGGCGAAGGGTGCAACACGGTCACGGACGAAACGCCGACGAGATTCTGGGCGTTGTGGTTGGAGAACCACGCGCACTCATGCGGCTGGCGTTCGACTGCTGCCTCAGCCACCGGGGGTACTCGATCCAGGGACAGGCCGCCGATGCGAGCGAGACTGTCGAGCTCACGCTCGCCGAACGCCCGCCGATCTGCCTCATCGCCGGCGACCTCCCGGGAGGCGCGGTCACCGCGCTCGTCGCGATCAGTTCCGGGGCGCCGAAGACTCGGGTCGTGGTCATGGTGGAGGAGGAATCCGTCGCGGAGGCCCGCACCTTCATCGGCGTCGGCGCAGCCGGCTATCTCGCGAAGGACATCGCCTGCGACTCGCTGGCGCGCGCGCTCCGGTGCGTTGCGCGGGGTGAGGCCGCGGTGTCTCGCAAGATGGCAAGGAGCCTGTTGGTGGATCGCAGGCGCCTCCAGCCGAACGGACCTGCGATGGCCGGGGCGGATTCGGCGCAAGTGTTGACGCTGCGCCAGCATCAGGTGCTCGACCTACTGTCACGGGGCGCAAGCACCGCCGAGATTGCTCGCGCCTTGTCGATCTCCCCGGTCACGGCTCGGCGCCATCGCGGTGCACTCCGGAGGAAGCTGGGCGTGCGCGAGGCCAAGGCGTTCAACCGGGCGATCAAAGGCGTTCACGTACCTGAACGCAAGATGGTCCACCCGCCCAATTGACGCTAGCTCGCGCCTGACCTTTCATGTCCTGGCTCCGGCGTCGGCGTGACTGCCGGAACATCGATCTTCACCAAGGCGAGTCGCAGGAAGGTGACTTCCGGGCGTCTACTCCGACGCCTCGGGTCGAGCCTCAAGCGGCCGGGACGCCCGGTGTCAAAGCGCTTGAGGCGCTGACCGGAGGAGGAAGCATGGCAGGAAGCCGCGCCAGGTCCGCTCTAAAGCGAGGCGGACTGGCATCAGCCTCCCAGATGTACAGCCGATCCCCGAGCATGCCGCCATCGACGGGGCCGCGCGGTGGGGGGCAATCGGCGGTCAGCCCGCTTGGCCGGCGGAGGCAGTGTGATGACGACGCACTGGACTACCTCTACAGGCATCACGCAGCAGGCGTATTCGCCTACGTCCGGGGCATCCTCAGGAACGAACATGACGCGGAGGACGTCACCCAGCAGGTCTTCGTCAAGCTGGCAACTTCGCTTGGCAGGTACGACGCACGGCGTGCGCCTTTTTCTGCCTGGTTGCTACGGATGGCCCACAACGCGGCGGTCGACCACCTCAGGAAGCAGCGCTTCACGCTACCGATCGATCCGGTCGAGACGGCGGATGAGAGGGAGCAGCCCGGGCTCGATCACATGCGATCGCTGCGCGAGGCGTTCGGGGCGCTGAGCAGGGCTCAGCGCGACGTCCTGCTCTTGCGCGAGGTGGTTGGCCTCACGCCGTGGGAGGTGGCGCAGGTACTCGGTAAGAGCAAGGCCGCCGTGAACACCTGTCATCACCGGGCGCGCCGCGCCGCCGTTCGCTCACTGATCGCGATGGACTCGACCCCCGCGACCCGGAGCGCCCGCGCGCAGCATGCCGCTTAGATGCGGACTGCGCCGACGCCTTAGTGCTTGAAGGCGAGGGAGCGGGTGCCCCTGGACACCAGGGACGGCATCGCATGAAGCTAGGCCAGAGAGTCGCGCTCAATTCCTCCTTCGAGGCGGCGCGGCAAATCTTCGTCGTGTTCTCCGGCATCGTCAGCGTCGGGATCACGACGCGTTACCTGAGCGTCGACCAGTACGGCGGCGTGCTGGCGGCGCTGGTCCTTGTCTCGTTGCTTTCCGTTGCGACCGACTTCGGCATCAAGGCGATGACGGTGAGGGCGATGGCGCGCGATCCCGAAAACGAGGTCGCGATAGCCAGCAGTGCGTTCTGGGTCTGGATCGCGTTCACCGTGCCGACCGCCCTGGTGATCCTGATCGGCTCCTGGATCTTCTATCCGGGAGCCGATGGCGAGACGACCCGCCAGTCGGTCCTGATCCTGATGGCGACCTTCCCGCTCGCCCCACTGGCAGGGGTCGCGGCGGCGCGGGCAATGGCCGACCAGCGCGTCTGGGTCACTTCGCTGAGCTCAATAGTCGCGCGGTCCTGCGCGCTGGGGGCGGTCATCCTCGCAGCCGTCCTTGACGGCGGCCCGCTCGGGATCGCCGCCGCCTTTGCCGCCGGGTTCGTGTTCGAGCAGGCCTTCGCGATCCTCTTCGTCCGCCCGCGGGTCGAACTGCGGACCGGCTTGAATCGAGCCCGCATCTGGTCGCTGGTGGCAGCCGCAGTGCCGCTAGGGGTGGTCATGGTGATCAACGGCCTCTACTTCCGTCTCGACGCCTTCCTGCTCTCGCTCCTCGGCAGCCAGAGCGACCTCGCGTTCTATGGCGTCGCCTACAAGGCCTTCGATTCGCTGCTCGTCCTGCCGGGTTTCGTGATGGTGACCCTGGTGCCGGTCCTCGCCAAGCTCGAATTCAGCGACGAGCGCTTCCAGGAACTCGTGCAGAAGGCGTTCACCTCGATGACCATCCTGGCGGCGCCGATCGTCGGGTTCTCGCTGCTGGGCCGGGAAGCGATGATCGCCCTGGCCGGACCGCGGTACGCCGAGGGCGGCCTCGTGCTGACGTTGATCATGTGCAGCGTCGCGTTGGCCTGCCTGCAGGGGGTGTTCGGCTACGCACTCGTCACCCAGGGCCGTCAGAAACTGCTCCTCAAGGTCTCGCTTGCCGTGCTGGTCGCCAACGGACTGCTCAACCTTGTGGCGATCCCGCTCTACGGCGACCGCGGAGCGGCGGCCGCGCTGCTGTTCACCGAGTGCCTCTCGTTGGTCCTGACGCTGCGGGTCTACCGGGGCCTGGCGCCGGCGCCGAGCCTGGAGTCCCCGTGGCGGCTGTTGGCGGCTGTGACAGGCTTGGTCGTCGTCGCGGCGGCCTGCACGGGGATCCCGAGGGCGACCGTGGCCATCGTGGTGGGCGTGCCCCTCGGCCTCTGCGCCTACGTGGCCGCTCTGATCGCGCTGCACGCGCTGCCGCCCTACATGCGCGACCCGTTCGAGTCGGTCATGCGGGCGATCGGTCCGAAACTGCGCTCGATCCGTCCGAGGGGGGTGGCGTGAGGCCGCGGGTCTCGGTCTGCGTGCCGGCCTACCAGTCGGCGGGGCATCTGCAGGACCTGCTCGATTCGGTCTGGCGCCAGGACTTCGAGGAGTTCGAGCTGGTCGTGGTCGACGACGGCTCGACCGACGAGACCCCCGCGATCCTCGCCGCCCAGAGCGACCCCCGGCTGCGCTTCTTCCGGCGCGAGCGCAACCTCGGCCAGGTCGCGACGGTCGCCGAAACCGTTGCTCGGGCCCGCGGGGAGCTTGTGAAGTTCCTCGACGCCGACGACGTGCTTCATCCGCAGTGTGTAGGCGCGATGGTCGCGGCACTGGACGCGCACCCGCATGCCGTCGTTGCCTTCTCGCGGCGGACGATCCTGGTCGAGGATCCGGACGACCCCGTGAGCAGGGCATGGGTGAAGCGCCAGGGAGAGCTTCACCACGCCTTCGCCCGGATCGAGGAGGTCAACAACGGCCGCAAGCTCCTGTGCGAGTACCTGCGAGCCGGGCTGTCCGGCAACTGGATGGCCGAGCCGGCGGGGGTGATGGCGCGGCGCGCCGACGTCGTCGCGGTCGGGAGCTACAACCTGCGCGTGCGCCAGAACAACGACATGGACCTCTGGGCGCGGCTGATGTGCAGGGGCGACGTCGCCTTCATCGACCGACCGCTCTACCAGTACAGGCTGGCCTTCAGCGGCGTCACCGGCGGCTCGGCGGCGCACGAACGGCAGTGGCTCGACCCTCTGTGGACGGCCGAGGGGCTGGCTCAGATGCCAGGCTTCCCGGAGCCGACGGAGCTCGCCGCGACGCGCCGCCGTCTGCTCGTGAAAGCGATGCGCCGCGCCGCCCTGTCACCGCTTCGCGAGCCTCGCGAGGCCCTTGGCCGGTTGGCCGATCTGGCGTCTTACGGCGCCTACCGCCTCGCCCACGCGAGCGGCCGGGCGGACCCCCTGCACCCCCCGATCGCCCTGTGGCGCGCGTAATCCACCGCCGTCAACTGGGTTACGCACTCCGGGCCGGTACCTGGAAGCATCTGGGGCGTCGAGCTGCATGGAGGATCGCGGCACGGGACAGTCGCCCCGCAGTCCCGTTGACGTGGCCTGTAAGCGAGGACATGGCAGCGCGGGTGCGGATCCGCTGGCCGATCAGGATCAACCCGGGACGGCCGAGTCTCGCCGACTGCGTGAACCGGATCAAGAGCGGTATCGCTGCGCACGTGCCGATCGAGCACGCGGACATTGCCCAGCCGGTCGGCGGCGTCGTCTTGTTCCATCTGCTGGACCGAGGTGCGCCGCGGCGCGTGCTCATAGACACCGACGATCGCATGGGCCTCCACGACAGCGCGAAGGAAGTCGATCTCTACTTCAAGATGCAGTACGCGCGAGGCGGGTACGGCAGCCCCCACATCCGACCCGGCGGCTACGTCTGCCTCCAGCCGGCGCTGTACAGGTACCGGCGGAAGTGGCGGGAGCTCCGCCGCCGGACCGGCCCCTCACACGACGTGTACGGCCGCTTCGGCATTACGGATGAGAAGCAGGACGTTCGAGCTGCAGCACTTTCTCTCCTTCAAGCCCAGGATCGGTTCGGCTTCCAATCAGGCGCGGGCCCCGTGTGGTGGGGCGAGTACATGGACGAGATGTGCGATGCGTGCGTCTGCCTGGACCTCCCCGGGCGCGGCGAATTCTGCTACCGCCTTGTGGAGTACCTCGCCGTGGGGGCATGCGTGATCGGACCCGAGCTCGCGACTGAGATGCCCGTGCCACTCGAACCCGGCGTGCATCACGTGCGAGTCCCTCGCAGCCTCGACGGGTTGGTTGATGAGTGCCAGCGGCTGCTGCGCGACGACACACTCCGCGAGGCTGTCGGCCGGGCCGCCGAGGATTACTTCGACCGCTATTTGGCGCTCGAGCAGCTCGGCGCCTATTACATCGACACGCTCTGGCGCACCCTTCAAGGGTAAGTCTGAGCCGGCTCTCGACGTACGTCTTGTAATCGTGAAGCAGTGGCGTTTTCGCCGCGCTGGCGGCGCCCATACCTCGGTCGTGCGGAGCCGCTGGGCAGCAGCGGTCCTAACGCTCCTCTGCGCGGCAATTGTCACCCAGGCTGCGCCGGCGCGGGCCGACACTGTGCTCTACCGGGTCGACAGCGGCGGAGCGGGTGTCACCGCGAGCCCGCCCTGGGAGGCCGATACGACGTCCCAGCCGTCTCCCTACGTCAACGCGGCTGCGACCGGCAACACGACGTACTCCACGATCAGCGACATCGACATGACCGACCCCTCGGTTCCCGCCGGCACGCCAATGGCCGTGTTCCAAAACGAGCGCTGGGATGAGGCAGGTCTGGCCGAGATGTCCTGGGACTTTCCGGTTGCCTCCGGCGCGTACAAGGTCCGGCTCTATTTCGCAGAGATCTGGTCGGGCGCGCAGAGTCCCGGCGCCCGCCTCATGGACGTGGCCATCGAGGGCGCGCAGGTGCTCGACAACTACGACGTCTACACCGATGTGGGCGCCAACAAGGGAGTTGTCAAGACCTTCACCGTCTCGAGCGACGGCAATCTCGACATCGACTTCGCGCACGTCGTGCAGAACCCGGCGATCAAGGCCATAGAGATCCTGCAGGTAGAGTCGCCGGCAACCCTGGGAGCACTACCCCAGAGCGTCGATTTCGGCAGTGTGGCCGTCGGCTCGAGCACGTCGAAGACGGTGCAGCTCACCAACCAGGGCGGTCCGGGTGACCCGAACATCGTGGTCGAGAGCACGTCCATCTCCGGGCCGGGCGCCGCGCAGTTGTCGGACGACTTCGACGACTCGGGCAGCGTGACGCTATCGCCCGGCCAAGCGACGTCAGTGTCGGTCACGTTCGCGCCGACGAGCACCGGTCAGAAGAGCGGCACGCTGGAGGTCACCCACTCCGGCACGAACTCGCCGCTGTCTGTCCCGCTATCCGGCAACGGCGGCAGCGCACCGGTGGCGTTCGGCAAGTCGTCCCTGCAGGGGGAGACCTCGACTGCACCCACCTCGCTTCAGTTCGGGCCTGATGGCCGGCTGTACGTGGCGCAGTTCAACGGCCTGATCAAGGTCTACACGGTGCAGCGGAACGCAGCCAACAGCTACTCCGTGACCGCCGCGGAAACAATCGAATCGATCCAGTCGATCCCGAACCACGATGACAACGGCGCACTCAATCCGAGCGTATCCACCCGGCTCGTGACCGGCCTGCTGGTGACGGGCACGGCGGCCAACCCGGTCATCTACGTCACGTCCAGCGACCCTCGGATCGGGGCCGGCCCTGACGGGGGCGACCTCAACCTTGACACGAACTCGAGCACGATCAGCCGCCTGAAATGGAACGGCACGAGCTGGCAGAAGCTCGATCTGGTGCGCGGCCTGCCCCGCTCCGAGGAGAACCACGCTGCCAATGGGATGGCTCTCGACGAGGCGACGAACACGCTCTACGTCGCCCAGGGTGGCAACACCAACATGGGAGCGCCCTCCACGAACTTCGCCTTCCTACCCGAGTTCGCGCTCTCGGCCGCAGTGCTCTCGGTCGACCTCGACGTGATCGGCGAGACGACGTACGACCTGCCGACTCTCGACGACGAGGACCGGGTCGGGACGAGCGACGCAGGCGACCCCTTCGGCGGGAATGACGGCAAGAACCAGGCGAAGGTCGTCCCCCTCGGCCCCGTGCAGGTACATGCTCCGGGCTTCCGGAACGCGTACGACCTCGCGATCACCACGAGCGGTCGGATGTACACGATCGACAACGGCGGGAACGCGGCATGGGGCGATGTCCCGGCCTCCGAGGGGCCTGGCGGTACGTGCACGAACGAGCCTCGCGATTTCGGTACGACCGACCCAGACAGCCTGCACCTGATCTCGGGCGCGGGCTATTACGGCGGCCATCCGAACCCCACCCGTGGCAACACCAACAACAAATTCAACATCACGAATCCGCAGTCGCCCGTCCCTCTCGCCAACGCCCAGGAGTGCGACTACCTGGCTAAGACGCCGGCCAACGGCGCGCTCACGACTTGGCCTGGCTCGGTGAACGGCATCGACGAGTACACCGCCGGGAACTTCAACGGGGCCATGAACGGCGACCTGATAGCGGCCGACTACTCCTTCAACAGCATCCGACGCGTGGAGCTGTCGTCAGACGGCACCGCCGTGCAGTCGAACTCGGCGCTGTTCTCGACGGTCGGCACTCAGCCGCTCGACGTGACCACCACCGGCTCCCAAGGGCCCTTCCCCGGGACCATCTGGGTGGCCGATCAGGGGGGCCATCAGATTCATGTCTTCGAGCCCTCGGATTTCGATCAGACGGGTCCGTCCTGCACGGGCGTCGATGATCCGTCCCTGGACGAGGACCAGGACGGATACGACAACGCCGACGAGATCGACAACGGGACGAGCCCGTGCTCCGCCGGCGACAAGCCCCCCGACTGGGACGGCGATCTCACGTCGAACCTCAACGACCCGAACGACGACAACGACGGTGCGAACGACGTATCCGACGCGTTCGCCATCGATCCGAGCAACGGGACCACGACCGATCTGCCCGTGAGCTACACGTGGGAAAACGACGCGCCGAATCCGGGCGGCCTGCTGAAGCTCGGCTTCACCGGCCTGATGACGAACGGAAGCGCGAATTACGAGACCCAGTTCGACCCGGGGAAGATGACAGCCGGTGGGGCGGCGGGTGTCGTGACCATCGACGAGGTCCCGGCCGGGGACGCGAAGGGAGCCGCCAACAGTCAGCAGTACGGATTCCAGTTCGGGGTCGACCCGAGCTCGGCCGCCGGGAAGTTCACCGCCCACACCCGCATCCAGGCGCCGTTCGCCGGCATGACGCCGCAGGGCAATCAGTCCATGGGCCTGTTCGTCGGGAACGGGGATCAGGACAACTACGTCAGGCTCGCGACCTCCGCGAACGGCGGCTTCGGCGGGATCCATCTCTCGAAGGAGGTGGCCGGAGCCTTCAGCGATCTTCCACAGACGGCCGTGAGCATGCCCGGCCCCGCCTTCGTCGACCTCTACCTGACGGTCGACCCCTCGGCCGCAACCGTTCAGGCGAGCTACTCCGTCACCACAGGCGGCTCCACCTCCGCACGGACCAGCCTAGGTGGGCCGCAGTCGATTCCGAGCGGCTGGCTGACAGGGTCGAACGGGCTCGCCGTGGGGATCATTTCGACCTCGGCCGGAGCTGTGCCCTTCCCGGCGACCTGGGACTTCATCGAGGTCAAGCCGGAGAGCGGCCAGACGCCGCCGCCCGGGAATTGGGTGACCCGCGCCCCAACCGGCGTGGCTCGGCAGGAGGTCTCGTACGTCGAGGTCGCCGGCAAGCTTTACCTCACCGGCGGCGCAAGAGTGCATCAGAAGTACGACCCGCAGACCGACAGCTGGACGAACGTCGCCGCTCTGCCGGAGACCCTCGACCACATCCAGGGCGTAGCGACCGGTGGCCGCATCTACTACATCGGCGGACTCAACCAGTGGCCGGGGCTCCACTCCGCCGACGTCTACATCTATGACCCGGCCACCGACAGCTTCAGCCAGGGCGCGCCGATGCCGTCCGAGCGTGCCCGCGGAGCCGGCGGGGTAGCCGTCCACAACGGCAAGATCTATTACGTCGGCGGGCTTCACGATGGGGTCGCCGTCCCGTGGCTGGACGTCTACGACCCCGTAGCCAACAGCTGGACGTCGCTGCCGGACATGCCCACCGCTCGAGACCACTTCCATGCGGCGGTCATCGGCGGCAAGCTGTACGCGATCGGTGGCCGAAACGTCCTGATCGGCGCCACCACGGCCGCCAACGAGGTCTACGACATCTCGGCGGGCCAGTGGTCCACGGGGCTTGCGCCGCTGCCCACACCGCGTGGCGGGTTTGCGGCGGCGGCGCTCGGCGACGAGGTCCTGATCATAGGCGGGGAGGGCGCCGGGAGTCAGGCTTTCAATACCGTCGAGGCCTACAACGTCCTGACCGACACCTGGCGGACGCTTGCCCCCATGCCCACGGGGCGGCACGGCATCCAAGCGGCCGTCTGCAATGGCGGGGTGTACATCGCTGCCGGTGGGAAGGTTGCCGGAGGCTCCCAGCCGAGCGACTTGCACGAGGTGTTCTTCCTCGGCGAACCGGCGCCCTGTAATCCGCCCTCGAGTCCGCCCTCCGGTTCCAGCATCGCCGACGACGGTTTCGCCCGTACGGTCTCGGGCGGCCTGGGGACTGCGGACAAGGGCGGCGCCTGGTCGGTGTTGGCTGGATCGAGCGGCGACTTCTCGGTCGATGGCTCCAAGGCCGTGATCGCGGCGCCCAAGAACGGGCAACGGATGGCACACCTTGGATCCACCTCCGCCCGCGACGTGGACGCTCGCGTCGAGATCAGCTTCCCCACCGCGGTTTCTGGCGCGGGCAGGCACTTCGGCTACCTCGTGCTGCGGCGCTCCGCGGGCGGAGCCCACTACCGGATCGGGCTGTTCACGAGCTCTGCCGGAAGGATCGGCATCCGGGCGGAAAGCCAGAACGGAAAGACCGTCTTCGCGGACGTCGACACCGGGCTTACCTTCACCGCCGGGGACAGCTTCAATCTGCGCGTGCAGCTCGAGGGGGCCGGCCCGACGGCGGTGCGCGTGAAGACTTGGAAGACGGGCACCTCCGAACCGGCCGCCTGGACCAAGACCGCCACCGACGCAAGGGTTGGCCCCCAGGCTGCCGGCTCCATCGGCGTGCGCGTGACCAACACCGCGAGCGCCGCCACCACGGTGAAGCTCGACTCGCTGCTCGTAAACGCACTGTCCAGCACCCAGACCCCGCCCGGGAACTGACATGACCGAGGCCCCGCTGTTCCTGGTCGGCTCGGAACGCTCCGGAACCACCTTTCTGCGGCTCATGCTGGACCACCATCCCGAGATCGCCTTCGAGAAGGAATTCGACTTCGTGGTGTCCAACGTCTCGGACGCCGGTGAGTTCCCGTCACCCGACGACTATGTTGGGTGGCTCACCACCGTTCGTGGCGCCAGCTACACGATTGACCGGTCGCTCGACTACCGGCAGCTAGTGAACGACTTCCTCCGTCAGAAGCAGGCCGGCTCCGGAGGCAAGCCCTACGTCGGCGCGACCGTGCACCGAAACTTCGACCGCCTCCCTTTCGTGTGGCCCGACGCCCGCTACATCCACCTCGTGCGCGATCCGCGTGACGTGGCGCGCTCGGTGCTGCAGAAGGGTTGGGCGGGCAACATCTACCAGGCTTCCGAGCTCTGGATCAATGCCGAGACGTGCTGGGATTCACTCGCCAGGAAGTTGACGACTGATCAAGCGATCGAGATCCACTACGAAGATCTCGCGACGCGAACCGAAGCAGTCCTCACCGAGATTTGCCGCTTCGTGGGTGTCGACTACTCGGAGAAGATGCTCGACTACCGGGCCGATGCGCCCCAGTATCCGCCGCCGGACCCCAGCCTGGTCGCGCAGTGGAAGACGAAGCTCTCGCCGCGCGACGTCGCCCTGGTGGAGGCTCGGACGGGAGCGCTGATGGAGAGGCGAGGCTACGCCCATTGCAGTCATCGACTCCCGAAGGTGGGCCCCGTGAGGCACCGCCTCCTCCTCAGGGACGCGCAGTTGCGGAGATTGCGCTCGAGGCTCGACCTGCTGGGTCTGCCGCTGGTCACGATGGACGTCCTCGGCCGCCGGCTTCGCCTCCGCAAACTCGCGAGGCATGCCCAAATGCGAATCAACGCCGTCGAGGACCGCATGATCGATCAGGAACGCGCCGGGCAGCGCGCGCCGTCGGCGAACATCGCTCCCGCCGTGCGAGCGCAACGGTAGCTCAGGCCGGCTTCAACCCGGCGCGGCGCGCGACGTCGTCATACGCGTCGATCAAAGCCTCCGCCTGGTGCTCCCACACCAAGTCGGGCGCGCGCGCCATCGCCCGTCGGTGAAGATCGGCGCGCGCTTCCTCCGAGCCGGCCAGCTCCGCCACATGTCGGACGAAGGCCCCCAGGTCGCCACACGACACGAGCCTTGCTGCGCCGGCGGCGGTCCTGGCCGTCTCCTGGAGTGCGTAAGAGACGGTCGGCCGCCCCAGCCCGAGATACTCGGAGATCTTGACCATGGTCGTTGCGTGATTGAACGGCGTGCAGGGGGCGGGGTCGACACAGATGTCGGCGTCCGCGATGAGCCGCAGGACGTCGGCGTGAGGGGTCCTACCCAGCAGCTGAACACGGTGAAGCAGGCCCCGCGACACGAAATCCGCCCGGAGTCCCTCGAGCTCGCTACCCCAGCCGGCAACGGTCAGCTGAACCCCCGTCAACCCGTGGTCGACGACGAGGCGCTCGAGAATCTCGGGCAGCTGATCCACACCGTCCTGGGGCTCGAGCGCGCCGACGTACAACAGCTTCGGGTCGACGAGGCTGCCCGGGCGGATCGTCGGAACCCGCGCTGAAATGGTGGACTGTCGCGGGCCGTTGCGCACGAGGACGAGCTGTGCGTCCGGGCGCGGGCCGCGACGGCGGGCGTGCTCCAGGTGAGTGGCATTGGTCACCAGGACGATGTCTGCATTGCAAGTCATCATCGTGTTTGCAAAGTCGGCGACTCGCCAGAGCGGGCCACGCCCGAAACGCGCTTCGAACAGGCTCGGGAACAGGTCGTGCTGGTCGAACACGAATCTCCGGCGGAGACGGCGTGCGGCGATCGCCAGCGGGAACAGCGTGTCCGGCGGGTTGTGCGAATGGAGAAAATCCGTGCCACCGAGCAGCGAGCGCATCCCACGAAAGAAGAGCTGCGCGTGCGCCACGACGTATTCGGCAAGCAACCCCGCAATTCCGCCTCCATTCGACATCGGCAGCCAATAGCGCTCGACAGTCACCCCATCCACCTGCGCCTTCCGGGCTTGGCCTGTGCCTCGGGGAGCGATGACACGCACGTCGTAGCCGGCCTGGGCGAGGCTGTGCGCTTCGTCGCGGACGCGAATGTCCTCCGGGTAGAGGTCGTTCTCGAGCAGCATCGTCACGCGCGGCCGGCGCGATCGGTGCGGCTCTCTCACCTCCCCCATCAAGCCGGTGCTTCGAACACGATGCGGCCCTCCTCGGTCACCATCGCGGTGCCGTAGTCGGCCGGACTCCACGTCTCCGCCTTGTCGCGATGGCGCCACCATCGGGCAATGTCGCGAGGAAGCGCGCGCCAAAGGTCCGCCTGCTCCGCCATCCGATCGAGAAACGCCTCGTACAGCCGTGCGTTTCGGGGCTCGCCGAGGTAGCCCGGATCGGGATGGGTAAGCACCTGGATCAGGCCGGCCGCGTCGCGCAGACGTTCCACCTGGCCGAGCCAGAGATGTATGTCTCGGTGTCGCAGGATCGTAAAGAGGGTGTGATCCTGCGTCAGCGTCCACGGCAGCTCCACCGTGTCGCCGATGAAATACGGCCACGGGGAGCAGCAGCCGCCTGGCTGTGGTTCGTACGGATCGCTCAACGGCACCGTGCAGTCGTATTCGAAGGGGAGCTCAGCAAGCCACTCCGGTACCCGGTGTGTCGCCGGCGACCGGAAGCCGACGGCGCCGAAGGTGTTTGCCGCAGTGCGAAGGAGCTCCTGCTGCGCCTCGAACTCGGCTCGCGTCGAGAACAGCGAACGATCGTGCCAGACGCCGTGCACGCCTATCTCGAATCCACGAGCGGCGAGCTCACGCAGGATGCCGTGGTCGATCTCATACCAGGACTTCACGACGTTGAACGACGAGCGCAGGCCGCGCGTGGCCTCCATCTCGGCGATGCGAAGCGCGTGCCTGAGACCTGCTGCAGACTCGACGTCATGCGTGAGGGCGAGGGCGGATCTGGCTCCCCCGGGCCAGAACCAGCGAAATCGGATTCCCTGGCCCGGGCCGGCAACGATCGCAGCCAGCGCGGCGAGGAGGTCGCGTACCGACTCGTCGTACGGCCACTTCGGAAAGGCCGGCGCTCTCTGGCGCTTGGCGAGTGCGCGCCGCAGCGCCAGCTGCACGCGGCGCGGAATGCCACGGCGAAAGCGATAGAACGCCCCCAGTGCCCATGGCGGAAGCGCTGACGACTCGGCCGAGACCCAGCGCTCCATCACGAGCGTCTCGTAGGCGCCGGCGAGCGAGAACGGCGGGTGGGTGTCCCCGCCCGGCGGACGGTCTTCCGCTGTTCGCGCGAACGCCCTGCTTGCGGCCGAGAACTGAGAGGCGGGGAGAGGGCCGACCTCGCTCGGCTCGTCCACCTCGTAGTTCGCCTCTGTGGAGAGCAGGCGAAGGAGGGGGTGCGGAGGCGCCTTGAGCACTCCCACCTACTACGCGCAGGACCCCCGCGAGAATAACCTCGGCGCGGTCTCTCGCCTCGCCGAAATCGGTATCCGCGACGAGGAGTACACGGCGTTTCTCCGGCGCCATGGCGCGGCCACGCCGTTTCACCTGCCAGCGTGGACCGAGGTGATCGCGGTGTCCTACGGGTTCGCGCCGAGCGTGTTCTGCCTCCGCGATGAAGCAGGGAACATCTGCGCGGCGAGCCCAGGAGTGCATGTTGGTGGAAGTCTCCGCGGTCGCCGCTGGGTATCGCTTCCGTTCACCGACGCTTGTCCACCGCTCGCCGACGATCCCACCACCGCAGAGGCGTTCGCCGCTGCCCTCGACCGATATCGGCGGGAGAGCGGCCTGAAGAGCATCGAGATCCGCGGTGAGGTGGCCGGCGATGCCGGCAACAGGCATGGGGTGGGATACCGCCATGTGGTTCCGCTGACGACCGATGAGCGCGAAGCTTTCCGACGGCTGCGCAAGAGGTCACATCAGGCTGTCAAGCGGGCGCGCCGCGAGGGGCTCGTCATCCGGCGCGAGTCTGATCTGCGCTCAGCGCGCAGGAGCTTCTGGCGGCTGCACTGCGCCACGCGTCGAAAGCTCGGAGTGCCTGTGCAGCCGCGAGCGCTCTTCGATGCGATCTGGCGCCTCATGATCGAGCGCGATTGCGGGTACGTGGTGTCGGCCTACCTCGATTCACGCCCCGTGGCGTCGGCCGTGTTCCTGGAGCATGGTCCGACCGCCGTGTACAAGTTCTCTGCGTCGGAACCCGACTTGATACGCCTGGGCGGTCCGAGCGCGGTCCTCTGGGAAGGCATTCGCACCGCTTGCGAGAAGGGCCAGGCTCGCATGGACCTCGGCAGGACCGAGCTCGGACACGAGGGCCTGCGGTTCTTCAAGCTCGGCTGGGGCAGCGACGAGACGATGCTCAGCTACACCTACTTCGGGAAGGGTGCGCCGGCTGAATCTCGCGGGAGCGAAGGCGCTGTCGGCCGGATAATCAAGCGCTCACCGACGTTCGTGGCGCGGACGATCGGGCGCGTCGCCTATCGCTGGACCGCGTGACTCGCAGTGGTCCCAGCGTCGCGAACGGCCCCGCCGTGGCCTACATGGTCTTGCGGTTCCCGGTGGTCACGGAGACCTTCGTTCTTCGCGAGCTGACCGCCGTGGCCGACCGGGTTGCGTTTCCCGTCGAACTGTTCGCACTTCGCCCCGGCCGAGGCGGCGCGGTGCACCCGATGGCGAAGAGGTGGCTTCCGGTGGTGCGTATCGGCTCGATCGCTCGGGGCTGCCTCGAGTTGCTGCGTCTCGCGGTCGCGAGACCACGGGTCGTCGCGCGCGTCATTCGCGACGTGCTCGTCGACTGCGGGCGTGATCCTCGCGCGCTCGCGAATGGCCTGGCTGTCGTCGTACTGGCCGCAAGCCTCGTGCCCGCGGTCCGCCGCCGCCACGTCGCCCACATACATGCGCACTTCGCGACCCAACCCGCCGAGGCGGCGTGGGTGCTCGCGGCATTCTGCGACGTCAACTACAGCATCACGGCGCACGCGTACGACCTCTTCTTGGACACGCGTGGACTCGATCGACGCGTTGGCGGGGCACGGTTCGTCGCCTGCATCTCGGAGTACAACCGGCGCTTCCTCAGGGGTCGCAATCCGCGCCTCCAGTATCCGCTCGTGCACTGCGGAGTCCCGACGAGGGAGCTGCGCCGTCCGCCGCGCGCGCCCGATGCGGAGTCGACCCGGCTCATCATGGTGTCGAGCTTCCAAGCGAAGAAGGGCCACGCAGTGCTGGTGGAAGCCCTGAGGAGCTCTTCCGCTCTGCGATCGGTGCGGCTTGATCTAGTCGGCACCGGACCCCTCGAGCCGGCGATCAGGAGCCTCGTGCTCGCGGCCGGACTCGGGGACCGCGTCACCTTCCACGGCGACCAGCCGGAGGACGCGGTGCGCCGGATGGTTGCGGGGTCCGACATCTTGGTGCAGCCGAGCGTGGTGGCTCCGGATGGCGATATCGACGGGATCCCGAACACGCTGATCGAGGCCATGGCTCTCGGCGTCCCCGTGGTCACGACTGCGCTCTCGGGCATCCCGGAGCTCGTGATGGATGGCGAGACGGGCGTGGTCGTGAGGCCGGGAGATCCCGAAGAGCTCGCCGCGGGCCTCCGGAGGGTCGTCGAGGATCCGGGAGCCGCTACGAGACGCGCCGCCGCCGGGCTCGCCAAGGTCGGCATGGAATTCGATATCGCCGACTCGGCCGAAGCGATGGCGTCGTTGCTCGAGCGCGCGTTGTATTCGGACCAATCGGGCAAGGCGTAGACCCATCCAAGACCTGGCGTTCTTCGCCCCGGTGGTCATCTGGAAGGGGTTCGGGCCGTATTTCTCACGATGCCAGGCGAGGTCTACGTGGGGGTGCCACCGAGGGTCCCCTCTGCGCGCAAACCGCCGCACGCGCTGGCATGGGTGGCGCTAACCCTCGCCGCGGCTGCGGCCGCAGGGGCGATGCTGGGCAGAGGCGAGGTCAGCCTCGGGATCTTGCCGGTCGTCGCTCTTCTCGTTGTGTTCTTCGCGGGCGTTCCCGCCGCCGGGTTCCTGGCCATCTTGTGGAGTGTCGGGACCTTCGTCGACATGCTCGCGCCTCCGGAGGTCACCATCTCGTCGCTCCGGTTCGTGCCTGCCGAGATCCTGCTCTGGATCGCCTTGGGGTCTTTGGTGTTTCTACCCCGCGACGTTCGCCGTCGTCTGCGGGCGCTCGCCAGGCGGCGCGAAAGCGTCGTCATGGCGGTGTTTCTCGCCGCCGTCGTCGCCGGCGTGGCCGTGGGCGTCGAGAACGGCGCGACCCTGCATACCGCCGTGTTCGACATGCGGCGGATGCTGTTCTACGCGGGCTTCTGGCTGGCGCTGGCGGCGCTGGCGAGCGGCCGGGAACTTGTGTTCAAGCTGGTCTCGGCGGGTGTCGTGGTCGTCGTATGCCTGCAGATCCTCCAGGTGATTGTCGGGCCATCGACGCCTCTGTTCGTGATCGCCCCCTCGGACCTCGCTCTGACGGTTGAGACCGGCTTCCTGCGGGTGCGCCCACCCGGTCTCACCACGATCTACGTGGTCGCGGCGTTCGCGCTTGCGCGGGTTCTCTGGGGACCGGCTCGGCACAGGCTGCGCGGCTGGGCGATGGCGGCTGTTGCAGTTACCGGCGTCGTCCTGAGCCTCAACCGAAACATGCTGCTCGGCCTGGCGCTGGGGCTATGCATCGCCGCCCTGATCGCCCCGCAGAGACACCGTTTCGTGGTGTTGATCGCGACCGTCGGCATCGCGCTCTCGGGCTTCGGCCTCCTCGCACAGAGCTCGTCTCTCGCCTCGAATCCGGTCGTGTCGCGCTTCGCGAGCATCACCGACTACCCGAGGCTGAAGGAACAGACCCTGGCCGACCGCTATTACGAGACCGGCATCGCGCTTCAGAGAATCGGCGCCCACCCGGTCGGCGGGCTCGGCTGGGGCCCGGACTATGGAGCCGTGCTCCAGAGCTCGGACGACGGCTTTCTGGTCACAGAGCCTCGCTCCTTCCTGCACAACCAGTACCTCTGGATCTGGATGCGGGCAGGCATGATCGGCCTCCTTGCGCTGATCGCGGTGCTGGCCTTCGGCGTGTGGAACGGCGGCCGCTGGTGTCGAGCGAGGCATGGAAAGGAAGATGCCTGGCTTGGGGCCGGCATCGTGGCGTCGCTGGTCGCCGTGGCGGCCAGCTCCAATGTCGGGATCTACCTCACACCGCCCGACTCGACCGTGCCCCTCGTCGGCGTGCTCGCGCTGGCGGCGGTACTGCGACACGACCTCGCACGCTCGTGAGCAACCGCGATCCACGGCTCGACGCAATCGTCGTCAACTTCCACAGCGCCCGGCTGATCCGGAGGACGATCGCGATCATTCGCGACTTCGCGGGCGCCGGCACGCGCCTGATCATGGTCGACAACTCCCCCGGCGACGGCGCCGCCGAAATCGTTCGCTCAGCCGACCCGGATGCAACCGTCATCGAGAATCCGGCCAATCGCGGCTATGCGGCGGCCATCAACCAGGCAGTCGCGGTCGCCGACGCGGACTTCTTGCTGCTGGTCAACCCCGACGTCGGGCGCATCTCAGGAAGCTACGCGGACATCCTCGATGCATTCGGCGACCACCGCGTCGGCGCGGTGGTGACACGGCTTCTCAATTCCGACGGGACGCTACAGCCGAACTGCATCTGCGCGCCGCGTCCGTTCGACCTGATCTCAGAAGACCTCGCGCTCGCGGCGCGGTTCCCGAAGTGGCGCCGCCCGCGGGAGTACCGGATGCTCGATTGGGACCATCGTCAACGTCGGCCAGTCGATGCGGCGAGAGGCGCATGCCTCTTCATCCGCCGGGCCGCGATCGCCGACGTTGGTCCGTTCGACGAACTCTTCTTCGTCTACTACGAGGAGACGGACTGGCTGATCCGGGCGAAGCGGTGTGACTGGCGGACTGTCTTCCTGCCAACCGTCGAGGCGGTTCACGCCAGCGCCGGTAGCTCACCAGACGTCAGCTCTTCGCACGACCTGCTGCTTCTCGAGAGCCAGCATCGGTACGCGCGGAAGCATTTCGGGCCGGCGAAGACAGCGCTCCTTCGCACGACGCAGCTCGGAATCGACGCGGCGCGCCTCGCTCGCCACGCGCTCGCCGGCCGAGATGAGGCGAGGGCAGCAGCGGCCGACCGCATCCGTGTCCACCTGACGATGCGCGCGCCCCGACCCACGTAACCGGTTGGACGTTTCCTTCACATCCTCGCTCGAAGCCGTTGAGCCAGCGGACTGGAGCCGCCTGTCCGAGCAAGCAGGGCACGTCTTCGCGACACGCGAGTGGCTCCTTACGTGGTGGCGTCATTACGGGAAGGCGCGCCGCCAGGTGGTCGGGGTGGTAAGCCTCGGAGGCGAGCCGGTCGCGATCGTGCCGATGTACCTGTGGTGGAAACGGGGAGTTCCGGTCCTGAGGTTCGTCGGACATGGTCCGAGCGACCAGCTCGGGCCGATCTCCGCCCCGCTGTCCGACCCGGCGGCCGCCGCCGCCGTCAGCGAGGCGACGGGCGCGGTTCCGCTGCGACGCTTCGTACTGCTCGCCGAGCAGGTCGCCGGGGATCAGCGCTTCGGTGAGCTGACCGGAGGACGCCCCCTGTACAGAGAGCCCAGTCCGGTACTGCGCTTCGAACACGACTCCTGGGACGAGTTCCTGCGCGCGCGGTCGCGCAACTTCCGCCAACAGGTGCGACGCTTTCCGCGCAAGGTAGCCGAGCTCGGCAGGGTTTCCTACCGGCTCGCAACCGATCCCGAGCGTCTCCCGCAAGACCTCGACACGCTGTTCCAGCTTCACCAACGGCGCTGGGGAAACGCGGCGACAGCCTTCCTGCGCGCGGCTCCCTTTCATCGTGAGTTCGCGGCCCAGGCCCTCCGGCAAGGGTGGCTGCGACTCTGGTTTCTCGAGATCGACGGCAGACCGGTAGCCGCGGATTACGGCTTCCGATTCGCCGGCGCGGAGTCGGCATACCAGTCAGGACGAGACCCGGGGCTTCGACAGCAGCCGATCGGTTTCTTGCTTCTCGCGCATGTCGTGCGCGAAGCGCTGACGGACGGGATGCGAGAGTTCCGCCTCCTCCGCGGCGGTCACGGTTACAAGGAGCGGTTCGCCACCAGCGACCCAGGGCTGGAGACCTTCGGGCTGCCGCGCGGCGCCCCCGCGCGCCTCGTGCTGGCCGCGGCGAAGGCCGCGGGCGGACGGTCGCTTGGGATAAGGAGGATCCTCGGTTGACGAACGGTGCTGGCACTCCCAGCCGTGAGGAGCATCGCGCCTACTTCGAGGGTCAGCTGGCGTCGAATCGCGAGTTCTGGCGGCGCTTCGGACGGATGCCCGCCGTCGCCGGCAGGCGTGTCTTCGACTTCGGGTGCGGGCATGGAGCGCTGTCAGTCGAGCTGGCGAGGGCGGGGGCCGATGTCTACGGCGTCGACATCGATACGGAGCGGATCGTCTTCGCGCGCGACAACCTGCGCGAGCGGTACCCCGATGTCGCAGACCGGGTGCGGTTCGACGCCGCCCCGATCGCTCACGTCCAGCCCGACCAGTCGTTCGACCTGGCCGTCTCCAAGGACACCTTCGAGCACGTCAGCGAGATCGGCGCTGTGGCGCGTGACCTCTATCGGCTGCTCAAACCCGGCGGCGAGCTGTGGGCCGGCTTTTCGCCGCTTTACTGGAGCCCTACGGGCGACCACCGCCGAACCGGGCTTCCGCCGATACTGCACGCCGTCCTGCCGCGCGCGGTGGTCCTCAGCGCGGCTGGCCGCTGCCACGGGCACCCCGTCCGCAGCCTCGACGACATTGGGCTCAACGGCATGACGCCCTCCGAGTTTCGCGCGCAGATGAGAGCAGCGGGGTTCCGGTTTGTGTCGGTCGCGTACAACCAGGGCGACAAGCGGCTCCTTCGGCTCATGGACCGGCTGCGGCGGATCCCGCGACTCGAACGGTTTGCGACGGTCAGCGTGTACGCGATTCTGGCGCGTCCTACACCGACGGGCGCGCATCACGGATTGAGGGACTCGCGGACGGGTGAGGCCTGATGCGCATCCTGGTCGTCTGCGACTTCCTGTTCAAGTACGGTTCGCAGCAGGCACGATCCCTCGTCGAGCTCGGTCACGACGTTGCGATGCTGTGCCGCTCCCACGCGCTCGAGTTCGGAGGGGAGGCATCCGAGCGAGAGGAGGTGGTTGGAAGCCTCCGCCGCGAGGGGATCAGGGTGCACGTCGTCCCCGGCCGCATTCGGTCGATCTCCGCCGCCCCCGGAATGCTCGAGACTCGGCGAACGCTGCAGCGATGGCGCCCTCAGGTCGTGCACGTTCACGAGAATCACGACCCGCGACTGCTGGCGCTGACCACGGGGTATGCGACTGTCCTCACCGTCCATGATCCCTTGGGCCACCCTGGGGCCCCCGCCCTGACCCGTTGGGAGGATTGGGCGTTCAGGCGGTGGTTCCGGCGCGCCAAGCGATTCGTCGTACACGGACAGGCACTGGTCGACGAGCTGGCGCCGATCGTCGACGGCCGCGATCGAATCGTCGTAATTCCCCATGGCGTGTCGCCGCGTCCCGAACCTCTCGATCCTCCGGAGCGGCCGAGCGTCCTGCTCTTCGGCCGACTCGAGCAGTACAAGGGCGTGGAGGTTCTCATCGAGGCGATGCGCCTGGTGTGGGAGCGGCGTCCAGAGGTCAGGCTGGTCGTGGCAGGTGCGGGGCCGGCGGCGGGGCTTGTGCCCGGCGATCGGCGCATATCGCTTATCCCGAGGTACATCTCGGAGGGCGAGGTCGACACGCTGCTTGCTGGAGCGTCGCTGGTGGTGCTCCCGTACACCCAGGCCAGTCAGAGCGGCGTCGGCACCCTGGCGATCGCCGCCGGCGTTCCAGTGGTGGCGAGTGATCTCGGTGCCCTGCCCGAGCTCGGCTATGACCCGTCGTTCACCTTCGAAGCCGGTAATTCCCGCCTGCTCGCCGAGACGATCGTCCGGCATCTCGATGACGGGCCGGAGGTGAGACGCGCGGTCTTACGGCACGCACAGGCACGCTTCTCGTGGAACCACGCCGCGCGCTTGAGCACCGAGCTCTACCGCGAGCTGCTTGCACAGAACGGCTCACGACCTCGTGCGCCCGGGACACCTTCGGCTTGACGCGACGGCGGCTGGCCGCGCGGCGGCTCCCAGCGCGGCGGAAGCCGTCGTGGATGACCGTGTTCGTCGACCTGTACGCGCCGCGGTAGATGCCTTGCGACAGGTACATGCCGGGGCTCGTGAAGTCGGACGTCGGCGGAGCGTTCTGGCTCCTCAATGTGGCGCCGTAGATGCGTGGGACCACCTTCCTCCCGTCGAGCCACATCTCCACGTAGCCGTTCGAACCGGTCGACCAGCGGGCGTGAACCAGGAAGTGGTACCAGTGGTCGTACCGGAGCTTCGCCAGGATTCGCTTCCGCGCGAGCGGCATTCCCGCGGCGTAGATCAACGGTGAGCGGATGCGGACCGCATCGATCCCGATCACCATCTGCGACGGGACGTTATCCGTGCTCGAGAACTGCGTGATGTTGTTCCAGTCGCCGCCGCGGTGCCACCAGTCCTGTGACGGGCCGGGGAAATAGGTCCACCAGCCATACCACCACGTTTGGCCCGGATAGCCACCCGACTCCGCCTGCGACGCGACGATCTCCGATCGGTCGCTGCGGCTCGTGCCGGTGCTCGGGAATACCTGGAACCTGGCGGCGTAGCGGCCCTGCGCAACCGGGCTGGTGACGATCTCGGCTGTCGAGTTGCCGACGTTGCGGACGGTGTAGTTCTGAGCCGGGTCCGGATTGATCGACCACTGATGTAGCCACCACTGCGAGAAGTTTCCGGTCTCATAGCCGCCGCAGAAGTGCTTCGGGCGGCACTGCGACCTGACCGGCCCGTACGCCGGATCGCTCAAAGCAAACGCCGCGATGATGACGGCAAGCGGAATCGCGAGACGCTGTTTCACTGAGCTCGATCTTGGTTCTCGGCGGAGCGAGTGAGCTCCTGGGCTGGATTCTGACGGACATCGATCCGGCTCGGTAATTACGGACCGGCACCGGCCGTAGATGTCTATGGATGCACACACCTGCGCAAACCAGTCTCGTCGACATCGACGCCGCAGCCTTCTCGGACGCGTTCGCGCGGCGATCCATCGCGGTCCGCCACGGTCTCGCCGACCACCCTCTGTTCACGATCGACGCCATCGCAGAACTCGCCGATCGCCTGCCGGCCGAATCGGTCCGCCGCGAGCGGGGGAACCTACCGCTCCAAAACTACGGCAAGTATGAGGACGTCGGAGAAGGGCCGCCGTCCGAGACCGTCAGGAACGTCGAGCGCACCGGGACGCGGGTATCGCTCAGAGACATCCAGCAGGCGCCCGAGTACGCCGCGCTGATCGACGAGTGCCTCGACGAGGTAGAGGAGCTCGTGGCCGAACGGCAAGGGGGCATGACCGATCGCGCGGGATACCTCTTCATCTCCGCCCCCGCCTCGACCACCCCGATGCACTTCGACCGCGAGCACAGCTTCCTCCTGCAGGTGAAGGGCGTGAAGCACGTGAGCGTGGCCGCCTTCGACGACGATCCCGCCGCTCTCCAGCGCGAGTTCGATCGCTACGTGGACGGGCGCGAATGTGATTTCGAGGCGATGCAGGCAGTCGCCGAGACCTTCACGATCGAGCCGGGCGCCGGCGTGTATCTGCCGTCCTACGTCCCGCACTGGGTCGAGACGGAGGCAGGCATCTCGATCTCGTTCTCGATCCCGTTCGACACCAAGTACGTGGAGCAGGTGCTAGCCGTCATACAGGTGAACAAGCGACTGCGGCGGCTGCACCTCTCCCCCCGGCCGATCGGGGCTTCGGACCGCGTCGACAGGACGAAGGCGGCGGTGGTCCGGTCATTGACGAAGTTGCCGCGGAAGCTGAGGGATTGAGCGAGCGATCGAGCGACGAGTCGGTCCTCCGCGACTGGCTGGGTGTTCTCGCCCGCCAGCGGTGGGTGGTGCTTCTTGCAGTCATCGCCGTCCCGCTGGTCGCCTTCGCAGTGTCGAACAGTCAGCAGCGCCTGTATGAAGCCTCGGCAACGGTTCTGCTCAACGAGCAGAGCCCGACGGCCGGCGAGGCTCTGAACCTCACTTCGGCGCCATCCTCGCCCCCTGACCGTTACGCCGCTACTCAGGCCAAGCTGGCTCGTGTAGGCGGGGTCGCAGAGTCCGCCGTGAGGATCGCAGGGTTGCCCGACCGCACGGCCGCGGCGCTGCTTGCGAACTCGAGCGTCAGCGCCACCCCCACCGACGACCTGCTGACGTTCTCGGTCGCGGACCCCGCGCCAAGGGTCGCCATGAAACTGGCGGACGCGTACGCGAAGGCGTTCACGAAGTACCGCCGCCGACTCGACGTCACGACACTGTCCGCGGCCCTCCGGGACACCCAGCGGAAGCTGGACGCCATCGTGGCGTCGGGCGGCGGCGACTCTGCGCTGTTCCGTCGCATCGAGGCCAACCAGCGCAATCTGGAGGACCTGCGCACGCTGCAGGCGGCTGCCATGAGCGCGAGGCTGGTGGGCCGCGCCGACAGCACCTCGCAGGTGCAACCGAAAACCAAGCGCAACGTCATCCTCGGGCTCATCGCAGGGCTGGCCCTGGGGATTGCGCTGGCCTTCGTACGTGAGACGCTCGACACCCGGGTCCGCTCCGTGGACGAGTTGCGAGAGCTACTAGGACTGCCGCTTCTCGGTCAGGTTCCCAAGCCTGCGCGCCAGCTTAGCCCGAGCAGGCGACTGCCGACCCTCGTGGACCCGATTGGAGCGAGTATCGAGGCCTTCAGGATCCTCAAGGCCAACCTGGAGATCTCGCAGCTCGAGCACCACGCCGGCTCCATCGCGATCACCAGCCCCAGCGAGGACGAAGACGCGTCCGCAACCGCCGCCAATCTGGCCGTGATCTTGGCCCGGTCGGACCGACGTGTCATCCTCGCCGACCTCAACCTACGGCACCCCAGCATCGACCGCATATTGGGCCTGGGCGAACAACCCGGCATCGCGGGTGTCGCAGGGGGAGTCCCCCTGGTCGATGCGCTCACGGGGGTCGAGGTCCAAAGCGACCGACCAACGGCGCTCGACGGAACGCTTGAGGTGCTGACGGTCGGCCGACCACCGACCGACCCGGGCGAGTTCCTGCTGTCGAGCACCGTGGTGGAAACGCTGGAGGTACTGAAGGAGCGCTGCGATGTGCTCTTGATCGTCACACCTCCGCTGCTCGCCACCGGAGACGCGGTGACGATCGCGTCGCACGCGGATGCACTGATCCTCGTCGCGGGCGTTGATCGAGTGCCTCGGGAGGCTCTCGTCGAGACCCGTCGCGTGCTCGACAGATGCCCCACCTTCACGCTGGGCGTAATCGCGACGGGATGCAAAACCACGGAACGCGGCAATTACCTCCGGCGCATTTCCTCGGTCAAGACGCTCACGCTCGACCGACGCGTCGCCGACACGGCGGTCAAGCTGTTGTCACAGCTCTCAGCCTCGGTCCGGTCGATCGCGTCCGCGTCCGCGCGACGGCCGGCGAAGTCGCGACGAGCTACGAGCGCGGCAAGCCGAGAAGTCAGGCCTGGTGCCCGCCCTCCCGATGATTCCCAAGAGCGCAAGCAGCAGGTTCCGGATGTTTGAGCTGGCTGTACGGAAGCGGTGGCCCGATCCTGGCAACGGCGAACCCGACAACGACGTTCGGCGCTCGGCGCTTGCCTCGCGGATCCCCGGTCTGACGCTCCCACGTCTGCTGGTCGCCAGCGACACGCTCGCCTTGGGGTTGGCATTGCTCGTTCCCCTTTTGATCACGTCGAGCATGCCGTTGCGGGCAGCGCTCGAAGCCGGAGGGATCGGGTTGCTAAGCGTGACGCTGCCGGCTTGGCTGGTGGGCGCGCGTCTCGCGGGTCTCTACAACCGCGACGGACGGCCGTCCATGAATGCCCTGGCGGACGAGCGGGTGAGGCTTGGCTACTTGGTCTTGATCGGAACGGCGGTGGGCGTCGCGGTCACAGTGGCGACCGGGACCGACGATCACGCTCGCGAAGGGCTGCTCATATTTGCGGTGTCCGCCGTGGCACTGGTGACGGCTGGGCGCGTGGCCACGCGCGCGTACGCACGGCGATGCGATGCGCATGTTCAGACCGCCCTGATAGTCGGTGCCGGCGACGTGGGACAGCTGGTGGCACGAAAGCTGCTACGTCACCCGGAGTACGGGATCAGGCTCGTCGGGTTCGTGGACGCGCCTCCGGTCCGGTGGCGGTCTGACGTCACCGACGTGCCGGTCCTTGGCGCGATCGACGATTTGCCCTCGATCGTTCTCGAGCACGCGGTGGACCGCGTAATCGTCGCGTTCTCGACGTACAGCGACGAGGACCAAGTGGCGTTGGTGCGCCCACTCGTGCAGTTGAACGTGCACGTCGATGTCGTCACACGGATGTTCGAGATCGTCGGTCCCCGGGCTCGGCTGCTGGACGTCGAGGGGATTCCACTTGTCAGCATTTCCCCGCGGATGCGCTCAGTCGATGCCTCGCGCATGAAACGTGCAATCGACATCGCCGGAGCGAGCGTTGCCTTGATACTCGCCGCGCCGTTGTTCCTGTGGGCGGCTTGGCGGATCCCGCGGGAGTCACCGGGGCCGGTGTTCTTCCGTCAGACACGCCTCGGGGCCGGCATGCAGGAGTTCACGATGCTCAAGTTCCGCACGATGACCGTTGACGCGGATCAGTCAATGCACCATGCGTACATCGCGCGGGCCATGAACGGGGGCAACGCCCCCAGGCTCGGTGAGCTCTACAAGCTCGATCGTCGCGACGCCGTGACCCCCATTGGGCGCTGGCTTCGCAGAACGAGCCTCGATGAGCTGCCGCAACTCATCAACGTCCTGCAGGGAAAGATGTCACTTGTGGGGCCGCGGCCGTGCCTCTCCTATGAGACGGACCATTTCGCCCCGCACCACTTCGAGCGCTTCCTGGCTCCACCCGGCATCACCGGTCTCTGGCAGGTCACGGCCCGCGCGCACGCCGGATTCGCCGAGGCACTCGAAATGGACGTCGCGTACGTCCGAAGCTGGTCGATCGGTCTCGATCTGTCACTGATTCTTCGTACCCCGGTGGAGGTATTTCGGCAGAGGAGGGCGACCGTCTGATGACACCGCTGCAGCGCAACGGAAGCCGTTTCCAGCGGGAGGCGGTCTCAGCGACGGCCGCCGGGACCGATGACGCTCGGATTCGCATCGGCGTGGTGGGGCTCGGGTACTGGGGACCCAACCTGGTTCGGGTCATCAATGAGTCGGCCGCGGCGGAGGTCGCCTGGATGTGCGATCTGCGACCGGAGGTCCTCGCCCCCCTCGGGCAGCGCTTCCCGGCCGTCCGCCAAACCCAGCAGTTCGACGAGTTGCTGGAGGACGATTCGGTCGAGGCGGTTGCAGTGGTCACCCCGGTGTCCACGCATTACGACTTGGCGATGCGCGCGCTGAACGCGGGCAAGCACGTATTTGTCGAGAAGCCGCTGACTTCCTCGTCGGATCTCGCCGTGGGTCTGATCCGGCGCGCTTACGAGCGCGGCCTCGTGTTGATGCCGGGCCACACGTTCCTGTACAGCCCGCCTGTCATCCGCATTCGGGAACTGATTCGCGCCGGGGAGTTGGGAGACATCTATTTCATCTCCATGTCCCGGGTCAATCTCGGCCTGCACCAGTCAGATGTGAGCGTTATTTGGGATCTCGGTCCGCACGATTTTTCGATCCTCTTGTACTGGCTTGACGAGCCCCCCAGCCAGGTCAGCAGCACGGGCCGCGCGTGCGTCGACGAGAAGGAGGACGTGGCGTTCATCACCTGCAGGTTCGACTCCGGCACCCTCGCTCACCTCGAACTGTCCTGGCTCGCCCCCAGCAAGCTGCGTAGGACGACGGTGGTCGGATCGAAGAAGATGGTCGTGTACGACGACTGCAGCAACGAGCCGGTGCGCGTCTACGACGCGGGTGTGATGCCGCGCGATCCCGAGTCGTTCGGCGAGTACCTCAAGTATCGGACCGGAGACATTGTGTCTCCCCACATCGAGAGCAGCGAGCCAATCGCGCTTCAGATGGACGACTTCTGTCGCGCAATCCGCACCGGCACGACGCCCACCTCGTCGGCGCGCCTCGGGCTCGACGTCGTGCGCATGATCGAGGCTGCGGATAGATCGCACGTGGACTTCAGCGAATCGGGTCTCCTCGAGTCGTCTGCGAGCGTGTCCGATCGCTGACGACCGCAACGGGAAGGTCGTGCTCATATGCCCCAACCTGAAGGCGGGCGGAGCAGAGCGGCAATGGGCACTCCTGGCCCCCGGGCTTGCCGAACGCGGCTTCGACGTGCGCGTGATGACGCTCGATGGCCGCGGCGTCTATTTCGAGGAGTTGGTGGCCAAAGGTGTGCCAGTCGCATGCGCGCGCCTGCGGCACCGGGCGGATCCGATGGGTCTGGCCCGCGCGGTGCGGCTCGGAGGCGCACGTTCCTCCGCCGTTCTCACCCGAGGCGTCAGTGCCCACGTCTTCGGTCACATGCTTGCCCGGAGCCACCGCGCAGCCCACGTCGTTACCGAGCATCTCGGCGAGGACCCGCTCGGGATCCGAGCGCTCCGCCGGCACCAACAGCTTCTCCTAGGCCCGGTGAGACCTCGGGCGAACGCCGTCGTCGCCGTCGCTGCTGGTGAGACCGAGCACCTCGTGCGCCAGGGCTATCGCTCTGACGCGATCCGTGTCATCGCGAGCGGCGTCGCGGACGATCCGCCCGTGCGCGACCGCGAGGCGGTGCGTGCCGAGCTCGGCGTCGCCCCCCGCGCCTTCTTGGCTGTCTTGGTGGCAGCGCTCCGGCCGGAGAAATGCGCGGCGGTATTCGTGGAGCAGGTGTCGGCTGCGCATGCCATCGAGCCGTCCATACAGGGCCTCGTCGTCGGTGACGGGCCGGACGCGGCGGCGGTGAAGCAGGCCGTCGAGCGATCGGGCGGCGCCGTGCGCATGCTGGGATACCGCGCGGATGCCGTGGACATCATGCATGCCGGCGATGTCGTCTGCCTGACGAGCGCGGTTGAGGCCTTGCCGATCTCCGTCCTCGAGGCGATGTCCGTCGCCCGGCCCGTGATCGCAACCCGCGTCGGGGCGCTACCCGAGGTAGTCGAGCCGGGCAGGACCGGCTCGCTGATTTCGCCGGACCGCCCTTCGGAGATGGCGCATGCGCTGGTCGGCCTCGCCCGCGACCCGGTGCGCGCCACCGAACTTGGGAGGGCCGGACGGGCCCGTCAGAAGCAGGCGTTCTCGGTCGAGGCAATGACGCGCGGATATGCGGAGCTTCTCGCAGACCTCGCCCGAGCCCACGGCATGGGCGCGGCGAGGCGACCGCTCGTTCAGGTCACGCCGTGACGAACAGGTCGCGCACGGAGGCGGTCCGCGTAGCCGTCCTGGTCGACTCTCAAACCGTGCCGGAATGGGTCGCATGGACGATCGAGCGGATCGCCGCCACACGCGCTTTCGAGCTCGCCGTCGTGGTCCCGGCAGCAAATGGGGATGCGGTGCGAGCGGCCGCCCGGCCACCGCGCGGAACGCGGCACCGGATCTACCGGCTCTACGAGTGGATCGACAGGACGGTCTTCGGCGCGGCCCGTGCCATGCGCGATACGGACCTCTCACGGATCGCCCGTGGGCGGACAAGCCGTTCCGCAACCGCCCGGCCCGACGTGGTTGTGTCGTTCGTGTCTGCTGCGCGCACAGCGTGGCGTGGCCCCGCCCCCCGCCACGGGGTGTGGGCGATCGTCCCCAGCGACGACGGTGCGCCCACGAGCGCGTCGAGCCGCTTCTGGGAGCTTCGTGGAGGCCGCGGCACCGCGATCGCTGCAGTCGTAGCCCTGGACGACGGCTGCGCGCGCGTCATCGCGCAGGACTCCGCGCGCGCCGATCCACTGTCGTTGACGCGCACACGCAACGCCGCCGCGTGGACCTCGGCGCGGCTCGTGCTGCGCTGCCTGCGCCGGCTCGAGCGTGACGGCGGCGTGGTGGCGACCGGAGACGGCATCGCCGAACCGCAGAACCCACCTCCAGCGGCAGTCACCGTCCGCCATGCGGCGCGCACGGCGGTACGCGGCATCGCGGCCAAGAGCCGCACAGGTTGGTACCGCGACGAATGGTTCGTCGCGGTACGCCGGCGTTCGAGGGACGGACGTGCTCACGGAGCGGTGCGCGCACTACCAAACCCCACGGGCCGCTACCTGGCTGACCCCTTCCCCATGGAGGTCGACGGCCATCACTTCATCTTCGTCGAGGATTACTCGTTCGCGGCCCGTCGTGGGGCCATCTCGGTCTGCGAGGCCGGGCCAGGCGACCGGTGGTCACCCCCACGGAGGGTGCTCGAACGCGAGCACCACCTCTCCTACCCGTTCGTGTTCGAGCACGAGGGAGACATTTACATGCTTCCGGAGACCGGCGAAGCGGGCCGAATCGAACTCCACCGCGCAGTCGAATTTCCGCATGAGTGGCGCCTTGACCGGGTGCTCCTCGATGGGCTCACGGCCCTCGACGCCACGCTGCACATCCAGGACGGTCGCTTTTGGCTGTTCGCATGCATCGTCGAAGGCGAAGAGGACAGAGGTCAGCTCTGGCTCTTCTCTTCGCAGTCGCTGAACGGGGTGTGGCGCCCTCACGCGCGGAACCCGATCGTGACCGACCCGGGCACGGCACGCCCGGCAGGCCGGCTGTTCAGACGCAAAGGACTCCTCATCCGCCCCAGCCAGGACTGCTCGCGCGGGTATGGAGCGGCTGTCGTGCTGAACCGGGTGGAGGCGCTCTCACCGCACGAGTACCGCGAGACTGCCGTGGCGAGGATCGAGCCGACCTGGCTCAGGGGAATCGCGGGTACTCACACGTACACGTTCGATTCGCGATATGAGTGCCTCGACGGCTACCGCCTGGTCAGGCGTCTGCGCGTCCGGGCCCCGAAGGAGCGCCGATCCGCCGCGAGGTCCTCATGACTCTGTCGCGGCACCAGCGCGGCGGAAGAGCGCGCCGCTCTCCGACACCGTCGCGGCCGTACGTCCACCCTCAGGCCATTGTGGAGACCAACAACATCGGGCCGAACACCCGCGTCTGGGCCTTCGCCCATGTAATGCCGGAGGCGCGTGTGGGTGCCGATTGCAACGTCTGCGATCACACGTACATCGACAACGGCGTCGTTGTGGGCGACCGCGTGACGATCAAGTCAGGCGTGTACCTGTGGGAGGGCATGGTCGTCGAGGACGACGTGTTCCTGGGGCCCCAGGCGACATTCACAAACGACCGCTTCCCGCGAAGCCGCCAGCCGTGGACGTGCGAGGGGATCGTCATCAAGCGGGGTGCCAGCGTTGGCGCCGGCGCCGTGGTGCTGCCCGGCACCACGATCGGCGCGCGTGCAATGGTCGGCGCCGGCGCGGTCGTCACCAAGGACGTCGAGCCCGACACCATCGTGGCAGGCAATCCCGCGCACATCGTGCGCCGGCTCGATCCGTCCGGCCCATGACGGCTACGAAGACCGGCACCAGGGCAACGTCGGCGTCGCGGTCCCGCGTCAGGGCTCCGGTCCCATTTCTCGACCTCCCGGCCGCCTACGCGGAGCTGCAGGACGAGCTGGACGCCACGGTTCGCAGGGTGATGGCCTCCGGCCGGTTCATCCTCGGCCCTGAGGTCTCGGCCTTCGAGAAGGAGTTCGCGGCCTACTGCCAGACCGCTCATGCCATTGGCGTCGGAAGCGGGCTCGACGCTCTGCGACTCATCCTCCTGGGCTACGGGGTGGGTCGTGGCGACGAGGTGGCCGTTCCGTCGCACACTTTCATCGCGACCTGGCTGGCCGTGACCCAGACCGGCGCCACGCCGGTGCCGGTAGAGCCGGAACCCGCGACGTTCAACATCACCGCTGAAGTCGTGGAGGCCGCGATCACGCCATCCACCAAAGCGATCATCCCGGTACATCTGTACGGACATCCCGTCGACATGGACGGGATCGTGGCGCTCGGGCGCGAGCGTGGCATCGCCGTGATCGAGGACGCGGCGCAGGCTCATGGCGCCCGCTACCGCGCGCGACGTGCAGGCTGCCTCGCCGACGCCGCCGCCTTCTCGTTCTACCCGGTCAAGAACCTAGGTGCAACGGGTGACGCGGGCGCGATCACGACCGACGACGATGCGCTGGCCGAGCGCGTTCGCATGCTTCGGAACTACGGCTCGAGGATCAAGTACCACCACGACCTGCCGGGCCTCAACAGCCGACTGGACTCGCTGCACGCCGGCATGCTGCGCATCAAGCTGCGGCACCTGGATGAGTGGAACGAGCGCCGGCGCGCGGTGGCCGACCTCTACGCGCAACGGCTCGGCGGCATCGAGGGGCTGGCGCTGCCTGTGGCGGCTGACTGGGCGGAGCCGGTCTGGCACCTGTTCGTCGTGCGGCATCCGCAGCGCAGGTGGCTTCAGGAACGCCTGTCGGATGCCGGCGTCGAGACGATCATCCACTACCCGATTCCGCCGCACCTGACGGGCGCCTACGCCGCCGCCTTCAAGGGCGTCCGGCTGCCGGTTGCCGAGCGCCTCGGGGACGAGGTGCTGTCCCTGCCGATCGGCCCGCACCTCGCGCTCGAGGACGCCGAGAGGGTGGCCGTCGCCGTGCGGGACGCGCTCCGGGTGGACCGGGTTCGCGTCTCCCAGTGAGGTCTTAGCCGGCGTCCGGCATGAGTCGCATGCGCGACCGCTTGAGGAGCTCTACCGCGCTCGCCCGGTCGGGGACGTTCAGCTTCCTGCATATCTCCGCACAGTGCCGGCGGGCGGTGATCGGCGAGATGGAGAGATTACGCGCGAGGTCAGAGGTGGAGGCACCGCGCGCCAGCATCCGAAGCACCTCGAGCTCCCTTACCGTGAGCGTCGAAGCTCCCTCCCACAGAGCACTGTCGACCAGCTTCCCGCCATTCGCGACGAGCTCGGACAGCATGGCCCCGACGAGCTCGCGTGGCACGGCAAGCTCGCCGGTCAAGACTCCGTTCAGGGCGCGCGCGAGGCCGTCGAGCGAGATGTCCTTCGGCAGGCAGCCCAACGCTCCGGCACGAAGGGCATTCAGCACGTCGGCGTCGGTCGGCCGGTCAGCCAGCATCACAACCGCGGCGTCGGCGAGCGCGGAGGCGATCTGCTCGGCCGCCGTGAGCCCACCGCCTGGAAGGTCGGTGTCGATCAGAACCACGTCGGGCCGGTCACGACGCGCCTTATGGATGACGGTCGCCGCGTCCGCTGCGCCTTCACAAACTGCGAAGCCCTTCTCTTGAAGCATTGCCTCGAGCGCGACCCGCATCAACGGTCCGGTAACCGCGGTGACCGCCTTGGGACGGCGGATTCGGCTTGAGGCAGAAATTGGCGCCGAAACACCCATGATTCAGCCCTAAGGCCTCCTTGCCTGGGCCTCTGGGTATCAGATATCCGGATCGAGGCCGTGCAATCCTCGAACCTTCGGCCGGCCCGGACGGGTTTAGCACTAGTTGAGCGTGCGGGCGGTGCAGGCCGCTCGAGGCGGCGCCGCGCTAGACGCGTTTCGCCCGGCTTGGCGCCACGCGAGGCGGCTCGTCGGGCATCTTCGGGTATACGGGCGGCCAGGGAGCGTCCAGCAGCCCGTTCGCGCGGTCGCGCTCGTGCATCGCAAGCAGCGGCTCGAGCGACTGGGGGCGGGCGTTCATGTCCTCCCACGGATCGCCCAGCCGGTCGAGGCGTTCGGGCACCGTCGCGAGCGTCAGCTCGTCCGGGTGCAGCTCCTCGACCTCGTCCCACCGCAGCGGTGTGGAGACCTCGCCGCCGGCGCGAGCCCGCACGCCCCAGGCGCCGAAGACGGTCTTGTGCGGGGCGTTCTGGTTGAAGTCGACGAAGATCCGCGCGCCGCGCTCCTCCTTCCACCACGCCGCCGTGACGACGTCGGGGCGGCGGCGTTCGAGCTCCCGGGCAATGGCCACGGCGGCCGACCGGACCGCATAGGAGTCCCAGCGCGGCTCTAGGCGGACGTAGACGTGAAGGCCCCGGTTGCCCGTGGTCTTCGGATACCCGACCACGCCCAGCTCGTCCAGCAGGGCCTTGAGCTCCGCCGCCGCGCGGCGTACGTCGTCGAAGTCTGTGCCCGGCTGAGGGTCGAGATCCAGGCGCAGCTCGTCACAGTGCTCGGGGTCCGAGACGCGGTAGGGCCAGACGTGGAAGCCGAGGCAGCCGAGGTTGATAGCCCAGACCACGTGCGCGAGGTCGGCGATCACGAGCGCGCGAGAGGTCGTGCCGTTTACCGTGGTCACCGTCGTCGTCTCCAGCCACTCCGGCGCGTTCTCGGGAACCCGCTTCTGGAAGAACGACGGCCCTCCCGCGCCCCTTGGGAAGCGCTGCATGAGCACGGGGCGCCCGCCGGTCGTCTGCAACAGCGGATCGCGAACGCGCCGGTAGAAGTCGATGAGGTCGCGCTTCGTCTTGCCGCGCTCGGCGAAGAGAATCTTGCCGGGGCTCGAAAGTCGGACCTCGCGCCCGTCGACCTCGAGGACCTCGGCGTCGTCGCGCTTCACGCCAACCCGGTATATCGCCTACGGGCAGCCATCCGTCAATTTGTAGCCTGTCTGAGCAATGACCTACGTCATCGCGGGCAGCTGCATCAAGGACGACTCGTGCATCGAGGTGTGTCCGGTCGACTGCATCCACCCGAAGCCGGGGGATCCCGATTTCGAGGCCGCGGAGCAGCTCTACATCGATCCCGACCTCTGCATCGACTGCGACGCCTGCGTCGAGGCATGCCCGATCGATGTGATCTTCGCCGAGTTCGAGATCCCCGAGAAGTACGAGTACGCGCTCGAGCTCAACGCGGAGTTCTTCGCCGAGCGGAACACGATCCAGCGGACCGCCGCCTGATGGCCCGCGCGCGGCCGCGCGTGGCGATCGTCGGCGCCGGCCCAGCCGGCGCGTTCGCCGCCGCCGGTCTGCTACGCGCCGTCGGCGACGCGGAGATCGACCTGTTCGAGCGGCTGCCCACGCCGTGGGGGCTGCTGCGCGGGGGCGTGGCGCCGGATCACCAGGAGATCAAGCGACTGGACGAGACCTTCGATCGCCAGACGCTCGCCCGGGGCTGCCGGTTCCTCGGCAACGTCGAGGTGGGGGTCGACGTCTCGCATGCGGAGCTGGCACGCCACTACACGGCGGTGATCTATGCCACCGGGGCCCAGACCGACAAGTCGCTCGGGATTCCGGGCGAGGACCTGCCGGGAAGCTGGGCCGCCACCGAATTCGTGGCCTGGTACAACGGCCACCCGGACTACCGCGAGCTGGAGTTCGACCTGTCGGCGGAACGGGCGGTAGTGATCGGCAACGGCAACGTCGCCGCCGATGTGACGCGCATCCTCGCCCTGAGCGCCGGAGAGCTCGAGCGGACGGACGCTGCCGACCACGCCCTCGAGGTGCTCCGCGACAGTCGCATCGAGGAGATCGTCGTGGTGGGCCGGCGCGGCCCGGCGCAGGCGGCGTTCACCAGCGCCGAGCTGCGCGAGCTGGGCAACCTCGACGGCGTGGAGATCCGCATCGATCGGGCCGAGGTCGAGCTCGACCCGGTCTCGAGCCGCTGGCTGGCAGAGGAGGGCACCTTCACCGCACGCAAGAACCTCGAGCTGCTGCGCGAGTTTGCGGCCAGGCCAGCTCGCCCGGACGCCCGCCGGCGGATCGAGCTCCGGTTCCTCCGCTCACCGGTGGAGATCCGCGGCGCCGGGAGGGTCGAGGCGATCGACGTCCGCCGCAACCAGATCGTGCGGAGCGACGACGGCGCGCTGCGGGCGCGGGGCCTGGACGAGGAGCCGGTGACGATCGAATGCGGGCTCGTCCTGCGGTCGGTCGGCTACCGCGCTGTGCCCCTTCCTGACGTGCCGTTCGACGAGCGCTACTTCGTGCTTCCCAATGAGCGAGGACGTGTGCTCACGACCGACGGCGAGCCGCTCCCGGGCGTCTACGCCGTGGGCTGGATCAAGCGCGGCCCGACCGGGATCCTCGGCACCAACAAGCGCGACGCTGAGGAGACCGTCAGGTGTCTCGTCGAGGACCTGAGGGCCGGCGCCCTGACAGCGCCGCCGAACCCAGCCCCCGAGCAGATCGACGCACTGCTCGCCGAGCGCAAGCGCGATCTGGTCACGGTCGAAGGCTGGCGGGCGATCGAGGAACGGGAACTCGACCGCGGGCGCAGCGAGGAGCGTCCGCGGGTCAAGCTGGCGTCGCGCGACGAGCTGCTGGGCGCGGCCGGCGGACCCCGCGCGTCCTAGGCCCTCTTACTCGCCTTTCGAGAGGAGTTGAGGCCGAAACATGCATCAGACGTGCGCGCCCTCGTCGCGGGGGTTAACTAGGTGTTGTTTTCCGGATCCAGGCGACACAAAACCGGAACATTCGGGCAGACAGAACGTTCTAGTACTAGTACTTAGTTGAAGTTCGTCCGGAAGGGCGGAGGATCCGAGGGCAGCATGGAGGCGGCCTGGTGGCGATGGGAGTCGATCCGGTAGGGAAGGAGACCCGACCCGACCTCGCGATTCTGGTAATCGAGCCGCGCGACCTGGTTCGGCACGGAGTGCGTCTCACGATGGAGCGGGCGGGGAGCGAGCGCGTCGCGCACGTCGCCCGCGCCGCCCGTGGCCTCGACTTGGCCGCGAGGCTGCAACCGGACATGGCCATCCTCTCGGCCACGCCACCGGACATGTCCGCCGCGGAGGCGACCCGGCGTATCCTGGCGGTCGCGCCCGACTGCCAGATCCTGGTGCTGGGGGGAGCGGAGGACGACGAGATCGTGCTCGACGCGCTCGTGGAGGGCGCCGTCGGGCACCTTCCCACGCTGTCGACACCCGAGCAGCTCGTGCAGCGCGTCTCCCTGGCGCGTTCCGGCGGTGTACCGCTCTCGCGGGGCATTGCGGGAAGGCTGCGCGAGCGCCTGCGTGCGGCGCGCGCGAACGAGCCCGCGCGGCGGACGCTCGATCTCGGCCGGCTCTCCGCTCGCGAGGTCGACGTACTACGGCTGCTGCCCACCGGGATGGACAACGCCGAGATCGCGCGCGCGCTGTCGATCAGCACGACGACCGTCAGGAAGCACGTCTCGAGCATCCTGGAGAAGCTGGACCTCGACAATCGGGTCCAAGCCGCCGTCCGAGCGGTGCGCGCGGGCCTCGAGGCACCCCTGTCGCCGTCGGGCTAGTCCACGACGCGGTACTTCACGTGCGTCACCGCCGGTGAGGCGACCACCTTGACCGGCTCGAGGGCGATGGTGCCGACGTTGTCCAGCAACCGCGCGCCCCCGCCCAGCGTGATCGGAACGATGTGCAGGTACAGCTCGTCCAGCAACCCGGCCGCCAGGTACTGCTGGATGGCGTTCGCGCCACCGGCGATCAGCACGTCCTGGTCGCCGGCAGCGGCCCGGGCCTGCTCCAGGGCGGACTCGATCCCCTCGGTGACGAAGTGGTACGTGGTGCCGCCCTGCATCTCGAGCGGCTCGCGCGGGTGGTGGGTGAGCACGAAGACGGGGATGTGGAAAGGCGGGTCGTCGCCCCACCAGCCGCTCCAGCTCTCGTCCCACGCGCCGCCGCCCGGCGGGCCGAACATGTTCCGGCCCATGATCTGGGCGCCGATACCCCCGGCGGTCTCCTCGACCACCTCGGAGTCGGCGTTGCGCTCGCCGCCCTCCTTGCCGTGCCGCGCGCGCCAGCTGTCGGTGGCGGTGACCCACTCGTGCAGGTCCTCGCCGCCCTCGCCGAGCGGATTCTCATGACTCTGGTTGGGCCCGGCGACATAGCCGTCGAGCGAGACCGAGATGTGCGATGTGATCTTCGTCATGACGTCAAGGACCTCCTTCGGGGTCGGGAATCATCGCGCGGCCCGCGCTTTCGGAAGCTGAGGCGGCGGGCATAGATGGCTCATGGACCTCACACGACCGTCCGTGATCGTGGCGCTGCTCACTCCCTTCGACCGGGATGGGCGGCTCGACGAGGCGGCGCTTCGAGCGCACGTGGACCTGCTCGTGGCCGCGGGGGTCGACGGACTGATGCCCTGCGGCACGACCGGCGAGAGCGCGGTCCTCTCCGACCATGAGGTCTCCGCCGTGATCCGCGCGACCTGCAACGCCGCCGGCGGCCGGGTCCCGGTCCTCGCTCACGTGGGACGGCCGGGCACCGGCCCCACGGTCGCGCTGGCGCGGGAGGCGGTCGAGCACGGCGCGCAGGCGGTGGCGGCCGTCGTCCCCTACTACTACGCCGCGGGCGCCGGGGAGATCCGCAGCCACTACGGCGCGCTCGTGGAGGAGCTCGACGCCACTCCCGTGTACGGCTACACGATCCCCGAGCGAACCCACAACGAGCTGGAGCCCGGACAGCTCGTCGCGCTGATCGCCGACGGGCTCGCCGGCCTGAAGGACTCCACGAAGTCGATCGAGCGGCATCGAGAGTACGCCGCCGCGGCGCGCGAGGCGGGCGGGGGTTTCGACCTCTTCACAGGCACCGCCCCGCAGGCGCTGGAGGCCGTGCGGAGCGGCGCGGCGGGCGCCGTGCTCGGGATCGCCAACACCCACCCGGAGCTGTGCGCCGAGCTGATGCGGGCCTGCCGGGAGGGGCGGGACGAGGAGGCGGCGCGGCTCCAGGAGGAGCTTGCCGCCGCGGAGCGGGAGATCGCCCGCGACGGCACCCTCTTGGGCCTGAAGCGACGCGTTGCGGAGCGCCTCCGCGAGCTGGACGCGGGGGCCTACGGCACGGAGCTCCGGGCGCCGTTCGGCGCCGCAGGGCTCCGAACCGCGGCGTCCCGCTAGTCGTCCTTGGACTCTGGGTCGGGCGCCGGCGGGGCGTCCGGGATCTCCGGCAGCACCTCCGGCTCGTCCGGCAGCTCGTCGCCCGGCTCGCCCTCCGAGGACGGGTCGGTCGAGGAGCCCTCCTCGCGTGCGTCGCCCTTGGCGCCCACGCCGACCGTCTCGCGCTTGCGCTCCTTCGGCTGCACGATCGAGATCAGGACCTCGCGCTCGTCGTCCTCGGGCGCCTTGTCCACCTCGACGGTGGAGCCGGGCGGCATCGACTGCGAGAGCACCTCGTCCGCCAGCGGGTCCTCGATGTAGCGCTGGATCGCCCGGCGCAGCGGGCGCGCGCCCATCGCCGGGTCCCAGCCCTTCTCGACCAGCAGGTCGGCGGCCGAGTCGGACAGGTTGAGCGACAGCTCGCGCTCCGCCAGCGACTCGCGGATCCGCTTGAGCAGCAGCTCCACGATCGAGGTGATCTCCTCGCGGGTGAGCTTGTGGAAGACGATGACCTCGTCGATCCGGTTGATGAACTCGGGCCGGAACACCTTCTTGAGCTCGCCCATGATCCGGTTCTTCATGTCGTCGTACGAGAGACCGGTCTCGTCGCCGACCGTGAA
>Ga0081538_10000125_pt1 | contig 77932 bp, 77 predicted proteins | sample TabmetS5T2R1_FD_71022 | JGI IMG/M metagenome (GOLD analysis project Ga0081538, IMG submission 71022) | Tabebuia heterophylla rhizosphere microbial communities from the University of Puerto Rico - S5T2R1 | ecosystem: Host-associated > Plants > Roots > Rhizosphere ... | reverse complement strand
TCCGGGGGGTGGCCGGCGGCGTGGGCGGCGAGGACCGGGGGGTGGTCGTGGTCGGGAAAGGCGTCCAGCTCGCCGCGGCCGCGCTTGGAGCCGCTCGGCTCGAGCACGTCCTCCTTCTCGCCGCAGCCGGCCGCGACGAGGGCCACGAGCGCGGCCGCTGCCAGCGCGGCCAGCTTCTTCATGCGATCTGTTCCTTTCGGTTCCACGGACATGCGATTCGCTCCACGAGCACCACCAGTGCGAACAGCGTCACCGCCATCAGCGTGAGGATCACGAGCCCGGCGTACACGCGTGGGGTCTGGAGTTGCGAGTTCCCCAGCAGGACCAGCCTGCCGAGCCCCTCGTCAGCCCCCGCCCATTCGCCGAACACGGCGCCTATGACCGACACCGTAGCTGCCACCTTCAGGCCGCTGAACAGAAACGGAAGCGATGCGGGCAGCTCGACCGAGCGCAGCGTCCGCAGTCGCGACGCGCCGAGGCTCCGCATGAGCTTGAGCAGATCCGGCTCCACTGACCTCAGGCCGTCCAGCAGGTTGACGGTGATCGGGAAGAAGCAGATCAGGGCGACGATGGCGAGCTTGGGCCCGATGCCGTAGTCGAAGGCGAGCACGAAGATCGGCGCCAGCACCACGATCGGGATCGCCTGGGAGGCTACGAGCAGGGGGTAGGCCGCGTCGCGGAGCGGGCGAACAAGGTGCATCGCGACCGCCAGGGCCACACCCGCCACCGCCGCGATCGCGAGGCCGAGCAGCACCTCGACCAGCGTGACCCAGGCGTTGTCCCAGAGAAGCGACCAGTCGGCCCTGAGCGCGTCCCAGGTCTCCACCGGGGACGCGAGTGTCAGGTCGTCGACGGAGTCGAGCGAGGCCACGCCCTGCCAGGCGAGGACGAACCCCACGAGCAGCAGGGCGCTGAGCGCGTACCTCACGACCGGAGCACCTCCAGCGCCTCGCGCCGCAGCAGCGCCAGGTCGGGGTCGGTCACCGAGCGCGGGCGCGGCAGGCCGACCTCGAGCTCGGCGAGCACGCGCCCCGGCCTCGGTGAGAGCACGAGCACCCTGTCGGCGAGGAAGACCGCCTCCTCGACGTCGTGCGTCACGAGCAGGACCGTGCGCGGCTCGGCGGCCAGCATTCCGGCGAGCCACTCCTGCAGGTCGGCGCGCGTGATCGCATCGAGCGCGCCGAACGGTTCGTCGAGGAGCAGCAGCGGTCGTCCGGGCAGGAGCGTCCGCAGGAACGCGACCCGTTGGCGCATTCCGCCGGACAGCTCGGCGGGCCGGGCGCGCTCGAACTCCGCAAGGCCGAAGCGCTCGAAGAGCGGGGCGGCGCACCGGCGCGCCTCGGCGCGCGGGACGCCCTGGCACTCGAGCGCGAGCGCGGCGTTGCCGAGGGCGTCCCGCCAGGGGAGCAGGAGGTCGCGCTGGGGCATGAACGCGCACTCCTCACGGCGCTCGGCGGCCCGCGTCGCGCCGTTCACGCGGACGCTCCCCCCGTCGGGCTCCTGCAATCCGGCCACGAGCTCGAGCAGCGTCGACTTGCCCGAGCCGGAGGGCCCAACCACGGCGGTGATCTCGCCCTGGCGCAGGCGCAGGTCGATTCCGGCGAGCGCGGTCAGCTCGCCGTAGCGGCGGGTGACGTTCTCTAACGAAAGAGGCTCCGTCGCGGGAGCCTCGGCCTCGGTTTGCATCTGCTCCCTCCGCGGGCATTACCCCACAGGTTCGAAGGGTCAGCGCCGGGCGGTGTGCCGCCACCGTGGGCGCCCTCTCAGCCCGCCTGCCCGCGAGCCCCCCTGGTTTCAACCGATCGAAGTCTAGTGACCTAGTCCCCGGGCTCGGCGTAGGCGGCGTGGGCCCGCGCCGCGCCGGCTCCGATGAGCCGCCCGAGGGCCTGCGGACTCCAGCTGTCAGGGTCGGCGAGCATCAGCCTCACCGCGGCCTCCGCGCTGGCCACGAGGACCCTCGCCTCGAGCGTGGCGCGGCGCCCGGCATCCTTGACGCCGGCGTCGCGGAGGAGCTTCTCCGCCAAGCTCGCGATTCCGGCCGTGGCCATGCCTCGGGCGCGCTCCACACGCTGAGTGACGATCGCGTCGCCGCCGTGCTCCGCCTGGAACACCAGTCGCCACGAATCGGGCGTGGCGGCGGCGCCCTCGAAATACGCGCCGAAGGCGGCTACGAGCGTGCGCTCGAGGTCGTTTGGGTCGATGTCGGCGGGCAGCGCCGCGCCGATCTGCTCGAGCAGCCGGGTTTCCTCGCGCGCGAGCAGCGCCGCGAACAGCTCCTGCTTTCCGGGGTAGCAGGCGTACACGACCGGCTTGGTCACCCCGGCCGCCTCCGCGATGGCATCGATCGACGCCCCGGCGAAGCCGTGCTCGGCGAAGACAGGCAGCGCGGCGTCGAGCAGGAGCGGCCGCCTCCGCTCCGGCCCGAGATGCGCCGCTCGTTCTCTCTCCCTTGATTCGCCCGGGCTCACCGGACGGGAATTCTGACCCGATAAGCCTGCGGCCTGCCGCGCGCGAAGCTCACGCGCACGACGATCGGCGCCCGCCCGCCCCGTCTCAGCCTCCCGGCGACCCGCAGCGCTCTTGAGTTGAGCGCGAGCGTACGGGCCGAGCGGCCCTTCGCCAAGCTCACGCCGACCCAGCCCCGGCCCGCCCGGAGCCGCACCCTGCCGGCGCGCCTGCCGTTCGCCTTCAGGCTGGTGCCGCGCGCAAGCGCGCCCCTCCGTACCCGCAGGGCCTTGGGGAGCGTGACCCTGATCCCGCGCACGCGGGTGCCCCTGGCAGCAAGCCGGAGCTGCAGCGTGGCGCTGCGCCCACGAAGGCGGATGAAGCCGGACAGTCTCGGCCGCTTTCGCGCCGCGCAACCCTTGAGCTGCGCGGGGGTCTGGGCCGTGCGGGTGGCGCCGCTGTGCGACGTGAGGTGCCACGCGGCCCGCAGGCCTTTGCGGCCGCACAGCCCCCGCGGCACGACCACAGCACCGCTCCTACCGCCGGCGAAGTCCAGCACGAAGCTCGACAGCGGCACGTCGGGCACACCGTCGAAGGTCGTGATCAGCCTGCCGTCGGAGCCGATCGAGACCGAGCCGCGGACCTTCAGCGGCAGCGGCCCGTTCAGCTCGACGATCACGTCGGGCAACGCGGCGCCGGCGGGCTTGACCAGCATGACCGGCCCGGCAAGTGCTATCGGCAGCAGCGGCGTATCCACCCGTGCCTCGCCGACCTTCGCCCCCGGCCCGCAGCCGCCCGCGTTGTAGGTCGCCTCGGGACAGGCCCTGGCGACGGCGTCGAGGTTGGGCGACACGCCGTAGGGCAGCCTCACCGACACGCGCTTCGCGTTGGCCGATCCGGCGGGCATCTCGATCACGCTGTGGACGGCGGGCCCCTTCCCGGTCACGTCGAGATCGAGGTCCAGCTTGGGCGCAAACGCGAGCGACTCACAGCCGGTCGCCTGGTAAGGAGCCTGGCTCGCCGCCTGCTCACCGCCCTGGCCGGTGAACGTGGCGCCGATCTGGGCCGCTGCGCAGCTCGTGGCGTTGCGGAGGAATCCGTCGCGGCTCACGTTCAGCTCGAGCGAGCGGATCGCCATGGGGATACCCGAGACGATCCGAGGCAACGACGGGGTGACCACGTCGATGCCCGCGTCTCCGGGACGAATGCGGAGCTCGCTGATGGCGCTGACGACACCGAGATCGAGCGGGCCGACCCTGGCCGGAATCGCGACGGCCAGACCCGCAACGGCGCCGCCCGTCGGTGCGGTGAGATGCAGGGTGCCGTCGAGGGCGACCGGAGCCGGACCGGTGCCCGCGACCGCCCTCACCGTGCCGACCTGCGAGTCGGCACCGCAAGCGCCCGCCTGCGCTACCGCGACGGGGCACAGGGTGGCGGAGCCGAGGCCGCCGGCGAGGCCGGGTGGGAACGAGATCCGCATGCCCGCGAGCCGTGCCTGGCGATCGGCGCGGGTGACCGTCAGCCTCAGCTTCGCCGGCCCGCCGGCCTGGGAGCCGTCGAGGGCGGCGGCGAGCGTAGGCGTGAAGGCGGGCGCCGGACAGTCGATCGTCGCGAACCCGTCCAAGGGCTGGGCGGCCGCGCCGCCGCTGTACGGCGTGAGCCGTGCGCCGGCGGTGTGCGATCCGCAGCCCGGCGGTGCGGTGAGCACTGCGTCCGGGCCGCCTCGGAAGCTCAGCGTGAAGCTCGTAAACGGCAGCTCGGGCAGCCCGTCGAAGGTGGTGGTGAGCTGTCCGGTCTGGGGATCGGGGTCGACGTCGCCGGTTACCTTGATCGTCAGCCCGCTGCCCTGGGCGAGGACGAACAGCCGCAGCTGCTGCCCCGGCCCGGGCTCGCCGAGGAAGACCTTGCCCTGGAGGGGGTCCGGCAGCAGGGGAGAATCGAACTCGACCGTGCCGATTTGCGAGAGCGCGGGGCAGGCCGGCGTCTCCTCGGAATCGACCTGGAAGACGGCGTCGGAGCACGCCGCGAGCCCGCCCGCCGCCACCCCCGCGGACAGCGCGGTGCCGACCGGCAGGATGACGTCGGCCCTCCTGAGGTGCGATTGGCGGATCGGCTCCTCGCCGCCCGGCACGGTGATCGTGGCCGACAGCTCGGTGGGGAGGTCGGCCGCCTGGCTGTCAGGAGTGACCGCGAAGCCGGGGTCGAACGGGACCGCGCCGCAGGCGCTCGGCGTGAAGCCGGCGCTGACCGGGGCGGAGGGATCGGCGTCGTCGTAGGAGGTCGCCTCGACCCTGGTCTGCGCGGCCACGTCGCAGCGGGTCGGGTTCGTGAGGAAGGCGCTGCCGCCCACGCGGGCCGCGAGCGTCATCGTGACGCTAGTGACGTCGATGGGGATGCCGAGGACGCTGTTCGGCATGTCGTCGAGGGTGGAGGTGAGGCCGTAGTCGCTCGTGCGCAGGTTGATCGGGGACTGCAGCCGGAGGTCGGCGAGCATGGCCGCATTCACGTGGATGCCGAGCCGGGCCGGCTCGTCACCGAGCGGCTCGAGGTTGTAGACGTTGCCGGAGGCGGGGAGGACGTTCGTCCCGACGGTCACGTCGCCGACGTCGCTGCCTGCCGGGCACGCTATGAGGATGGCCGTGAACTCCGCCTGCGTGCAGCGCGGCACGGCCTCGGGGTTACCCACCAGCCCGGGCGGGAGGTGGATCGCCAGGTCGCGCAGGTCCTTGGCCGGATCCTGCACGCCGAACGACAGTGTGAAGTCGCTGTGTGCGCCGGCTGAGGTGTCGGCTGGAGCGGCCGTCAACCCGGTCAGCTGGAAGTCGGCCCAGGCCGTGGAGGCCGGTGCCAGAAGGGCGCAGATCAGTACCGCCAGTCCGAGAGCTCGTGACATCGGCGGGCGATCCTACTGGCGAGTAAAGAAATGTCAAGCCCGAACTAGTGACCTACGCGCCGGCGCGCAGCTCGGCGATCGCATTCACGAACGTCTCCAGCTGCTTCGTCGTCCAGCACTCGAAGACCCCGTCGCAGAAGGGCTCGTAGGCGGACATCACCGAGTCGCCGTAGTTCCAGTAGAGCCGCGGCTCGGGGTTGATCCAGAAGGTGTGGCCGGCGCGCTCGGACACGTGCCCGAATACCTGGGCGTGCGGCTCGCGGCCGTTCGTGCGCGCGTCGCCGAGCACGATCACCGTCGAGCGCGGGTCCAGGTCGTCGACCACGCTGTCGAGGAACTCGACCCAGACGCGTCCGTAGTCGGTGTAGCCGGAGACGTCGGCGACGCCGGCGTCGGTCGCGATCCGGCGCGACACGGCCTCGAACGAGCGCTCGCGCTCGAAGACCTCGGTGACCTCCGAGATCCGCTCCACGAACACGAACGAGCGCAGCTTCCGGAACTGGTCGTGAAGCGCGTGCAGCACACTCAGGAAGAAGACGCTGGCGCTCGTCACGCTGGTCGAGACGTCGCAGAGCACGTACAGCTCGGGCCGGCGCGGCCGCTTCGGCCGGTACTTGAGCTCGAGCGGTACGCCGCCCGTCTGGAGCGAGGCCCGCATCGTGCGCCGCACGTCCACATGCCACGACCGGCGCCGGCCGCGGTGCTCGCGCCCGTGCGAGGCGAGCCGCTTCTTGAGCTGTGCCACCACCCGGTGCACCTGTGAGAGGTCCTGCGCCGGATTGGTGGGGAGCGCGCGGTCGAACTCGCGCAAGGGCTTCGCCGGCGGGAGCGACTGGGTGCGCTCGATCATCTGGCGCTCGAGTTCGCGCCGCACGTGGCGCTCGAACTCCTGCAGGCCGTCTCGAGGGACGGCGTCCGGGTCAGGCAGCTCCGCGCTCGGCCGCTCGCCCTTGAGCCCGAGCGTACGCCGGATCCGCTGGACGTCGACGCCGATCACTCCGGAGCCCTCGCCCTGGCGCCCGAAGGCCGCTATGGCGAGCCGGGCGAGGTCGCGCATCTCGCCGTCCGAGCCCGCTCGGATCGCCTCGCGGATGCGCTCGCGGAGCGCGTCGAGGTCGAGCTCCTCGCCGCCCCGGAAGCTCTCCTCGCTCAGGCCCTGCTCGATCGCCTCGCGCTCGACCGCGCGGAAGAAGAAGCGGTCGAACAGCACGTCGAGGACGTGCCGGTCCTCCTGCGACTTCGCAAGTGTGGCGGCGAGCGCGCTGTGGAAGTCCTCACGCGAGGTCCAGCTCACGGCGTCGAGCGCATGAAATGCGTCGAGCAGCTCGCTCGTGCCCACGGCCACGCCCTCCTTGCGCAGCTCGTCGGCGAACTCGAGCAGCCGCGGCGCCATGCCGCCCGGGCCCCGGGCCGCGGGCATCCCGCCGTAGAGAGCGGGATTACCCCGCCTGGCGCGTCCCGAAGATTCCATCGCCCAGCTTGACGCCCACGCGCTCGGCCACGAGGTCGAGGTCCGTGCGGTGCTTGACGATGATCGACATCGTCTTCTCGAGGACGGCGCGGTCGACGTCGTCGGCGCCGAGCAGGAGCAGCGCCCTTGCCCAGTCGATCGACTCGGCGATCGAGGGCGGTTTCTTGAGGTCGAGGGTGCGCACCATGTGCACCACCTCGACCAGCTTGCGCGCGATCGCGTCGTCCAGCTCCGGGGCGTGGAGCTGCACGATCTCGAGCTCGCGCTCGACATTCGGGTAGTCGAGCCAGAGGTAGAGGCAGCGGCGCTTGAGCGCCTCGGTCAGCTCGCGCGAGTTGTTCGACGTAAGCACCACGAGCGGCCGCGTTCGGGCCTCGACCACGCCGAGCTCGGGGATCGAGATCTGGAAATCGGACAGGACCTCGAGCAGCATCGCCTCGAACTCCTGGTCGGTCTTGTCGATCTCGTCGATCAGCAGGACCACGGCCTCCTCCGCGGCGATCGCGTTGAGCAGCGGGCGGGCGAGGAGGAACTCCTCGCCGAAGATGTCCTCCTGCACCTGCTCCCAGCCCGTCCCCGCGGCCTCCGTCTGGATTCGCAGGAGCTGCTTGCGGTAGTTCCACTCGTAGAGGGCCTTGGCCTCGTCAAGGCCCTCGTAGCACTGGAGCCGGATCAGCCTGCGCTCGGTCGCGCGTGAGAGTGCCTTGGCGAGCTCCGTCTTCCCGACCCCGGCAGGGCCCTCTACCAGCACGGGCTTGCCGAGCCGGCCCGCCAGGAACGACACGAGCGCGGCCGATTCGTCGGCTAAATAGCCCACCTCGCCGAGCCGCTCACGGGCCCGCTCGATCGTCTCGAACTCGCCGCTCATTCCGCCGCGAAGGATACTTTCGGCCCCTTGCTCACCGCGCTCGTCGCCCAGATCCCAGACCTTCCAGGCCTCGGCGACGAGGGTCCGGGCAACCTCGAGTCGCTGCTGACGCTCTGCTTCGTGCTGTTCGGCGTCGGCTTCGCGATCGGAGTGGTCGGGCACGTGATCCGCTCGCGGGCGCTCGTCGCGATCGGGATCGCGGTGGTGATGGGCGGCAGCGTGATCTTCGTGCTGGCGGTGGGGCGCTACGGGTAGCCAGGTCTCCGCCGGCCGGGCCAGGGCTGGGGAAGGGGTGTGGGGCCAGCGGCCGATGTGACCGTCTAGCGCCAAACGATCTTCGGGCCGATGCGGGTGCGTTGCCGAATCTTCATCGGTCCCTGGAAAAGCTCCGACTCGGAATCCGGCGCCATCGTCCTGACTTTGTCGGCTCCTGGCCGTCAAAGTCAGGAATGCTCCCGCATCTCCGAGCGCAGCCGCCGAACGATCTTCGATCACGCCCGGCCTGCCGCGGCCGACGAGCAACATCTCCCTCCCCAGCCCCGTCGCGAGACCGACCCGGCGCGCCCCGCAGAGCCCCAGCCGGCGGCGACTACCGAAACGACTCCGCGAACCCCGTGCGCCAGCTCGGGTGGGCAGGCGCCCAGCCGAGCTCGCGCTTCGCTTTCCCGTTGCTCACTCCACGCGACTCGAGGGCGAACATCGTCACCGCCTTGCCCGCCACCACGCGGGCGATCCAGGCCGGGATCCGGAGGGGGCGCTTCGCGCCGGCCGCGGCGGCGAACACCGGTACCCATTCCTTCATCGGGGCCGGCTCGTCGTCGGCGATGTTGTACACGCCCCGTGCGCCGCGCACGACCGCCGCCACGGTGGCGTCGGCGGCATCGTCCACGTGCACGAACGAGGTCACGCCGGTGCCCTTGCCCACCACCGGCAGGCGGCGCCGGCGGACGTCGGCGGTGGTGGAGCCGTCCGGCGCATAGTAGGTGCCGGGTCCGTAGAAAAACCCGTAGCGCAGCACGACGCCGTCTTCGTCGAGGACGGCCCGCTCCATCTCCGCGAGAGCCCGCAGCCCGCCCCCGAACACCCCCGGGGCCTCCTCGATCAGCGGATCCTGCTCGGTCTTGACCATGCCGCCGGTGGGCGCGTACATGAACGCGATGCTCTGGCTGACGAAGCGGCCGGCACCCGCGGCGCGCGCGGCGGCGAGGAGGTTGCGTGTGCCCTCGCCGCGTAGGCGGTTGGTGGCGTCGTAGAGCTTCGGGTCCTTGAAGTCGAGTCGCTCCGGCAACGCCGTCAGCTGATGGACCACCGCCTCCGCCCGAGCGTCCTGCACGGCCGCGCTGAGCGCCTCGGCGTCAAAGGCGTCGACGACTGCGGCCTGGGCGCCTGCCGCGCGAATGCTCTCGGCCCTCTCCTGCGAGCGCGTCATGCCGGTGACCTCGTGGCCGGCGGCCACCAGCTTCGGCACGAGTGGACGGCCGATCGCGCCGCTCGCACCAGCGACGAAGACCCTCATGCGCGAGCTGCCTCGCGCCGCAGGAGCCAGGCGAGCAGGACCGTGGTGAGGAGCAGCGAGACGAAGTTGAACGGGCCAAGCCAGGACGGATCAGTCTCGCCGATGTCGATCAGATGGTTGACCGAGTGGAGCGCGTACTGGGCGAACGCGAGGACGAGCACGGGGACCCGCCACGAGGCTCGCCTCACGGACGCGAGCGCGACGCCGCCGAGCGCGAGGTACCAGGTGGCGAGATCGCCCATGTAGTGGTCGTTGCGGGCGCCGTAGGGACCGATCTCGTCGTGGAAGAAGCCCGGCGTGAGCCACAGCAGCAGGCCGAGCACCAGCTGCCCGATCGCGAAGACGACCAGCAGCGCCTTCATCGCCGCACGCCGAAGCCGATTCCGTCGCCCACCGGGAGCACGCACGCGAGCCAGTGGTCGCTGCGCAGCAGCCCCGAGTTCAGCTCTCGCGCCGTGGCGAGCGAGTCCGGGTTCCAGAACGTCTCGGCGCCCTCCGGGAGCGCCACCTCGCCGCTCATCAGCAGGTTGTCGACAACGAGCACGCAGCGCTCGGCGAGCAGCGGCTGCGCAAGCTCGATGTAGCGCGGGTACTCGGCCTTGCTGGCGTCGACGAACAGGAGTCCGAAGGACCCGGTCAGGCTCGGGATCGTGTCGAGCGCGTCGCCCTCGATCAGCTCGACCCGGTCGGCCACGCCGGCCCGCACGAGGTACGCGCGCGCCTGGGCCGCACGATCCGGGTCACGCTCCAGCGTCACCACGCGGCCCCGGGAGAGCTGCTCCGCCATGTGCAGCGTCGAGTAGCCGATCGCGGTGCCCACCTCGAGTACCAGCGGATCAAGGGCCCGGCATAGAGCGGCGAGGAAACGGCCCGTTTCCCACTGCACGATCGGCACCGAGTCGCGCTCGGCCACGCCCTCCATGTCCGCCATCACCTCCGAGCGTTCGGGCCGCAGCTCGTCGAGGTAGCGCTGCACCTGTTCGTCGAGGATCGCCATCGCCGCAATGTACCCTGGGGCGGTGACCGGCTCGGTCGAACGAATCGCCGTAGCGGCGCAGGAGAGCGCCCTCCCAGCGCACGTCGCCGAGGTGGAGGTGGGCCCCGGGGGGCTGGCCGGGGACAGGTACCACGACGCCGGCGACGTCACGCTGATCGAGGCCGAGGCGCTCGAGGGGCTGCGCGGGGACACCGGCATCGAGCTGACGCACGAGGAGTCGCGCCGGCAGGTGCTCACGCGCGGCATCAGGCTCAACGACCTGGTCGGCAAGCGCTTCCGCGTCGGCTCTGTGGAGCTGGTGGGCGCGGAGCTGTGCGAACCATGTGCGCACCTCCAGAGACTCACCTACGACGGCGTCCTGCGCGGGCTCGTCCATCGCGGCGGGCTGCGCGCCGAGATCGTGCGCGGGGGCCGGATCGCCGTGGGCGACCCGGTCACGGTCTCGACTCCCGCAGGCGGGTTCGATGGCGTTGATTGAGGTTCCCTCGGGACTCGAGGGCGTAAAGGCCTTCGACACCTCGATCGCCGAGCCCGACCGCGAGGGCGGCGCGCTCCGCTACCGGGGCGTCGACATCGAGGAGCTGGTCGGAAACATTCCCTTCGAGAAGGTCTGGGGGCTGCTCGTCGACGGCGTGTACGAGCCCGGCCTGCCACCGGCCGAGCCGCACCCGCTGGCGGTGCGCACCGGCGACCCGCGGGTCGACCTACAGGCGGCCCTCGCGATGCTCGCGCCCGAATGGGGCCTGCGCCAGCTGATCGACATCTCCGACGAGCAGGCCCGCGCCGACCTGGCGCGTGTGTCGGTTATGGCGCTTTCCTTCGTGGCTCAGTCGGCACGCGGCGTGGGCCGCCCGCCGATCTCGCAGCGCGAGATCGACAAGGCGACCTCGATACCGGAGCGCTTCCTGATTCGGTGGCGCGGCGAGGCGGATCCGCGACATGTCAAGGCGATCGACGCCTACTGGATCTCGGCCGCCGAGCACGGCATGAACGCCTCGACCTTCACCGCCCGGATCGTCGCCTCGACGGGCGCCGACGTTGCCGCGTCGCTGTCCGCCGCCGTGGGTGCGTTGTCAGGGCCGCTGCACGGCGGCGCGCCGTCGCGCGTCCTGCAGATGCTCGACGAGGTTGCCGAGTCCGGGGAGGCCGAGCGCTGGGTCAAGCAGGCGCTCGACCGCGGCGATCGCCTGATGGGCTTCGGCCATCGCGTCTACCGGGCAGAGGACCCGCGCGCCAGGGTGCTGCGCCGGACGGCGCGTGAGATCGGTGCGCCGCGGCTCGAGGTCGCTGAGAAGCTCGAGGAGGCGGCGCTCGCCGAGCTTGCCGCGCGCAAGCCGGACCGCGTACTCGCGACGAACGTCGAGTTCTGGTCCGCGGTGGTGCTCGACTTCGCGGACGTGCCGCCCGAGCTGTTCACGCCGATGTTCTCGTGCGCGCGCGTTGCGGGCTGGGCGGCGCACATCATGGAGCAGAAGCGCGAGGGCCGCCTGATCCGGCCGAGCGCCAAGTACGTGGGTCCCGAGTCCCGCCCGGCCGACGCCGTCAACGGCGCGGCTCCGTCGTAGGAGCCACTGTGACCGAGGCTCAGAAGCGGCTCGTTCTCGTAGCCGCGATTCTGGGCACGACGGTGGTCACGGTCGACTCGACCGTGGTCAACGTGGCCCTGCCGGCCATTGCGGACGATCTCGGCGGCGGGCTCGCCGGGCAGCAGTGGACCTCGAACGCCTACCTCGTCACGCTCGGCTCGCTCCTCCTGATCGGCGGCTCGCTCGGCGACCTGTTCGGCGAGCGGCGGGTGTTTGCCCTCGGCGTGGCCGGCTTCGGCGTGACATCGCTGCTGTGCGCGGTCGCGCCCACGATCGAGCTGCTCGTGGTCGCGCGCGCCCTGCAAGGAGTCTGCGGAGCGCTCCTTACTCCCGCGGCCCTGGCCGTCATCGTCGCCGTGTTCCCGCCCGATGAGCGCGGCAAGGCGGTGGGCGCGTGGACCGCCTGGGGAGGGATCGGAACCGTGCTCGGACCGCTGATCGGCGGCCAGTTGGTGGACAGCGCCTCGTGGCGCTGGATCTTCGCGATCAACATCCCGGTGGTCCTGGTCACGCTGTACCTCGTCTTCCGTGCGGTCCCGGAGGGGCGTGAGCGCCCAGCGGAGGCGCGCGTGGACGTGGTGGGCGCCACCCTATGTGCGCTCGGGCTCGCCGGCATGACGTTCGGGCTGATCGAGCAGCCGCTGCGGGGCTGGGGCGATCCGGCCGTGTTCCTCGCGCTCGGGATAGGCGCCGTTCTGTTCGCGTCCTTCATCGCGTGGGAGGCGCGCACGCCGTATCCGATGCTGCCGCTCGGGCTCTTCCGGCGGCGCAACTTCGCGATCGGCAACATACAGACCTTCTCGATGTACGGCGGGCTCGGTGTGCTGTTCTTCCTGCTCGTCCTCTTCCTGCAGCAGATCGCCGGCTACTCGGCGCTTGAGGCGGGCCTGTCGAGCGTGCCGGTCACGATCGTCATGTTCGCGTTGTCCATGCGCTTCGGCATGCTCGCCGACCGCTACGGGCCGCGCTTCTTCATGGGTGTGGGCCCGCTGGTGGCGGCAGCAGGCCTCGCGCTCTTCCTGCCCATGGACGCGGACGTCGACTACGTCACCGAACTGCTTCCGGGGCTGCTCGTGTTCTCACTCGGGTTGTCGATGACGGTCGCGCCGTTAACGGCAACGGTGCTGGCCGACGCTGACGAGAACAACGCCGGGATCGCATCGGGGACGAACAACGCGATCGCGCGCGTGGCGAGCCTGGTGGCGATCGCGGCCGTCGGGGCGCTGGTGGCCGACGGCTACGGCTCCAAGCTCGAGAGCGAGCTGAGCCCGCGGGCCGCCGCCCGGCCGGCGGTCCAGGTCGCCGTCGAGGATGCCAAGAAGCAGCCGCTCGCCCCGCTCGTCGTCCCCGGCCTGCCAGGCGGCTTGCAGGAAGAGGTCACCGACGCGGGCGAGGCGGCATCCGTCAGTGCCTTCCGGATGGGCATCGCGATCGCCACCGGGCTTGTGGCGCTCGGCGGGGTGCTGGGCCTCGTGGGCATAGTCAATCCGCGCCGGCGGGTGGATGCCGAGGACTGTCCCGGCGGTCAGCTCGTGGGGGTCACGGAGGAGGCGGCCCGCCAGTCCCCATGCGACTGGCAGCGCGAAGCGGAGGCGGGAACAGCTACGGCGTGAGGATCTCGAGGGTGCCGACCGGCGACACCCGCACGGAGATCCCGCGCACGCTTCCACTCGGGTAGCGGACGCGGCAGCGGGTGGGGGTGGAGGCGCCGATCGCCTGCGGGCAGGCGATGGCCGCGCTGTCATCGTCCCTGAAGTCGAAGAGGCTGCGCTCGAGCTGCCACTCGGCCGCGCTCGCGGATACGGGGTCGGGTCCGTCCGACGCCTCGTCACCCGGCGGCACGGCCGCGAGAGCGAGCACCACTACGAGGCCGGCGCCGGCGGCGAGCGCCGCGCCGACTAGTGTCGCCCGCGAGCGGCAACTCCACCGCCGCGGCGACTCCTCGACGATGCCGAAGCCGCAGCGCGCGCAGCGTCCGTGCCCGGGGGCCGCTTCGGTTCCGCAATTGGGGCAGCTTGCCGTCGCCGTCACGACAGGAATGTTGCCCCTTCCGCCGGCATCCGCCCAGTCGCCGGTGTTTCCCTCGCGGCACCAGCCGGGTTAGAGTGCGTTCGTGGCCGGACTCGACCGTCGCGAGTTCCTCGCGGGCGCGGCCGGCGGCGCGCTCGCTGTCGCGTTGCCGGGGAGCTCGCTCGCCGACGTCCTCGCCCAGCGGTCGACGCTCTCAAAGCGGGCAGCGCGGGCGCTGCGGTCGGCGGTCCGGGGCCGGGTGCTGTTCCCGAACAGCCCCGGCTACAACTCGGCTCGCCTCGTCTACAACCTGCGCTTCGACGGCGCCCGGCCGGACGCCGTGGTGCGCCCCGAGTCGGCTCAGGACGTGGCCGCCGTCGTCAGGTGGGCAAACCGCTTCGACGTCAACGTGGTGGCGCGCTCGGGCGGCCACAGCTACGGCGGCTACTCGACCACCGGCAACGGCGTCGTCGTCGACCTGTCGCGGCTGAACGCCGTGCGGGTCAGCGGCGGGCGGGCGACGGTCGGGGCCGGCACGCAGCTGATCGACATGTACTCCGCACTCGCCCGCCGCGGGCTCACCGTTCCGGGCGGCAGCTGCCCCTCGGTCGGGATCACGGGCCTCGCACTCGGGGGCGGCCACGGACTCGCGGGCCGGCGCTGGGGATTAACTGCGGACAACATCCGCGGGCTCACGATCGTCACCGCCGACGGGCGCGTCCGGCAGGTCGGCGCCGGCAGCGACGAGGACCTGTTCTGGGCCTGCCGCGGAGGCGGCGGCGGCAACTTCGGGATCGTCACGAGCCTGACTCTCCAGACCCATCGCGCGCCCGGGGCGGCCTGGTTCTTCGCATCCTTCCCCTGGTCGCAGGCAAGCGAGGCGCTGGCAGCGTGGCAAGCGTTCGCACCTGACGCCCCGGCCGCGCTCACGTCCACCTTCTCGCTCGGCACGAGCGGCGGCGCAGGTCCGCCGCGGGTGACGGCGTTCGGCCAGTACTTCGGCTCGCCGTCGCGGCTGCGCCGTCTGCTCCGCCCGCTCGCGCGCGTGAGCGGGGCGAGCGTGAGCGTGGGCAGCTCGACCTACATGTCGCTCGTGCTGCGCTGGGCTGGCTGCCTGGACGAGGGCCTGACCGCCTGCCACACGACCGGCACCTATCCCGGCGGCACGATGCCCCGGGCGAGCTTCTACGCGAAGTCGGACTTCTTCGGCCGCCCACTCTCGGCGCGGGCCCGCGCGACGATGGTGAGCTGGATCGAGCGTCGCCAGCGGAGCGGCTCGGGCTCCGGCGCGCTCCTCTTCGACGCCTACGGCGGCGCCTACAACCGCCCCGCCGCCGACGCCACCGCGTTCGTCCACCGCGACATGCTGTTCTCGCTCCAGTACCTCGCCTACTACGGCGGCGCCGGCGCCGGCGCGGCGAATGCGTGGATCAACGGCGTCTGGCGCGCACTGCGGCCGTTCGCGTCCGGGCAGGCCTACCAGAACTACATCGATCCCCAGCTTCCCGGCTGGCAGCGCGCCTACTACGCGGGCAACCTCCCCCGCCTGCGCGACATCAAGAAACAGGTCGACCCCGAGTTCCGCTTCCGCTTCCGGCAGGCGATCCCGCCGGCGTGATCACGGTTGGCTCTCGAGTTGGTGCTTGCCGTAGGCGGGCTGGGCTGGGAAGGGGGTAGGGGTTTGACGAGTTATGCGCGCATATCGCGACTAACTCGTCACGCACCCCCCGGGACCTCGGACTCGGCCCCGTCCTGCCCCCTCCCCAGACGTCGTCAGCCGCATACCGGACCTAACAGCACGCCCCGCACTGAGCTACGCCGAGCTCTCCGCCTCCGGGTCACCCTCGCCGCTCTCCGGCGGAATGTCGTCCGCCGGTCGCTTCGCGCGCTCCCGGGCGCCCGCCAGGAACAGGATCGCCGCGCAGGCCAGCGCCAGCAGGTTTTGGCCGAGCGACCGCTCGAACAAGCGCGCCACGATCAGGGCGCCCGCCCAGATGCCGGCCGCCGCGATCACGGTCCCGTCACCGAAGGGCAGGTGAAACTGCGAGCCCTCCCCGCGCGCGAACAGCAGCGCCAGGACCCCGAGCGCCAGGAGCAGCTCTGCCAGCTCCACGAAGGAGAACGGCCCGATCGTGCTCAGCACGAGCAAAAGCGCGGCCGCGGCGGCCGCCTTTTGCTCCGTGTTGAGGCGCCGGAATGCGCGGACGAGGCGGCCGGCGAGGTCAGCCATGGCAGGGCGGAGAGGTTAGTGGCCTGACGGGCTCTCCTTGTACTGTTCTGGCCCGCATGGCAGATGAAGAGCTTCACCTGATCGGACCGGACGAGGTCGCGTACCGGCTCGATCTCACCCCGGCCCAACTCAAGATCACCTGGACCGCGGTGAAGTCGTACCTCGACGACTTCGGGCACGACGAGCGCGAGGTCCAGGCGATCGCGCGCGAGGTCCTCGCCAAGCTGCCCGACGAGCACGCCATCCGACCGATCGACATAGGCCGGGGCCGGTAGAGACACCGGTGTCGAGCGACCTCACCCGACGCGACTTGATCCGCGCCGGCGGCGTCGGCGCGGCCGGCATTGCCCTGTTCGGCGCGAGCGCATGCGACTCCGGCGGGGACACCGGGGAGGCGAGAACTACGGCGCAGGCGCCGGCGAACGCCATGAACGTAGTCGTCGTCGTGATGGACAGCCTGCGGTCGGACCACGTGTATGGGCCGCGGGCGCGCACCGACGCGATCAACAAGGTGATGCAGGCCGGCGTGCGCTTCACGAACGCCTATCCCGAGGGCATGCCGACGATTCCGGCGCGTCGCGCGATCATGGCGGGGCGGCGGACGTATCCGTTCCGCGGCTGGAAGCCGAAGTGGGACGATCTGCCGCCCCAGCCCGGCTGGGAGCCGGTCGGAAGCGACGGCGAGATGTGGACCGAGGTGCTGCGCCGCCACGGCTGGACCACCGGGTACGTGACCGACAACCCCCACCTGCTGTTGCCGGTGCACAAGCGCTTCCGGCGCCGCTTCGACCGGGTCGAGCTGGTCGATGGCCAGGTGCCGGTCCGAAGGAAGCCGACCCGGCGCGTGTCCCAGAAGGAGGTCAATCGCCACCTGCCGCCGTCCATGCGGGACGGCCGCGCGGAGCCGCGCATGGCCGCCTACCTGGCCGTCAACCCAAGGGACCGGCGCGAGGAGGACTTCAACGCGGCGAAGGTCTTCCGGGAGAGTATGGGCTGGATCGAGTGGGCGAGCGCCAGGCAGCCGTTCGCACTCGTGATCGACTCGTTCGACGCACACGAGCCGTGGGATGCTCCGCGCCGGCTCGTGGACCTGTACGGGCCGCCGCGCGCCGACGGCGTCGAGCCGATCCAGCCGTTCGCCACGCCGGCGGGCCAGTGGCGCGAGCTCGGGCTCGATGGGGGGATCCTGCATCGGATGCGCCAGCTCTACGCGGCAGAGGTCACGCTCGTGGACGTCTGGCTCGGCAAGTTCCTCGACAGGCTCGCGGCGCTGGGCCTCGAGCAGAACACGATGCTCGTGCTTGTGAGTGATCACGGGGTGCTGCTGGGCGAATACGGCTGGCTGGGCAAGCGCTACTCCGAGATGCACCAGGCGCTCACGCACGTGCCGCTGGTGCTGCGCCATCCGGCCGGCAAGGCTCAGGGCGCCGCGAGCAGCTACTACGCCTCGACCCACGACATCGGGCCGACCGTGCTCGCCGCCGCCGGGATCGAGGTGCCCGGCCACATGGACGGGGTCGACCTCTCGCCGGTCTTCGACGGCAAGGCGCCCGCGGAGAAGCGCGGCTACCGCACGTCCGCCTACAACACCTATGTCAGCGCGGGTGACGACCGCTGGCTGCTCATCGCCGGCAACCGCCGCCAGGAGCTCCGCCTCTACGACCGGAAGGCGGATCCCGGGGAGACCCGAAACGTTGCGCGCCAACACCCTCAGCAGGTCCGCCGGCTCTGGAACCTGATCCTGAGGGACGCAGGCCCCAAGGGCCTGCCCCGCTTCCCAAAGGGCGGCGGCGAGGGCTGATCCCGCATGGCGGGCCACAGTTCCCCGCTGCGCGATGACGCCAACGCCGGCAAGGTCGCGCTGATCAGCGGCGGCGGGACCGGCATCGGCCGCGCCACGGCGCTCGAGCTGGCGGCCACCGGAGCCCGCGTGGTGGTGTGCGGCCGCCGGAGCGAGCCGCTCGGGGAGGTCAGCGGAGAGGTCGAGCGGCACGGCGGCGAGTGTCTGGCCGTGGCGGCCGACCTGCGCGAGGAGGACGAGGTCGAGCGGACGGTGGGAGCGGCGCTCGAGCGCTTCGGTCGCATCGACGTGCTCGTGAACAACGCCGGCGGGCAGTTCTCGGCGCCGGCCGAGGAGATCTCCGTGAAGGGCTGGCGAGCGGTCCAGCGCGTAACCGTCGAGGCCGTCTGGAACGTCACCCGTGCCGTGGCCACGCGGGCGCTGATCCCCGGCGGCGGCGGGCTGATCGTGTTCGTGGGCTTCAGTCCCCTCCGTGGGATACCGGGCTTCGCGCACGCCTCCGCGGGCCGGGCCGCCGTCGCCAACCTGGCCTCGGGCCTCGCGCTCGAGTGGAGCCGCCATCGGATCCGAAGCGTGTGCGTGGCGCCCGGCACCATCCTCACCGAGGCCCTGAGGGGGTACGGCGACGAGGCGGTCGAGGGGTGGGAGCGCTCGGTGCCGCTCGGGCGCCTCGGGCGGCCCGAGGAGGTGGCCAGCCTGATCGCGTTCCTCGCGTCCGACGGCGGCGCCTACATCACGGGCACGACGATCGTTGTCGACGGCGGTGCGGACGCGTGGGGGCTGGCCGAAACGCCACCCGCGCACGACACTTGACGGAGCCATGCCACGTGACCTGAGCGTGCTGTTCGAACCGGCGTCCGTCGCCGTGGTCGGGGCCTCGGACGATCCGGTCAAGTGGGGCAACTGGCTCGCTCGCGGAGCGCTGCGCGGCGCAGGACACCGAAAGGTCTACCTGGTCAACCGGCGCGGGGGCGAGGTGATGGGCGTGCACGCCCATCGCGCGCTCGGGGAACTGCCAGAGGCGCCCGACCTCACGGTGCTCGCGGTGCCGTCTGCGGCCCTCGACGCGAGCGTGGAGGAGGCGATCGCGATCGGGTCGCGCGCGCTCGTGGTGATCACGGCGGGCGAGGCCGACGGCGACGCCGGCGGCGAGCGCGACGCTGCACTCGCCGCCCGCGCGCGGGAGGCCGGCGTGATCCTCGTGGGGCCGAACTGCTTGGGCGTGTTCGACGCCGGCGCCGAGCTCGAGCTGGTGCCGAACGACCTGCCACGCGGGCGGATCGGCCTCCTCTCGCAGAGCGGGAACTTGGCGCTCGAGGCCGGCATGCTTGCAGCCGCCGCCGGGCTCGGCTTCTCGCGCTTCGTGTCGCTCGGCAACCAGGCTGACCTCGAGGCCGCGGAGCTGATCCAAGAGTTGGCCGCGCACGACGGCACCGATCTGATCGCCGTCTACGTCGAGGACTTCAGGGACGGCCGCGCGTTCGCGGAAGCCGCCGAGGACGCCGCGCGCGCGGGCAAGCCGGTCGTGCTGCTGGCGGTCGAGCACTCCGAGGCCGCCGCCCGCGCCGTGCGCTCGCACACGGGAGCACTGGCGAGCGAGGGGGCCGCGATCGACGCGGCCTGCCGCGCCGCCCTCATGGAGCGGGTGCGCGGGCCGCAGGAGCTCGTCGACCTCGCCCAGGGTCTGCTCGGCGCCGGCTCGCTGCGTGGCAGGAGAGTGGCCGTGTTGGCCGACGGCGGCGGTCACGGCGGGATCGCAGCGGGACTCCTCAGCACCGCCGGGCTCGAGCTGCCCGCCCTGAGTGACGACCTGAGGGCCGAGCTGCGCGCCGGCCTGCCGGCCACCGCGGCCGTCGCCAACCCGATCGACCTCGCGGGCGGCGGCGAGAGCGACATCCACACCTTCGAGCGGAGCGCGCGGGCCGTGCTCGGCTCTGGCGAGGTCGACGCCCTGCTCGTGACGGGCTACTTCGGCGGCTACTCGGACTATGGCCAGGCGATGGAGCAGGCCGAGGCAGCCGTCGCCGAGGCGCTCGCGCAAGCCGGGGCCACGAGCTCGCTCCCGCTGTTCATGCAGACGATGCACTCGCAGACTGCCGCGGCCCGCTCGCTGCGCGCGCGCGGCGTGCCGGTCTACCCGACGATCGAGCGTGCGGTCTCGGTGCTCGGCAGGCTGGCGGAGCGAAGCGAACGGCCGCCAAGAGGGGTACCGCCGCTGCCGAAGGCCGCGGCGCCGGTGGCCGGCGGCGGCTACACGGAGGCGCGGGCGCTGCTGGCGGCAGGCGGGGTCCCGTTCGTGGACGCACGGGCGGTCGAAACGACAGAGGAGGCCGTCGCGGCGGCGGAAGAGGTCGGATACCCCGTGGTCCTGAAGGCGCTCGGGCTGCTTCACAAGTCGGACGCCGGCGGCGTCGTGACGAGGCTGTCGGACGAGCGGGCGCTCCGCGCGGCAGTCCGTGACCTGCGCGAGCGCCTCGATCCTCCGGCGCTCTCCGTCGAGCGCATGGCGCCGCTCTCCGAGGGGGTGGAGCTGCTCGCCGGCGTGCGCAGGGATGCGCGCTTCGGCCCCGTCGCCCTCGTGGGGCTCGGTGGCCTCTTCACGGAGGTGCTGCGCGACGTTGCGGTGGCGCTCGCGCCGGTGGACGAGCCGACGGCGCGCGAGCTGCTCCTGTCGCTCCGCGCCGCGCCACTCCTCCGCGGTGCGCGCGGGCGAGCGGCCTCCGACCTCGGCGCCGCCGCCGCTGCCGTGGCCGCCCTGTCGCGCGTGGCCGCCGAGCATCCCGAGATAGCGGAGATCGAGGTAAACCCGCTGCTGGCGCTCCCGGACGGCGCGCTCGGGCTCGACGCCCGGATCGTGGTGTAAGCGCCGGCTCAGGCGGGCGCCGGCTCGACGGCAAGCCCCGGCGCCGTGCCGTAGGAGAGGATGCCGTCGAGTCCGCGCTTGGCGACCTCGTTGGCCACGATCACGCGCTGGATCTCGCTGGTGCCCTCCCAGATCCGGTCCACGCGCAGGTCCCGGTAGAGGCGCTCGCAGGGGTTCTCGCGCATGTAGCCGCGGCCGCCGAGGATCTGGACGGCCCGGTCGACCACCCGGCCCGCCGCCTCGGACGCCGACAGCTTGGCCACGGCCGCCTTGCCGTGGAGGAGGCGCCGGTCGAGGCCCTGGTCCGCTTCCCAGGCCACCTGCCGCACGAGCGCGCGGTTGGTCGCGATGTCCACGACGCTGTCGGCCACCATGCCCTGGATCAGCTGGTAGCCGATGATCGGCTGTCCGAACTGCTCGCGCTCGCCGGCCCAGTCGACGGCCGCCCGGAGGGCCCGCTCCGCGGCGCCGACGGCCCGGGCGCCGATCATGAGCCGCTCCTCGACGAACCAGTCGCGTGTGAGCTCATAGCCCTCGCCGACGCCGCCCAGCACGGCGCTCTCGGGCACGAGGACGTCCTCGAAGCCGAACTCGGGGTGCTCGTACACGAAGGTGTGCATGTAGCGCGGCGTACGCAGCACCTTCACCCCTGGTGTGTCCTTGTCGACCAGGAAGAGCGTCGGGGCGCGCTCGGGCAGTACCAGGGCGAGCACGATCATGAAGTCGGCGACGTCGCCGACCGTCACGAACCACTTCTCGCCGTTGATCCCGTACCCGCCGTTCGCCGGCTCGGCGGTCGTCTCGATCAGCGATGGGTCGGAGCCGGCGCGCGCCTCGGTGACCGCGAAGCAATCCCGGCGCTCACCCCGGATCGCGGGCTCGAGATACTCCTCCCGCTGCGCCGGCGTGCAGGCGCGGAGCGCGTTCGCGGGGCGCCAGACCGTGTCCCAGAGGGCGTTCGTGAGCCTGCCGAGCTCCTCCTGCACGAGCACCTGGTCGAGCACGCCGAGGCCCTGGCCGCCCCACTCCGCCGGCATGTTGATCGCGTTCAGGCGCAGCTCGCGCACGCGGGCGGCGATCTGCGCATGGACGTCGTCCGGGAGCCCGTTCTGCTCCTCGCAGGCCTCCTCGTGCTCCATGATCGCGTCCGCAAGCGCGCGGGCGCGGCTGCGGAGGTCCTCCTGATGGGCGCTCAGTTCCAGATCCATTGGGACATCCTCCTGATTCGTACTAGCTCGAGTCCGTTGCGGTCAGGTCGGCCGCCCGGCCGGCCTCGGTCACTCGCTTGAGGAACGCCTGCGTGCGTTCTTCCTGCGGGGATCCGAAGAGCCGCTCCGGCGGACCCTGCTCGAGGATCACGCCCTCGTAAAGGAAGCAGATGCGGTCGGCGATCTGCCGCGCGAAGCCCATCTCGTGCGTGGCGATCACCATGGTCATACCGGTCTCGGCCAGCTCGCGGATCACGGTCAGCACCTCGCCGACGAGCTCCGGGTCGAGCGCGCTCGTGACCTCGTCGAGCAGCAGCAGCCGCGGCTGCATCGCGAGCGCCCGCGTGATGGCGGCGCGCTGCTGCTGGCCGCCCGAGAGGCGGTCTGGGTACTCGCCCTCCTTGTCGGCGAGCCCGAAGCGATCGAGCAGATCGCGCGCCCGCTCCTCCGCCGCTCGCTGCGGCATCCCGAGCACCCGCCGCGGGGCCAGGGTCACGTTGGAGAGCACGTCCATGTGCGGGAACAGGTTGAAGGCCTGGAAGACGATCCCGATGTGGCGGCGCACGCGGTCCGGGTCGGTCTGCTCGGAGGTGATCTCCTCGCCTTCGAGCATGATCCGGCCGCCGCTGATCGGCTCGATCAGGTTCGAGCATTTCAGCAGGGTCGACTTGCCGCAGCCGGACGCCCCTATCAGGCAGACGACGTCGCCCTCGGCAACGTCCAGGTCGATCCCTCGAAGCACCTCGACGTCGCCGTAGCGCTTGTAGACCCGCTCGAGACGCAGAACCGGCGTGGCGGCGTTCATCCGGCGGTGGCGGCCATCCGCCTACGGTCGCGCAGGATCAGCCAGTCGGTGGTCCGCGCGAGCGGGATCGTGACCGCGATGAACAGCAGCGCGGCCATCGTGTAGCCGGTGAAGTTGAACGTCTCGGCCGCGTAGTTCTCGGCCGCCCGCGCCACCTCGACCAGGCCGAGCAGCCCGATCAGCGCGGTGTCCTTCTGGAGCCCGATGAAGTCGTTCAGCAGCGGCGGTATCACCCGCCGTATCGCCTGGGGGAGTATCACGAAGCGCATCGACTGGAACTGGGTCAGCCCGAGCGAGCGGGCGCCCGCCGCCTGGCTCGGATGGATGGACTCGATCCCCGCCCGGTAGACCTCGGCCACGTAGGCGGAGTAGACGAGCACGAGCGAGATCACGCCGTAGGTGAACACCGAAAGGTCCGAGAGGAACTCGAGCCGCAGCGCGGGCAGACCGAGGCCGACCATGAAGATCACCAGGATGAGCGGCACACCGCGAAACACGTCCGTGTAGATCAGCGCCACGAGCCGGAGCGGGGCGAGCACCGGCCCGGGGAGGCTGCGGATCACCGCCACCAGCAGGCCGAGCACGAGCACCAGCCCCTCGGCCACCAGCATCAGCTTCACGTTCAGCCAGAAGCCGTCCAGGATCGGCTCGAAGCTGTCTTTGAAGCCGGTCGTCGAGAAGAACGAGTCGAGGACCTTGTTGGCCCCCGGCGACGCCGCGATCACCCCGATCACCAGGGCGAAGAAGACCACCGTGCTGACCGTCGAGATCACCGCATTGCGGCGCTGCGAACCGCGGCGCGCCATGTCGAGCGCGGCCGGCCCGGCGGGGCCCTCGGGCTCTATGGGAGTGCCGAAGCCGATCCCGGACATGTGGAGCGCGGAAAGCTACTCCAGGACGGGCAGGTCCTCCGTACCGGGGAACCACTTGGCCTGCAGCCGCTCGAGCGTGCCGTCCGCCTTTAGGGCCCTGATTGCCTTGTTCACCTCGGTCCTGAGCGGGTTGTCCTTCTCGAACACCACGCCGTACTGCTCGTCGGTGATGAACTGCCCCGGCATGGCGATCTGATCGCCGCGCTCCTCGACGATCTGCGAGCCGATCGCCACGTCCATCAGGAACGCGTCGATCTGGCCGTTGGCGAGCGCCTGGGTGGCGGCGGGAAGCGTCGTGAACTCCCGCGGCTGCTCGTCGGGCTGGATCTCGTCCTGGATGTATGCGCCGCCGGTGGTGGCCGCCTGGAACCCGAACAGCAGGTCCTTCATCTCGGCGATCGACTGCACGCCCTCGGCCGGCCCGCCCTTTGCGATAAGGAAGCCCTGGTTGGCGTCGAAGTAGGGAATGCTGAAGTCCACGACCTGGGCCCGCTCGTCCGTGATCGTGACCTCCTGGATCGACATGTCCCACGGCTTCCGCGCGGGCGAGAAGAGGCCGGCGAAGGGAGTCGGCACCCACTGCACCTTTGGCACGCCGAGCTCCTTCGCAATCGCATCGGCGAAGTCGACCTCGAAGCCCTTCGGGTCGTCGTACGGGAGCTCGATGAAGCCCTTCACGGGGAACTCGGCGCCGACGGTGAGCTGACCCTCCTTGTAGAGGTCGAGCTCGGCAGCCTGGCCGCCGCCGCCTCCGTTGTCGCCTCCGCCGCCTCCGTCATCGTCGTCGTCACCGCATGCGGCGAGTGTCAGCGCGGCCAGCAGCACCGCAGCCATCCACAGCGCCCACTTCAGTCCACCCGCTCCCGTCGGCTGCCGTACCACATCCCCTCCCTAGGGTTGACTCAAAAAGCGGACCGCCCGATCGGCGGTCAGTTATAAGTGCTTGCGCCGATGACTGTCAAACAGCGGGCCTGTGGCGGGGATGTGGTCGTTTCCGCGCTCGAGGAGCTCGGCGCGAGCGCCGTCTTCGGCGTGCCCGGAACGCACGCGCTCGCCATCTGGGAGGGGCTCCGCCAGAGCCCGATCGCCACGCTCGGGATGCGGACCGAGCTCTGCGCCGGGTTCGCCGCGGACGGCTTCGCGCGCGCGAGCGGCCGCGTGGCGCCGCTCCTCCTCTCGACCGGGCCCGGCGCGCTGAACTCCCTGACGGCGCTGATGGAGAGCGCGACCGCGCACGTCCCGGTGCTCGCGATCTCGAGCCAGATCCCGCGTGACATGATCGGCCGCAACCGCGGCTTCCTCCACGACCTGCCGGACCAGCTCGCGAGCTTCGCCCCGATCGTCAAGCAGGCGCGCCGCGCGGAGAGCGCCGCCGGGCTCGCGGAGCTAGTGGCCGACGCCTGGCGCGTCGCGCTCACGCCGCCGAGCGGGCCCGTCTACCTCGAGGTGCCTGTGGACGTGCTCGACGGGGCCGCGGGTGCGGCCCCGGTGGCGACGCTCGACGGCTCCCCGGAACGGGCGGTCGCGCCGCCCGCCGAGCTGGTCGCCGAGGCCGCCGCGCTGCTCGCCGCCGCCGAGCGTCCCGTCATCTGGGCCGGCGGCGGGGTCGAGCGCTCCGGGGCCTGGGACGAGCTTCGTGACCTCGCGGAACGCCTCCGCGCGCCCGTTGCCACGACGTATATGGGCAAGGGCGCCTTCCCCGCCGGCCATCCACTGTCCGTGGGCTCGGCATGCGACGATGCCGCGTACGGCGAGCTCCTGGCCGACGCCGACGTGGTGCTCTGCGTCGGAACCGAGCTCGGCGCCGAGACCACGCGCCAGTACGAGCTGCGGCCCTCGGGCCGGCTGATCCACATCGACGCTGCGCCCGAGCGGATCGGGTCGAACTACGAGGCACTGGCGCTGGTGGGCGACGCCACCGCAGCGCTCGCCGCGCTCGTGCCGCTCGTCCCGGGGCGTGAGCAGGACGGAGACGCCGAGCGCCGCGTCGAGGCGTTGCGGGCGCGCATCGCCGCCGGACTCGACGAGCAGGGCCGCGAGCTCGAGCGCGGGATCCTGCGCGACATCCTGGCCGCGGCGGGGCCCGACGCCGTGATCGCCTGGGACATGACGATCATGGGTTACTGGGCGGCGGCCCACCTGCCCGTCGAGAAGCGGCGCACGTTCCTCTACCCGCTCGGCTCGGGGACGCTCGGCTATGCGTGGCCCGCGGCGCTCGGCGCGCAGGCGGCGCGGCCGGGCGAGCGGACGCTCGCCGTGATGGGGGACGGGGGCGTCCTCTACACGCTGCAGGAGCTCGCCAGCGCGCGCCAGCACGAGCTGGCCGCCAAGCTCCTGATCGTCGACGACCGCGGCTACGGAATCCTGCGCGAGTACCAGCGCGACGCGTTCGCGGCCACCCACTCCGTGGACCTCGTGCAGCCGGACTTCGAGGTCGTGTGCCGCGGCTTCGGCGTCCCCGCGCAGACCGTCGAGCCGCCCGAGCTGCCCGGTGCACTCGAGTGGGCGTTCGGCGAGGAGGGGCCGGCCGCGGTGATCCTGCGTGCCGGGGTGACCGCGCACCGCCCGACGCGATGACCGACTGGAGCGCGCTGCTGCGCGCCCAGCTGCTCGATCTCGGCCCCTACGAGCCGGGACCGAGCCTCCACGAGCTGCGACGCGAGCACGGCGTGGGCGACGTGGCCAAGCTGAACTGGAACGAGGGCCTGTTCGGTCCGCTTCCGGGGGTACTCGACGCCGCAGCCGCCGAGCTGCCCGAGAGCTGGTCCTACCCCGAGCACGCCTACCTGGAGCTCCGCGAGGGGATCGCGCGCGACATCGGTGCGGGCGCCGATCAAATCCTCCCGGGGCACGGGATCCAGACCATGATCCTCGCGCTCTGCGCGGCCTTTCTGAACCCCGGCGACCGCGTGGTCGTACCGCAACCCACCTACGGCCTCTATGCGCAGGCCTCACGGGCCGCCGGCGCGGTGGTCGAGCGGGTCCCGTCGCCCGAGCTGCGCCTCGACCTCGAGCGCGTCGCCGACGCCGCACGCCGGAGCGGCGCTCGGCTCGCCTGGGTGTGCGACCCGAACAACCCCACCGGGTCGCTCATCGACCCGCACGAATGGGCCGCTTTCCTCGACGCGCTGCCGCCCGGCTGCGTGGCGGTGGCGGACGAGGCATACATCGACTACGTCGAGCCGGCGACCCGCATTCGGCGCGAGGAGGACGTGGCGGCCGGCCGGCCGCTGGTGGTGCTGCGCACGTTCTCGAAGATCTTCGGCCTCGCCGGCCTGCGGCTCGGCTACGCGCTCGCCGCACACGAGCTCATCCCGTATCTCCAGGCGGTGCAGGAGCCGTTCAACGTGAACCGGCCGGCCCTCGTGGCGGGCGCGGCCAGCCTCGGGAGGCCGGAGGAGGTGGCGGAGCGGCGCGCCGCCACCGCCGCGGCCCGCGCGCACCTCGCGGGCGCGCTCGCAGGGGCCGGCATCCGCGTGCTCCCGTCCGAGGCGAACTTCCTGTTCGTGGAGCACGGCGTTGACGACGCCGCGCTCTTCGCCGGCCTCATCCGGCGCGGCATCCTGATCCGCCTCGGGGGCGAGATGGGCATGCCCGGATGGGCGCGCATAACCGTCGGCCCGCAGCCGCTCATGGACCGCGTGGCGGAGGCGCTGCCGGCGCTGCGGGCGGAGCTGCTCAGCGCAGGAGCCCGCGCGCGATGACCATCCGCTGGATGTCCGAGGTGCCCTCCTCGATCTCCTCGAGCTTGGCGTCGCGCATCCACTTCTCCACCGGGTATTCGCGCGAGTAGCCCCAGCCGCCGAGGGTCTGCAGCGCGGCCCAGGTGCACCACATCGCGGTCTCCGAGGCGTGCAGCTTGGCCATCGCAGCCTCGCTGGTCGCGCGCTCGCCCGCGTCGAGCATCCGCGCCGCGCGCCACACGAGCAGCCGCGATGCGTCAATCCGCAGCGCCATGTCGGCGAGCCGGAAGCCGACCGCCTGGTGCTCGGCTATCGGCTTGCCGAACTGGACGCGTTCTCGCGCGTACGCGGTCGCGTACTCGAGCGCGGCCCGGGCGAGGCCGGTGGCCGAGGCGCCGAGCGTCACGCGCGAGCGGTCGAAGGTCTGCATGAGCCCGCGGAAGCCCTCGCCCTCAGGGCCGAGCCGTCGGTCGGCCGGCACCCGCACGTCGTCGAGGAAGAGCTCGGTGTTGACGATCGCCCGCTGGCCCATCTTCCGCATCGGCGGCCCCCAGCTCAGCCCCTCGTCGCTGCTCTCGAGCACGAACGCCGTCACGCCCCGGTAACCGCTGCCGGGTTCGACGGTCGCGAACACGACGCAGTAGTCGGCCACACCTCCGTTCGAGATCCAGCTCTTCTGGCCGCTCAGGACGTAGTCGTCCCCGTCGCGGCGAGCGCTGGTCCGGATCGACGCGGCGTCGGAGCCCGCCTCGGGCTCGGTGGTGGCGAGCGCGGTCAGCGGCGGCCGCTCGCCGGTCAGGGGCTCGATCCAGCGGCGCCGCTGCGACTCGTCGCCGAGCGCCAGCACCGGCTCCGCGAAGAAGCCGTTCGAGGTGATCAGGTTGCCGATGCCCGAGCAGCCGTGCGAGAGCTCCTCCTGGACGAGGCAGCCCGTCAGGCAGTCGGTCATGCCGCCGCCGCCGAACTCCTCCGGCAGCATGAACGAGGTCAGCCCGATCTCGGCGGCCTTGTTCCAGATCTCGCGCGGCAGCTCCGTGTCCGCCTCGTCCACCTCGAGCGAGATCGGCCGAATCTCGTTGGCCGCAAACTCCCGGCAGACCCGCCGGATCTCCTCCTGCTCCGGGGTCAGGCTGACCACGCCCGCACGATATCGGCCAGCCAGGTGCCACCGGGGGGCCGGGGGCGCGAGCCCCCGGATGGTTACTCAATCGGGATGTCCTCGACCTCGGGCTCGCGACGCGGCCGGTCGAGGCGCTCGAGATACCAGTCGATCAGCGCCCGCAGCGTCAGCAGGAACTCGCGGATTAGCTTCGTGACCTGGTCGTCGAGCTCGCGGGGGGCGACCCGGCGCAGTCCGTCCAGCAGGACGAACAGCGCGGCCGGGTCGGGGCTGCCGCCACGCGGGGGCGGCGGCGGATCGGCTCGCCCGCTATCCATCCGGGCTCCGCTCGAACACGATCTCCAGCGCCCCGTTCTCGAAGCGGGCGCCGCGGGTCGTGTGGGCCGCCAGCGCCGGCGGCAGCATGATCGTCCGCTTCTGGGAGCCCACGCGCACGATCACCTCGAGCCCGAGCTTCTTCAGGCTGAGCTCGCCGCGCTCGGCGAACGGGACCTCGACCCTGAGTGTGGCCCGACCGTTGTCGGTGGCCAGCTCGTGAGTGAAGCGGTCGTGAAGGATCGCCGCCGGATCGCGCTCCCCGAACAGGGTGTCGGCGAGCCGGTCGAGCATCTCGCCACCCACCACCTCGCGCTCGAAGTAGGGCGCGCTCAGCACCGGCACCGGCGCGAACGCCGAGCGGACCAGCTCGAGCTGCTCGTCCTGTGCCGCGCGCCATGCGGCGAAGTAGCCCTCGGCGGGGAGGATCCGGTTCACCAGCACGGCATCGGTGAGGTAGCCGTAGAGGTTCAGGTAGGTGAAGGTCCGCATCGCCTCCTTGACCACCATCCGGTCGGGGCTCATCACGAGCCGGACCGTGGTGCGCTCGCGGTCGCGCAGGATGCCGTTCATCGCCACGAGATTGCGGGCCAGCCGCTCGACGTCGTCGAACACGGCCTCGCCCGGCAGTGGTATGTCGAACAGCGACCGCGCGAAGGGCGCGAGCCGGCGCTGCGACGGCAGCATGCGCTCGAGCCACCAGGTCACGACGTCCGGGAAGGAGAGCAGCCGCAGCGTCTCGCCGGTCGGTGCGCAGTCGACCACCACCACGTCGAACTCGCCCTCGCCGTGATGGCGCTTGATCCAGAGGAGCGAGAACAGCTCGTCCATCCCGGGCGGGACGGTCAGCTCCTCGGCGGAGATGCGGTCGATGCCGCGCTCGGCGAGCAGGTCGCCGAGCCAGCCCTGGACGCCATCCCAGTTGCGCTCCATCTCCTCCTGCGCCTGGACCTCCTGGCCGAACAGGTTGGGGCCCACCTGGGTGGGCTCGCCGCCCAAGTCGGCTTCGAGCGAATCCGAGAGGCTGTGCGCCGGGTCGGTCGACAGCACGACAGTGCGCAGCCCGGCCGCGGCGCAGCGGCGGGCGCAAGCCGCGGCGACGCTGGTCTTGCCGACGCCGCCCTTGCCCGTGTAGAGGATCGTGCGAGGCGCCATCAGGCGCCCGATCCTATTGCCCGGGGGCGTTGGTGACCTCGACCTCGGCGCTCGCGCGGTCCTTCTTGCCGAGCCCGGTGCGAAGCTCCTTCGCCCCCAGGCTGACCGAGTAGAGGCCTGGGCCCTTCGGAGTCCAGGCGAACGACCCGCTGCCGCGACGGAAGGTCGCGAGCCGGCTGTAGACGAGCTTGGCGCCCCTGCGGATCGTCAGCTCGACCGCCGAGAGCTTGGACAGCGTGAAGGCGATCGAGACCGGCTGCCCCTCGGTGGCGAGCTCGGGGCCCTCGTACGTCAAAACGGGCGGGTCGACCTGGTAGCCGCGGTAGCGGCGCGCGTAGTCGCAGTAGAGCGGGCCGAGGCGGCGGCTGCACATGCTCTGCAGGAACTCGCGCAGCAGCTCGTGGTAGTCGTAGCTCGACTCGGCGCCCGCGTAGGAGTAGCGCGACCAGTCGCCCACGTCGCTGAGCGGCAGCTCCTCGCGCGCCTCGGGCTCGGCCTCGGCGTAGAGCCGGCGGGCGCGCTCGTCGCCCGCGATCTGTGCGAAGTCGTGCAGGCCGATCAGCGACTGGAGGAAGGCGTTGAAGATCCACAGGCGCGGCGCGAACGAGTACTGGAGGTAGTGGATGCCCCCGGCCGGCCCGGTGGCACGCACGCCCGTGGGGGGCAGCGTCTCGAACGCGCCGAGGGCACGCCGGGCCGTCTCGAGATAGGCAGGCTGGGCGAGCAGCTGCGCCGCGCGCGCGAGCGCCTGTATGCCGGTGGCCTGGGCCATCCCGCTCATCCAGGGCGGGGCGCCGCCGCCGAAGTGGAACAGGTACTCCCAGGCGATGAAGCCGCGGGCGCGCTTGACCGCCAGTGCCGTCATCTCGTCCAGCAGGGTGCGCAGTGCGATGTGATCGCAGGTGGGCTCGCCTCGCTCGCAGAAGCCGTGCAGGTGGTTGGCCTTCTTGAAGGTGGACAGCGGATGCAGCTGCAGCCCCTCGCCCGGGAAGTACTGGAACAGGATCTGGCTGCCGCTGAAGCTGACTTGGTCGCCGGCGGCGGGGTACGGCAGCTTGCGCCAGTACTGGCGGTTGCGCTCGAGCTGGAGGAAGGCGACCGGCATGCGCGTTGGGGTGAGCCGGCGCGCCAGCGCGAGCGCTTCGACCGAATCGGTCACGTAGCGGAGCTGCGTCCTGCGAGCCCCGCGCAGCTTGCGGAGGGCGCGGACCGCGAGGACGTAGTAGCGCCGCCAGCGGCGGTAGTCGGTGCTGGCGATCTTGGTACGGCGCAGCTCGCGGGACAGTGTCCTGTAGACCGCCCTGCGCCCACGCTTGCTCGACGAGCGCGCGATGCGCCACGCGCGCGCGGCTCGCGCGGACTCGCGGCTGGCCCGCGCCGTCCGGGCATTCGACGCGCTCGCCGAGAACCCAAGCGGGCCGGCGCCGCCCACGGGCATGCCCAGCTCGATCTCGGCGCGGCTCGGCACCGCGGGATCCTGCACGCGCGTGGCCTTCCCGCCGTCGACGACGACGACCTCACCGGCCTGGGCGGGTGCCGCCACGACGGCGAGCGCCGCGAGTGCGGCCAGGGCTGTTCGCTTGAAGTACCCCATCTGGTTGTCCAACACGATGACAACGGCGAGTTGCGGTTGGCATAGCTACCCTGCCCCGCGTGCGCCGCCTGCTGTTCCTACTGCTCTTCGCAACGGTGGCGCTCGCCTCCTGCGGAGGCGGCGACGACCAGGACGACGTCGAGGGACTCCTCGACAACGCCTTCTCGGGCGGCATCGAAAGCGCGGACCTGACGCTCGATGCGGAGCTTCGCCTCGAGGGTAGCCCGTCGCTCGAGCGGCCCGTCCGCCTTCAGGCTAGCGGGCCGTTCATCTCGAACGAGGACAAGCTGCCCTCCGCTGACATCGAGATCAAGATCGGCAGCGACGGCGGCGGTCAGACGATTACCACCGGCGTGCTCCTGACGGGCGACCGTGCATTTGTGAAGTTCCAGGACGTCTACTACGAGCAGCCCGCGGCCCAGGTGCGGCGCGCCAACCGCGCGTTCCGCAGGAACCGCAGCAGGAACAGCTCGCTGTCCGAGCTCGGCTTCGATCCGCGTGGTTGGCTCGCCGAGGCCCAGGACAAGGGCGAGGCCGATGTGGCCGGGGTCGAGACCCGCCACGTGTCAGGCACGCTCGACGTCGAGAGCGTGCTACGCGACTTCAACCGCTTTGTCAGAAGGTCAGGCCAGGCCGTGGGCGGGGCGACCGGACAGGCTCCGCCGGCGCGGCTGTCGCCGGCGCAGATCCGCACGATCACCGACGCCGTCGAGAACCCGGCCTTCGATGTATATGTCGGCAACGAGGACGGGCTCATCCGTCGGGTTTCGGGCCGTATCGAGTTCGAGGTGCCCGAGTCGAGCCGCGCTGAGCTGGGCGGGATCGAGGCAGGAGCGGTCGAGTTCTCGCTCGAGCTCGCGGATGTGAACGGCGATCAGGAGATCGAGGCGCCCGCACGGGCGCGGCCGATCTCGGTGCTCACCCGCTCCTTCGGCGGCCAGAGCGTGATCGAGGGGCTCGGCAGCGGGATCGAGTCGGGGTCCGACGGCGGGACCGCCGAGTCCACGCCCGAGATCGAGCCGCCGAGCAACGGCAACGGCGGCAAGCGCCGCGGCCAGCTCCCGCCCGAGAGCACCACGACGCCCGAGGCCGAGGACTTCCAGCGTTACGCGGACTGCCTCGACGAGGCCCGCCCCGAGGACACCGAGGCACTGCAGCGCTGCGCCGAGCTCCTTCACAGTCCTTAGCGCGGGCAGCGTGACGGCCGCGCTTCCCGTAGCCGCGGCGTGCCGCCATCTCGGCGCCCGTGAAGGTTTCGAGGTGCTGTTCCCGCTCGCCGAGGCGGACGGCTACCGCTTCGAAGGGCACTGCAGCGCGGTCGAAGACGGGCAGGCGTGGGGGATCAGATACTCGATCGTCCTCGATGCGAGCTGGATCACGCGCTCCGCACAAATCGTCAGCAGGTCGGCATTCGGGACCCGCGAGCTGAGCTTGGAGGGGGACGGCGAGGGTGGGTGGCTCCTCGACTCGAGGCCGGCCATGCACGTAGAGGGATGCCTGGACGTCGACCTCGAGGCGTCGGCCTTCACGAACACCTTCCCGGAGCGCCGGCTCGCCCTCGAGCCGGGCCGGCGAGCGGAAGCGCCGGCCGTGTACGTGCGCGCCCCGGACCTCCGCGTCGAGCGGCTCGACCAGAGCTACGCGAGGATCGAGGACGACGATGGGCGACGGCGCTACGACTACGCCGCGCCGGCATTCGAGGTGGAGACGGTGCTCGCCTACGACGAGGACGGCATCGTGCTCGACTACCCGGGGCTGGCGACGAGGGTCATCTGAGCGGGCTCTCCCGACGCCCCCGGTGGAGCTTCTTCCCGTCCGGCGCCACTGCCCCGACTTTGTCCGCTCCTGGCGGCCAAATCAGGAAAGCTCCCGTCTCCCCGAGCACAGCCGCCGTCCGGTCGACCGCGGCCGACGGGCAGTACCCCCATTCCCCAGCCCCATACGCGAGCCCGGCCGGCCGCCAAGTGACCGAGCCCCGAACGCTCCAGGGGCAGCCCGGCTAGCCCCGGGCCGCGGCCGCGCTGCGGCGCAGGTCGCGCTCCGGGTCGATGCCCCAGCGCCGGGCCAGCTCGGCCTGCCACGGCGCCACGAGCCAGCGGTCCGGGCGCTCCTCGCCGTCGTGGTCGGGCGTCGCGCCCTTCAGGAGCATCGACCCGGTGTTGTCGCCGATGCGGCGGATCTCATGGACCTCGGCGGCGCTCAGCAGCGGGCCGGCCGGCACAGCCGCCAGCTCCTCGCGCTTGCGCTCGATGGGCTTGGCGCCCGGACCGGATTCCTGGATGAGCGTCGGCGCGACGCACTCGACCGCGTCGTGCGCGAGGTTCCAGACGCAGGCGAGCTGGAGCGGCGTCAGGCCGTGGCGCTCGGCAAGGGGCCGGACGAGGTCGAGCTTCTCGCGCCCCGCCTCCACCCACCCATCCGGGCGGAAACCGCGGTGGTCATGGTCGGGGAAGCCGTGGCCGGGTAATACGTCGTCGTGGAAGAGCCCGCCGTAGTCGACCACCCGCGTCACGACGCTCACGCCGTGGCGCGCGGCGGCGCCGAGCGCGAGCTCGCCGGGCCAGGGCTCGAACGGGTTGAGGATCAGCATGGCCCAGTCGATCAGCTCGCCGTACCGCTCGAAACAGCCGATCACGTCGAGCGTGAATCCGTTCGCCGGCCCGGGCGCCAGCCCGAGCATGCGCGTGAGGCCCTCGTCCCGCAGCTCGCGCAGCGCCTCCCACACCTCGGGCGACTCGAAGCCGCGCCGGTCGGGGTTGTGGAGCAGCAGGAGGTCGAACGAGTCGACGCCGCAGCGCTCGAGGCTGCGCTCGACCGCCATGCGCAGATAGCCCGCGTAGCCCTGGGGGCCGCGCAGCCTGGGATCGGTGAAGCGGGGATAGCCCTTGGCGCCCTCGCGCTCGCCCTCGTAGAAGTCGTGCCCGACCGCCCCGGCGAGCGCGAACTCCGAGCGCGGCAGCCCGGCGAGCGCGCGCCCGACGAGCGCGTCCGCCGCGCCCGCGCCGTAGGCATCCGCGGTCATCACCGTGCGAATTCCGCCCCCGGGGCGAACGAGGGCCTCGAGACGCTCTTCCGAGATGGGCTCCCCGAAGCGCATGAAGCGCCCGCCGCTCCAGGTGCCCACTGCCACGTGCCCGAGCATCCCTCCACTCTAAGGTCCATGGAATGACCGGCGCCGACATCGCGCTGTTTTCAGGGCTCCTCGTAGCCCTGTTCTTCTTTCTGTGGCTCGACCTGCACTTCTTCGCGCGCGGACGCGAGCCGAGCTTCAAGGAGGCGATCTGGTGGTCGGTCGGCTGGCTCGCCCTGTCGCTCCTTGCCGCGGTGCCGGTTCTGCTGCTCGAGGGCAGCGAGGACGCCGTCCTCTATACGACCGTCTACCTGATCGAGCGCTCGCTCTCGCTCGACAACCTGTTCGTCTTCCTGCTGCTGTTCGCCTACTTCGGCGTGCCCTACGAGCGCCGCCCGCGGCTGCTGTTCTGGGGGATCGTCGCGGCGCTCGCGATGCGCGGTTTGTTCATCCTCGCCGGCGTGGAGCTGATCGAGCAGTTCCACGTGGTGATCTACGTGCTCGGTGCCGCGCTGATCGTGCTCGCGTACCGGATCTGGAGGGGGGTTGCGGAGAACGTCGACCCGGACCGGAACCTGATGGTGCGCGCGGTGCGCAAGGTGTTCCCGGTCACCGGCGAGTTCCACGGCGGCCACTGGTTCGTCATGCAGAACGGCGTTCGCCACGCTACCCCGCTGTTCCTCTGCCTCGCGGCGATCGTGTTCGCGGACCTGGCCTTCGCGATCGACTCGATCCCGGCGGCGTTCGCGATCACGCGCGACCCGCTGCTGATCTGGATGGGCAACGTCTTCGCGCTGCTCGGCATGCGCGCGCTGTTCGTGCTCGTGGAGAGCCTGATCGCGCGCTTCCGCTATCTGGACGAGACGATCGCGATCGTGCTGGGTCTGGTCGGCGTAAAGCTGCTGATCGAGGATCTGGTCGAGATCGGCCCGCTCGTGAGCCTCGCCGTGATCGCCGTGGCCTTCACGATCGGGATCCTGCTGTCGATCCGGGCGGACCGCCGTGACCCATACGCCGCGGAACGGCGCGAGGAGCGCGTGGAGCAGATGCGCCAAGGGGCGGAGTTCGCGCACGACGAGCGCCGCCGCGACGGCGACGATGGGCGCCGGGTCTCAGGCGTCGTCCATGGTGCGCCGGCCGAGCGGGGCGGCGACCCCGAGTAAGCCCGCCCGGCGCGCTGAACGCGCCCTACGCGCCGGCGCGCCGGCGCTCCAGCTGGCGGTCGAGGGCGGCGAGCCGGTCGTCCCACTCGCCGCCGACCTCGGCCATCCATGCGAGGGCCTCGGACATCGGGCCGGGGGTGGGGTGGTAGAGCACCTCGCGCCCGGAGCGCCTCGTGGCCACGAGGCCAGCCCCGGCGAGCGTGCCCAGATGCTTCTGAACTGCCTGTCTCGTGACCGGCAGCTCGCGCGCGAGGTCGGTCGCGCTCGCCTCGCCGCGGCGGCCGAGCAGCGCGAAGAGGTCGCGGCGCGTACCGTCCGAGAGCGCGCTGAAAACGGCGTCCGCCGGGTCCGCGGCGGGCATCAGCCGATCATCACGAGCTGGCCGCCACCGCCTGCGCCGGCCGAGGCCACAGGACCGCTTCCGCCGGCCAGGTCGAGCTCGACGGCCAGGTCGCGGCCGCGAACGCTGAGGATCTCGAGCGGCCGCGACTCGGTCACGCGCACGCGCGTGCCCTCATCGGTCTCCTCCAGATCGAGCTCCACGCGCGACGCCTCCTCGTCGCGGGCGCTCCACCAGAAGACGAGCCGCCGCGGCTCGTCCGCCTCTTCGACGAAGCCGCTGTGCTCACCGGCGCGCACCGCGCCGGCCGGACACAGCTCGATCTGGGCATCGTCGCCGAGCCAGCCGGGTTCCGCCAGGGAGCGCCACACCTCCTCCGGGGTCTCCGGGACGATCAATTCGCGTTCGACGGCCTTATCCATAGGGGGGCCTCCATGTGCAACCCAACGGTTGCGCTACAGTGCAACTGAATAGTTGCACTGTAGCGGGCGAAAGGAGAGCTTCACATGCAAGTCGGCCGCGTCACCAGCCAGCTCATCCCGATGGTCGTCGAGCAGACGCCCCGCGGTGAGCGCTCATTCGACATCTACTCGCGCCTCCTCAACGAGCGCATCGTCTTCATCGGGCGCCCGATCGATGACGAGATCGCCAACCTCGTGGTTGCCCAGCTCGTGCACCTGGAGTCCGAGGACCCCGACAAGGACGTGTCCGTGTACGTCAACTCGCCGGGCGGCTCGCTCCACGCCGGGCTCGCCATCTACGACACGATGCAGTACATCCGCCCGGACGTGCAGACCATCTGCTACGGGATGGCGATGTCGGCCGGCTCGCTGATCCTCGCAGGCGGCACGGAGGGGAAGCGGCTCACGCTCCCCAACGCACGCATCCTCATCCATCAGCCGTCGTCGGGATTCCAGGGCCAGTCCTCGGACATCGAGATCCACGCCCGCGAGGTCCTCGAGCTGCGCCGGCTGATCGAGGAGATCTACGCGCGCCACACCGGGAAGAGCGCGGACGAGGTCCACGAGGACATGGAGCGCGACCGCTTCTTCGGAGCCGAGGAGGCGGTCGAGTACGGGCTCGTCGACCGGATCGTGGCCGCGAGCGAGCTGCGCCGCCCGCCCTCGGGCTTCGCGGCGGCGGCCGTGGGGGCTAGCTTTCGCTGAGTGCCACGCGCCGCGGCGGCTGCCCTGTCGGTCCTGGTCTTCTCGCTCGCTGCCGGCTGCGACTCGGGCGACCAACCGGCCACGGGCAGCGCCGGCGCTGAGCGCGTAGATGCCGGAGAGCCGCGCGGTGAGCAGGCCGCCGCGATCGCGGCCCCGGCGCTGCGCGAGCACCTGCGGGCGCTCCAGCGGATCGCCGACGAGGCAGGCGGCAACCGGGCCGCCGGAACCGCAGGCGACCGCGCATCGGCGGCGTACGTAAGCGCACGACTGCGCGAAGCCGGCTGGCGCGTCAGCCGCCGGCCGTTTCGCTTCCCCTACTACCGCGAGCGCTCGTCGAGCCTGACGGTCGATGGACGGCGGCTGCGCCGGGGCGCGCGCTTCCGCGTGCTCGCATATTCGGATTCGGGGCGCGTCTCCGGGGGCGCGCGCCGCTTCGGCACCGGTTGTGCACGCTCCGACTTCGCGGGCCTGCAGCCAGGTGAGATTGCCGTTGCTGACCGCGGCAACTGCTTCTTCCGCGTCAAGGCGGAGAACGCCGCGAGGTCGGGCGCCGCCGCCCTGCTGATCGCGAACGACCCCGGCGAGGCCGGGGTGCCGGCCGCGACGCTGGGGAGGCCGGGTGCGCGGATCCCCGTGCTGGTCGTGGCCGGCGACGTGCCGCTCGCGGACGGGACCGCGGTCGCACTCGAGGTCGATGCCGAATCCGAGCGCCGGCGCACCCAGAGCGTGATCGCGGACACCCGGGGTGGCGGAGGCGGCCGAGTGGTTATGGCGGGCGCCCACCTCGACTCGGTGCCGAGCGGCCCTGGCATCAACGACAACGGCAGCGGCGTGGCCGCGCTCCTCGAGGTGGCCGAGGCGCTCGGCCCGCGCCCGCCGGGCCGCGTGCGGCTGGCGTTTTGGGGTGCCGAGGAGCTCGGGCTGCTCGGCTCGCGTCGCTACGTGCGCGGGCTCGGGTCCGGCGTGCGCGGCCAGGTCGCGGCCTATCTCAACTTCGACATGGTCGGCTCGCCCAACGCACGCCCGGCCGTCTACTCGGACGGGGACCCCGGGCTCGCAGACCTGTTGCGGAGCGCCGCTGGCCGGCGCCTGCCCGGTGCGAGCACACGGGGGTCATCGGACCACGCGCCCTTCCTCGAGACCGGCATCCCCGTCAACGGTCTGTACACCGGCGCGGGGGAGACGGGTCCTGGCGGCAAGCCTGCCGACCCCTGCTACCACCGCGCCTGTGACCGTCTCCGGAACGTCGATCCCGCGGTGCTCGTCGAGATGGCACGGGCGGCCGCCGAGGCGTTGCGGCGCCTGTCCGCCCGCGAGGGTCGCTAGGCGCGGCTTCCCAACGAACCCGACTCCGTGTCGCCACACGACAGGAAGGCGGCAACGTTCAGCAGTCAGAAGCTCCCTCTGATCAGCCGCGCGCCCGGTCCACCGCGGCCGCCACGCCGCCGGGCCACGGCTCGCCGTGGCCGAACAGCACGACGTCCGCCGCGAGTCCCTCGATCTTTGCGAGCGACTCGCGCGCCTGCACGTTCGACACGTTGAACGAGTGCGGCATCAGCTGCGGCCCGCGTGCCCGCGTGAGCGGGTTGAGCGAGCACATCGTGTCGCCCGCGAACAGCACGCGGCGCGCCTCGAAGTGGATGGCGCTGTTGCCCGCCGTGTGGCCCGGCGTGTGGATCGCCCGCGGCCCGCCGGGTACGTCCATGAGATCCCCGTCCGAGTACGTCTCGGCGCCCTCCACCTTGGGCGGGTGCGCGGCGCCCGCGCGCGTCATCGTGGTCATCATTCGCCAGAAGCCCGGGCGCCACAGCTCGCGCAGCAGCCGGCTCGGCCGCGCGTCGCCCGTCTTCGGGCGTGGCTTGCGCAGCGTCTCCTCGTCGGCCTCGTGGATCAGAACGTGCGCGCCCGCCTCCTGCAGGAGCGGCACCACGCCGGTGTGATCCGAGTCCGAGTGGGTGAGCACGACCGCTTCGACGTCCCCGAGCGAGAGGCCGGCGGCTCCGAGCTCCGCCTCGAGCGTGGCGCCGAACTTCGGAGCCCCCGCGTCGACGACCGTGAGCCGGCCGCCCTCCTCCAGGACGTAGTAGTTGATGAAGTCGGTGCCGAGCCGCCATACGCCCGGCGCAACCTGTGCCGCGCCCGCCTTACTTGCATTCGCTGTCGTTCTCATATTGGACAGTGTACAACATCTACTGGACGGTGTACAGTTCCGTCGATGGCAAACCGCTCCCCCGGCCAGCGCGCCGGCCTCAGCCGCGAGGCCGTGATCTCGGCCGCGCGCGCCGTGGCCGACCGCGATGGCCTCGAGCGGCTGTCGATGCGCTCGCTGGCGGCCGAGCTCGGCGTGATGCCGAACACGCTCTACAGCCACGTCGCCAGCAAGAACGAGCTGCTCGACGGTCTCCTCGACGACGTCCTCGGTGAGATCGACACACCCGAAAAGGGCGACTGGCGCAGCTCGCTCGTGGCGGTGCTGGACTCGACACGCGCGGTGCTGCTCGACCATCCCGGCCTCATCCAGGCCTTCCTCACCCGGCCGACCCGCGGGGAGAACGCCATGCGCCTCGGCGCGGTCTGCCTCGATCTCCTGGCGCGCGGCGGGATCGAGGAGGGCCGCGCGGTGCAGGCGTTCCGGGCGCTGCTCATCTTCACGATCGGATTCGCGGCCTACGAGGCTCCTCGCCTGCACGACCCCGACCCCGCCGCCCGCGCCGCCGCAGGGGCCGATGCCTTTCGCGCCTCCGGGCATGCCCGCGCCGCAGAGCAGGCCGAGCGGCTGGCGGCGATGCCCGCCGCCGAGGACTTCCACGCCGGCCTCGACTGGATCCTGGACGGCCTGCTCTCTACAGGGCCTCAGGCGAAGTAGAACACCAGGCCCAGCACGGCGTAGAGGGCGAGCAGCTGGACGCCCTCGAACCAGTTCGATTCGCCCTCCTGGGTCACGAGGTTCGCGATCAGGACGGCGAACAGCAGCGCCCCGATCTCATAGCCGTTGAAGACGAGCGCCATGGGGTCGGGGCCCACCACGAACGAGAGCAGCACCAGGACCGGCGCCACGAACAGGGCGATCTGCGCGCTCGAGCCGATAGCGATGTTGATGGCCAGGTCCATCTTGTCCTTGGCCGCAACGAGCACCGCCACCCAGTGCTCCGCGGCGTTGCCCACGATCGCCACAACGAACACGCCGACGAAGAACTCGGACAGCCCGATCTCCTCCGAGGCCTCGGAGATCGAGCCCACCAGGATCTCGGACATGACGCCGACAAGGACCGCCGCGGCCGCCAGGTAGATCGCGGCCCGCCTGACGGGCCAGTGGTGGGCCTCCTCTTCCTGCTCCTCCTGGCCGAACGGGTTGAAGACGGCACGATGGGTCTTGAGCGAGAACCAGAGCCCGGCCGCATAGCTCAGGAGCAGCACGATCGCCACCCCCAGCGAGAGCTGCTCGAGGTCGGAGCCGAAGTCGACCCGCTCCTCGCCGACCCGCGGCAGCCCACCGCCGTGGATCAGCTGGAAGAGGGCCGGGAAGATCATCGCGGCCAGTGCGAGCATCAGCATCGCCGACTGGGCGTTGGCGGCGGTCCGGCTGAAGGTCTGCTTATCGCGCCGCCAGCCCCCGACCACCATCGATGCGCCCATCACGAGCAGGATGTTCCCGATGATCGAGCCGACGATCGACGCCTTCACGACCTCCTGAAGCCCCTCGATCAGGGCGAAGAAGGCGATGATCAGCTCCGGGGCGTTTCCGAACGTCACGTTCAGGAGGCCGCCGATGCCTGGACCGGTCCGGGCCGCGATCGCTTCGGTCGCCTCGCCCATCACCGCGGCGCACGGGATCACGCCCAGCGCCGCCGCTCCGAACACCACTACCGGCCCGGCGTGCGCCAGCTCCAGCGCCACGGCCACCGGGATGAATACGCCCAGGTAGTAAACGGGACGCATGGCGGGGGAAGCCTACGGGGTACTCTCGACGTTGAGGCGGTCGTGGGTTGATCGACCACGTCAACAACCTCAAGCTCCAGCATCTCGTCGAGCTCTCCAAGCTGGGCGACGGCTGTGCTGGGCTCGAGGCCGGGATCGAGCAATGGCTCACCGAGCACGACGTGGTCTTCGCGGGCCGCACGATCCCGTTTGTGCTGATGCCGCATTTCGTCTCGCCCGGCCAGCTGCGCCGTGTACAGCGGGCCGTCGCCATTCTCTCGCTCGTGCTCGACCGCTTCTGCGACGCCTACGCGGAGGACGCGCGGCTACGGGAGGAGCTGGCCGTCCCCCAGCGCGAGGACGCCCTGATCCGCATCGATCCCGGTTACAGCCGGCCGCTCAAGATCTGCCGCCTCGACGCGTTCCTACAGGGCTACGAGGTGCGCTTCCTCGAGTTCAACGCGGACTCACCCGCGGGCATCGGCTACACCGACGTGCTCCACGAGGGCCTCAGCCGCGCGATCGACCTCCCCCGGGTGAGAGCCGAGTTCGAAACGGTCTACACACCCATGCTGCCGGTGCTGATCGACACGCTGCTCGCGGCCTACCGGGAGCTGCGCGAGCAGCATGCCGAGCTCCCAGAGCGGCCCCGGCTCGGGCTCGTCGACGCGGAGGGCAGCCCGTCCGTGCCCGAGTTTCGCATCGTCTGCGCCGCCGCGGCACGGCAGGGCGTCGAGGCGCTCCACGGGACGCTCGACGAGCTGCGCTACGACGGCTCGCTGCTGCGCCTCAAGGGCGAGCCCGTCCACCTCGTCTATCGCCGTGCGCTCCTCGAGGACTGTCCGGAAGGGGATCTCGTCGCGGCCGCTCGCGACCGCCGTGCCGCGATCGTCAACCCGTTCCGCTCGCGGGTGGCCAACAACAAGAAGCTGTTCGCGCTTCTGACCGACCCGCGCTTCGCACACCTGGTCGAGGAGCGCGAGCGGGGGGTGATCGACGAGACGATCCCCTGGACACGGGTGCTGCGTGACGGCCGGGCGGAGTACGGCGACTGGGTCGTCGATCTGCTGCGCTTCGTCTCGGACAACCGCGAGCGGCTCGTGCTGAAGCCGGCGTCCGACTATGGCGGCCACGGCGTCTCGCTCGGCATGGAGACTTCGCAGGCGGAGTGGGACCGGCTGATCGAGCAGCATGCCGAGCTCCACGATTTCGTCGTGCAGGAGTACGTGCCGGTGCCCGAGGAGATGTTCCCGACGGTCGAGGACGGGCACGTGCAGATGCGGCTCAAGCGCTTCAACATCAACCCGTTCGGGATCGGCGGGCGCTACGCGGGGATGATCACGCGCATCTCCGACCAGGCTGTGATCAACGTCTCGGCCGGCGGCGGGCTGCTGCCGAGCGTGTTGGGCCGCCACCGCCGGCGGCTCTTGGCCGAGGAGGATGAGGGGGAGGGGATGGCGCATGAAGAGCTCGTCTGAGGGATCCGGGCGGCCGCTCGGCTACGACGTCGACGACAACGCCACCCGCTTCTCGAACTACTTCCACGTGTTGCGCGAGCTGGTCCACGGCTCGAACGGCTGGCTCCCGCTCGTGCCCGAATGGCCGCGCAAGTACAGCCTCGGCGACCACCTCCATGACGACGCGCGTGCGCTCACCAAGATCCGGCGGCGCCTGTACGAGCTGCGCCACCCGAGCGACTACCCCGGCACGCCCTCGCCCGAGCTGGAGCAGCTGCTCGACCGCCTCGCCGGGGCGCGCTCGCCAGAGGGGTACCTCGACGTGGCCTACGGCGAGGCCAAGCCCGCGCTCGTGCGGGCGATGCGGATCCATCTCGAGGGCCTCGACCCGGTCGCGGACGAGCCGTCGCTGCGACTGCTCACGCAGGTGGTGGAGCGCCAGGAGCGCCACGCGCGCGAGCTCGGCGGGGCTCCCACGCCGCGCGACGGCGGGGACATCGGCGCGCTGCCGGTGGAGCTGCACTCCGGCGCACGCGAGCTGCCGGTCCTTCCGCCGCTCAGCGAGCCGGCGCGCGACGACTACGTGGAGGTCACGCCGGGCGGCGATCCCTACCTGTCCCGCGACCTGTACGTGAACGGACCGGAGAACCACGTACCGATCGAGCCCGACGAGCAACGCCACTTCTTCCACGGACTCATGGACGCCGAGCTGTCCGCTGCCGAGCTGATGGCGCGCAACTCGCATGAGCATCCGGAAATGCCCTGGGACTTCCATGTGGACATGGCCCGCCAGACCTGGGACGAGGTGCGCCATGCCCATCTGCACGACCTGCTGATGAAGGAGGAGCTGGGCTGCGAGTGGGGCGACTACCCGGTCGGCTTCTCGTACTTCAGGTCGATCTACGCATACGACCTGCTCGGCCGGCTCTGCCTGTTCAACGGGACGAGTGAGCAGCGAGCGATGTGGCGCCACTCGCACCGGCGTAAGGTGCTGATGGAGCTGGGCCAGGAGCGCGTGGCGATGGTGTTCGACTACCTGCTGGCGGACGAGGTCCCGCACGTCCACAACGGCGTGCGTTGGGGCGCCCACCTGCTGGGCGGAAGCGAGGCGGCCTACCGCGAGAAGGTCCGCGAGCTGCGCACCGCACTCGACGAGACCGGCGCGCCGGCCTGACCGCGGGCCGCCGCGGCCGCCGCCCAGAGGTGCATCGCCGCGTAGGCGCGCCAGGGGCGCCAGGCCTCCGCGCGCCGCTGCGCCTGCGCTGCGCTGATCCCGCCGAGCGCGCTGCGCAGCACGAGGTCGGAGGCCGGGAACGCGTCGGGGTCGCGCAGAGCTCGCATCGCGATGTACTCGACGGTCCAGGGCCCGATACCCGGGAGCTCGAGGAGCGCAGCTCGCAGTGACTCGCGGTCCTGGCGCTCGTCGATGGCAAGACCGCCGGCGACGGCCACGGCGAGCGCCCGCAGGGCCCGCGCCCGCGCCGCCGGCATCCCGTCGAGCTCGACGGCGGCCAGGGTCTCCGCGGCGGGAAACAGGCGCTCGAGGCTGCCCGCCGCGCGCGGAAGGGGGACGCCATGGCGGACGGCGATCCGCCCCGCGAGGCCGCGTCCTGCCGCCACCGTCACCTGCTGCCCGAGCACGGCCCGGACGGCCAGCTCGAAGCCGTCCCAGGCGCCCGCCACGCGCAGCCCCGGCCGTATCGCCACGAGCGACTCGAGCAGCGGGTCCGCGAGCAGTACCGGCTCGATCAGCGCGTGGTCGGCGTCGAGCCCGAGCACCAGCCGCGCCCGCCGACGCAGCCCGGGATCGGTGAGGGCCCCCGCGCCCGGCGCCCGCACGTCGCCGCCCGGGTGGACCTCCACGACCGCGGGCCGCCCGCCCACGAGCGCGGTCCGCCGGTAGACGTCACCGTCGACCTCCTCGACGCCCGGAACGGCGCGCGCCGCGAGCCAGGCCAGCAGCGCCCGGTCGCTGCTACTCCTCGACGTCGGGCTCGAGCTCCTCGTCCTCGTCGACGTCCTCGTCGTCGTCGAGATCCTCGCGGACCGCCCGCATGCGGCCGTCCCCGCCGTGGTAGGTCGCCTGGAAATTCTCGAGCAGCTCGTCACGGCGAGCCTCGTCCACCGGCACCTCGTCGGCGATCAGCACCCAATCCGCTCCCTCGAACTCCTCGAGGTTGAATATCTCACCGTCGATCGCCGGCGAGTCGTCCACGACCACCATCACCTCGGTCTGAGGGTTCAGGTAACAGCCCGGGCGGAGCAGCAGGTCCTCGAGCTCGAAGCGGCGGTCCTCGGCCATCTGGTCGGCGCCAGCCTATCCCGCGACGGCGGTCAAGTCACCCCTTCAGTTCCCGCAATTCGCGCTCCACCTCGGCTTCCACGTCGAGCGGCGCCCTGCCCTGCCGCGCACGCCGCTCGTTACGCGCGATCACGAGCTGCCGGACCTCCTCGCGCAGCCCTGGATCCTCCGCCGCCGAGCCGCGCGTGAGCTCGGCAAGCTCGGCCTCGACGTCGAGCGGACGCTCGCCCCGGGCCTCGCGCCGGGCCGACTTGGCCTCGAGCATCTGGCGGATCTCTTCACGCGCCTCGGCGCTCTGAGGCGCCGCCGGCGCGGGGGCGCGCTCGTCGTGCTCCATGGCGAAGCCGCCCTGACCGAGCCCTCGGTAGAGGCGGCCGCTGCCCCAGTAGCTCAACACCGCGACCACGACCGCCACGAGCGCCACGACGATGACCACCGTTCCGAAGCCGTCCACGCCCTAAGTGTGACCCCGAATCGGGGACTCGGCGCGCAGCGACGCCGCGCGATCCCCCGGATCCTGCTGTACCCTGAGCTTCTAACAGGGTTGACTGACGAATCAATCGGGCGGCATTTCGGCGCCCGAAAAGGAGCAGCAGCACAGTGGTCGACTTCACCCTCACCGACGAGCAGAAGGACATCCGCCGGCTGGCCCACGACTTCGCCGAGAAGGAGATCCGGCCGGTCGCCTGGGAGCTGGACAAGGAGTCGAAGTTCCCGCACGAGATCATTCAGCAGGCTTGGGAGCTGGGGCTCATGAACTCCCACATCCCCGAGGAGTACGGCGGTCCGGGACTCGATTACCTCACGGGATGTCTGATCGAGGAGGAGCTCGGCTGGGGGTGCTCCGGCATCGGCACCTCGCTGATGTGCAACGGCCTGGCCACCGCACCGGTGATCATCGGAGCGCCTGAGGAACTGAAGAAGCATTACCTCGGAATGCTCACCGAGGAGCCCAAGCTCGCGTCCTTCTGCCTGACTGAGCCGGACGCCGGCTCGGACGTGTCGGGCATGCGGACGACCGCCGTCCGCCAGGGTGACAAGTACGTCATCAACGGGACCAAGTGCTTCATCACGAACGGCAGCCACGCCTCCTGGTACACGGTCTACGCCAAGACCGACAAGGAGGCCGGCCACCGTGGCATCTCGGCCTTCATCGTCCCGCGTGACGCCGACGGCGTGACCGTGGACAAGAAGGAGGACAAGCTCGGTCAGCGCGCCTCGGACACGGCGATGATCTCCTTCAACGACGTAGAGATCCCCGCCGACCACCTCGTGGGTGAGGAGAACAAGGGCTTCAAGCTCGCGATGATGACGCTCGACCGCACGCGCCCGGGTGTGGCGGCGATGGCCGTCGGGATCGCCAACGCGGCCTTCGAGTTCGCCCGCGACTACGCGAAGGAGCGCGTCCAGTTCGGCGTGCCGATCGCGATGCACCAGGCGATCCAGTTCATGATCGCCGACATGGCGACCAAGGTCGAGGCGGCGCGCTTGCTCACCTGGAAGTCGGCCGTCGAGCTCGACCAGGGCAGGCGCAACACGCTCGTGTCCTCGCACGCCAAGCGCTTCGCCGCCGATTCCGCGATGGAGGTGACGGTCGACGCCGTGCAGGTCTATGGCGGCTACGGCTTCATCAAGGAGTACCCGGTCGAGAAGCTGATGCGCGACGCGAAGATCATGCAGCTATACGAGGGCACGTCGCAGATCCAGCGGCTCGTGATCGCCCGCGAGGTGCTGATGCCGCGCCGCATCGAGGAGCCCGCGGCAGCCGCCGCTTAGGCGCGCCTCGCCGGCGCCCGCATCTACGACGACTCGGACCCCAGGACGCCCTCCATGTAGACCCCGGCGGCCTGGGTCGCGTCTTCCGAGCTGCTTCCTTCCAGGCGGGCGTTCAGGTAGGCGGCGTACCAGTCCCACCAGTTGTGCTCCGGGGCGCTCTTCTCGTAGGGGTCGTGGTGCTCGGCCGTCTCCCGCAGCAGGTCTGCCAGGGTCGCAACGTCCATCGCTGAATCCTCCTAGGTCGGTGTTGGCGCTGTCGACGGCTGCGGCGTCATGGTCTCAAGCTCGAGTTCGCTCAGCGTGGACAGGAAGGCCTCCGAGAAGCTCGGGAAAGGCTGGATGACGTCGAACAGCACAGAGAGCGGCACACGCGCGCGGATCGCCACCGTCGCCTGCTGTAGCCACTCGCCCGCCTCCGGTCCGAGCGCGTAGGCCCCGGTGAGCCGCTCGCCGTCCGATACGAGCGTCATGAAGCCGGGCGTCTCCGCGTACGCGCGCGTGTAGGTGGACGTGCGCGGCACCTCGGCGAGCGGGACCGTCGCGGTCAGCTCGCCCTCGGCCGCTCCCACGGACGCCGCCTGGGGGTCGGTGAACACCACCCGCGGCACGGCGTCGTAGTTCGCTGTCCGCTCGCGCCCGATGATGTTGTCGGCGGCCACTCGGCCCTGGTACTTGCCCATGTAGGTCAGCGGCCAGATGCCGGTCGCGTCGCCGATCGCCCACAGGCCATCCGCAACGCGCATCTGTTCGTCGACCGGGACCCCCTGTCGCGTGGGCGCCACGCCGACCGTGTCGAGGCCGAGGTCGTCGACGCGCGAACGCCGGCCGGTCGCCACGAGCAGGCGGTCGCCACGCAGCTCGGGGAGGCCGGCGAACTCGACGACATACTCATCACCGTCGCGGCGGACGCGGCTGGCGTGCTCGCCAAGGTGGACCTCGATCCCGTCTGCCGTGAGCGCGGTGCCGAGCGCGTCGCCCAGCGGCTTCGGCTCCCGCGGAAGCAGGTGGTCCATGCCCTCGACGAGAGCGACGGAGGCCCCCAGGCGGTGCACGGCCTGCGCCATCTCCACTCCCACCGGGCCGCCGCCCAGCACAAGCAGCCGGCGCGGCACCTCCTTCAGCGCGGTCACCTCGCGGTTGGTCCAGAAATCATCGAGCTCATCTAGGCCGGGCACGGGCGGGAACACCGGGTCCGATCCGGTCGCGATCACGATGTGGTGAGCGCGATAGGTCTCGTCCTCCACCGCGATGCTCCCCGGGCCGGCCAGACGCCCGGTCCCGCGCAGCAACTCGATTCCATTCTCTTCGAGCCAGGCGGCCTTGGCCCCGTCCTCGTAGTCCGCGACCATGAAGTCGCGCCACTCGAAGGCACCCGCGGGTCGGACGTCCCCGCTCACGGCTTCGCGCGCGCCCGGTGCCACGCGCGCCGCCTGGAGCGCCTCGCCTGGCCGCAGCAATGTCTTCGACGGGATGCAGGCCCAGTAGTCGCACTCGCCCCCGACGAGCTCCCGTTCGACGATCGCCACCCGGAGACCGGCGTCCGCGAGACGCGCTGCACAATGCTCCCCCGCCGGACCGGCTCCGATGACGATGACGTCGAACTCGCGGCTGCTGCCCATCGTGACCTCTCGTCCGGGGTCGCCGAGCGAACGCCCCATGCTAACTCTCAGCGCTGGTCCTCGCCCAGCGTCGGGAAAGCCGCTGCAGCGCCTAGGCCAGCCGCTCCGAGAGGTAGTCCCAGTCCCGATTGAAGCGGTACGAGTGGTTCGCGGGGGGCTGGGGGGACTGGGTCTCGAGCCAGCGGACCTTGCCCTGACTCCTGTTGTGGAAGGCGTGCACGCAGCCGACCGAGGTCCAGAACACGTCGCCCGGCCCCAGGGTGAACACATCGCCGTCCGCCATCGCCTCCACCTCCCCCTCCAGCACGTAGTACGTCTCTTCGAGGGGGTGGTCGTGGGGCTGAGCCACGCCACCGGGCTCGTACTCGACCATGAACATCGTGTGGAGCACCGCTCCGAGGCGCCCGTCGATGAGCATCTTCACCGCGATGCCGCTGTAAGCGAGGAGCGCGGTGGCCATGCTGGCGGACACCGTCGGTGCGTCGACCGGGGCGCCGACCTTGAGCCGGTCCACGTCCATGTCCGCTTCGGACAGGCGGAAGAAGGTCCGCGTGCGCGGATCCCGGATGTCGAGCGCCGTGCCGGACGAGGGCGGCAGGGGCTCGCCCGTCCAGAAGGTGTCGGGTGGCCCGGAGATCCGCGGGGCGGGCGCGTTCGCTTCCAGCCACAGGGCCTCCTCCCCGCTGCTGTTTCGCCACGCGTGGGCTGACCCGACCGGAAGCAGGCCGCACTCGTCGGGGGCAAGCTGGTACGCCCGCCCCTCCACGACCAGCTCCGGATTGCCGTGCAGCACGTAGAAGCTCTGTTCGGTCGAATGGAGGTGGGTGCCCACCTCGCCGCCCGGCTCCAGGGAGCAGAGCGACAGGCCCGAGTGCACCGCGCCGACGTGCCGGCCCACGAGGCTCGCCCGCTTGTGCCCGCTCACCCGGCCCGCCGGCGAGCCCGGCTCTGCAAGCTCGACATCGCGCGCCGCCTGCACGTGGTACATGCGCTCGTCACTCACTGCTAGAGCCCGGCCTCGCGGCGCAGGCGCGGCAGCAGCGCCATGAGGTCATCGTCGGCCATTCCCATCGCGAGGCATGCTTCCACCATCTGCTGGGTCATGGCCGTGATCGGAAGCGGAGCCGCCACGCGGTGCCCGGCCTCGAGCGCGAGCGCCAGGTCCTTGTAGAGGAGGCTCGCAGTGAACGTCGAGGTGTAGTCGTCGGCCACGAGGGCGTCGGTCTTGTACTTGACGAACGGACTGCCCGCCGCCGAACCGCCCATCGCCTCGAGCATCTTGCCGCGATCGATGCCGTACTTCTCCGCGAGCACGAGCGCCTCTGCCATCAGCTGGGCCGTGCCGCCGATCACCAGGTTGAGGGCCAGCTTCACGATGCGGGACTCCTCCCCGGTGCCCACGTAGAAGAGGTTGGGGCCGATATCCCGCAGCGTGCCGGCCAGGCGGTCGAAGGCGTCCTTCGGCCCGGAGACGATGATCCCGAGATTGCCGGCGACGATCACCGACGGGTTCCCGCTCACGGGCGCGCGCAGGAACGAGACGCCGCGCCGCTCGCATTCCTCCGCCACGCGGGCAGAGCTGTCCGCCCCGATCGTGCTCATGTCGACGAGCGTGCCGTCGGCGTCGCCCGTGAGCAGGCCGTCCTCCCCAAGCGTCACGGCCTCGACAGCGGGACCGTCGGACAGCATGGTCACGCACACGTCGGCGCGCTCCCAGGCCTCCCGCGGGCTGTCGAGCACGCGGATGCCGCGCTCCGCAAAGGGTTCGGCCGGGCCGGGCGAGCGGTTCCAGACGCTCAGCTCGTGACCGGCCTGCTCCAGCCGGTCCGCGATGGGAGCGCCCATCCGTCCGAGGCCGAGGACCGCGACCCTCATCAGAGCATCATCCAGCCGCCGTCGACCTCGAGGTTCACCCCGTTGACGGCTCGGTTCTCGAGGAGGAAGACAGCCGCGTCCGTGACCTCGTCCATCGTGATCAGACGGCCGGTCGGCGTGCGTGCCTTGACGTTCGCGAGCATCTCCCCGGCGTTCCTCCACATGGGGCTGTCCCCGACGATGCCGGGATGCAGGGCGTTCACCCTGACAGGGGCGAGCTCGATCGCGAAGGTACGCACCATCGTGGTGACCGCGCCGTTGACGGCCGTGACCGTGGTCGAGCCTGGGTAGGGACGGTCCTTGGCCAGCCCGCCGAACATCAGAACGGCGCTCTCGTCGTGCATCGCGGGGTGCAGGCAGTGCAGGACCTCCGTGTAGCCCACCAGCTTGAGCGTGGCCAGCTGGAGTGCCCGCACGGGGTCGTAGTCCCGGACCGTGTTCGAGTCCCGGTCGATCGCGGCGAGCACGACGCGGTCCACAGCACCGAGCCCGTCGAGGCACGGGGCTATGGAGCGGGGTTCGGTGAGCTCCAGTCCGACCCCGCGAGCGCCGTCCGAGACCTCGTCGGCCACGGCCTCGGCCCGCCCGGCGTCCCGGCCGGTGATCACGACCGAACGTCCCTTGGCGGCGTACTTCTCGGCGAGCCGGCGGCCCAGCCCGGACGTTCCGCCGACGATGACCACGGCTCCCTCGGCCACGGCGCCTCCCCTCCTGGCGTCTAGAGCAGCTCCTTCGAGGCGAGATCGGCGCCGTCGGCGAGTGCCCTGAGCTTGAGCCAGGCCACGTCCGGGTCGACCTGCGAGAAGCGGATGAACGTGTCGAACCCGCAGTCGGTGCCGGCGAGCAGCCGTTCCCCGCCGATCAGCCTGCCGACTCGCAGCAGACGGTCGGCCACGACCTGGGGATGCTCGACGTAGTTCGTCTTCGTGTCGATGACGCCGTGGATGACCTTCATGTCGTCGGGCAGCTCGACCTCCTCGAAGACGCGCCACTCGTGCTCGTGCCGGGGGTTGCCGCCCTCGTGGTAGATGGTCCCGACGTTCGCCCTCAGCACCTCGCCGACGATCTCGCGGAAGGGCACGTCGCAGTGGTGCGGCCCGGCGTAGTTGCCCCAGCAGACGTGCAGCCTGACCTTCTCCTTGGGGATCCCGTCCAGGGCCTTGTTGAGTGCCTCGATCGCCAGCGGAAGATGCGTCTTCCAGTCCGTGATGCTGCTGCCGACGGAGCGGGAGTGCTGCGCCATCGCGAGGTCCGGCGAGTCGATCTGCAGGAGGAACCCCGCGTCGACGATCGTGTTGTACTCGTAGGAGAGTGCCTCCGCGAGGGCCTCGAGGTAGGACTCGTGCGAGTCGTAGTGCTGGTTCGGATAGTTGAAGGCGATCTGGCCGGGGCTGATCGCCCCCATGAAGGCGGAGTCGGTGGGGGCGTCGCCGAGCGCCCGCTTCAGCCGCTCGGCGTCCTCGACCACGGCGGTCTCGTTCTTCAGCTCGACCGGTCCGACGCAGTTCGAGAACACGATGTGCGCCATCGCGTCGGTCGCGAACAGCCGCATCGCCAGGTTGGGGAAGGGGGCCACGTCGTCGGCCTGGAACTCCGACCGTCCCTCGAACCCGCTGAAGCGGTCGGACACGTAGGTGCTGAAGCCGGGCTTGCTCAGCTCGCCGTCGCTGACGATGTCGACTCCCGCGTCCCGCTGGCGCGCGACGATCTCCGGCACCGCCGAGTCCAGGCGCGCGCGGAACGCGTCCTCGTCGACCTCCTTGCCGTCGATCCGGGCCCAGACCGTCTCGGCCACGTCGTCGGGACGCGGCAAGCTCCCGGCATGAGTGACAAGAATCCGGTCGGCGCTCATCCGTCTCCTCCTCTGAACTCCCCTCAAGCCTCCCTGTGCAGCCGGGAGATGCTACCCGCGGCGGGCCTTTCCGGGGACAGCCGCCGTCATGCCGGCTGTCAGGATGCCCTGGAGATGGCCGGCAGGTCGAAGCGACAGCGCAGCCGCCAGGCGGTGCGCGAGGCGGTCGAGCAGGCGGGCGGCGTCGAGGCGGCAGTCGCGCCGCCGAAGCGGCCGGCCGACCCGTTCGCCGGCGAGCTGCGCCGCCGTGACGTGCTCCCGCTGCTCGTCCTGCACCTGATCAACGAGGGACCGAGCTACGGGAACCAGCTCATGGAGCGGATCGCGGCAATGACCGCCGGCGTCCTCTCGGTCAACCCCAACACGATGTATCCGCTGCTCCGCCAGCTCGAGGGGCGGGGGCTGATCGAGGGGAGCTGGGAGCATCCGGAGCGCCGCTCGCGCCGCTACTACTCCCTCACGCCCGAGGGGCGGGAGGAGTACGCACGCCTCGTCGAGGAGGTGCGTCCCTTCCTCGACTCGGTCAAGGCCTCGATCGACGAGATCGTCAACGAGGTCTACGGATCGTGAGGACCACGTACGCACGGGGCACCGTGCCGCTCCAGCCCGATGCCGCGCTGCGGCTGTGGACCGATGTCGACCGCTGGGCGAGCTTCGTGGAGGGCTTCGCGCATACGCTCGAGCGCTCGCCCGGCTGGCCCGCCGAGGGCGAGCGGGTGGTGTGGGAGTCGGGACCGAAGGGTCGCGGGAGGGTCACCGAGAAGGTGGTGGAGAGCCGCGACGACCGCTTCTCGACGATGGTCCTCGAGGCCGCCCTGGCGGGACGCCAGACCCTGCGCGTGGCGCCGCATACGGTCGGCGCCGAGGTCGAGCTGAGTCTCGAGTACACGCTCACCAAGTACGGCCCGCTCAGCGCGCTGGCCGATGCGATCTTCGTCCGGCGCGCGCTCCGCGACGCGCTCAGGCGGACCGTCCGGCGCTTCGCCGTAGAGGCCGAGGAGGAGGCGGGCCTCCGCTAGGGTTCCGGGCCGCCGCTACCCCGGAGGTTTCTTTGTTCGTCTTCAAGGCCGCCGTAGTGGGGGCAGGGACCATGGGCGGGGAGATCGCCCAGGTCGTTGCCGCCGCCGGCATCCCGGTCGTCCTCAAGGACGTGAAGCAGGAGTTCGTCGACACCGGCCTCGAGAAGGCCCGGCAGGTCACCGAGGCACAACTCGGCGGGCTCGTAGGCAAGGAGAAGATCACCCAGGAGCAGGCCGACACGCAGCGCGAGGAACTCCTTGGCCGCATCACCGGCACGACCGGCTACGACGACTTCGGCGACGTCGACTTCGTGATCGAAGCGGTGCCGGAGCGCATGGACATCAAGCAGGCGGTGTTCGCCGAGTTGGACGAGGTCACCCCGGGCCACGCGATCCTGGCCTCCAATACCTCCTCGCTCTCGGTCAGCGAGATGGCGGAGGCGACGCTGCGTCCGGACAAGGTGTGCGGCTTCCACTTCTTCTGGCCCGCGTCGATGATGCGCCTGATCGAGGTGGTCGAGGGGGAGGAGACCTCGGAGGAGACGCTGCAGGCGGCGGCCAACTTCGCTCAGGCAATCCGCAAGACCCCGATCCGCTGCGGCGAGGTGCCGGGCTTCGTCGTCAACCGAATCCTCATCTCGTCGGCGTCCGAGGTCTGGCGCGCGACCGAGGAGGAGGGTCTCGATCCGCACGAGGTCGACAGGGTGGTCAAGGACTCGGGGACGATCCCGATGGGTCCGTTCTTCCTCGCCGACCTCTCAGGGCTGGATATCGCGCTGCACACCGCAGAGCACCTGCGCGACTCGTACGGCGACCGCTTCTACGTGATGTCGAAGATGAAGGAGCTGGTCGAGGCCGGTGACCTGGGCCAGAAGACCGGGAAGGGTTTCTATGAGCACGGCTAGCGCGTCGGGTCTCGACACCATCGTCGACCGCATGGGCCTGAAGGCCCTGGTCGAGTCCTGCCTCGTGCTCGAGGAGAACGTCGCGTCCGCGAAGGACATCGAGCTGGCGATGATGATGGGCTCGGGCATGCTGCCGGGCCCCTTCAGCCGGGCTGACGAGGCCGGCCTCGACGCGCTGCTCGAGCGGCTCGAGGCGGCGCAGCGGGAGTGGGGTGACGCCTTCGAGCCGCCGACGGTGCTGCGCCGGCTCGTGGCCCAGGGGCGGCTCGGCAAGAAGGCCGGCCAGGGGTTCTTCCCGTACCCGCAGCCGGATTCGGGCGATCAGCGCGAGACCGTCCTGCTCGAGACCCGCGGCGACATCGCGATCGCCTGGCTCAACCGCCCGCCCGCGAACCCGCTCTCGCCGCAGGTCATGCGCGACCTGATCGCCGTATGGGAGTCGGTCGAGGGCAGGGCGCGGGTATTCGTGCTCGCCTCGTCGAACATCTTCACGTTCAGCGCGGGCGCCGACATCAAGGAGTTCACGAAGATGTCACCCGACGCGGAGGGCGCCGAGCTGGCGGCGTCGGCACACCGCGTCATGCGCGGCATGGAGCAGTCCTCGACGGTCACGATCGCGGCCGTCAACTCGATCGCCTTCGGCGGGGGCTGCGAGCTCGCGATGGCGTGCGACTTCCGCATCGCGGCCGAATCCGCCACCTTCGGCCAGCCGGAGATCAACCTCGGGATCATGCCCGGCTTCGGCGGCACGCAGCGGCTGCCGCGGCTCGTGGGCGAGGCCAAGGCACTCGAGATGAACCTGACGGGCGACCCGATCGACGCCTACGAGGCGCACCGCCTCGGCCTCGCGAACCAGGTGGTGCCCGACCACGAGCTGCTCGACTCGACGCTGGCGTGGGCGCGCAAGCTGGCGGACCAGGCGCCGATCGCGGTCGAGGAGATCAAGCGGCGGTCGCACCGCCCGGACCTCGACGAGGGCCTGCGCATCGAAGCCGAGGGCTTCGCCCGCGCGTTCGGCTCCGAGGACGCCCGCGAGGGGATCTCGGCGTTCCTGCAGAAGCGCCGTCCGAGGTTCGAGGGCAAATGACCGCGCTCTCCACCCAGGCCGAGCGCGTCGCCGACCTGCTCCGCTCCTCCGAGCGCGCCGTCGTTCTCACTGGCGCCGGTGTCTCGGTCCCCTCGGGCATCCCCGATTTCCGCTCGCCGGGAACGGGCCTGTGGGAGAACCTCGACCCGATGGAGGTCGCTCACATCGACGCCTGGCGGAGAGACCCCGACCGCTTCTGGTCGTTCTACGGGCGGCGCTTCGCAACGCTGACCGACAAGGTCCCGAACGAGGCTCACCACGCGATCGCCGAGCTCGAGCGGCGGGGGCTCGTGCGCGGAGTGATCACCCAGAACATCGACCGCCTCCATCGCCTCGCCGGCAGCGAGCGCCTGATCGAGGTGCACGGGTCGATCGAGTGGAGCATCTGCTTGGAGTGCCGGGGCAAGCTGCCGATCGACCGCGTGGTCGAGCTGCTCGCCGAGGACGGCGGCGCCCCGGAGTGCCCGGCGTGCATGGTCCCGCTCAAGCCCGACGTCGTCCTGTTCGGCGAGCTCTTGCCCGAGCGCGCTCTCGCCGAGGCCCAGGCGCTCGCGTTGGACGCCGACCTGATGCTGTGCGTGGGCTCCTCGCTCGAGGTCTACCCGGTCGCCGGGCTGCCGGCGATGACCCACGGCGCGGGCGGCCGGCTCGTGCTGGTCACGCAGGGGCCGACGCCGTACGACGGCGACGCGGAGGTCAAGCTCGACGGCGACGTGGTGGAGGAGCTGCAGGCGGTGCTGGCCGCCCTCGACTAGCGCCGACCGTCACTCGAGCCACTCGGTGACGAACTCGGGGGAGTGGTGAATCGCTGTCATTTGCAGGCGCTCGTCTCCCGAGTTCACGAACCCGTGCGGGGCGCCCGCCGGGGCGACCACGACATCTCCGGGGTGGGCGTCCAGCTCCTGATCGCCGACCCTGAACGAGACGGTCCCGGCGTGCACCACGAAGACCTCCTCGTAGTCGTGGCGGTGCAGGCGCGGGCCCTTCCCCGGCTCGGCGTCGACCAGGATGATCGACAGGCCCGCCTCGTGGTCCCTGCCCTCGAAGTGGGGCGAACCTTCGCGGGGACCTGTGCTGGGGTGGATCACGTACTCCATGACCCCAGGCTAGTGAGGTGCCGTCAGCCTCCCAGCCGCCGGCGGCGCAGGAGCGCCTCCATGGCCGCCACCGCCTCCTCCAGCCCGGCCGGCGACTCGCCTCTCAGCGCTGTGGCGGCCGCCTGGATCACGGCGTCCCGGTGAACTTCGAGTGAGCTGTCGCCGAGCTCCGCGGCGAGCGCCTCCAACGCCACGCGCGCCTGCAGCGCGGCTTCGCGGCCTCGGCCGGCGTCGAGGTCGGCCCGGGCGCGCAGGACGAGCTCCTCCGCCGCGAGCGGCGTCTCGTGACCGCCGAGGATCGCCGCGAAGCGCTCCTCCGGCGCCTCCATCGAGCGCCTGACCCCCCTCGGGCCCTCGCGGGGCAGCTCGAACGCCTCGCCGAAGCGCCCGTCCGCGACCGCCTCGCCGCGGCCGTAGCCCATCCGCACCACGAGCGCGCGCCCGGCTGAGACGTCGGCCACGTAGGGATCGGCCGCGGCGGCGCGCTGGGCGCGCAGCGCCCTGTTGAGGACTTCGAGCGCGCGCTCGAGCTCGGCCTCGCGGGCCTCGGCGTCGCGGCGCAGCTCGTCGAGCCAGGCCGAGGCGGCCTCGGCGGTCGGGAAGGGCTCGGGTCGGACCACGGTCGCGCGGCTCGTGGGCACCGGCTCCGGGGGCGGCTGGTCCACCTCACGGGGGCGCCTGTCCCTCAGCCAATGGCGCTCCGGGGCTCCCAACGTGCCGAACACCAGCACCGCCTGGGGGGCGCCGTCGGGCGCACCGCGCACCAGGTAGCGCCCGTCGGGCGGTCCGAGCAGGAAGCCGAACTCGAGCTGGACGCAGCCGAAGGGAGAGTCTCGCTCCGCACCCGGCCGAGCCGGTTGCTTCCGCACGGCCGTCTGGCTACTCGCCCTCGTGGGCGTGGCTCGCGCGCCGGTCCTTCTTGTCGACCGGCAGGGCGTACTTGGAGGGCTTCGTCGGCACGACCGGGTTCTCGATCTCGCCCAGCCGCGAGATGAGGTCGGACCACTGGCCGGGCTCCAGCACCGCGAGCGCCTGCTTGCCGAGCTTCTTGTTGGCGCCGAACATCGGCTGGAAGCCCACATGGATGTGGTCGTGATGGTCCGCCATGGCGAAGGTCGCGCCGCCGATCTCGAACAGCGAGATGATCTGGGCGGGCGCCATCGTTCCCTGGAGCTGCATCAGCCTGCGCACGGCCTGTTCGGTGACCCCGCCCGGCTCCTGGTGGCCGAGCACGGGGATCCCGTTGAGCGTCGCGATGTCGACCGCGTTTCCGGAGGAGTGGTGCGAGACGTTGCCCGAGCTCGTGTAGAAACCGTGCCCGCACTTGAGCGAGGTGACGCCCGGCTTGAGCCCCGACTCGGCGAGATACGCCAGCGTGGCGAGCACGCGCCGGTCGACCTGACCCGAGCGGATGTCGTCGCGCCCGCAGTCGTAGATCTCGATGCGCTCGTCGGAGAGCACGCGCTTCTCGAGCAGCGGCTTCGGCAGCAGCAGGATCTGGCCGATCGACATGGCGCCCGCCTCGTCCTCGCCGTAGAGCACGTTGCGCCCCGACGCGCGGTAGACCGCCGTCGCCTCGAGCAGCTTCCAGCCGTCGAGGATCGGCTTGGGATCGATCTTGGGCGCGCCCCGGCCGGCGGGCCGGATCGCGAAGTCGAGATGCGCGGCCTTGCCGGGGACGGTCTGGCCGATGCGGCCGATGATCGTCCCGCCTATCACCCGCGAGCCCTTCTTGAGGGCGCGGAGCCGGACCTTGCTCGGGTCGAGGCCGAACGGGCGCGAGAAGAAGTTCTTGTAGGTCTCGAACTTGCCGCCCTTGCGCGCCAGGGCCTCCAGCAGCTGCTCTAGGCCGCCCGCCTCGCGCGCTCCCGGGAGACCCGGGTGTGCGAACAGCCGCTGTTTGACGGGCGCGGAGGCCTGGCCCAGGTCCTGCGACTCGATCGCCGGGCCGCGGTCGCGCTCGGGTGCGGTGTCGGAGTCGTCGAGCTGGCGGCCCGCCGAGGCGGGGAGGCTCGGCTTGGGATCGCCCGAGTCGTCGCCGTGGGCCTTGACGGCCTTGGCCGGGCGGTCGAGGCGGGTGTCCGGGTCGCTCTTCGGCACCGGGTAGTACTTCGACACCTCGCCGAGGTGGGCGTAGGTGTAGCGGTTTCCGTAGACGTCCTGGAGGACGAGGTAGCGGCCGAGCTTCTTAGAACGGCCGATCGCCTTGACCACGCCGTCGTTCACGGCAACGACGGGCGCGCCCTTCTTGGAGAAGATGTCGATGCTGCGGCGATCGTCGCTCGACTCGATCACGTTGGCGGCGTTCTCGCCGCGCCGGACGCGCTTGAGGAGCTGCTTCTCCGCAAGGTCGTCGGCATACGTCGCGCGCGCGTAGACAGGGAAGCGGCCTTCAGTGAGGCCGGTCAGCGAGCCGATCAGGTCGGCCGGCACGCCGGCGATCAGCCTGGCCCTGAGCAGCACCGAGTCGACGTACCAGTCGGCGTGGTTGTAGGCCCAGATGGCCGCCCGTACGTCGTTCTCGTAGTTGGCGGCCTTCAGGTAGCGGGCCGCGGCGAAGATCGCGTCGACTGGGTTGTAGGGATCCTTGCGGCCGTCCTTGTTGGCGTCCGTCCCATACGTCTTCCAGGTCGCGGGCATGAACTGCATCCAGCCGAGCGCACCCGCCGACGACACGTTCAAGTTGCGGCCGTAGTCGGTCTCGATCTCGTTGATCGCCGCCAGCACCTCCCAGCGGATCCCGTACTCGATGCCCGCCGCCTGGTAGATCTGCAGCAGGAACGGGGGCACCCGGAACTTGCGGATGATGAAGTTCGGGACACCGGTGGCCGTCGAGGGACCCGGCAGGACGTCGATGAAGCCGGGATTACTGGGGGTGGGCGTTCCGTCGTCGTTGCGAAGCGGCTCCCTGCGCCCACGGCGGCGCTCGGGCGAACTCTCATCTTCGGGCTGAGGCTTGACCTCGCCGGTCACGTTGCGCTTCTTGTCGGCCGGGCGGTCGCGCTTGATGCGCTGGCCCGAGTTCGAGCGCTCCTGCGGCGACCCGCCCCCTGCGGTCGGGCCGGTGTCGGGCTCCTGCGGCGCGGGCGCCGGCTTGGGCTGGGGCTTGGGTTGGGGCTGCGGCTCCGGCTTGGCCTCCGGCGGGGGCGGCTCCTCCTTGGGCTTGGGTGTGGCCGGCGTTTCGGGGACGGTCGGCGGCGCCGGAGTGGTGGGTGCCGGGACGATGGGCCCGGGGAGCTGCATGTCGGCGGGGTTCGTGCCGGGCGGAACCTCGACCGGGACGATCTCGCCGGACGGCAGCTGTACGTGCACCACCTGCGCGGCCGCCGGGATCGTGAAGGTCGTGAGGGCGGCCGCAGCAAGGATCCCCACGGCAAGCAGGAGGGTCAGAGCCCGCGTTTTCATCCGTGATGTTCCAAGTGGTTCCTCGGCACCCCGCATCCGGGTCATCGCGGGCGCGGGCACGCGACGATCGCCGCCTGCCGCAGAGGGAACGCTACTTGCTGGGTTTCTGGTGTGCAACGGGGAACCGTGAGAAGTGGGAGAGAGCTCTCCCCGCACACCGCATCGGGGCGGTTATGCGAGATCACGTCCTTGTATCGACCGTCCCTGCCCATAACTTCAATCCCGCCGTTCCGTTGGCTGGACACATCCCCGACGCATCGCTCGCTGTCCAGATGCCTCATTGTGCCTACTTCTCAAACCTTAAAGCTGACATCAGCCTCAAGTTGAGGGTTAGCCTGACCCGGCCGAGCGTGGAACATTGGTGTGTGGATCGCCGGTCGTCGGTTACCCTTGCCGGCCATGACAGAGCCCAAGCAGGATGAGGACTTCCTCGGGCGCGTGTCCTCCCGGGCGGAGGAGGCGCTCGGCAAGGTTGCCGAGGAGCTGATCGCGAACCCGGTCGTGAATGGCGCGATCACCCGAGCCTTCGAGGCGCGGGAGAAGGCCGTGCAGGCGCAGGTCACGGCCATGGGCGCCCTCAACCTGCCCTCTGCGGCGGACATCGAACGGGTCACCCGGCGCCTGCGCTCGCTCTCGCAGCGGCTCGAGGGCATCGAGGACGCGATCGACCGGCTCGAGGAGCGTGTTGGCGCAGCCGCACGCGATGCCGAGCGCGACCGGCTGGCATCCGTCGAGGAGCGCCTCGAGGACATAGCGCGCGACCTCGCGGCGGTCCGCTTCGCGGTCGCACCCGGCGACGAGCCGGTGCCGCGGGCGCAGGAGCGCCTCACCGTCACGGACTCCTGAGCGCGGCGTAGCCCGCCTCGCCTAGACTCAGCTCGAGCGCCTCGAGCTCGTCCTCGTCGAGCCGGCGCGCCCCGTTCGCGAGCGCGCTTCGAGCCACTCCGAGGACGCTCGCGGCAGGCACCCCGTGCCGGGCGGCCACGCCCAGGATCGCGGCGGTCTCCATCTCGACCGCGACCGCGCCGGTTGCCCCGTCGGCTGGGTGCGCGGTGTAGAAGAGGTCGGTGCTCGCCACGGTCGCCCGGGTGGCGCCGGCGGCGACCAGCCGGGCCAGCAGGGTCCCGTCGGGCTCGAGCGGAGCCTTCGCGCCGAGCGCCGCGCTCGCTCCGTCCAGCGGCAGCACCGACTCCGGCGCAAGGAGGCTGCCGAGGGCCAGCCCGTCGACGAGCGCCGCGCAGGTGCCGATGCGCACCAGCCGGCGCGCGCCGAGTGCGATCAGCTCCTCGCAGACGATCGCCGCGCTGGGCCCGCCGATGCCGGTGGACTGGACCGTGAGCGGCTCCCCGTCCTGGGCGATTCCCGTGTAGCCCCAGAGCCCGCGGCTGTGGTTGAACATTCGCGGCGGCTTCTCGAGCAGAGCCTGTGCCACCGCTAGCGCGCGGTGGGGGTCCCCAGGCAGCAGCACGCGCTCGGCGGGCGCGGCGGTGGGACGCAGGTGGTCGATGTCGGCCCGCGGCACGGGGCGCGCAGGATAGAAGGTGCCTCGACGTGATCGAAGATCGTTCGGCGCCTGTCCTCGGAAACGTGCAAGCTTTCCTGGATTCCCTACACATGGTGTGGTCGATCCAGGACGATGGCCAGCGGAGACCAACCCCGGAGGAAGTGCCACCGCCAGGAAGACTCCCACCGGAAGCGACCAGGGGCCGGCGCTAGGGGTAGTCTCGGGCGGATGGCGAGACGCCCGAGCACGCCGAAGGAGCTGCCCGATTCGTTGCGCGAGGCCGTCGAGCGCACGGTGGAGGCCACGCTCGGCTCGGCGGGGCGCAGCCGCGAGGCCGCTCAGGGCGCCCTTGACGACGTGGTCCAGTCCGTCGACGAGCTGCGGAAGGAGGCCGAGCAGCGGCTCGCGAGAAGCCGGCGCTCTATGACCGAGGCGATCGAGGGACGGCGCCCCGCGAGCTACGACGACATCCGTGAGCTGAGGGCCGAGCTGCGCGCGATCGCTCGCCGTCTCGACGCCATCGAGGAGCGCCTGCCGGCGAAGCGCGCGCCCGCGAAGCGCTCCTCCGCGAAGCGCTCGTCCGCGAAGAGCTCGTCCGCCAAGGGCTCGTCCGCGAAGCGCACCTCCAGCAAGCGCTCCTCCTAGTGCCCGGCCGCCGGGTCCTGATCACCGGCGTCGGGAGCCACATCGGCACGCTGCTCGCCGAGCAGCTGGAGGCGGACCCCGACTTCGAGTACCTCGCGGGCCTCGACACGCGCCGGCCGCGGCGCCGGCTCGAGCGCGCGGAATGGATCGAGGCGGACATTCGTGACCCCGAGATCGCCCGCGTCATCCCACGGCTCGAGGTCGACACACTCGTCCACGAGCAGATCGTCCGCCAGCCGGGCCCGGGCATGTCCTCGCGGGCGATGCATGACATCAATGTGATCGGCTCGCTCCAGCTGCTCGCCGCCTGCGAGAGGGCGCCAACGATCAGGACGATCGTCGTCCGCGGCTCGGCCGGCGTGTACGGCGCCGAGCCGCACGCGCCGCAGTTCTTCAACGAGGAGATGACCCGCCTGTTCCCGCTCCGCACCCGCTTCCAGCGCGACGTCGCCGAGATCGAGAACTACTTCGAGACCTACGCGCGCCGCCACGCGGGGGTCAGCTGCACGATGCTGCGCTACCAGCCCGCGATCGGCCCGTCGCTCGACACCCAGATCAGCCGCTACCTCTCGCAGCCGGCCTGCCCGACCTACCTGGGCTTCGACCCACGCATCCAGCTCGTGCACGAGCGCGACGCTCTCCACGCGCTCGTGGCGACGGTGAGGCGCCCGGTGCGGGGCGCGGTCAACGTGGCCGGCCCCGGCACGATCGGCCTGATCCGCATGATCAGGCTGGCCGGGCACCCGGCGCTGCCACTCGCCGGCCCGTTGTTCGGCCCGCTCACCGGGGCGGGGCGCAGGCTCGGCCTCGGCTCCTACTCGGAGGACTTTCGGCGCCTGCTGCGCTACGGCCGCGGCGTCGACACCACCCGGCTCGTCGAGGAGGTCGGCTTCGAGCCGCGCTACTCCACGGTCGGGGCCGTCGAGGACTGGGTACGCGCGCACCCGCGCGGAGCAGCCGCCGCATGACCGAGGCCGCGCTCGCTTTCATGCGTCGCCTGCGAGAGGGCCTGGAGGCGGGCCTCGACCTGCCGGAGGCGATCGCGCGCGGCGCGACCGCGCTCCCGCGCGATGCCCGAGCGACGGTCGAGCGCCTGCTGGGGCGGATGGAGGGTCACTACACCGAGGACGAGTGGGGCTTCGACGAGGAGTTCGCCGAGCTTGTCGAGCCGTTCTTCGGCTTTCTCTACGACAGCTGGTGGCGCGTGCATGCCGAGGGCGCTGAGCGTGTGCCCGCCCACGGCCGCGCGCTGCTCGCGGCAAACCACGCGGGCATCCTGCCCTGGGACGCAACGATGATCTCGGTCGCGCTCCTGCGCGAACATCCGCTGCCCCGCCACCCGCGCTTCCTAGTCCTCGACTGGGCCTTCGAGCTGCCCTGGATCTCGACCGCCATCCGCAGGGTCGGCGGCGTCGTGGCCTCGCCCTACAACGCGTTGCGGCTGCTCGAACAGGACAAGCTCGTCGCCGTCTTCCCCGAGGGTGTCAAGGGCACCGGCAAGCCCTACTCGGAGCGCTACCGCCTCCAGCGCTTCGGCCGCGGAGGCTTCGTCGAGATCGCGCTCCGCGCGGGCGCGCCGATCGTGCCGGTGGCTGTGGTGGGTAGCGAGGAGATCTACCCGAAGCTGGCCGACGTGCCCGCGCTGGCGCGCCTGATCGGCGCGCCGTTCTTCCCCGTCACGCCGACGTTCCCCTGGCTCGGTCCGCTGGGCGTGGTGCCACTGCCGTCACGCTGGAGGATCGAGTTTCTCGACCCCATCGACACCGCGGCCTATGGGGCCGAGGCCGCCGCCGACCGTGCGCTCGTCCTCGAGCTCTCCGAGCGCGTCCGCGCCGCCGTCCAGGATGCGCTCTACGTGAACCTCGTTCGCCGGGGACCTGCCTTCATGTGAGGTACCTTGGAGTGGGATGCGTCGGTCGGGCCTCGCAGCAACGATCTCTCTCGTCGCGCTTTCACTGCTGACTGGAACGGCGCACGCCGCGCCCGATGACCCCTGGGTTGCCTATGTCGTCAACTCGGTGGTGACCAGGGACGGCCAGCAGTCCGCGGTGCTCCTGCGCGTGAACCCTGCCACGGGCGCGCTCGAGGAGGTCTCGCGCAACAGCAGCTCTCAGGGGACGCTGTTCCGGCACCCCTACGACGTCGCGGTGGCGCCGGGCGCCGGCAGCCTCTATGTGGTCGATATGGGCGAGTTCGCCGAGGGGACAACCCCGGCCGCCGACGGGCGAATCATCCGTGTGGATCCGGCCAGCGGGGCCCAGAGCGTGGTCTCGGCCGGCGGTGAGCTCGTCGACCCGGCCGGGATCGCCGTGGCGCCCGACGGGACGCTCTTCGTCATCGAGAACGTCGGCGTGGGCCCGGCCCGCGACCCCGCGGTCGTCCGGATCGATCCAGCCACGGGCGCGCAGAGCGTGGTCACGCGGGGAGGCAACCTCTGTTACCCGTTCGGGATCGCCGTGGAGCCGAACGGCGTCCTGGTGGTGACCGACTTCGGGGATCTGATCGTCGGGGGGCAGCCGCAGATCGACTGTCCGCAGAACTTCGGCGCGGTCTACCGGGTGAACCCGGGCACCGGCGCCCAGTCAGTCCTCTCCATCAACCAGGTGCCAAGTCCGGGAAACCTGCTGCGGGGCGTCTTCGGCGCGGCCGTCGAGCCCGGCGGCGGCATTCTCGTCGTGAACCAGACCGGCGCTCAGGCGGCCGTGGCGTCGCTCAACCCGGCCAACGGCGAGCAGACCGCGGTCACTCCCAACTCGAGCGCGGCCGACGCGTTCGAGTTTCCCCAGCGCGTCGCGGTTCTTCCCGACGGCAACCTGCTCGTGGCCGATTACGCGCTCAACGACCTCGAGGGCGGCCTGGTCCTCGTCGAGCGCTCGACCGGCGCGGCCCGGATCCTGCGCCAGGGCACGCTCTTCAACAACCCGCTCGGCGTTGCGCTGGTCGTGAACCGTCCGCCAACCGCCACGATCAGGCTGGTCCCGGGCGAGGTCGCCGGCGGCGAGTGGGTCACCTTCGACGCGGCGGGCTCGTCGGATCCCGAGGGGCTTCCGCTGCGCTACGCCTGGGACCTGAACGGCGACGGGTCGTTCGAGAGCTCCACAGGGGCCGTGCCGAGAGCGCGATCGCGCTTCGGGTCGAGCACCACCCTCACCCCGCGCGTGCGCGTGATGGATCCGCATGGCGGGGACACCGTCGCCGCGTCGCCGTCGCCGCTGGTGGTCGATGCGATCCCGCCGGTGATCTCGGGCTTCCGCGCCCGGATCGCCCCGTCCGCCCGCGAAGCCGAGGCCGCGCTGGCGCGGGCGGTTCGCTTCCGCTTCCGGCTGTCCGAGCAGGCGCGGGTGCGGATCGCGATCCAGCGGGCCCTGGCGGGCCGCCGGAAGGGCCGCCGCTGTGTGGCGCCCGGCCGAGCCCGCCGCAGCGCGAAGCGCTGCACGCGCTGGCGCACGATCACGAGCCTGCAAAGGCACGCGGCGCCCGGACCGAACAGCATCCGCTTCGCGGGCGAGGTCCGCGGCCGTGCGCTCAAGCCCGGCCGCTACCGCGGCGTGGCACTGGCCAACGACAGCGTGGGCAACCTTTCGCGGCCGCGGTCCGCGGGCTTTCGCGCCGTCCGGCGCTAGAAGTGCACCCCACGTAGCAGGTAGGCCATCGCCACCGCCTCGGTGGACATCTCCTGGCTCCCCGCCTTCTCCTCGGCCGGCGCGGGCTTGGCGTCCTTGTCGCTCTTCCTGGCAGCCGCCGAGTCGGGGAAGAGGTCGTAGGCCGTGTGCAGGACGATGTCGACGCTCTTCGGCGACACCGCGTAGAGAACCTCACCGAAGGTCCCAAGCCGCGAGGCCAGGCGCTTCGGCTTGTCGATCATCGCGTCGGTGAGCATCTTCGCCGCCTCCTCCGGGGTGAGTGTGGGGAAGGCCTTGTAGATGTCGGTCGGCGCGATCATCGGCGTCCGCACGAGCGGCATATAGACGGTGGTGAACTTGACGTTGTCCGCCACGCATTCCGGCGCCACACAGCGCGAGAACGCGTCCAGCGCGGCCTTCGAGGCAACGTAGGCCGAGAAGCGCGGCGTGTTCGTCTGCACGCCGATCGAGCTCACGTTGATGATGTGGCCGGACTTGCGCTCGCGCATCCCGGGCAGGAAGGCGAGGATCAGCTTGAGCGCGCCGAAGTAGTTCAGCTGCATCGTGCGCTCGAAGTCGTGGAAACGGTCGTATGAGCGCGCCACTGCGCGGCGGATCGAGCGCCCGGCGTTGTTCACGAGCACGTCGACCCCGCCGTGCGCCTCGAGCACCTCGGCCGCGAGCCGGTCGATGTCGTCGAGATCGGACAGGTCGGCCGGATGCACGTGCGCGGTCCCGCCGGCCTCCTCCACCTGCGTCGCGACCTCCTCGAGCTTCTCGCGCGTGCGTGAGACGAGCAGCACCTCGCCGCCCGCCTCGCCGACCTTGATCGCGGTCTCGAGCCCGATCCCGCTCGACGCCCCGGTGATGAGGATCTTCTTACCCCGGATCGCGCTTGCGAGCGAGCGCTCGCGGAACAGGTCGGGATCCAGGTTGCGCTCCCAGTAGTCCCAGATCCGCGGCGCGTAGGTCGACAACGGGGGCACCGCGATCCCGGTGCCCGTGAGCGCGCGCTGGGCGTCGCGGGCGTCGAACTTGCAGTTGAAGTCGCGGTTCGCCATCGCTGCCGGCGGGATCCCGAGGTCGCGCAGGAGCTGCTCGCGGATGCGCCTGACCGTGGGCAGGGCCATCACCCCCGCACGCACGGGCTTCGGGATCGCTTCGGTCATGTGCTGGTCCACGCGCATGGCGAACTGAGGGGCGTGGGCAGCCTTGGCGAACTCGTTGATCGCCTCGCCCACGGTCATCGGCTCGGGGTTGACGAGGTGGAAGGTGTCGGACGGCAGGTCGTCGTCCGAGAGGTGGGCGATGTGGTCCATCGCCTTGGCGACGAAGTCCACGGGCACGATGTTGGTCTCGCCGCCCTGCGGGCCGGCGAGCGGGAACCACTCGGGCAGCGCGTGGCGCAGCTTCTGGATGACCTTGAAGAAGTAGTAGGGACCGTCGATCTTGTCCATCTCGCCGGTTTCGGAGTGACCCACGACGATGCCCGGCCTGAACACGATCGTCTGCGCCTCGACGCCCTCCCGCACGAGCCGCTCGGACTCGTACTTCGTGCGGTGGTAGTGGTGGGGCAGGCGCTGCCCCTCGTCGAACATGTCCTCCTGGAACACGCCGCGGTACTCGCCGGCGACGGCGATCGAGCTGACGTGATGGAAGCGGCCCACGTCGTGGGCGTTCGCGAACTCGATCACGTGCTGCGTGCCCTCGACGTTGGCGCGCTCGGAGGCCTCCTCGTCGGCCTCCACGTCGTAGACCGCGGCAAGGTGGAACAGGTGGTCGATAGGTTCGTCGAAGCCCTCGACCCCGAGAGCGGGCTTCGACAGGTCCCCAGCCACAGGGACGATGCGGCCGTCCGGGGCGTCGAGACGCTGGACGAGCGCATCGAGCTTGCCGCGCGAGCCCTCGCGGACGAGCACGTGGATCGTTCCCTCGCGCTCGAGCAACTCGGTGACGAGGTGCCGTCCGATGAAGCCCGTGGCGCCGGTGACGAAGTAGTTCAAGGATCCTCCACTCCCTGCTGTGGGACTGTGGCGCCGATCCTATTTGACTCCCCGCGGCGGTCGAGGGAAACTAGCCGGCAGACCTGTAGAGACCGGCTGGCGCTGAGGCGCCACCGGCCTACGTGGCGGGCCGTGACGCCCGCGGCGCAAGGGCGGAGTTAACCCTTCGACTCCGCCCTTGTTGCACACTCTTGGCAGACTCGGGCTGCCAGTGGAAGAGGTACTCAGCCTCAAAGAAGCCGCCCAGCGGGTCGGCGTCACGCCGGCAACGCTGCGCCGCTGGGCGCAGTCGGGCGTCATCCCGGAGGTCGACGGCAAGGGCGTCTGGACGCGCGCGGCGGTGGCGCACGCCCGCATCGTCGCGCGCCTGCGCCAGCGCGGCCACAGGCTGGAGCACATCAGGGAGGCGGGTCGCGAGGGGCGGCTCGCCTACGGCTACATCGAGGAGATCTTCAGCCCGCCCGAGCACGTCATATCGTTCAAGGAGGCATCGAAGGAGACCGGCCTGGACGAGGAGCTGATCGAGCGCTGCTGGATGAGCCTCGGTCTGCCTCGCGAGGGCCTCGAGCAGCTCGGCGAGGACGACGTCGAGGCGCTCCGCTACCTCGCCTCGGTCCTCGAGGCGGGCTTCCCGCTGGTGGCTCTCCTGCAGCTGATGCGGGTCTACGGGCAGGCGCTCGCGCAGATTGCCGACGCCGAGGTGCGGCTCTTTCATCTCTACGTGCACGAGCCGCTCATGCGCGAGGGCGTGCCCGGGCTCCAGATCGCCGAGGAGATGGAGGGCCTGGCGCGTGACCTGCTGCCGCTGGCCTCGCCGCTCATGGACCACATGCACCAGCGCTATCTCGGCCACTTCGTCGAGCAGGACGTGGTCGGTCACATGGAGGCGGAGCTCGAGGAGGAGGAATCGGCGCTGGGCCGGGTGCGGGTGGCGATCGCGTTCGCCGACCTGGCCGGCTACACGCGCTTCACCGAGGAGGAGGGCGAGGAGGAGGCGCTGTCCTCCGTCGAGCGTTTCGTCGAGGGCGTGTCGAGCTCCCTCCCCGAGGACGCGCGGGTGGTGAAGACGATCGGCGACGAGGTCATGCTCGTGGGCCACGACGCGCCCGCTCTCGTCGACTGGGCGGTCGGCTTCACAGGCCGGTGGCAGGAGCGGCCCGAGCCGCGCATCGGCATCCACTTCGGCATCGCCCTCTATCGCGACGGTGACTACTTCGGCCGCGAGGTCAACTTCGCGTCGCGGATCGTGGCCCGGGCCCGGGGCGGCGAGGTGCTCGTGAGCGACGCCGTGGTCGACTCGGTCGGCGGCGGGTCGCAGCTCGCGTTCGAGGCGATCGGCCAGGTCAAGCTCAAGGGCTTCGACGAGGCTCATCAGCTCTGTCGGGCCGCGCCGCGCGAGGGGTCGTGAGCGAGGCTCCGCTCGACGCGGCGCGCGCGAGCGGCCTGGTCCGGCCCGGCAAGCCGCTCCTCGTGCTGCTGTCGGGCGGCGGCGACTCCGTCTGCCTGCTGGATGTGGCGCTGCGGCTCGACGCGCTCGTCTCCGCGCTGCACGTGAACTACGGGCTACGCGAGGGAGCAGACGCTGACGAGACGTTCGTGCGGGAGCTCTGCGAGCGCCTCGGCGTGGCGCTGCACGCTGAGCGGGTCGAGCTCCCGGAGGGCGGCAACCTCCAGGAGCGGGCGCGCGAGGCCCGTTACACGCTGGCCGAGCGCCTGGCCAAGCGCGACTACGCGGCCGCGCACACCGCGAGCGACCAGGCCGAAACGGTCCTCTACCGGCTAGCGGTATCGCCCGGCTCGCGGTCTCTCCACGGCATGGCGCCGCGCCGCGGACGGCTCGTGCGCCCGTTGCTGGCGGTCACGCGCGAAGAGGTCCGCGGCTACCTGCGCGCTCGCGGGCTCGACTGGCGCGAGGACCCCTCGAACTCCGACCGGCGCTTTGCCCGCGCACGCGTCCGGCATGACCTGCTGGGGGCGCTGCAGGAGATCGGCCCGGCGGCAGAGCGCACGATCGCCGAGACGGCCAGGCAGCTCCGCGAGGAGGCCGACGTGCTGGAGCGTGCCGTGGCGGCGGCGCTCGAGGAGCTCGGCGGCGGGCCGGCCGTCTCGCTGGCAGCGTTGCGCGAGCACCCGCCGGCGGTGCGGCGGCTCGTCCTCCGCGAGCTCGCGGGGCGGGCCGCCCCCGCGGGCGCCCGACCGGTTTCACTCGGCCGCCGTGAGGCAGCTGAGATCCTCGCCCTCGGCGAGCACGGCACCGCCTCACTCGACCTCGGCGAGGGGCTGCGCGCGGTGGCCGAGTACGGCACGCTGCGCTTCACGTCCGCGGAGGAGCCCGAGCCGCCGGCGCCAGCCCCGCTCCCCGTGCCCGGCCGCGCGCGCTTTGGCGACTGGGAGATCGCGGCGGAGCCGGGCTCGCCCGGCGACGTCTCGGTGTCGGCCGCGTCGCTCGTTTCCGGCGCGACCGTGCGTGCCTGGCGTGAGGGGGACCGGATGCGGCCGCTCGGTCTCGGCGGCACGAAGACGCTGCAGGACCTCTTCACCGACCGCAAGATTCCGCGCGCCCTGCGCCACACGCTGCCGGTGGTCGAGTCGGGCGGCCAGGTCGCCTGGGTGGCAGGCGTCGCGCTCGACGAGCGCTTCGCCGCCCGGCCGGGGGAGCCGAGCGTCGGCCTCTCGGCTCGGCTTGCACGCGGCTGACCGGCGCGTCGGGGTCGATTAGTCCGTGCCGAACACGCGGTCGCCGGCATCGCCGAGGCCGGGGCGGATGTAGGCGTTGTCGTCGAGCTCGCGGTCGAGCACCGCGGTCCAGACGGGCACCTCGGGGTGGTGCTTGTAGACGGCGGCGAGGCCTTCGGGCGCCACCACCAGGCAGACGAGCGAGAGCCGCGTGGCGCCGCGCGCCTTCAGCCGGTCGAGCGCGTGGACAGCGCTGCCGCCGGTCGCGAGCATCGGATCGACGACGAACACAAACGCGTCGTCCAGGCGCGGCGGCAGCCGCTCGTAGTACTCGAACGGCTCGTGGGTCTCCTCGTCGCGGTACAGCCCGAGGTGGCCCACGCGCGCATCCGGCAGGAGCCGCAGGAAGGCGTCCACCATGCCCAGGCCCGCGCGCAGGACCGGCACGACGGCGATCTCCTTCGGCAGCCGGCTGCCGGTGGTGCGCTCGAGCGGCGTCTCGATCTCCACCTCCTCCACGGGCAGGTCGCGAGCCGCTTCGACCGCCAGGATCGCGGAGGCCTCGAACAGGGCCTGGCGGAAAGCGCCGTGGCCGGTAGAGCGATCGCGCAGTACGGAGAGCCGGTCCGCCAGAACAGGGTGGTCGACGACGATTACGCGCTGCGGCATGGCGCGAAGATAACCTCGCCAACCCTTGACCGCACCCAGCCGGAACATCGAGATCAAGGCGCGCGTCCGCGATCCGGGCCGCACGCTCGAGCTCGCGCTCGGCCTCGGGGCTGAGGACCGCGGCGAGATCTCACAGCGCGACACCTACTTCACACGCGCGCGCGGCCGGCTCAAGCTGCGCGAGCAGGATCCCGGAGAGGACGAGCTGATCCAGTATCGGCGCGCCGATGAGGCCGCGGCGCGCACGAGCAGCTACCGGCGCGTATCGGCCGGGGCCGCCGGGGAGCTGCGCGAGGCGCTCGATGCTGCGCTAGGAACGCTCGTCGTGGTGGTGAAGCGCCGGCGCCTGCTGCTGCTCGATGGTGTCCGCATCCATCTCGACCAGGTCGAGGGACTCGGCAGCTACCTGGAGCTCGAGGCGGTCGCCGGCACCGGCTCCGACCTCGACGAGGAGCACGCCAAGGTGGCCAGGCTGCGCGCTGAGCTCGAGGTCGACGACGACGCGCTCGTCGCCGAGAGCTACTCCGACCTCCTCCTCGACACCCCGGAGCTGCTGCTGCGTGCCGCCGAGGAGGCGATGCAGCGCGCGTACGCCCCCTACTCGAACTTCAAGGTTGGGGCGGCGCTCCTCGCGGACGGCGGCGGGATCCACGTGGGAGCCAACGTCGAGAACGCCTCCTACCCGCAGGGTCAGTGCGCCGAGACGTCGGCGATCGGCGCGCTCGTGGCCGCGGGTGAGACGCGCATCGCGGCGGTGGCGGTTACGGCCGAGCGGATGGAGATCTGCCCTCCGTGCGGAGGCTGCCGCCAGCGCCTTTCCGAGCTCGGGGGCGCTGAGACGCGGGTCTATCTCGGCCGGCCCGGCGGCCCGCTCGAGACGACGACGATCGGTGCGTTGCTGCCGCTCGCCTTCGAGCTGGACGCACCGTGAGCTGGCGCGAGGCGGCGCGCGTGCTCGAGGAACGCGGCGGCCTGCGGCCGAGGCTAGGGGTCGTGCTCGGATCGGGGCTCGGTGCTGTGGCGGACGCCGTGCGCCAGCCCACGGAGATCGCCTACGAAGAACTGCCCGGCTTCCCGCGGCCGACGGTGGAGGGCCACGGCGGACGGGCGGTCATGGGCGAGATCGGCGGGGTGCCCGTGGCACTGCTCCAGGGTCGCGCCCATCTCTACGAGGGCGGCCCCGTCGACGAGCTGCGTGACCCCGTGCGCGCGCTGTCCGCGGCGGGCGCCGAGATCCTCGTCCTCACCAACGCCGCCGGATCACTGCGCCGGGAGGTCGGTCCGGGTGAGCTGATGCTGATCACCGATCACCTGAACCTGAGCGGGATCAACGTGCTCGCGGGGCCGAACGAAGACGACCTTGGCCCACGCTTTCCGAGCATGCGCGACGCGTACGACCCCGAGCTGCGCGCCGAGCTGCAGAGCGCGGCCCGTGAGCTCGGGATCGGCCTTGCCGAGGGTGTCTACGCGGCGGTGGGCGGGCCGAGCTTCGAGACGCCCGCCGAGATCCGCGCCTTCCGGACGCTCGGCGCCGACGCGGTCGGTATGTCGACCGTCCACGAGACGATCGTCGCGCGCCACTGCGACCTGCGCGTGGCCGCGGTGTCCGCGATCACCAACTACGCCGAGGGAATGGCCGACGATCCGCTCAGCCATGAGCAGACGCTGCGCGACGCCGCGCGTGCTGCCCAGAACCTGGCGCCGCTCCTGGTGCGCTTCGTCGAGCGCCTGGGAGCCTGAGCGGTGCTGGTTCCGGAGCTGATCCGCACCAAGCGCCACGGCGGCGAGCTGACCGAGGAGGAGCTCCGCTTCCTGATCGAGGGCGTCTCGGACGGCTCGGTCAGCGATGCCCAGGTGGGTGCGCTGGCGATGGCGATCGTGCTACGCGGGATGAGCGCGGCCGAGCGCGTGGCCCTGACCGGGGCCATGACCCGCTCGGGGGAGGTGCTCGACTGGTCCGATGCGGGCCTGCCGGGCCCCGCGCTCGACAAGCACTCGACGGGCGGCGTGGGCGACAAGGTCAGCCTCCTGCTCGCCCCGATCGTCGCGGCTTGCGGCGGCGCCGTGCCGATGATCTCCGGCCGAGGGCTCGGTCACACCGGCGGCACGCTCGACAAGCTCGAGGCCATCCCGGGCTACGACACGGCGCCGGACCCGCAGGCCTTTCGCCGCGCCGTGGCGAGCGCCGGCTGCGCGATCGTGGGCCAGACCGCCGCGTTGGCGCCGGCCGACAAGCGCCTCTACGCGATCCGTGACGCCACCGGCACCGTCGAGTCGATCCCGCTGATCACCGCCTCGATCCTGTCGAAGAAGCTGGCCGCCGGGCTGGACGCGCTGGTGATGGACGTGAAGGTGGGATCGGGGGCGTTCCTGCCGGGCCGCGAGGCAGCGTCGGAGCTCGCCCGCTCGATTGTCGAGGTGGCGCGCGGAAACGGCCTGCCCACGTCCGCTCTCCTGACCGACATGGACCGCGTGCTCGGCCGCGCGGCCGGCAACGCGGTCGAGGTGCGCGAGTCGATCGACAACCTCACCGGCGCGGCGCGCGACGAGCGGCTCCTCGAGGTCACCCTCTCCCTGAGCGCCGAGCTGCTCCGCCTCGGCGGCGTCGAGCCGGACGAGGACCGGGCGCGGGCGGCCGCCGAGGAAGCTCTCGCGAGCGGGACGGCGGCGGAGCGCTTCGCCGCGATGGTCCGCGAGCTCGGCGGGCCGGGCGATCTGCTCGAGAGGCCCGACACCCATCTAGGCGCCGCTCCAGTGACGGTGGCGGCGGAGCCGGCCGAGGCCGGCAGCGTCGCGCGCGTCGACGTGCGCGCGGTCGGGCTGGCGGTGGTCGCGCTCGGCGGCGGGCGCACGCGCGAGACCGATCCGGTCGATCACGCAGTCGGGCTGACGGAGGTGGCTGCGCCCGGCGAGAGGGTTGAGCCCGGCGGGCGCCCGCTGGCGCTGGTGCATGCAGCCGACCATGCGGCGGCGGGGCGCGCCGCGGACTCGCTGCGCGCCGCGTTCACGCTCGGAGAGCCCGGAGCCGCACCACCGCCGGTCGTGGAGGTCCTTCGTTGACGGTTCCCAAGGCCGAGCTCCACGTCCATCTCGAGGGCACGGCCACTCCGGACCTGATCCGCCGCCTCGCCGAGCGCAACGGGCTCCCCGTCCCGGAAGGCCTCTTCGCCTCTCCCGAGCGCTTCGCCTACACGGACTTCCTCGACTTCCTGCGCGCCTACGACCTCGCCGCAACCGTCATCCGTACCGGCGAGGACTACCGCGACGTGACCTACGAGTACCTCGCCCGCTGCGCCGCCGAGGGGGCGGTCTACATCGAACTGCTTGCGTCTCCAGACCACGCCGCGCTCGTCGGCCTGAGCGACGAGGAGCACCTCGACGGCATCGCCCGCGGCATCGACAAGGCCCGCGCCGAATACGGCATCGACGCGCGCATCCTGATCACGGCCGTACGCAATTTCGGCGTGGAGCGGGCGATTCGCGTGGCGCGCCACGCGGCGGCGCGCCCCCACGCGTACGTCGTGGGCTTCCAGATGGCCGGCGACGAGGAGAACTTCCCGGCAGACCACTTCGCCGAGCCCTTCGCGATCGCCGCCGAGGAGGGCCTCGGATGCAGCGTGCACGCCGGCGAGTGGGCGGGCCCCGAGAGCGTGCGCGCCGCGCTCACGCTGCCAATCACCCGCATCGGCCACGGTGTCCGCTCGATCGAGGATCCCGCGCTCGTCGAGGAGCTGGCCGAGCGCGGAATCGTGCTCGAGTGCTGCCCGACCAGCAACGTCGTGCTGGGTCTCTACCCCAGCTACGAGGAACACCCGCTACCGGCGCTGCGGGCGGCGGGCGTGCCCGTGACGCTCGGATCGGACGACCCTCCGTGGTTCGGCGCATCGATCGGCGGTGAGTACGCGATCTGCGAGGAGCGGCTCGGGTTTGGTCACGAGGCGCTCCGGGAGCTCACCAGAACCGCACTGGAGGCCGCATTCTGCGAACAAAAACTCAAAACGAACCTAATAAACGGGCTGTAGCAATGGGTGTAGGGTGATCCCCGCTCACCCGGGCGCTCGAGCCCGGTTTCAGACTTTAGGAGGGACTTCAGGGTGGACAGGAAGCTTCGGGCACTACTGCTCGCAATGGTCGCCGCGCTGATGCTCGGCATCGCGGCCTGCGGGGACGACGACGACGACGGCGGCGGCGGCGGTGGTGACACGGCCGCCGAAGAGCAGCCGGCGATCAAGGCCGGTGTCGTAACCGACATCGGCGGTCTCAACGACCGGTCGTTCAACATGCTCGCCAACCGGGGCATCAAGCAGGCGGAGCGCGAGCTCGGTGTCGAGACCCGGGTGCTGCTCTCGAAGTCCAACGGCGACTACGTGCCCAACCTCACCACGCTCGCCCAGCAGCAGTTCGACCTGATCGTGCCGGTCGGATTCCTGATGGCCGACGCGACCAACACTGTCGCCTCGAAGCTGCCGAACGCGAACTTCGCGATCGTGGACTACTCGGCGACCCTTCTCAAAGACAAGCCGCAGAATGTCCAGGGCCTGCTCTTCAAGGAGCAGGAGGCGGGCTACCTGGCGGGCTATCTCGCCGGACTTTGGGCCAAGGACAACAACGCCAAGGCGGTATCGACCGTCGGGGGCCAGAAGATCCCGCCGGTTGACCATTACATCGCGGGCTTCATGGCGGGTGCCAAGAAGGCCAACCCCGGAATCCAGACTCTGAACGGCTACTCCCAGGACTTCGTCGACCAGGCGAAGTGCAAGGAGATTGCACTCGACCAGATCGCGAAGGGCTCGAAGGTCGTCTTCCAGGTGGCGGGCGGCTGCGGTCTCGGCGCGCTCGACGCCGCCAAGGAGAAGGGCGTGCAGGGCATCGGGGTGGATGCCGACCAGGCCTACCTCGGGGACCACATCCTGACCAGCGCGCTCAAGAACGTGGACGTGGCCGTCTTCGAGGCGGTTAAGCGCACCCAGGAAGGCAACTTCGAGGGCGGCACCGATGTGATCGCCACCGTCGAGAACGGCGGCGTGGGGCTGGGCAAGATCAGCCCTGCGGGCGAGCAGTACGCGGACCAGGTCCAGGAGATCGAGGATCAGATCGCCGCGGGCGAGATCCCGAACATTCCCGACGAGGTGAAGTAACTAGTAGGTTCCGCCGCGTTGAGCACTGAGGTTGCGCTCGAGCTACGCGGAATAACAAAGACATTCGGCCCGGTCGTCGCGAACGACCGGGTCGACTTCGACCTGCGGCCCGGGGAAGTGCACGCCCTGCTCGGCGAGAACGGGGCGGGCAAGTCGACGCTGATGTCGATCCTCTACGGGCTCTACAGCCCGACCGAGGGTGAGATCTTCGTGGACGGCGAGCAGGTCGAGATCGACTCGCCGTCCCGCGCGATCGAGCTGGGCATCGGCATGGTGCACCAGCACTTCATGCTCGTGCCCGTGATGACCGTCGCCGAGAACATCGTGCTCGGCGCGGAGCCGAGCCGCGGCGGCGGGCTGCTCGACGTGGGCGAGGCGCGCAAGCGCGTGAGGGAGCTCTCGGAGCGCCACGGGCTCGCGGTGGACCCCGATTCGGTGATCGAGGACGTGACTGTCGGGACGCAACAGCGCGTGGAGATCCTGAAGACGCTCTACCGGGGCGCGCGCATCCTCGTCCTGGACGAGCCCACCGCCGTCCTGACCGCGCAGGAGGCCGCCGACCTGTTCAAGGTTCTGAAGTCCCTCCAGGCGGACGGCGTCGCGATCGTCTTCATCAGCCACAAGCTCGGCGAGGTGCTCGAGATAGCCGACCGTGTGACGGTGCTGCGGCGCGGGAAGAAGATCGACACGGTGCCGGTGGAGGGCGCCACCGAGCAGAGCCTCGCCCGCCTCATGGTCGGCCGGGACGTGCTCCTCGAGGTCGACAAGCCCCCGCACAAGCCGGGCGATCCGGTGCTCGAGGTCGAGGACCTCCGCGTGCTCGACGACCGCGAGCTCGAGGCCGTGCGCGGGCTCTCGCTGACAGTGCGGGGAGGTGAGATCGTCGCCCTCGCCGGGGTCGACGGAAACGGGCAGCAGGAGCTCGTGGAGGCGATCGCCGGCCTCCGTCGCGCAGAGTCCGGCGGCCATATCCGCGTCGCTGGCGAGGACGTGAGCGGCGGCGGCGTGCGCGCGGCCGACGAGGCCGGCATGGCCCACATCGCCGAGGACCGCCAGGCGCGCGGTCTCGTGCTCGACTTCACACTGGCCGAGAACCTGGCCCTGCGCCAGTACCGCAAGCCGCCACTGTCCAACCGCGGCTGGCTCAACATCGGCCACATGAAGTCACGCGCCCGCGCGCTGATCGAGGAGTACGACGTGCGCGGTGGCACCGTCGAGACGCTCGCCGGCTCGCTGTCCGGCGGCAACCAGCAGAAGGTGTGCATCGCGCGTGAGCTCGCCAGCAACCCTCGGTTCCTGATCGCACACCAGCCCACACGCGGGCTCGACGTGGGAGCGATCGAGTTCGTGCACCGGCGGCTCGTGGCGGAGCGCGATGCCGGTCGCGCCGTCCTGCTCGTCTCCCTCGAGTTCGAGGAGGTGCGCTCGCTGGCCGACCGCATCCTCGTCATCTACGAGGGGAAGATCGTCGGCGAGTTCCCGCCTGACGCATCGGAGGAGGAGCTCGGCATCGCGATGACGGGTGGCGGCGCGGGCCGGGCCACGGCGTGAGCGACGAGGAGGTCACCGCCACCTCCCAGACGCCGGCCGCGAGGCTGGCGGCCTACGTGCGCGGCGGCGGGGTCATCGTGCCGCTGATCACGGTTCTGCTCGCCTTCCTGATCGGCGGACTCGCCGTGCTGTTGGTCGGCAAGGACCCGATAGCCACCTACGAGGCGATCTGGAAGGGCACGGGCCTCCAGTGGCTCTTCCCGTGGACCACCGGCGACGACCGGACGATCGCCGCGCTCAATCTCCAGCAGACCCTCATCATCACCACGCCGCTGATCCTCACGGGCCTCGCCGTCGCTTTCGCGTTCCGGGCGGGGCTCTTCAACATCGGCGGCAACGGCCAGTACATCATGGGTGCCATCGCCGCCGTGTGGGTTGGCTCGTCGTTCGAGAGCATGCCGGGCTTCCTTCACATCCTGCTGTCGATCGTCGCGGCGATAGCGGCGGGTGCCGTGTGGGCCGGCATCGCCGGGCTCCTGAAGGCGACCGTAGGCGCCCATGAGGTGATCTCGACGATCATGCTCAACTACATCGCGCTGTGGATCGGCCTGTACCTGTTCGGGCTCGGCGGGCCGCTTCAGAACGACCGCGAGGCCTCGCTCCCGGTGTCGAATGACGTGGTCGAGGCGGCGCACCTGCC
>Ga0081538_10000124_pt1 | contig 78084 bp, 79 predicted proteins | sample TabmetS5T2R1_FD_71022 | JGI IMG/M metagenome (GOLD analysis project Ga0081538, IMG submission 71022) | Tabebuia heterophylla rhizosphere microbial communities from the University of Puerto Rico - S5T2R1 | ecosystem: Host-associated > Plants > Roots > Rhizosphere ... | reverse complement strand
CGCGAAGGAAGCTGAAGAAGACCGTGATCGTCCCCGTGACGATGGTGGACGAGCGCGGAAAGAGCTTCCCCCTGAAGGTGCGCGTCCCGCGCGGCTAGGCAGCGTCCGCCTCCTCCCCCACGACCCTCAGGCGCCTGACCTTGCGGTTGCGGCCGGAGAAGTTGGGCGTCTGCGCGTGGCAGTTTGGACAGAGGAAGACGAGGTTCTCGAGCCGGTTGTCGAGCCCGTCCCCATTGACGTGATGCAAGGCCATCGAGAGCGGCTCGCCGAGCCACGATTCGATACCGCAGCGCTCACATCGGTTCTCCTTGAGCCCCTCCGCGAGCAACCGCTGCTTGAGGTGCGTGCGGTTCGTCCGGCGCCCCCTCACGAGGTAGACCTCTATCGGCGCGCCGTGGGGGCGCGTCTTCAGATCGCCGCGCTTCGCCGCATCCATCAGGGTCGCGCGCGCGAAGCCGAAGCGGGCCTGACACTCCGAGATCGAGTGGCCAAGGTCATAGAAGCGCTGCACCTCCGCCCAGTCGTAGCGGCGGTTGAACTTGGAGTCGATCTCCAAACCGAGCCGGCGCTTGTGGTAGCAGACGGTCGACTTGGAGACGCCCAGGATGCGCGCCACCTCCATCGACGACAGGCCGCGCGCGAGCAGCTCCGCCACCAGGTGACGGGTGCGGACCTGCTTGAAATGGTCGGCGTCGGACACGAACACATGTTCCCATGGCCGGCTGACGGAACGCTCCTGTCAAAGCGCACCGGAGCATCTATCCTTCTCGGTCGATTGGGGGGTCGTCTAATCGGCAAGACGCCAGCCTCTGGAGCTGGTTATCGGGGTTCAAGTCCCTGCCCCCCAGTAGCCCCCTCCTGACTCTCGGGTTCGATGGCCTGATCGCCGCCCGTTTCTGCCCCGTACCTCCTGAAAGGAGGTGCGTATGAGCGAAAAGCGCTTCAAGAAGGGCAAGCGGGCGGCGCACAGGCCCGAGGCGCTCGAGCGGCGCAAGTGATGACGGCCGACGATTGCGACCAGGTGTACTCCGACTTCCGGGACGGCGTCAACATGGCGCCGGCGGAGCTCGAGCGGTGGCTCGGGACCGATGAGTCCAAGTCTGTCGGCGAGGGGTCCGGGGAGTCGAAGGGGCATCGTTCCGGCCGCCGCATCGTCGGCATTCTCGGCAAGCGGAAGGCCGACCTCACGGCCTCCGACTACGACCACATGCGGCGCGTCAACGGCTACATCGCCCGCCATCTGGCCCAGCGGCCCGGCGGTGACGTCGAGGACTCGGCGTGGCGGCACTCCCTCATGAACTGGGGCCACGACCCTCTCAAGTAGGCGCCAGTCGCATCCGCGCCGGCAGCAGCGGCAGCACCCCTCTCTTCACGTACTCGCCCCCCGCCCTCACGAGGGCCTTCCGTACGAACGCCGGCGGCATGGGCGAGAAGCCGTACTGCCTTCGGATCGGGTCGGGCAGCAGCGCGATCGTCACGAAGTTCGCGGTCTCGACCAGCGGCCTCGCCGCCAGCGGCACCGGCGGGTCCAGGACGATCGCCCGGGCTCGCTCGCGCGCCCAGTCCGTCACGACGAGCGTGTCGCCCTCGAGCATCGAGCGGCGGTAGTCGTCGAGGTCCGCCAGCGTGCGGGGCATCTCGTCCACCCGCAGCCCGAACAGCCGTCCCACGGTCCGGAAGTCCTCCCAGTAGGCGGCCTCCTCCTCGCGGGTCAGCGCGCCCACGTAGGTCCGGTACACCACCAGCCCCGAGTCCACCAGCGTGAACAGGACCCACAGCAGCAGTTCCGGGTCGTCCGCGCGGTACTCGGTGCCCGCCGGGAACGGCCCGACCTGCTGCCGGAGCCGCCCGTGCACCTGCCGGTGCATCGCCCTCACCCGCCGCGTCACCTCGTTCGCCTCGGCCCGCGAGCCGAAGCCGATCGCGTGCAGCACCTTCGCCGTCCGCGCCAGCCGCTCGTAGGGCTCCTCGAGCGCGCTCGAGTGCGCCAGTAGCCCGGCCACCGCCAGCGGATGCGCTGCCTGCATCAGCAGCGCGCGCGGCCCGCTCAGCGCGATCACCCGCTCGCGGTGCACACGGCGCAACATCGAATGGTCGTCGAAGTAGCCTCGCGCGTACCCAAAGCGTGAGGACGTGCGACTCATCGAAGCGCCTCCACGCCCTCCCGGGCGCCGCCCTCGCGCTGGAAGAAGTCCCACACCTCCACGACGTTACCGGCGGGGTCCTCCACGTAGATGGAGCGGTCTCCACCCGGATGCTCGACCGGGCCACGCACCGGGCCGAGCCAGACACGGTCGTCGTCCCGCGACAGCACCTCGAAGCCGAACGCCTCGCGATGGAAGCGCTCGAGCAGCGCCACGTCGCGTGTTTCGAGGGTGAGCTCGGCGAACGCGTCGATCACTACGCCTCAGGCCGCCGCCGCGTCGGGGACTGCGCCGAGCGCCTCGCGCGTCCGTCGCAGCCCCAGCCGGAGCCGGCTCTTGGCCGTGCCCAGCGGCACTCCCGCCGCCCGGGCGAGCTCCGCCGTCGTCAGGCCCCGCCCGTACGCCAGGAGCACGGCGTCGCGCTGCGCCGGCGGCAGCTCGCCCACCGCGGCCAGGACTCGGCCGGCCTCGTCACGCCGCCCGACCCGCTCGGCCGGCGACTCCTCGGCCCCCTCCCGCTCGGCGTCGCGCACGCCCAGCCGCTCCACGGCCGCGGCGCCGGCGTTTCGAGACCTGACCCGGTCGACCGCCCGGCTCCGGGCCATCATCGCCACATACGCGGGCAGGCTGCCGCGGCTGGGATCGAACTTGGCCGGATCGCGCCAGAGCGCGGTGAAGACGTCCTGGACCACGTCCTCGGCCGCGGCGGCGTCCTGCAGGACACGCTGGGCCGAGGAGAATGCGAGCTGGCGATGGGCGCGGTAGGCGGCGCTGAATCCGGCGGCGGAGGCAAGAGCGAACATGTTGCACGTAATGTATAGCAATATCTACACAGTGCGTTGAAGTGCTGACGATCGGCGAGCTCGCCGCCCGCACCGGCGTCCAGGCCGGCACGCTGCGCATGTGGGAGGCGCGCCACGGCTTCCCGCGCGCGGAGCGGCTCCCGAGCGGCCACCGGCGCTACCCGGACGGCGAGGTGGAGCGGGTTCTCGAGGTCGTGCGGCATCGCGAGGCAGGGCTGTCGCTGGGCGCCGCCATCGAGCGGGCGGCCAGGGACGGCGCGCCACCGGAGGCCCCGTCGATCTTCGCCGGCCTCCGCCGCCTGCGGCCCGACCTCGCCCCCTATCCCGTGCCCAAGCGACTGCTGGTGCCGATCTCGCACGCGATCGAGGACGAGTGCTCCGCGCGCGGGGGCGGCGCCGTACTCATCGGCTCGTTCCAGCGCGAGCGCTTCTTCCGTCAGGCGGAGCCGCGCTGGCGCACGTTCGCCCCCTCGGCCGAGCTGTGCCTGGCGATGGGCGACTTCCCGGAGGTGCGTGATGACGTCGTGATCGAGATCCCGGTCGACCGGAGCCACCCTCTCTCCCGCGAGTGGGCGATCGTGTGCGACGGGCCCGGCGTGAGCACCTGCCTCGCCGGCTGGGAGCGCCCGGGCGGCAGCCGAGGGGAACGGACCTTCGAGATCCTCTGGACCGTCGAGCCCGACTCGGTGCGAGACGCCGCCCGCATCGGGATCGAGCTCGCCGCGTCCCGGTGGCCGGAGCTCCGCGAGCGCGTCCCGTCCTGGCTCTCCGAGACCGCAGAGACCGACGACCGCGCCGTCGAGCGCGCCACCGCGCTGACCAACCGGATGCTCGCCTACGTCAGCGCGGCGAGCTAGAGCGAGCCCAGGTCGGTGCTCAGGTCCGCGAGCGCGGCCGGGTCCGGTTGCGCTCGCGACGAGATGAAGCGGCGAGCGTGGTCCAGGTCGTCCGACCGTCCCACCGACAGCGCCGCGGTCACGCGGCCCTCGTCCAGGTAGAAAGCGCAGAACTCGGCCTCGTCCAGCGAGCCGCGCACGACCACTTCGCCCGACCCCGGACCCACGTACTCGATCGAGGCCCAGTCGGCCAGGTCCGAGAAGAAGTACGGGATCGTGTCGTGCTCGACGCCCCGCCCCAGCATGTTGAGCGCGGCCGTCTTGCCCTGGTTGAAGGCCAGGTCCCAGTGCTCGATGCGGATCGGGCGCCCGTGCACAGGGCTCTGGTACTCGCACATGTCGCCGGCCGCGAACACGCCCGGCACCGAGGTCTCGAGCCCGGCCGTGCACTTCACGCCGCCGGAGTCGCCGAGCTCGAGGCCCGCGGCGCGCGCGAGCATCACGTCCGGGGAGACGCCCACGCCTATCACCACGAAGTCGCAGTCGAGCTCCAGGCCGCCCTTCGTGACGACGCGCCGCACGCGGCCGTCGGAGCCCTCGAAGCGCTCCACCTCGTCGCCGCCGTGGACCTTCACGCCGTGCTCCTCCAGCACGCCCTGGAAGAACCCGCCGATCTGCTTGCCGTAGAAGGGCTCGAGCGTCACCTCCTCCGGCATCACGATCGTGCAGCTCACGCCGTGCGCCGCGGTCAGCGAGGCCGCCACCTCCGTGCCGATGTAGCCGGCGCCGACGATCACGGCGCGCTCGGCCTCCTGGGCCTCGGCACGGATCGCCTCGGAGTTCGCGAACGCGCGCAGGTAGTGGAGCCCGTCGAGCTCGCCGCCCTCCGCCCGCAGACGCTTCACGTTCGCGCCGGTGGCGACCAGGGCCGTGCCGAACTCCACCTCCTCCTTCGTCGAGAGCGTGGCCATGCGCTCCTGCGTGTCGAGCTTCATCACGCTGGTCCGCGTCATCAGCTCGATGTCCTGCTCGGTCCACCACTCGTCCGGCCGGAACAGCGCCTCCTCGCGCTCCTCCTTGCCCTGCAGGTACCCCTTCGACAGCGGCGGCCGGTTGTAGGGCGGGTCTGGCTCGCGCCCCACCAGGAGCACCGACCCCTCGCCGCCCCCCTCCTCGCGGAGCCAGCGCGCGCAGTTGGCGGCGGCCAGGCCGCCGCCGATCAGCAGGTGGTCGACTCGCCGGCGGGCCACTACGCGGCGGCGCCCGAGCGGTCGGCGAACCGCTCGGTCACACTCGTCTCGAGCCCGACGTCGAGGACCAGAAGCACCTCGTCGCCCGCTTGGACGACCGAGTCGCCGGTCGGCACGAAGCCGCCGCCGTCGCGGAGGATCGAGATGACGAGCGAGCCGTCCGGCAGCCCGAGGTCCTTGACGGACTGCCCGGCGGCCTCGGAGCCGTCGGCCACCTCGAGCTCGATGATCTCGAGCCGCTCCTCGGGCAGGTCGAGCAGGTGCACGAGACCGTACTTCGGCACCTCGTGCTCGATCAGGCGCAGGATCAGATCGGTCGCCGAGATGACCGGCTTCACGCCCAGCAGCTCGAAGTGCTGCAGGTTGCGCGGGTTGTTGCAGCGCGCCACCACGCGCGCCACGCCGTACTTCTCGCGCGCGACCTGCGAGATGAGGATGTTGTCCTCGTCGTCGCCGGTCACGGCGACCACCAGATCGGCCCGCTCGATGCCGGCCCGCTCGAGCACCCACAGCTCCGAGCCGTCGCCGTAGTGCGCGCTGTGCTCGAGCTCCTGCTCGACCACGGCGTAGCGGGCCTGGTCGGACTCGATGACGGTCACCTCGTGGCGCTTGTTGATCAGCTCGCGCGCGAGGTTCCAGCCGACCTTGCCGGCGCCGACGATCAGCACGTACATGCGGTTACCCCGACACCCCTTCGAAGCGAATCTGCCCCCGCACGGCGGCCTCGAGGAGCTCGATCGCGGTCTGCGTCGGGCAGACCGTCTGGAGCCCCTGCTCGGCGTACCAGCGCGCCCTAGCCGGGTCCAGCACGCGAACGACCACGCGCTCCACCTCGAAGCGGCGCTTGGCGATCTGGGCGATGACCAGGTTGGTGTTGTCGCCGTCGGTCGAGGCGACGAACGCGTCCGCCTGCTCGATTCCAGCGGCGAGCAGCGCGTCGATCTCGAGCGCCGTTCCCTCCGTGAAGCGCCCGCCGCGCTCCTCCCAGCTCTCCGTCTGGCCGCGCTCGAGCAGCGCGATGGCCTCGGCGTCCTCGTCCAGGACGGAGACCTCGTGGCCCTCGGCGAGCATGGAGTTTGCGATGGCGCTGCCGACCCGTCCGCAGCCGACGATCAGTACGAACATTCCGGTTCCACTCTAGATGGTTGATTCCACGACCGCGTGTGCGCGGGGACGCACGGGACCAAGCCGGGCGGGGGAAGCAGGGCGAAGCCGATACCAGCAGGTATCGGCGAGCCCGATGACCCCGATCCGGCGAAGGTATCCGTGCGTCATCCGCGCGCGCGGGGTTGTGGGATCAGCCATCTGGTCAAGGGCGCACGCCTTCGCGTGTGCCCTCCTCGCCCGCGGGGGGAGCGGTGAGGATGACCCTGCAGGGGGCCTTCTCGATCACGTAGCGGGTGGTCTCGCCCACGAAGCGGTCGCGCGCCCGCCCGCGGCCTCCGAGGATGGGGCCTCCCCGCACGCGGCTGGGCTCCTCGGCGGCCAGCACGATGGCCTCCACCCCGCGCCGGCGGGCCTCCGCCACGATCGCCTGTCCGGCGGTGCGGCCCCGCACCATCGCGGTCGCCACCTCCACCCCCTCGTACTCCTCCCCCACTTCCTTTGCCCGGGCCAGCACCCGCTTCGCCTCCTTTACGCGCTCCTCGGGTACGCGCGCGTCGATCGGCAGCGACATCGGGATCTCGAACACATACAGGGCCTCCAGCACGGCGCCGCCCTCGCCCTCCTCGGCGCGCTCGGCCGCCAGCCGTCCGGCGGTGCCAACGATCTCGTCGTCGAGCGGCTCGCCGAGCACCGGCACGAGGATGCTGCCGTACTCGGTCTGGGTGCGGACCTGCAGGGCCTCGGCGGGGATCGTGAAGCGCTGGGTGAGCGACCGGCCCATGGACTTGCGATGGCCCACGTAGAGGGCCACCCCGAGCGCTATCCAGATCGTCCCGATGATGCGCCCGCCGGAGTGGAGGATCACCACGCTCGCCCACGCGGCGGCCGCGAGCAGCGCGCCCGCCGCCGCGGGCAGCGGGATGCTGCCCGAGCCGACCCGGATCGACAGCGGCATCCGGAAGGCGCTCGGGCGGTCGGCCTCGCGGAAGCGCAGCACGACGACCGAGAGATGTGCGATGCCGAACGTGATCATCGCCCCGTAGGCGAACACCCCGGCCAGGAACATCACGTCGTCGACGAGCGCGAGGCCGAGCCCGATCAGCCCCGCGATCGTGATGACCACGTACGGCGTGCCGCGGCTCGAGTGGAGGCGGCCGGCGAGGCTGGGGATCTGGCGGTTCGTGGCGAGCGAGTAGCCGAGCCTGGCGAGCCCGAGCATCTGCCCGTTCATCGCCGCGAGCAGGAGCGTGACGGCTCCGATCGCCACGGCGTAGCGCGCGGCGTCGCTCAGCCACTCCGGGTCGAGCGCCGCAGCCACCCCGATCATCGGCGCCTCGAGGTAGGGCCCGGCCAGGGCGGTCTCCCCGTCCACCACCGGCAGCGCCATGATCGACGCGAGCGGCACGATCAGGATCAGCGCGAACGCGGCCCCGCCGGCCACGTAGGCGAAACGCCGCAGGCGCCGGCGCCCCACCCGCACCTCGCCCGCGAGCCCCGAGGCCGCCTCGATGCCGACGGCGGCGACGGCGGCCACCCCGAAGGCGAAGAACGCGTCCTCCCAGGTGGGTGTCGCGCCGAGCTCGACCGAATCGACGAGCGCCGAGGCGTCGAAGGTCTGGATCAGGGCCACGACCGCAAGCGCCGCAAGCACGACGATGTTGGCGAGCGACAGCCGCAGCACCGTCCCGAGCCGCTCGGCGGTGAGCCCGCGGATGTTCTGCGCGACGACGAAGAGGAAGCAGGCGGTCACGATCGCCACGTGGGCGCCCCTGTCGTCGGCGACGTCCCAGATCCCGGCAACGTAGTTCGTGATCGCGATCGCGCCGATCGCCATCACGATCATGTAGTCGAGCAGGATCGCCCAGCCCGCGATGAAGCTCAGGAGCTCGTTGAAGGCGTAGCGGGCCACGCTGGAGGCGCCGCCGCGCTCGGGGTGCAGCGAGCTTCCCTCGATGTAGGTGAGGAGCGTCGCCACGAGGAACAGGCCGGCGACCAGGAAGATCAGCGGCGTGAGCCCGAGGGCGTCCTCGGCCACCACGCCGACCGTGATGTACAGGCCCGAGACGACCGCGCTCAGCGTGATCGCGAACAGCGCCGGCTCGCCGAGCCCGCGCACGACCTGGGCGCCGGCGAGCTCCGACCCGCGCCGGAGCTGGTCCCTCGCCCGTCCGGCGAGGGCGGAACCGTCCCTTCGCCGGGCGTCGCTCACCGCGGCTCGCCGCGGACGCCCCGCAGCAGCCACAGCCGGCCGGCCCCGGTGAGGGTGAAGCAAACGCCGATCACCACGCCGAGCGCCAGCACGCCGCCGCCCCGAGCCAGGCTCGAGGCGACCAGCACGATCCCCAGCACGATCAGCAGGACGCTGAGCGCGCGCGTGGACCCGATGTACGCCCGCTGCATATGCGCATCGTAGTCTTGCGTCAGGCCGCCACCCTGGCCGGGTCCGCCCCGCGCGAGGAGGTGATGATCACGCGGCACGGGCGCTCCGCCAGGACGGTCTCGAGGGTCTTGCCGAACACCGTCGAGCCGGGCCGGCGAGGTGGCAGGTTCATCACGATGGCCCGCGCCTTGATGGCCTTCGCCTCGTCCACGATCCGGCGCCCCGTCCCGCCCGGGCGCACCCTCTCCATGTGGCCGCTCACGCGCCGGCCGCCGCGGAGCCGGGCGCGATCGATGACCGACTGGGCACGCCGCTCCTCCGCCGGCATCGGGGCGTCGAGCGGAAGGTGCGGCGGCACGGTGACGGTCACAAGCACGTGCAGCCCGCGGCGGCGCCGGGCGGCGAGCTGCACCGCGGTCGACATCGCCTCGGACGAGTACCTGCCCTCGTCGAACACCACCAGCACGGACTCGTACTCCACCTCGTGCTCCACGATCGGCTTGGGCATCACGATCTTGCGCGTCTCGGTCAGCGTGAGCCCCAGCCGGCGCCGGTACACCACGTAGATCGTCATGCCGAGCCCCAGCCAGACGGTGCCTGCCACCAGCGTCTCGAGGTTCAGGATGGTCACCACGAGGAAGGCGATGCCGGTGCCGAGGCCGCCGAGGACCGACGCGAGCGGGATCGACCGGCCGCGCACGGTCACGTTGAGCGGGGCCCGATAGGGGCGCTCCCGGTCGGGCTCCTTGATCCTCAGCGCGACGACGGACGCGTGCGCGACGGTGAACCCGAGCATCGCGCCGAACGCGTAGACCGTGCCGAGGAACTCGGCCTCGCCGGGCAGGATCGTCAGGCAGGCGATCCCGCCGAAGATCACGATCGCCACGTAGGGCGTGCGGAACTTCGGGTGGAGCTGGCGCAGGTGCTCCGGGAGCTGGCGGTACTGGCCCATCGAGTAGCTGAGCCGCGAGAGCCCGATCAGGCCGGCGTTGGTGGCCACCAGCAGGATCGTGGAGGCGAGCAGACCAACGTAGACCTCGGCCGCCGCCTGGAGGTCGTCGCCGAGCCCGAGGTTGACCACCACGCCCAGGATCGGGTTGTTCGCGTAGCCGCCCTCCTCCGAGCTCAGCGCCAGCAGCGTCTGCCCGTTCTCGACCGGCATGGCCGACAGCGCGACCGCGGGGAGCGTCAGCGAGATCACCATCACAGCCACCACCACGCCGCGCATGGCCTGGGGCACGGTGCGGCCGTAGTCGCGTGCCTCCTCGGCCATGTTCGAGATGGTGTCGATGCCGGTGAACGCGACCATCCCGACGGGGATCGCGATCAGGAAGTCGCTCACGGTCGGGTAGGTGCCGAAGTCGATGTTCTCCACCAGCGTGTCCGGCGACAGGACCAGGATGAAGCCGAGGATCACGAGCCCCACCTGCGTGAGGAAGTCGGCCACCGCCAGCACCACGTTGAGCCCGGCCGCCTCCTTCACCCCCACGACGTTCACCACGGCGAGCAGCACGACCACGGCGACGCCGCAGATGATGTCCCCCGGCGAGGTCAGCAGCGGCTCCCAGATGGTCCCGAGGTAGTGGGGCAGGAAGAACGCCGAGATGGCGACGGTGATGATGTAGTTGAGCATCTGGCCCCAGGCCGTCAGCGCGGACCAGAACTCGTTGAAGGCGCGCCGGGCGAACGACGACGAGCCGCCGGCCTCCGGGAACATCGTGGTCGCCTCGGTGTAGGTGGCGGCCGTGCACATGAAGATCAGGCCCGCGATCAGGAAGACGACGGGCGTCATGCCCAGTGCGAAGACGGCCACCAGGCCGAGCGCGTAGTAGATCGAGCTGCCTACGTTGCCGTAGGCGGTGCTGAAGAGGGCGCCGGTCCCGAGCACCCTCTCGAGCCCGCGATGCTTGGGTCGATACTCCGCCATCCCGAGCGGCGAGACTAGCGCTGGGCGGTTACGGCCCCCGTCTCTGGCTGGCCCGCTGGGCGAAGCGGAGCGCCTGCTCCTGCCACCAGGTGCCGGGCGGCGAGGGACCGCCGTTGCAGGAGCCGTTGGAGTAGCCGGGCCTCCCGATCCACAGGAAGGCGTCCACTCGCCGGGAGCCCGTGCGCGTGGTGGGCCTGGGCCCGAGGCCGACGCCCTGCGGGTTGCACCACACGTGCGAGACGATGCGCCGGCCGTTCACATGCCGGGCGGCGCTGACCGGCCCGCGGCCGTTGGAGGAGGTGTTGATCACGAAGTGCTTGCCGCCCAGGATCCGCGAGAGCTGCGTGCCGAAGCGGATGTTGTTCCGGGTCCAGTCGAAGTGGGTCACGTTCAGCATGAACCCGCGCACCTTGGCGATGCCCACGTAGCGCAGCTTCTTCGCCATCGACCTCGCCGCCTCCCAGTCGGACGCACCCGCCTCGATGTAGATCGTCGCGTTGGGCAGCTTGGACAGCACGTCGATGCCGTAGCGGAGCACGTCCATCCGGGCCCTGCGGCGGCTGGGTGCAAGGCAGTCGATCGTGCCGAGCGAGTCCGGCTCGTAGGCGATCACCACGCGGGCGTCTCCCACGGCCCGCGCGAACTCCGCGAGCCAGCGGCGGTGGATGCGGTCCTCGGCCACGCCGCCGCCCGTGTAGCGCGAGTGGCACTCCTTGCTCTGCCCGCGCAGGATCGCCATCAGGGGGACGCTGCCCGGCTCCTGGCACTGGACCCGCGCCAGGTACTCGCGCACGTTCGCCCCGATGTTGGGGTTGAACTTGCCCCACCAGCGGAACTTGGGCTCCCGCGCTATACGCCACATGAGCCGCGCCTTGCCCTTGTCCCTCCCGCGGTTGAGACGGCGCCAGTCGAGGTAGGACCACTCCTCGGGGTCCACGAACCAGGGCTCGCCCTTCAGCGGGTTCGGCGCGCTCGGGCTCGCCGCCTGGTAGTTCCGGCCGCTGGTCCCGGTGAACGGCGCGGCCGCGCAGGCGGGCTCACGGGCCGGCCTGCGCCGCCCCCTGTCGCCGCCCCGGCGCCTGTCCGGCACGCTCGGCTGTCGCGGGTCGAACTCCTCCTCCTCGAACGACGGCTCCTCGTAGTCGCACACGTCGCCCAGCCCGTCCCCGTCCGTGTCGGCCTGGTCCGGGTTCCAGTCCCAGCAGTTGTCGATCTCGTCGGGTACGCCGTCGAGGTCGTAGTCCTCGATCTCCTCTTGAGCCGAGGCGGCCGGGGCGAGGGCGAGCAGCAGGGCGGCGAGGACCGCCACCGCCAGGAGGAGGGCGCGAGTCCGGGGGGCGATGCCCCACGCTACACCAATATTTACCGCTAGACCAGGAAGGGGATGATGAGGAGGGCGACGATGTTCGCCACCTTGATCATCGGGTTGATCGCGGGTCCCGCCGTGTCCTTGTAGGGGTCCCCGACGGTGTCGCCCGTGACCGACGCGGCGTGGGCCTCGGAGCCCTTTCCGCCGTACTCGCCGTCCTCGATCAGCTTCTTGGCGTTGTCCCAGGCCCCGCCTCCGGCCGTCATCGAGATGGCGGCGAAGAAGCCCACCACGATCACGCCGATCAAGAGCCCGCCCAGCGCCTGTGTCGAAAGGAGGCCGACGATCACGGGCACCACGATCGGGATCAGCGCCGGGAGCACCATCTCCCGCTGCGCCGAGGCCGTCACGATCGCCACGGCCCGCGCGTAGTCGGGCTTCTCGGTGCGGTCCATGATGCCCGGCTTCTCCTTGAACTGGCGCCGGACCTCCTCCACCACGCCGCCGCCGGCGCGGCCGACCGACTCGATCGCCAAGGCGGCGAACAGGTAGACCATCATCCCGCCGATCAGGAGGCCGATCAGGACCTCAGGCTGGGAGATGTTGAAGCTGACGATCGACTCGCCTTCGCTCGCGGCCTCCTCGCGGAGCTCCTCGACGAAGGCGGCGAACAGCACCAGCGCGGCGAGCACGGCCGAGCCGATCGCGTAGCCCTTGGTCACGGCCTTGGTGGTGTTGCCGACCGCGTCGAGCGGATCGGTCACGTTGCGCACGTCCTCCGGCAGGTCGGCCATCTCCGCGATGCCGCCCGCGTTGTCGGTGATCGGCCCGAACGCGTCGAGCGCGACGATGAGGCCGGTCAGCGACAGCTGCGCCATCACCGCCACGCCGATGCCGTAGATGCCGGCCAGCTCGTTCGCCACGAGGATCCCGAGCGCGAGCAGGATCGCCGGCGCCGCCGTGGACTGGAAGCCTTGCGCGAGCCCCTGGATGATGTTGGTGGCGTGGCCCGTCTGGGACGCGCGCGCGGTGGTCCGGACCGGCCGGAAGCGCGTGGACGTGTAGTAGTCCGTGATCACGAACAGGCCCGCCGTGACCGCGATGCCCACCAGGGTGCAGAGGTACAGCTCGATGCCGCTGGGTCCCTCGTCCGCGCCGCCGCGCAGAAGAGCGGAGACGCCCTCCTTGAAGGTGAGGTCGTCCATCATCGCCAGCGTGATCGGCAGGAACGCGATCGCCGCCAGCCCGCCCGACACGATCAGGCCCTGGTAGAGGGCGCGCTCGACGTTCCCGGTCCGGGTGCGGACGGCGTAGGTGCCGATGATCGACGCCACGAGCGATACGCCGCCGATCACGAGCGGGTAGGTGGCGACGGTGCCGATCTGCTCGAAGGTGAGAACTCCCAGGAGCATCACCGCCACGGAGGTGACCGCGTAGGTCTCGAACAGGTCGGCCGCCATGCCGGCGCAGTCGCCGACGTTGTCGCCCACGTTGTCGGCGATCACGGCCGGGTTGCGCGGGTCGTCCTCCGGGATCCCCGCCTCGATCTTGCCGACCAGGTCGGCGCCGACGTCGGCGGCCTTCGTGAAGATGCCGCCGCCCAGCCGGGCGAACACCGAGATGAGCGAGCCGCCGAACCCGAGCCCCACGAGAGCGTCGATGGCGTCGCGCTCCTCGGTGCCCGCCAGTATCAGGATGCCGTAGTAGCCCGCCACCCCGAGGAGGGCGAGGCCGGCAACGAGCAGTCCGGTCACGGCTCCGCCCTTGAATGCCACGTCGAGCGCCCTCGACACGCCGGAGCGGGCGGACTCGGCCACGCGGGCGTTCGCGCGCACGGACACGTTCATTCCGATGAAGCCCGCGGCGCCGGAGAAGGTGCCGCCGATCAGGAAGCCGATCGCAATCAGGATGCCCTCGGCGTCGGTGGCCTCGAGCGCGATCGCGAGCAGGATCGCGAGCACCACGGCGACGCCGGCGATGATCGTGTACTGGCGCCGCAGGTAGGCGGTCGCGCCCTCCTGGACGGCCCGCGAGATCGACTGCATCTCCTCGTTGCCCGGGGACAGCGAGAGCAGCCAGCGCGAGGTCACGACGCCGTACACGACGGCGGCTCCGGCGCAAACGAGCGCGATGATCACGCCCCAGTCAGTCAGGAAATCCAAGGGGTATTTTCCTCCGGTTAGTGATGCACGACCGCGCTCCTCAGCGCGGTCGCACAGAGGTCGTCGGGCTGTGGCCCGACCTTCGGCACCGCCCGGAACAAGAGCGCGCGGAGTCTATCGAGGTTCTCGCGAAAGACGTGCATGACCGCCTCCGCCGATACGGGCTCGCCTCCCGCCGCCCCGACGTCGTAGTCGGTGACGAGCATTACGTTGGCGTAGCAGAGCTCGAGCTCCCGGGCGAGCCAGGCCTCTGGGAACTGGGTCATGCCGACGAGGTCGAAGCCGCTCTCGGCGTACCAGCGCGACTCGGCCCGGGTCGAGAAGCGCGGACCGTGGATGATGACGATGGTGCCGCCCTCCACAACCGGGATGTCCAGCTCCCGCGCGCACGTGGCCAGCACCTCGCTCATCTGCGGGCAGTAGGGATCCGCGGCGGAGACATGGGTGGTCTGTGGCCCGTCGTAGAAGGTGCTCTCCCGGCCCTGGGTCCGGTCGACGAACTGGTCGCAGATCACGAACGTGCCCGGGCGGATGTCCTTCCTGAGCGAGCCGCAGGCGGATGGACCGATGATCCGGCGCACGCCCACCTCGCGCATCGCCCAGACGTTGGCCCTGTAGTTGATCCGATGAGGCGGGAGCGTGTGCTCGTCGCCGTGCCGCGGCATGAAAGCCACGTCGAGGCCCTCGATCTTGCCGAGCCTGACCGGGGCCGAGGGAGGCCCGTACGGGGTTGCGACCGGCACCTCCTCGACGTCGTCGAGGAAGCGGTAGAAGCCCGATCCTCCGAAGATCCCGATCACGAGCCGGGCGGGGTCCAGATCTTGGAGCGCGCCTTGGAGCGCTCGTCCGTCTCCTTCACGTAGAGCATTTGAAGTTGAGAGAGTGCATCCTTGATCGGACCGATCTGCTCCTCGGGGCACAGCGGGAGCAGCTCGCGGGCGGCGTCGATGGCCTCCTTCGCCTTCGCGGGGTTCTTGTGCTCCTTCTCCGTGAGCCGGATGCCGGCCAGGTTCACGAGCGAGGCCGCCGCGCTCAGGATCACGTCCTGGGCCTCGGGAAGCTCCTGCGGGGTGCTCACGTGCTCACCCACTCGGCCGCGTAGGTCCGCTGGGTCTCGGCCACCTCCGCCGCGAACACCTCCTCGATCGAGGCGCCGCGCTCCAGCGCGCGGCGCTGGCGCTGGGCGCCGTTCTCCTCTGGGAACAGCGGATCGAGTCCCAGCTGGGCGCGGGCCGGCGCCGTCCAAGCCAGCAAGCGGTCTGCCGCCGCGGCGGCCGGGTACTCCTCGCGGCGCTCGAGGTCGATCAGCTTGCCGTCGAGCCCGTGGCGGATCGCCCGCCAGAAGTTCTCCTCGACGAAGCGCGGCTCCGGATCCTCGAACGGCACACCCTCGTCCACGTCGATCGCCGCCTGCGCGATGCAGGCCGCCAGCAGGGCCTCGAGCGCGGTCGACTCGGAAGCGCTCGACTGGGCGTCGCAGATGCGCAGCTCGACGGTCCCGAAGGTGTGGTGGGGCCGCACGCTCCACCAGATCTGGGTCTGCTCCACGATCGACCCGGTCCGCACCAGGAAGTCGACGTAGTCCGCGTAGGCCGCCCAGCTCCCGAAGGGGTCCGGGATGCCGCAGCGAGGGAAGCTCTTGGTGAAGATCTGCGAGCGCACCGAGTGGAGCCCCGAGAAGCGGCCGTCAAGGAAGGGAGAGTTGGCCGACAGCGCGAGCACATCCGGCAGCACGGGGCGCAGCCGGTCGCACACCTTCACGGCGCGGTCGGCGCCGCGCACCCCCATGTGGACGTGGAGCGAGAACGTGTTGTTGCGCCAGGCCACGTACTGCAGCCCGTCGGCCACGCGGCGGTAGTGCTCGGTGTCGATGATCCGCTGCTCCTGCCAGGGGCTCCAGGGGTGGGTGCCGGTGGCGGCCAGCAGCATGCCGCGCTCGGAAGCGAGCCTGAACAGCCGGGCCCGCACCTCGCGCTGGAGCGCCGCGGCCTCGGCGAAGCCCTCCCCCTTCCCCGAGCGGATCTCGATCTCGGAGCGGATCAGCTCGCCGGCCACCGACTCGGCCAGCACCGGGTCGGAGGCCGCGGCCTCCTTCAGCTCGTCGAAGCGGTGGTCGAGCGAGAGGGTCTCCGGGTCGAGGATCGCGAATTCCTCCTCGATCCCCACCGTGAAGTCCGTCGAGGCCTCGAACACCTCGTGGACGCGGGCCATGTCCAGCATCAGGTGAGGTAGAAGTAGAGCGCGTAGAGCAGGTCGACGGCGGGGCTCGAGGTGTGCACGGTCACCTCGGGAGGCACCTGGAGCAGGGCCTCGGAGTAGTTGAAGATGATCTTCACGCCGGCCTCGACGAGGTCGTCGGCGACCTCCTGGGCGGCCTCGGTCGGCACCGCGAGCACCCCCACGACCACGTCCTCCTCGCGGATCACGCGCTCGAGGTCGTCGTAGGGGCGCACCACGAGGTTCTCGTTGACCTGGGTGCCGATCTTGTCGGGGTCCTTGTCGAACAGGGCCACGACGCGGAAGCCGTGGTCGGCGAAGATGTCCGACCCCGCGATCGCCTGGCCCAGGTTGCCGGCGCCGAACAGGGCGATGTTGTGCTTGCCGGTGGTCCGCAGGATCTTGCGGATCTGGGAGACGAGCGAGTCGACGTTGTAGCCCACTCCGCGCTTGCCGAACTTGCCGAACCCGGACAGGTCGCGCCGGATCTGGGTCGAGTTCACGTGCGTGTAGTCGGCCAGCTCCTGGGACGAGATCGTCTCCCGGCCCATCTTCTTGGCCTGAGTCAGGACCTGGAGGTAGCGCGACAGGCGCGCCGCGACGCCAAGTGACAGCCGCTCGGATGCGCCGTCCTGCAGCCCTGCCCCGCCCGTCATGGGCTCGCGAAAGCTCACGAGCGCACTCTATCGAGCCGCTCTTTCAGCACCTGCGGCTCGACCACGTACTCGAACAGCTCCTCGCCGTCCAGGGCCACCACCGGGATGCGGTGCCCGTAGCGGCGCTCCAATGCGGGGTCGAGTGAGACGTCCACGTGCTCGATCTCCACCTCGTGCCCGGCCACGGCCCTGTCAAGCGCATCGCGCGCCTCGTCGCACAGGTGGCAGCCAGGCTTTCCGTACAGGGTCAGGACGGGCACGCCTGGCACTCTAGACGCGTGGAGCACGTGGAGATCGTGGTGTTCGGCCTCCTGCTGGGGGTCGCGGCGCTGGCCGTTCTGGCCCGCGTCGTCGGCGTGCCGTACCCGATCACGCTGGTGGTGGGAGGCACGGTGATCGGTTTCGTGCCCGGCGTTCCCTCGGTGGAGCTCGACCCGGACCTCGTCCTCCTCATCTTCCTGCCGCCGCTTCTGTACGGCGCGGCCTTCTTCACCTCGCTGCGCGACCTGCGCCAGAACGCCCGCGCGATCGGCCTGCTCGCGATCCCGCTGGTGGGGGTGACGATGACGGCCGTCGCGGTCGTCGCGCACGAGGTGATCGGGCTGGGCTGGGCCGAGGCGTTCGTGCTCGGCGCGATCGTGTCCCCCACCGACCCGGTCGCGCCCGCGGAGATCATGCGCCGGGTCGGCGCCCCGCGCCGCCTGCTGACCATCGTGGAGGGCGAGAACCTCACGAACGACTGGACGGCCCTGGTGCTGTACCGGTTCGCGGTCGCGGCGGTGGTCACCGGCTCGTTCTCGCTCGCCGAGGCGTCGGTCGAGTTCGTGCTCACCGGAGTGGGAGGCCTCCTCGTGGGCCTCGCCGCCGGGTGGGTGATCAGGGAGGTGCGCAGCCGCATCGACGACCCGCCCACGGAGATCACGATCTCGATCCTGAGCGGCTATGCGGCCTATCTGCCCGCCGAGGAGCTCGGCGCGTCCGGCGTCATCGCGGCGGTCACGGTGGGCATCTACATGGGCTGGCACACGCCGCAGCTCACCACGCCGGTGATGCGGCTCCAGGGCGTAGCGGTGTGGGAGATCCTCACCTTCCTCCTGAACGCCGTGCTGTTCCTGCTGATCGGCCTGCAGCTCCCGACCGTGATGGACGACGTGACCGGCTACAGCGCCGGCGAGGTGGTCGCCTGGGGGCTGCTCGTGACCCTCGTCGTCGTGGTGGTGAGGCTGGTGTGGGGCTTCACGGTCGTCTACCTGGTCCGCGCGCTCGGACGTGCCAGGCTCCTGCAGCCGCGACGCTCCTCCCCGCAGGAGCGGCTCGTGGTCGGCTGGGCCGGCATGCGCGGAGCGGTGTCCCTGGCGGCGGCGCTGGCGCTGCCGCTCCAGACCGATGCCGGCGCCGCCTTCCCGGGCCGCGATCTGATCATCCTGCTCGCCTACATCGTCATCCTCGTGACCCTGGTCGGCCAGGGCCTGACGCTCGGCCCGCTGATCGACCGCCTCGGCGTCGTGGACGATGGCTCGGAGGAGCGCGAGGAGGTGGCCGCACGGGTCAGGCTTGCCGAGGCCGCCCTGGCCCGCGTCGAGGAGCTGGGCGACGAGGACTGGACGCGCGAGGACACGCTCCAACGTGTGCGCGGCATGTACACCTACCGCCGCCGCCGCTTCGCGGCGCGCGAGGACGGAGACGGGGACGAGTACGAGGAGCGGACCAGCGCCTACCAGCGCCTGATGCTCGAGCTGTTCGACGCCCAGCGCGAGGAGCTGATCGCGCTGCGAAACGGCGGCGACATCAGCGACGAGGTGCGCCGCCGGGTGGAGCGCGAGCTGGACCTGGAGGAGTCGCGCCTGTTCAGCTGACCGAGTGTCGACTTCGTCGGGCTGACGCCGACAAACTCGACGGTCGGCGCCTTAGGCGGGGCGCGCGGCCGCGTCCAGCGCGAGGTAGTCCGGGTACCGGAGCGGTTCCACGAAACGCGCCGCCCCGGCGATCATCGCCGCGTTGTCCGTGCACAGCTCCATCGGCGGGACCGATACCGGCACGCCGAGCTCGCGCACCGCGTCCCGCAGCTCCGAGTTGGCCGCCACGCCGCCGCCGATCGCGAGCCGCTCGAGGCCCTCTCGCTCCAGGGCCCTCCGCGTCCGCGCCGTGAGCGCCTCCACGATCGCGCGCTGGTAGGAGGCGGCGAGGTCGGCCCTGCTCGCCTCGGGCCGGTCGCGGAGCTTGTACAGCAGGGCGGTCTTCAGCCCGCTGAAGCTGAAGTCGAGCTCTCCCGGCGCGGCGCGGGGGAAGTCGAACGCCTCGGGGTCGCCCTCCCGGGCCAGCCGGTCGATCTCGGGGCCGCCGGGATAGCCCAGGCCGAGCAGGCGGGCGCCCTTGTCGAACGCCTCGCCGGCGGCGTCGTCGAGCGTCTGGCCCAAGACCTCGTAGCGGGAGGGCTCATCCACGCGCGCGAGGAAGGTGTGCCCCCCGCTCGCCACCAGGCAGAGGTAGGGCGGCTCGACGGGATCCGGCTCCAGCATGCTCGCGGTGACGTGCCCGTGCAGGTGGTCGACCGGCGCGAGCGGGAGCTCGCGGGACGCCGCGATCGCCTTCGCCGAGGAGACCCCCACGAGCAGCGCGCCGATCAGTCCCGGGCCGGTCGTGACCGCCACCGTGTCCACGTCCTCGAGCCGCGCTCCGGCGCGCTCGAGCGCGTCCGCCGTCACCGCGTCCACCAGCTCCAGGTGGTGGCGCGAGGCGATTTCCGGCACCACGCCGCCGTAGCGGGCGTGCAGCAGGCCCTGCGACGCGATCACGTTGGAGCGGATCTCGCCGCCCTCGTCGACCACGGCAGCGCAGGTGTCGTCGCAGCTGGTCTCGATGGCGAGGATCACGCCGTGGCGCGTTCCGGCACCGTCCGCCACATGATGAGCGCGTCCTCGCGGTTGTCGTGGTAGTAGGCGCGCCGGCGGCCGGCCGCGCGGAAGTCGAACTTCTCGTAGAGCCGGATCGCCGCGTCGTTCGAGGTGCGGACCTCGAGCGTGTACTGCTCGTTCGGCTTGTCGCCCATCTCGAACAGGCGCTCCAGCAGGGCGCTGGCGATCCCCTGACGCAGCAGCCGGTCGTCCACGGCGACGTTCATGACGTGCCAGACCGTGTCGTAGCGCGAGCAGACCAGGTAGCCCACGATCCGTCCTTCCTGCAGCGCGGCCAGGCAGATCCCGGACGGCTTGGAAAGCTCGAGCACGAACATCGCGAGCGACCACGGCGTGGGAAAGGCGCGCCGCTCGATGGCGATGACCTGCGGGAGGTCGGCGTAGGTGAGGCGCCGGATGTCGAGCTCCAGGTTCACTGTGGCTGTGGCTTCGCGTCGGGTGCCCTGAGGTAATCGGGTAGGACGGCCTGCGGCGCTACGCCCGGCACCTCCGCCCCGAGCCGGCAGACGTGCAGCGCGCGGACCACGTGGGAGCGCGAATCGGCGGGAACGACGCGTATACCGGCCGCCTCGAGCATCCCCCGAAATCGTAACGAGCCGTCGCCGGCCGCCAGGGCCGTGACGGCCGCCGCCCCGATTCGCTCGACGAGCCGCTCCGGCCGCACCGCGAGCGGCCCCCGGAGGAGCTCTCCGCCGGGCGCGTAGAGGGCGGCGAAGACCTCGCCGCGCTTGGCGTCGATGACCGGCAGCAAGGGGTCAGACCCCTTGAGTGTGGTCGACTCAAGGGGTCTGACCCCCTCGATCCCCGCCGCCAGCGCGGCCAGCGACGACACCGGCCGCAGCTCCAGGCCGTTCGCGCTCGCCAGCGCCCGCGCGGTCGCCACGCCGATGCGCAGCCCGGTGAACGTGCCCGGCCCCACCCCCACCGCGATCGCCTCCAGGTCCCCGTAGCCGACGCCGGCCCGCTCCATCACCGCGGCCACCGCGGGCATCAGCTCGCGGGCGTGGGCCGGGCGCTCGGCGAGCGCGGCGGGCTCCGGCGCGACCTCGAAGACCTCGCCGTCGCCTCGCAGCAGGCACGCCGCGCTCGCGGCCGTGGAGGTGTCGATCCCCAGGAGGCTCACTCGATCGTGATCCGGCGCCGGTCGCCGCCCAGGTGCTCGAGCAGCACGCGGGCGGCCACGCGCTCGAGCTCGGGTTCCCCCGCGGCCGGCCACTCGACGAAGGCGACCCTGTCGGGCGTGACGTAGTCCTCGAGCAGGGCCGGGTCCTCTGTCGCGAGCGACCCGAGCCGGTACAGGTCGAGGTGCGCGACCTCCGGCGAGCCCGCGTAGAGGTGGCCGATCGTGAAGGTCGGGCTCGTGACCGGCCCGTCGACTCCGAGCGCTCGGCAGGCCCCCCGCACGAAGGTCGTCTTGCCGCTGCCCAGGTCGCCGCTGACGAGGACGACGTCGCCGGGCGCGAGCCGGCCGGCCAGGCCCGCGCCGGCCGCCTCCGTCTCGTCCGCCGAGGAGGTCTCGAGGGTCATCCACGGGAAGGTTGGCGGGTTTCGCCGCTCACCGGCTGGGGAATCCCTCGGGAGTCCACTCAGGCAGGGGGATTCGGATGTTGCGCAAGTCGTTCCTCGCGGCCACCCTGGCCGCTTTCGTCGTGCTCCTCGGCACCGCCGCCACCGCATCGGCGGGGCTTCCGCCGCTCGGAGCGCCGGCCGGCAGCGTCGACTGGAGCGAGGTCGACGGGGCTGTGCCCTACAAGACGGGTTACGCGGTCCCGCTCAAGGCCGCCAAGCCGGCTTGGTTCACCCCGGCGCTCGAGCGCCGCGTGGACGCGGCGAACGGCGTGCCGGTCGCGGCTCCGAACGACGCGCCGCTTCCGGGCACGGTCGGTATCCGGCCGGGCTCGTGGATGCTCGCCCCGGCGGGCTGCACGATGAACTTCGTGTTCGGCAGCCCCGGCAGCTACTCGATCGGCACCGCCGGCCACTGCGGCTCGGCGGGCCAGCAGGTCACGCTCCTGACGGTGGCGCCGGGCGGGTCCAACCCCGTGTTGGTCGACATCGGCACGATCCAGCGGAGCGTCGACGGCGGCATCGGCAACGACTTCGCGATCGTCTCGATCCGCCCGGAGCTGCAGACCTGGGTCAGCCCCACGATCGCGGTCGTGGCAGGGCCCTGCGGGTCCTACGGCGGCTCCGGCCCCGAGCCGGTGTTCCACTACGGGCACGGGCTGGCCGTCGGCACCGGCGGCACGCCGCGCGCCGGGCTGGCGCTCACGTGGCAGGCGAACGCCTTCGGCTGGTCCGGCCTGGCGACGCCCGGCGACTCCGGCTCCGCCGTGCGGGTGAACACCGGGATGCAGGCCGCCGGCGATCTGACCCACCTGGTCGTGGACACCAACTGGCTCCCGAGCTACATCGCCGGGACCAGGATGGGCCGCATCCTTCAGATCGCAGGCAAGCCGCTGGCTAACAGCCCGCTCTGCTGAGCCGCCCTAGCCGAACAGGTCCATCTGCGGCGGCTCGGGCTCGGGCCCGGCCGCCGCCACGGCAGCTGCCACGGGCGCGACCGCTCCGATCGGCACCGGCGGCGGCTCCTCGAGCAGGGCCGGGAGCTTCGCGAAGTCCTCGCGCAGCTCCTCGAGCGTCCTCGTGCTGCGCAGCGCCGCGGCGGGGTGGTAGATCGGGAAGACCCGCACGGTCCGCCCGCCCAGCTCGTGCACCTGAGGCCGCCCGTGCACTCCGGTGATGCCGCGCTGCGAGCGGGTCAGAAGCTTGGTGGCGAAGTTGCCGAGCGTGCAGATCACCTTGGGCTCGATCAGCTCGATCTGCCGGTGCAGATACGGCTTGCACGCCTCGATTTCCTCGGGCAGGGGATCGCGGTTGCCGGGGGGGCGGCACTTGACGACATTCACCACGAACACGTCGGGGCGCGACAGGCCGATGTCCTCGAGCAGCTGGTCGAGCAGCTTGCCGGCGCGCCCCACGAAGGGGAGGCCCTGGAGATCCTCGTGGTGGCCGGGACCCTCGCCGACGAACATCAGGTCGGCGTCGGCGTTGCCGTTTCCGAACACCACCTTGGTCCGGCCCTGCGACAGGGGGCATCGGGTGCAGGCGGATGCCTCTCGGAACAGCTCGACCAGGTCCTCGCGGCGCTCCTCTGCGCTGCGTGACTGCATGGCCCAAGCCTAGGGACCGGGGTCGACGGCAACTCGCCGCGGCTATCCTTCCTGGTGTCGGCCGCTACCCAATTTGCGGAGTGGACCGGCAGGGGTATGCACCCGACCACCGACAGTCTCACGGACGCCCGCGTGGGCATCGTGGGCGCGGGCCGACTGGGCACCGCGCTCTCGGCGGCGCTGCGCGAAAAGGGCGTCCCCGTGGAGGGTCCGGCCGGCCGCGGCGAGGTCCCGCGGGGCTGCGGCGCCGTCGTGCTGTGCGTCCCCGACGCCGAGATACCGGCAGCCGCCGCCACCGTCGCGGGGGCCGCGCCGCTCACCGGGCACACGAGCGGCGCCACCGGGCTGAACGCCCTGGAGCCGGCGGGCGGTGCCGCCTTCGGGCTGCACCCGCTGCAGACCTTCCCCCCCGGCTCCGGGTCGGAGACGTTCACCGGCGCGGGCTGCGCCGTGGCCGGCTCCTCGCCCGAGGCGCTCGCGTTCGCCGCCGGTCTGGCTCGGACGCTCGGCATGACGCCGTTCGAGATCGACGACGAGGGCCGCGCCGCCTATCACGCGGCGGCGTCCGTGGCCTCGAACTTCACCGTGACGCTGCTGGCGGCGGCCGAGCGCATCGCCGCACGGGCCGGCCTCTCCCCCGCCGATGCCCGCCGGCTGCTGGCCCCGCTGGTGCAGCGCACCGTCGAGAGCGTCGCCGAGCTGGGCCCCGCGCAGGCGCTCACCGGTCCGGTGGCGCGCGGCGACGATGCCACGGTGGAGGCGCAGCGCATGGCCATCGAGGAGTCGGCGCCCGAGCTGCTCGACCTCTTCGACGAGCTCGTCCGGCATACGCGCGCCCTCGCCGGGCACGAGGTGACGGCGTGAGAAGGGTGCGCACCGTCATGGAGCTGCGGGAGGTGCTCGCGCCCGAGCGGCGCGCCGGGCGCAGCATCGGCCTCGTCCCAACGATGGGCGCCTTCCACGGCGGCCACCTGTCCCTGATCCGGCGGGCCCGCGAGCAGTGCGACGTGGTGGTGGTCTCGCTGTTCGTCAACCCCGCCCAGTTCGGGCCCGGCGAGGACCTCGAGGGCTACCCGCGCGACGAGGCGCGCGACGCCGAGGTTGCCGCCGCTGAGGGCGTGGACGTGCTGTTCGCCCCGCCGGTCGAGGAGGTCTATCCCGACGGCTTCGACACGAGGGTGGCGGTTGGGGGCCTGACCGAGGTGCTCGACGGAGCCCCGGACCAGCGCGGCTCGGCCCACTTCGCCGGTGTCGCCACCGTCGTCACCAAGCTCTTCAACATGGCCGGCCCCGACGTGGCCTACTTCGGGCAGAAGGACGCGCAGCAGGCGCTCGTGATCCGCCGGCTCGTGCGCGACCTCGACATCCCCGTCCGGATCGAGGTCTGCCCGACGATCCGCGACGAGCGCGGCCTCGCCCTCTCGTCCCGCAACGCGTACCTCTCCCCGGACGAGCGCGAGCGCGCGCTCGGCCTCAGCCGCGCCCTGCGCGCGGCGGAGGATGCCGTGGCTCGCGGGCAGATCGACGCGCGGGCCGTGCTCCAGGCCGCCCGCGGGGAGCTGGACGCGGCCGGCATCGACCCGGAGTACCTGGAGCTTCGCTCCACGACCGATCTTTCCCCCGTCGAGCGCGTGAACGGCTCGACGCTGCTCGCCGTCGCGGCCCGTGTTGGTCGCGCCCGGCTGATCGACAACACCATCCTCGGAGGAACCAGATGAGCCACCGTCCCACCCAGCGTCCCGCCGTCACGCTCACGAAGCTCGCCGAGAAGAAGGCACTCGGGGAGCCGATAGCGATGGTCACGGCCTACGACTACCCGAGCGCCCAGGTAGCCGAGGAAGCCGCCGTGGACGTGGTGCTGGTGGGCGACTCCGGCGCCATGACCGTGCTGGGCTACTCCTCCACCCTTCCGGTCACGCTCGACGAGCTCCTGATGCTGGCGGCGGCCGTGCGGCGCGGCCTGTCGACGCCGCTGCTGGTAGGCGACATGCCGTTCGGCTCGTACGAGGCCTCGAACGAGGAGGCCATCCACAACGCCCAGCGCTTCGTCAAGGAGGCCGGGGTTGACGCCGTCAAGCTCGAGCGCGGCGGCAGCTCCGTCGAGCGGACCCGCGCCATCGTGGCCGCCGGCATCCCCGTGATGGGCCACGTCGGGCTCACGCCACAGAACGCGACCGCGCTGGGCGGCTACCGCTCGCAGGGCCGCACCGCGGAGCGGGCGTTGGAGGTCATGCACGACGCGCTCTCCCTGCAGGAGGCGGGCGTATTCTCGATCGTGTTCGAGGCCATCCCCAGCGCGCTCAGCGAGGTGATCATGCCGCGGATGCGCGTCCCGGTGATCGGCATCGGCGCCGGCCCGGCCACCGACGGCCAGGTGCTCGTCTTCCACGACCTGCTCGGCATCTACTCAGGGCACACCGCACGCTTCGTCAAGCGCTACGCGGAGGTCCGCGAGCAGATGATCGAGGGCGTGCGGGCCTTTGCCGAGGACGTGCGGGAGCGCCGCTACCCCGAGCCCGAGCACGGCTACACGATGGCCCCGGACGAGATCGAGCGGCTGCACGAGCTGCTGGGCGAGGGGACCGGCGAGCCCTTCACTGGCGGCTACTCGCTCTGAGCGGCGTGGAGCTCCACACCGGTCAGCTGCGCTTCTCCACGGAGGGCGACGGCGACGTGGTCGACCTCACCGAGGGAGTGCAGAGCGTGATCGACTCGTCCGGCGTGGAGAGCGGAACCGCCTCCGTGTTCGTGCCGGGCTCGACCGCGGCCGTGACCGCCATGGAGTACGAGCCGGGCGGCGTGCACGACCTGAAGGCCGCGCTCGAGCGCCTGGTCCCGGCCGCCGGCGACTACCAGCACAACCGGCTCAACAACGACACCAACTCGCACGCCCACATCCGGGCAGCGATCGTCGGCCCCTCGGAGACCGTGCCCGTGCGGGAAGGGCGGCTCGCGCTCGGCACCTGGCAGCAGCTCGTCCTGGTCGACTTCGACGACCGCCCGCGCCAGCGCACCGTGGTGGTTCAGGTGATCGGCTGACCGCGCCGTAATTCGGGGCGCCCCGGCCGGTTGGACCCACATCAGCCAACCGTTCCGAAGGGAGCCCCACATGTCTCACATCGCATCACGCCGTCCGTCAGCCGCTCTCCTCGTCTCGTTCGTCGCGCTGTTCGTGGCGCTCGGCGGGGTGGGCTACGCGGCGGCGACCATCGGCAGCGCCGCGATCATCGACAACTCGATCAAGAGCCAGGACGTCCGCAACGAGAACCTGCGCGGCAAGGACGTGCGCGCGAACACGCTGAAGGGCGCGGACATCGACGAGTCGAGCCTCGGGCAGGTGCCGAGCGCGGCGAGCGCGGACAGCGCGGCCACGGCCGCCAACGCGACCAGCGCCGCGAACGCCGCGAACGCCGACACCGTCGGCGGCATCGGCCCCGACGCGCTGACCATCGGCCGCTCGGACCTCGGCGCCTGCGAGCCCGGCACGACGTTCGCCGACTGCGCCACGGTCACGCTTCCGATGGCTCGCTCCGGCCGCGTGCTGCTCACCGCCGGCGGCCAGTGGCACAGCGACAACGCGGCCGGCACCTCGGTGCGCGGCCTCTGCCGGATCAACCTCGACGGCGCCGCGTTGACCTCCCCGAGCGAGGAAGGCTCGCTGTCGCAGCAGACCGACGGCAACCAGGAGCAGGCGCTGTCGGGTATCACGCTGGTCACCGGGGTCCTCCCGGCCGGCGACCACACCTTCGTGGTGGCCTGCAGCGACGACGTCGGTGACATGGACTTCACCGACGTCCGCCTCTCCGCCGTGCTGCTCGGCTCGGCCTAGGCCTCCCCAGAGCAACTTCGGGGTAGTGGATGGGTTGATTCGTCCGCCCATCCATGCCCCGAAGGGGAGGTCCAGATGTTCCGTCGCTTGCTGCCTTCGCCCGCCATGGTCGTCGCCGTCGTGGCGCTGATCATGTCGCTCGGCGGCTCCGCCTACGCCCTCGTCGTCACCGGCAAGCAGATCCGAAACGGGTCCGTGACGGCCAAGGACATACGCAACCGCTCGCTCACCGGCAGCGACGTGCGCCGGGACAGGCTCGGCGGCCAGTCGATCAAGGAGGCGTCGCTCGGCCCGGTGGGCACGGCGATCATCGCCCACGGCAGCGCCCGCTACGCGGTGGTGACCGGCGGCGGCCAGCTCGTGCGCGGCAGAGACGTGAGCTCCGCGGCCCGCACCGGGGACGGCCGCTACCAGGTGATCTTCAACTCGGACGTGCGCGGCTGCGCCTACTTCGCCACGATCGGCGACCCCAGCGCCGCGGGCCCGCCCCAGAACAGTCAGATCAGCGTCAGCTCGCTCGGCTCGAACGTGAACGGCGTTTCCGTCCGCACGGAGAACGGCAACAACGGCACGGAGGCCAACCGCTCGTTCCACATGATCGTCATGTGCTGATCCGCTCCGGATACTCGATCCGGCGCAGCACCCGCGCGGGCACGCCGGCCGCGAGCGAGAACGGCGGGATGTCGGCCGTCACGACGCTGTTGGCGCCGACCACCGACCGCTCCCCCACCGTCACGCCGCTGGTGATAACGACGTTGGCGCCGCACCAGACGTTGTCGCCGACCCGGGTCGGACCCTTGCTCGAGAAGCCCTGCCAGGGCACGGGCCGGTCCGGGTCGTCGAAGCGGTGGTTGGAGTCGGTGACGAAGCAGCCGTTGGCGAACATGCAGTGGTCGCCGATCTCGACGAGGTCGATCGCGGCGACCATCACGCCGATGTTGAGGAAGGTGCCGGTGCCGATCCGGATGCGCGCGTCATCCGGCGCCGTCAGCCAGACGTGCGGCTCGAGCAGAACGTGCTCGCCCACCTCGAGCCGCCCCTCCGCGAACGCGGCAAGCACGTTCCCGTGCACCGGCCAGCGGACGAACGCGCGCCTGCGCGCGAACTCGCGGTGGATGCGCATGCGGTTCCAGGGGAGCGAGTTGGTCTCGTACCAGCGCCACTTCTGCCACCACAGGCGAGCGTTCGACACGCCGGGCAGGATTTCAGGCTTCCGCCGCCCGCGCCGATGAAGTCGCGATGGACCCTCTCTCAGACCTGCCGGGCGCTGAGGAGTTCCACGCACTGCTGACCCGCGAGGAGCTGCGCCGGGCCCGCACGAACGAGAGCCTGGCCGTGGCCGTCCTGGACCTGGACGGCCTGCGCGCCACGAACGCCCGGCACGGGGCGGCCGCGGGGACGGAGATGCTGCGCCGCTGTGCCGACGCGCTGCACCGGAGCCTCCGCGCGGTCGACGAGGTGGCCCGCACCGGCCCCGACGAGTTCGCCGTCCTGCTGCACGCCACGGACGCCCGCAGCGCCGCGATCTGGGCGCATCGCTTCGAGGACGAGCTCGAGAGCGCGGCGGCCCTCCACCCCGCCGCCCCGATCACCTGCGCGATCGGGATCGCCGACACCGGCGAATCCCCCTCGCTGATGGAGGCGGCCGTCCGCGCCCGCAAGCGGATGGAGGTCGTGCAGGCGGTGCGGAAGCTGCGCCGCGGGCGCGACGCCGGGGCCTAAACGTCCAGAGCGGTTGCTTTCCGTCCCCCCGTTAGGGGACGATCACCAGCGGCTCGCACGTCAACCCCCTATGGAGGTGCACTCAATGCATCGCTTTTCGCGCCGGCCCTCGCCGGCGATGGCGGTGGCGTTCATCGCGCTGCTCGCCGCCCTGTCTGGCACCGCGGTGGCCCTGCCGGGCAAGAACACCGTGGACTCGGGCGACATCAAGAAGGGCGCCGTCAAGCGCGCCGACATCGCCGGGAACGCGGTCAACGGTGGCAAGGTCCAGAACGGCTCCTTGACGGGCGCCGACGCCCGTGACGACTCCCTCACGGGCGCCGACATCCAGGAGTCGAGCCTCGGGCAGGTTCCGAGCGCGAACACGGCGAACAGCGCCAACACCGCGAACACGGCCGGGAACGCCGACAGGCTCGACAACCTCGACTCGGGCGACTTCCTCCCGGCGCAGTCCTTCGGCGTCGCGCTCGCGGGGGCGAACGTCAACTCGGCGGGGACCCTCAACGCCTGGTTCAACCGCTTCGGCGGGGAGCCGACCGTGACCAGAACGGAGGAAGGGAGGTACGAACTCGTGTTCCCCGGCCTGGAGGGCCAGCTCTTCAACAACCAGGCCGTCCACATGGCGACGCTGTTGGGTAACGGCGAGATCCGGGCGAGCAGCAGCGGGGGCAATCCGCTGGTCTTCACCTTCGACAGCGCAGGAGCCGCCGCCGACGACTCCTTCTACTACACCGTCTTCGGAACGAACCTGACCCCGTAGCGCCCGACGTAACGCCTCAGGCGGCCGCGGGCACCTTCGCCCGCGTGCCGCCGCGGCGGCGGCGCGCCGCCGGCTTCACGATCTCCTTGAGGAAGCTGCCGGTGTACGACGTGTCCGCCTTCGCCGCCACCTGCTCGGGCGTGCCGTGCGCCACCACGCGGCCGCCCTCCTCGCCGCCCTCGGGACCGAGGTCGACGATGCGGTCGGCGGTCTTGATCACGTCGAGGTTGTGCTCGATCACCACCACCGTGTTCCCCTGCTCGACCAAGCGGTCCAGCATCTCGAGCAGCCGGTGCACGTCGGCGAAGTGGAGTCCGGTGGTGGGCTCGTCGAGGATGTAGAGCGTCTGCCCCGTGGCGATCTTGCACAGCTCGCTCGCCAGCTTCACTCGCTGGGCCTCGCCGCCCGACAGCGTCGTGGCCGGCTGGCCCAGCCGGATGTAGTCCAGGCCGACGTCGTGGAGCGCCCGCAGCCGGCGGGCGATCTTCGGGATGTGCTGGAAGAAGTCAACCGCCTCCTCGACGGTCATGTCGAGCACGTCGGCGATCGTGCGCCCCTTGAAGCGGACCTCGAGCGTCTCGCGGTTGTAGCGCTTCCCGTGGCACTGCTCGCACGGCACGTACACGTCCGGCAGGAAGTGCATCTCGATCTTGATCTGGCCGTCGCCGCGGCAGACCTCGCAGCGCCCGCCCTTCACGTTGAACGAGAAGCGCCCCGGCTTGTAGCCGCGCGCCCGCGCCTCCTGCGTGCGGGAGAAGAGGTCGCGGATGTGGTCGAACAGGCCGATGTACGTGGCCGGGTTCGAGCGCGGCGTGCGGCCGATCGGCGACTGGTCGATGTTGATGATCTTGTCGACCTCCTCGAGGCCGCGCAGGCGCCGGTGGGCGCCGGGCCGCTGCTTGGCGCGGTGCAGCCGGTTGGCCACGGCCTTGAAGAGGATCTCGTTGACGAGCGTGGACTTGCCGGACCCCGAGACGCCGGTGATCGCGCAGAAGACTCCGAGCGGGATCTTCACGTCGATGTCCTGCAGGTTGTGCTGCGAGGCGCCCTCGACCTCGATGTAGCCCGTCGGGCGCCGGCGCCTCTTCGGCACCGGGATGGTCAGCTCGCCGGACAGGTACTGGCCGGTGAGCGAGTCCGGGGAGCCGATCACGGCCTCGGGCGGGCCGTCGGCGACCAGCCAGCCGCCGTGCTCGCCGGCGCCGGGGCCGAGGTCGACCAAGTGGTCGGCCGCTCGCATGGTGCCCTCGTCGTGCTCCACCACGATCACGGTGTTGCCGAGGTCGCGCAGCCGCTCGAGCGTGGCGATCAGGCGCGCGTTGTCGCGCTGGTGCAGCCCGATCGACGGCTCGTCGAGGATGTACAGCACGCCAACCAGCGACGAGCCGATCTGCGTGGCCAGCCGGATCCGCTGCGCCTCGCCGCCCGACAGCGTGGACGCCGCCCGCTCGAGCGACAGGTAGCCGACGCCGACGTTGTCGAGGAAGCGCAGCCGCTCGTCGATCTCGCGGAGGATCAGGCGCGCGATCTGGCGCTCGGTGTCGGTCAGCTCGAGCTCCGTCAGCCACTCGATCGACCGCTTCGCCGACATGCGCGTGAACTCGTGGATGCCGAGCCCGCCCACTGTGACCGCCAGCGACTCGGGCCGCAGCCGCGCCCCCTCGCACTCGGGGCAGGGACGCAGCGTCATGTACTCCTCGATCTTCTCGCGCGACCAGTCCGAGTCGGTCTCGCGGTAGCGCCGCTCTAGGTTGGGGACGATCCCCTCGAAGGTCGTCATGTAGGACCGCTTGCGGCCGTAGCGGTTCCGGTAGGTGATGTAGATCTTCTCGCCGTTCGTGCCGTACAGGAAGCAGCGCCGGACGTCTTCCGAGAGCTCGTCCCAGGGGGTGTCCATGTCCACCTCCCACTTGTCCGCGATCGCCTGCGTCATCTGCTCGTAGTAGTTCGACGCGCTGGTGGACCACGGCAGGATGGCGCCGTCGTTCAGCGTCAGCGACGGGTCCGGCACGATCAGCTCGGGATCGATCTCCATCTGCGAGCCGAGCCCGGTGCAGCGCGGGCAGGCGCCGTGCGGCGAGTTGAACGAGAACATCCGCGGCTCGAGCTCCGGCATCGAGGTGCCGCAGTGGAGGCACATGAAGCGGTCCGAGTAGGTGGTGACCTCCCCGGACTCCACCAGCTCGATGTCGACGAGCCCCTCCGCGCGCGCCACCGCGGTCTCCACGCTGTCCGCCAGGCGCTTGCGCAGGTCCGGGCGCATGATCAGCCGGTCGATCACGACCGAGATGTCGTGCTTGTACTTCTTGTCGAGGGCGATGTCCTCCTCGAGCCGGCGCAGCTCGCCGTCGACCTTCACGCGCGTGAAGCCCTCCGAGCGGAGCTCCTCGAAGAGCTTGCCGTACTCGCCCTTCCGGCCGCGCACGACCGGCGCCATCACCATGAACCTGGTGCCCTCGGGCAGCGTCATGACCTGGTCGATGATCTGCTCCGCGGACTGCGCCTCGATCGGGCGGCCGCAGTTGTAGCAGTGCGGGTGGCCCACCCTCGCCCAGAGCAGGCGCAGGTAGTCGTAGATCTCGGTGACGGTGCCGACCGTGGAGCGCGGGTTCCGGCTGGTGGTCTTCTGGTCGATCGAGATCGCCGGCGAGAGGCCCTCGATCGAGTCCACGTCCGGCTTGTCCATCTGCCCCAGGAACTGGCGCGCGTAGGCCGACAGCGACTCGACGTAGCGGCGCTGACCCTCGGCGTAGATCGTGTCGAAGGCGAGGCTCGACTTGCCGGAGCCCGACAGGCCCGTGATCACGATCAGCGAGTCGCGCGGCAGCCTCAGGTGGAGGTCCTTGAGATTGTGCTCGCGGGCCCCCGAGACGACGATTTCCCCGGTGGAATTCACGGCGGATAACGAGTGTAGAGCCGGGGGTGGATCGAACCTATGTTCCCAGGCGCCTGGTCTAGCCTTCCGGGCGTGCGGCGCCTGGCGATCCCGGTGATTGCGGCTTTTTTCGCGCTCGCGGGGTGCAGTGAGGACGAGGCTGAGCAACGCGACGTGCGCATCTCGCGCGGCGAACCGGACCCCGCGCACGTCCGTGAGGTGGCGCGAAACCCCTACCTCGTGACCTGCGCGGACCTGGCGGCGCAGCCCAAGTCGCCCGAGGCGTCACGGCTGGTGATCCAGGCGGAGTTCGCGCTGGCGCAGGTGCCCGAGCTGAGGAAGGTCGTGGCGAGGGAGACGCTCAACCGCACCGGGCGCAGCGTCTACTACGGGCTGACGGAGGAGTGCAAGGGGCGGCCGCCCTCGTTCGAGCCGGCGAAGCTCGCCGTGGCGGGGGTGCTGTCGGGCAAGTACCTGGCGGCGCGCAATCGCCCGGGGTGAGCCCGGCGCGGTAGCGTCTCGTGCGCCGATGCGGTTCGGGTACACGATCCTCTACGTGCGGAACGTGGCAGCCAGCGTGGCGCTGTACGAGCGCGCCTTCGGGCAGCGGACGCGGTTCGTCCACGAGAGCGGCGACTACGCCGAGCTCGAGACCGGCGGAACGGTCCTGGCCTTCGCCTCCCACGAGCTGGCCGAGTCGAACCTGGGCGACGCTTTTCGCCGGGCCCCCGGCGACGCCCCCGCGACCCCGTTCGAGGTGTGCTTCGTCACCGAGGACGTCTCAGGCGCCTACGAGCAGGCGCTGCGCGGCGGGGCCGAGAGCGTGACGGCGCCTCACTCCACGCCGTGGGGCCAGGACGTTGCGTACGTGCGCGACCCCGACGGGAACCTGATCGAGCTGGCCTCGCCGGCGACCTAGCCGCCGGCCTTCGCGTAGACCTCGTCGAGCAGGGCCTCGGGGTCGTCCAGCTTGAAGTTCTCGCGCAGGTAGCGGGCGGTCTCGTCGCGGGGCGTGCCGTCGAGGGCCATCTTGAGGGCGAGCACGCGAGCGCCTTCGGGCGCGGCCTCCTCGGTCGCCGCGGCCGACTCGCCGCCCGGAACGTCCGGGTCCTCGCCGGGCGCCGGGGCAGCCGCCTCCGGTTCGTCGACTACATCCGGCTCGCGTGCGGCCACGGTCTCGGTTTCGGCGATCGTGGGATCCACTTCCGCCTCGGGCGCGGCCGCGGCGGTCCGCAGAGCGGCCAGCTCCTCCTTCAGCCCGTCCACCGCCGCCCGCAGGCCGCCGGCGAGCTCGTCCAGCCGGCGCTCGAGCTCGTCGGCCCGCTCGGCCACCCGCTCGGCGGCCTCGCGGGTGCCGGCCGCGTCCGCGTCGGCCGCCGCCTTGATCCGCTCGGCCTCCTCCCGCGCGGCCGCCTCCAGCGACGCCGCGGTCTGCTCGGCCGCCTCGACTATCGCCCGCACCTGCTCGGCAGCGGCCGCAGCCGTGGAGGTTCCCTCTCGCTCCGGCATCGGCGGCGAAGCGTAACGGCCGCCGGCCGCGACCGCTCGCCGTGGCCGGCGCCCGCTACTTCACCCGGAACGCGCCCCGCATGAACGGGTGAATCCGGCAGAAGTACGTGTAGGTGCCGCGGGCCAGGTTGCGCGGCGTCTGCCACTCGAGCCGGCCCGTGGTGGGCGGCTCGGCCGAGCCCAGCGTGCCGGACTCGAACTGGACCGGCCCGTCGGCGATCGGGTAGGCGATCCCGGTCGCCCGGTTGCAGGGCGGCTTGCACGAGGTGATCGAGTGGTAGACCGCATCCGGGTCGTCCAGGTTCCGGAACGTGATCGACTGCCCGCGCGAGACCACCGGCGGGCGGCCCGCGGCGCCCGGCAGGCTCATGTCGCCGAGCGTGAACTTGAAGTCGAGGACGTCGAGCGGCCCGCTCACCGTGACCCCGTCGCGCAGGCGCAGGGGGTTCGGCAGGCGCGTCCGGCCCCCGCCGTGGTTGTTGTTCTCAGCGAGGTGGCCGTGCGTCGGCCGGCCCGGGAAGTTCACGCGGCGCTCGAACGGATCCCGCCCCGGCCCGCCGTCGGCCATGTAGGTGACCATGATGCCCATCGACTCCCACCACGCCGCTCGGCTCGAGTCGTAGGTGGCGCTGGTCGTGAGGACGTCGCCGGCGCGCACCCTGACCCGCCAGTCCGGCCGAGTGGCCGTCATGGCCACGTCCCACGACACGGCGCCGGCGGGCTCGAAGTACTTCGCCCTCGACCGGAACAGGTGCGCGCGGGCGCCGTGGCCGCGCGGCGCGTTCCGCCTGCAGCGCCTGGCGGCGGCTGCCGACAGGCGCCCGCAGCGGGCGCTCCGGATGCGTTCGCCCTTGCGCTTCAGGTACAGGTCGGTGTGCAGCCCGCCCGGATGCAGGTGCCCAGCGGTGGCGACGAGCACCCCGTCGCGGTCCACCACCCACTGGTTGGCGCGCTCGCGCCCGGCGTAGGCGGCGCGGGCGTCGGAGGGATAGGTGAAGCGCCCACCGGAGCCCGAGCCCTTCCTGACGTCGAAGACCGGGTAGCCGCTCCCGTTCTCGACGTCCATCCAGACGGGCCGTACGGGGCGCATCCCGCGGGCGGCCGGCGACGTGGCCGGGATGAAGTCGATCTCGTAGACCATGTAGACCTCGGTCGGCACCGGCGTGAGGTTGTGGATCATGTGGTTGAGGAGCCACGTGTCCGAGGCGCGGTACTGGTAGCCGTAGCCCTTGGGCAGGGTGAGGATCGTCTTCTCCTCGCCGGCGGCGAAGAAGCGCTCGGGGAACCGCCCCGGCGTGGTGGCGTCGCGGCGGCTGAGGTTGACCCATACGCCGTGGTGCAGGTGGATCACGTCCACGCCCGGCACCTTGCCGTTCGTGTAGACGAGGTCGGGGCGGATGCGGGTGATCCAGCCGTCCACCGCCGGCTTCTCGGCGAACACCCTGTTGCCGATCTCGTTCTGCCCCGGGATCACTTGGAACGGCCCGATCCGGTAGCGCAACCGCTGCGCGCCGTTCGGCGCGGCGGACACCGAGACGAGCTCTCCGCGCGGCTCCGCCGACGCCTGGCCCTCGGCCGCGCCGGCGAGCGGCGCGGGCAGCGCGAGCAGGGCAGCTAGTGCGACGAGCGCGCATCCGGCGCGCTTCACGACAGGCGGCACGCCGCGCATCCTAGCTAGTTGCGGCCCCCCTGCAAATTCAGGCGCTCGCCTCGGCCTCGGCGAGCTCGTGGCGAAGCGCCTTGATCTCGTCCCGGAGCTTGGCCGCGTACTCGAAGCGGAGGTCGTCCGCCGCGGCGAGCATCTCCTCCTCCAGCTCCACGATGGTGCGCCGGATCTCCTCGGCCGACATGCCCTCCGTGTCGCGCCGGCGCCGGCCGCGGCCGGTCGGCACCTTCGACTCCATCATCAGGAAGTCGGTGATGTCGGAGATGCCCTTCTGGATCGTGGCCGGGGTGATGCCGTGGTCCTCGTTGTAGGCCACCTGGATCGCGCGGCGGCGGTCCGTCTCCTCGATCGCGCTGCGCATCGCGGCCGTCTCCTTGTCGGCGTACATGATCACCGTGCCGCGCACGTTCCGGGCGGCGCGCCCGATGGTCTGGATCAGCGACGTCTCGCCGCGGAGGAAGCCTTCCTTGTCCGCGTCGAGGATCGCGACGAGCGACACCTCCGGCAGGTCGAGCCCCTCTCGCAGGAGGTTCACGCCGACCAGCACGTCGAACTCGCCGAGACGAAGCTCGCGGATGATCTGGATTCGGTCGAGCGTGTCGACCTCCGAGTGCAGGTAGCGGACCTTGAAGCCGTACTCGAGCAGGTAGTCGGTCAGGTCCTCGGCCATCTTCTTGGTCAGCGTCGTGACCAGGGTGCGCTCCTCCGCCTCGACGCGCTTGCGGATCTCCTCCATCAGGTCGTCGATCTGGTTTCTCGTCTCGCGGACGTCGACCTCCGGGTCGACGATCCCGGTCGGCCGCACGATCTGCTCCACGATCGTCGAGGAGTGGTTGCGCTCGAAATCGCCCGGCGTGGCCGAGACGAAAACGATCTTGTCGGTGTGCTGGAGGAACTCGTCGAACGTCTGGGGGCGGTTGTCGAGCGCGCTCGGAAGCCTGAACCCGTAGTCGACGAGCGTCTGCTTGCGCGAGCGGTCGCCCTCGTACATGCCGCCGATCTGGGGGACGGTCTGGTGCGACTCGTCGATGAAGACCACGAAGTCGTCCGGGAAGAAGTCGAGCAGGCAGTAGGGCCGCTCGCCGGGCGCGCGGCCGTCGAGGAAGCGCGAGTAGTTCTCGATGCCGTTGCAGTAGCCGAGCTCGCGGAGCATCTCCATGTCGAACTGCGTGCGCTGGCGGAGGCGGTGCGACTCGAGCAGCTTGCCCTGGTGCTCGAGCTCCTTGGTGCGCCACTCGAGCTCGTCGCGGATCGCGGCGATGGTTCCCTCGATGGTGTCGCGGTCGGTGGCGTAGTGGGTGGCGGGCCAGACGCCGACGTGCTCGAGCTCCTGGATGATCTCGCCGGTGAGCGGGTCGAAGTGCTGGATCTGCTCGACCTCGTCGCCGAAGAAGACGGCCCGGTAGGCGGACTCGGCGTATGCGGGGAACACCTCGAGCGTGTCCCCCTTCACGCGGAACGTGCCGCGGCTGAGCGAGGCGTCGTTGCGCGTGTACATGTTCTCGACGAGCTTGTGCAGGATCTCGTCGCGGTCGGTCATCTCGCCCCGCCTCAGGAGCGTGACCTGGTCGTTGTACTTCTCGGGCGAGCCCAGGCCGAAGATGCAGGACACCGAGGCGACCACGATCACGTCGCGGCGGGCGAACAGCGCGCTGGTGGCGGAGTGCCGCAGCCGGTCGATCTCCTCGTTGACCGAGGAGTCCTTCTCGATGTACAGGTCCTGGCTCGGGACGTACGCCTCGGGCTGGTAGTAGTCGTAGTACGAGACGAAGTACTCGACGGCGTTCTGCGGGAAGAACTCGCGGAACTCGTTGCAGAGCTGGGCCGCGAGCGTCTTGTTGTGGGCGATCACGAGCGCCGGCCGCTGGACCTGCTCGATCGCGAACGCCATGGTGGCGGTCTTGCCCGAGCCGGTGACGCCCAGGAGGGTCTGGAAGCGGCCGTCGTGGTTGATGCCCTCGGCGAGGCCGGCGGTGGCGGTGGGCTGATCGGCGACCGGCTTGTAGGCGGGGTTGACCTTGAACTCGGGCACGAACCTAATGACGTTAGCGGGGCGTGCGGACGGAAAGGATTGCCCGGAGCTGCTCCGCGAGCGTCGCCGGGTCGTCCCGGTCTGTCGCGCGAACGACGTGGATGCCCCGGGCAGCCAGCGAGCGGTCACGTTCGCGGTCCGCGTAGAAGGCGCGCGTGGTGCGGTGAGCGCCTCCGTCGAACTCAAGCACGAGGCCCTGCTGCGGCCAGTGGAAGTCGACCTCCTCATTGCCCAGCCATGTGTTCACCTGCGGCGTCGGAAGGCCGTGCTCCCGGCACATCTGGAAGACGCGGCGCTCCGCGCGGCTGCGCGTGAAGGGCTGCACGTCCCTGTAGGCAGTAAGGACCCGCATGAGCTTGTGGCGTCCCTTCCTGCCGGGCAGCCGGGTCAGGACGCGCTCGACCTTCTTCAGGTCGAACAGGCGCTGTATCTCTGCTTCGTGGACGACGTCCCCGACGCGCTTCTCCGGCAGGACGTCGGCGAGGTCGACGAGGGTGCGGGCGAGGCTGGTGGTGGGGATGCCCTCCCTCGTTGCCCTGTCCTCGGCGTGGATCAGCCGCGAACGGTGGAGGACAAATCCCGCCTTCGGCTTCCGGCCGCGCGGCGCGGTCACCTCGATCGGCTGCGAGCCGCGGAGGATTCCCCACAGCCATCCGGCGGCGCGGTGGCTCGCGAGCGCTTCGGGGCCGCACGCGTAAACAGCAGCAATGAGGCGGGAGTGCCTCGTCAGCGCCGTGTGCCCCACCGCGTACACCCCCAGGTGCAGCCGGACGAGCCAGCCGGCCTCGACCCGCCGGAGTATCGCCTGCCGCGACAGTCCCGCCGCCGCCAGCTGCCACTGCGCCACCACACCATGCTGCCTCCCCGCCAGCTCCTGGACCACCGCGTCCAACGAGTGTGGGCCCTCTCGCTCACCATATGCGTGACGTTGGGGGCCCACGCGGCTGATGGTGCTCGAGCGTTCGCGCCCTGTGCGTGACGTGTGTGACGATTCAAACCATGGCGGTTGTGATTGCCAGCGCGTTGGACAAGGACGTGGCCGGGGCGCCGCTGTTTCGGGGCGTGTCGTTCAAGCTCGAGCGTGGCGATCGCATGACGTTGGCGGGCCGGAACGGGGCCGGGAAGACCACGCTCCTTCGGATGGTCGCCCGGCAGCTCGGCGTGGACGGCGGGGAGCTCGTGTTCGAGAAGGGGGCGAGAACCGCGCTGCATGACCAGCGTCCCCCGCGCGAGTCCGAGCTGAGCTTGCGCGACTATGTGCTGGCCGGCTGTTCCGACCTCATTGCCCTCGAGGAGCGGTTGCGGGACCTGGAGGCCGAGATGGCGCAGCGGCCGGAGGAAGCCGTGCTGCAGCGCTACGCGGCGGCCCAGACCCGCCTCGAGCACGCCGGCGGCTGGAACTGGCGCTCCCGAGCCATCGCCCCCCTTCACGGCCTCGGCTTCCCGGACGACCAGCTCGACCGCCCGCTCGGGAGCTTCTCAGGCGGAGAGCTCACGCGCGCCTCGCTCGCCCGTGCGCTGGCCGGCGACCCCGATCTGTTACTCCTCGACGAGCCGACAAACCATCTGGACATCGCGGCGCTGGAATGGCTGGAGGGCTACCTCACGGGCCTCGACGCCGCAGTGATCCTGGTTGCCCATGACCGCTGGTTCCTCGAGGCGGTCGGGACCTCGGTCTTGGAGCTCGAGGCGGGCCGCAGCCGCTTCTTCCCCGGCCCCTGGCACGCCTGGCGCCGCGAGCTGGCGGCCCGGGAGATCGCGCTCGGGAAGGCGATCGAGAAGCAGCAACGGGAGATCGAGCGCATGGAGCGCTTCGTGGAGCGCTTCCGGTACAAGGCGACCAAGGCGCGGCAGGCCCAGTCGCGCGTGAAGCGCCTCGAGAAGATGGAGCGGATCGAGCGCGACCCGGCCGACACGCGGTCGCTCGGCTTCAGCTTCGGCGCAACCGAGCGCACCGGGCGGGTGGTGCTGGAGCTGAACGACGGACGGCTCGAAGTGCCGGGCCGCACGCTCCTGGAAGACGGCGAGCTCTGGATCGAGCGTGGCGAACACGTATCCCTTGTTGGCCCGAACGGCGCCGGCAAGACCACACTCATCGAGGCGCTCGCCGGGCGGCGCGAGCTCGATGGGGGGCGGCTCCGCACGGGCCATAACGTGAAGCTGGGGTATTTGACCCAGCACGCGAGCGAGCTCGGCACGCGCGGCACGGCACTCGAGGCCGCCCAGCGCGCCACCGGCCTTACACCGAACAAGGCGCGCGCCCTCCTGGGTCGCTTCCTGTTCTCCGGCGAGGAGGTCGAGAAGCCGATGGAGGGCCTGTCGGGCGGCGAGCGGCGACGCCTGTCGCTGGCGGTGCTGGTGGCCTCCGGCGCGAACGTGCTGATCCTCGACGAGCCCACCAACCACCTCGACCTCGACGCGCGCGAGGCGCTCGAGGATGCGCTGCAGGCGTTCGAGGGAGCGGTGCTGCTGGTGTCGCACGACCGGGCGCTGCTGGACGCGGTGGGTAGCCGCACCGTGGCGTTCGAGGACGGGCGGCTGCGGAGCTACATGGGAGGCTGGGCCGAGTACGCGCGGGTGCGCGAGGAGCGGCGCGAGGCCGAGGCGGCCGCCGGCGCCGCGGCGAAGCAGGAGCGCCGGGCGGCGAGGCAGGACCGGCGCGCGGCGCCGAAACCGTCCGGGAACGGGGCCGGCGCCGCGGCGGGGCTGTCGAAGAACCGGCAACGCCGGATCGCCGAACTGGAGCGCGAGATCGAGCAGGCGGAGAGCGCCCTGCGGGAGCTGGAAGACGAACTCGCCGACCCGGCGATGTGGAGCAGCCCGTCGCGCCGGGAGCGAGCCACCGCTCGCCACGCGAAGGCGAAGAGGGCCGTGGAGGAGGCCTACACCCGCTGGGAGCAGGCCTCCCCATAGCCGTCTTTCTCGAGGGTCAGCCGCCGATCACGACGAACGCCAGCCACAGGAGCACCGGGGCCACCGCGACGACGATGGCGCCGTAGATCAGGAGCTTCTTGTAGAAGGCGTCCTGATCCACACCCTTGGCGTTCGCAAGCACGAGCGCCCCGTTCGTGGAATAGGGGCTCACGTCCACCACCGTCGACGCCACGGCCAGAGCCGCGATCGTCCCGGCGACGCCCACCTCGCCCTCGAGGAGGAACGGCACCGACAGCGGGATGAACGCGCCGAGCACGCCGACCGACGACGCGAAGGCCGACACGATCGCTCCGACGTAGCAGAGGAGCAGCGCCGCCAGCAGGGCCACGCCGATGCTCGCCACGTTCTCGCCGACCCAGTCGATCGTGCCCATCTCCTCGAGCACGCCCACGTAGGTGAGCACGCCACAGATCAGCAGGACCACACCCCACTTCACCTCGTCGACCGCCTCCTTCTGCAGGTGCGGAGCCGTCACCGTGAGCACGACCGCGACGCTGATCGCCACGAGACCCACGTCCAGGTCGAAGATGAGGGTGACGGCCACGAGCACGACCATGCCGACGAGCGTGAGCAGCTGGTGCGGAGTGAGCCGCTCGATGGATCCCGCCGTGCGCGGCGGGAGTCCGAGCGCGTCGGCCTGCTGCGAGCCGCCGGCCACCGGCGGCATCTCGCGCTCGCTCGCGCCCTCCCGCTTGAACCGCCCCGGCCCGCCGGCCGGCTGAGGCTCGGCCACGGGCCGCTGCTCGCGCAGGAGGCGCAGCCCGCCGAAGGCAACGAAGACAATGGCTGCCACCAGCGTGTTGAAGACAAGGCTGGCGAAGAAGACCGTCAGCTCGCTGGAGGCAAGGTTCGCCTCGGCCACCGCGTCGTTGACGATCGTGCCGTAGACGCTGATCGGCGAGAACCCGCCGGCCTGGGCCCCGTGCACGACCATGATGCCCATCAGGAGCGGGTTGATCCCGAACTGAACGGCGAACCCGAGCGCGATGGGCGCGACGATCGCGACCGCGGCCGGGCTGACCGCGCCGATCGCGGTGAGCACGCCCGCGATGCCGAACATGATCCAGGGGATCGCGCCCACCCGGCCCCCGACCGCTCGCATCGCGAGGTTCACGAGCCAGTCGACGGTGCCGTTGCGCTGGGCGATCGCGAACAGGTAGGTGATCCCGACGAGGACGACGAAGATGTCGCCCGGGAAGACCCCGAAGATGTCGTCCGCGGTCATGTCCGCGGCGATCGTGCCGATGAGGAACGCCGCCGCGAACGCGAGCAGCCCCATGTTCACCGACATCCCGATGGCCACTGCGAATACTGCGGCGAGCGCGAGAAGTGAAACGACTTCTGCGGACATTGCTCAGACCTCCAGCTCCTTCTTCTGGATCTTTCCCATGGCGTTGCGCGGCAGGCTGTCCACGAACCGCACCTCGCGCGGGCGTTTGTGGGGGGCCAGTTGGCCGGCCACGTGGTCGATCAGCTCCTGGGCGGGGGGCGCGTCGCCGTTGCCGGCCACGACGAAGGCGACGATCCGCTCTCCGAGATCGGGATCGGCGGCAGCCACCACCGCGGCCTCGTCCACGTTGGGGTGGCCGAGCAGCGCGGTCTCCACCTCCCCGGCCCCGACCTTGTAGCCGCCCGTCTTGATCAGGTCGATCGAGCGACGGCCCACGATGCGGAGGTAGCCCGACTCGCTTCGAGTGCCGATGTCGCCGGTGAAGAACCAGCCGTCGCGCATTGCCTCCGCGGTCGCGTCCGGGCGGTTCAGGTAGCCCGTGAAGAGGTGCGGGCCGCGGACGGCGACCTCGCCGATCGTCTCGTCGTCCGAGACCTCGACCTCGGTCCCGTCGTCGGCGACCAGTCTCAGCTCGACGCCCGGGAGGGGCCGGCCGACGTAACCGGGCCGGCGCTCACCGCTCGCGCGCACCGCAGTGTTCATGAGCGTCTCGGTGAGCCCGTAGCGCTCCACGATCTCCTGGCCGGTCAGCTCGCGCACGCGCTCGAAGTCGGGAGCCGGCAAAGGCGCGGAGCCGGACACGAGGAGCCGCGGACGGCCGAGCGCCTCGGCCAGGCGCCGGTTGCCGGCGGCCTCCACCGCGAGGCGGTGGTACATCGTGGGCACGCCGAAGACCATGGTCGCCCCGCCCTCGAGGGTGTCGACGAGAGCGCCGCTGTCGAATCGGCCCAGGTGGCGGAGCTCGCCGCCGCGCCGGAGCGGGCCGAGCAGGCCGAGCACCAGGCCGTGAACGTGGAACAGCGGGAGCGCGTGGGTGAGCACGTCGTCGCCCGTCCACTCCCAGACCTCGGCGAGCGCATCGAGGTTGCTGGCCACGGCGCGGCGCGGCAGGATCGCGCCCTTGGGAAGTCCCGTTGTGCCGGACGTGTAGACGACGAAGGCCGGGTGCTCCGGGTCGAGCTCGTCGCGCGGCAGCTCGGCGCGTTCGTCGAGGTCCACGCGGTCGCGCCCGGGCCCGAGGATCACGTCGGGGTCGCTGTCCTCCAGGACGTGCTCGAGCTCGGCCTCGCCGAGCTTGGGGTTGACCGGCACGACCGCGGCACCGGCGGCCAATCCGCCCACGATCGCGACGCACGTCTCCAGCGTCGGCTCCGCCCAGACCCCGACGCGTTCTGCACCCGCGACCCGGCGCGCCACGGCGCCGGCGACGTCGCGCAGCTCTGCATAGCTGAGCGCGGCGGCGCCCACGCGAAGCGCGGGCTCACCATCGCGCTCGTGGAGCGCGGTCAACAGGGGCAGTGCCCCAGGCGTCCGCTCGTCCCGCCCACCCGTCACGCTCTCCTCCCTCGGTGGTTGAGTGGTTGGACCACTAGGTGACGTATCCAGTGCGCCTCTCTGTCAAACTTGCCTCGTGGCGGCGGGCGGGAACGACAAGCTCGAGCAGGCCCTGCGGCCGGTGCGGCGAAGCCGGCTCTACGAAGAGGTCGTGGAGCGCCTGCGCGAGCTGATCGACGTGCAGGAGCTCAAGCCGGGCGACCGCCTGATGTCCGAGCGCGAGCTCGCCGAGCGGCTCGGCGTGAGCCGCACCTCGGTGCGCCAGGCGCTCACCGCGCTCGAGGTGATGGGCCTCGTGCATGTCCGCCACGGCGGCGGCGTGTTCCTCGCCCGGGCGCCCGACGACGTGGTGCCCTCGCTCGCGACCGAGCTGCTGGACCGCTACGACCGCCTGCCCGCGGTCATCGAGGTCCGCGAGGCGATCGAGACCCAGACCGCGCGGCTGGCGGCGCGCCGCCGCCAGGAGCCCGACCTCCGGGCGATGCGGGGCGCACTCGAGCGGATGGAGGCCGCGATCGAGTCGGGCGGCGAGCCGGCCGACGCCGACGCCGAGTTCCACTCCGCGATCGTCCGAGCGGCGCGCAACCCCTTGCTCTCGCGGCTGTGGGACGACCTGTCCGAGCCGATCGACCAGACGCGGCGGGCGTCGCTCGCCCGCCCGGGGCGGCCGCCGCGCAGCCTGGCCGCCCACCGGGCGATCCTGCAAGCGATCGAGGACGGCGACGAGGACGGCGCTGCCGCGCGCATGCGCGACCACCTCTCCGTCGTCGGCGACCTGGGCTTCCTTACCTCGCTGCGCTAGAGGCCCAGGTCGTCCGCGTAGTGGTCGCGGTACTCGCCGCGCCGTTCCTGCACGTTCGCGACGTACGCCCGCGTCTCCGGGAAGGGCACGTCGCGGGCGGCGTCGAAGCTCTCCGGCCCGCCGGCCCGCTCCACCCATCCGTCCACGTTGGTCTGGCCCGCGTTGTAGGCGGCGATCGCGAGCGTCTCGTTCCCGTCGTAGTGGTCGATCAGGTACCTCAGGAACCAGGCGCCGTACGCGATGTTGATCTGCGGCGTGGCGAGATCCGCCTGCGTGAACTGGACGCCGCCCGAGCGGCGAGCGATGAAGTCGGCCGTATCCGGCGTGATCTGCATCAGTCCGCGCGCCCCCGCGTGCGAGGTCTGGTCGCGGAAGCGCGACTCCTCGTAGATCACGGCCGCGATCAGCGCCGGGTCCAGGTCCTTGTCCGCCGCCTGCTGCCGGATGATGTCGTCGTGACGCAGCGGGAGGGTGATCTCCCGGACGGCCTCACCCAGCGGGCCGACCCCTGTGGCCACGGCCGCGACGGCGCCGCCGAGCACGACTGCAACCAGGACGGCCGCCAGACGGCGCCGCCTGATGCGGGCCCGCGAAGGGCGTCGCGCTATGCGGGCGGCGTGCGAGCTCACTTTGCGTCGAGTTTGGCAAGCACCTGGGACAACGCCTCTCTCAATTCGGTGAGCGACCCGTCGTTGCGGACCGTGAAGTCCGCTTTCTCCGCTTTTTCCGCCTGCGTCAGCTGACGTCCGGACCTCTCGGCCACGGATGCATGGCCGCGGGCCGCCGCGCGACGTTCCCTCACTCCCTCGTCGGCGACCACAGCGATCGTGTGGTCGAACACACTCTCCATGCCCGCCTCGAACAGAAGCGGAACCTCCACGACGGCCACATGATCGTCGCCGACCCCGGCTCTCCAGGCGGCCACCCGCTCACCCACGCGGGGCCAGAGGACGCCCTCGAGCCAGGCACGAGCCTCCTCGTCCCCGAAGACGCGCTCGGCGATGGCGGATCGGTCGAGTGCGCCGTCCCGCAGCACCCCGGAGCCCAGACGTTCCGCGACCTCGTCACGGAGCTCGTCCGTGATCAGGAGCTCGTGAACCACGGCATCGGTGGAAAGCGTGGCGGCCCCGAGCTCGTCGAGCAGGCGAAGCGCCTCGGACTTGCCGGCGCCGAGCCCTCCGGTGAGCCCCACGAACGGGGCCACGGCTACTCCTGCTGCTCGGAAGGAGCGTCCGGCTCGGGCTCGCCGTCGGCCGAAGCGTCGGACTCGTCGGCGGGCGCCGAGGCGGGCTCGTCCGTGGCTGCCCCGGATTGTTCCGCGGCGGCCGGCTCCTCCGATCCGGGCGCCGGCGCATCGGCGGCCTCGTCGGCGGCGGACTCGTCGGAGGCCGGCGCCGGTTCCTCGGCGGCGGGGGCCGCTTCCTCGGCGGCGGGTGTCGCTTCCTCGGCCGCGGCGGGTGCCGCTTCCTCGGCGGCGACGGGCGGTGCCTCCTCGGCCGGGGCCCCGAAGTCCGCAACGGCCGCGCGCAGGTCCTCGGCTCCGCTCACCTGCGGGCCGGCGAAGACGTCCTCGGACAGGCCGAGGTCCGGCACGTCGCCGATGTCCTCGCTCGCACCCTGTGCCGCGGCGCCCGCTGCGGCCGCCGACTTGATGTGCGGCAGCTGCTCGGCCACCCGCTTCACGCTCAGCGACAGGCGGCGGCGCTCCGAGTCGATCTCGAGGATCTTCACGCGCACGTCCTGGCCCGGCTCGAGGATCTCGCGCGGGTTCTCCACGTGGTGGTGCGCAAGCTCCGAGATATGCACCAGCCCCTCGACCCCGTCCATGATCTCCACGAACGCGCCGAAGGTGACGACCTTGGTGACCTTGCCCTCCAGCTCGTCGCCGACCCGGTAGGTGTCGATCACCCGCTGCCACGGGTCCTCCTGGGTCTGCTTGAGCCCCAGGGAGATGCGCTGGCGGTCCCGGTCGATGTCGAGCACCTTGACCGGTACCACGTCACCGATCGCGAGGATCTCGGACGGGTGATTCACATGCGACCACGACAGCTCGGAGATGTGGATCAGCCCGTCGATCCCGTCGAGGTCCACGAACGCCCCGAAGTCGACGATGTTGGAGATCGCGCCCTCCACGATCATGCCCGGCTGGAGCCGGTCCAGGATCTGCTGGCGGACCTCCTTGCGCTCCTCCTCGAGCACCGCGCGGCGCGACAGCACCACGTTGTTGCGCGAGCGGTTCAGCTCGATCACCTTGCACTCGATCTTGGTGCCGAGGAACTCGTCGAGGTTCTGCACGCGCCGGATGTCCACGAGCGAGGCGGGCAGGAAGCCGCGCACGCCGAGGTCGATGATCAGGCCGCCCTTCACGACCTCGATCACGGTCCCCTCGACCGGCTCGCCGGACTCGGCGGCCGCCTCGATCTTGCGCCAGGCCTTCTCGAAGCGCGCCCGCTTCTTCGACAGCAGCAGCCGGCCGTCCTGGTCCTCCTTGGTGAGGACGAGGGCGTCGACCTCCTCGCCCAGCTCGACCTCGTCGTGCGGGTCGACCGACTTGCGGATCGACAGCTCGTTGAGCGGGATGACCCCCTCGCTCTTGTAGCCGATGTCCACCAGGACCTCGTCCTGGTCGATCTGGACGACCTTCCCGGACACCACGTCGCCCTCCTCGAAGGGCACGATGGTGGCGTCGTAGTTGGGGACTATCTGACCGTCGATCTCGAGCAGGAGCCCGTCCGAGCCCTCGACGGCCTTGGGTTGCGTAAGCGTCTCTGTATCCGGCACTGAGGGTTCTAGCCTAGCTACTCTCAGCGAATGCCGAAGCGCAGGACGCTGCGCGGCGCCGACCGCACGCCGCTCTCCCGAGACGCCGACGTTCTCGTCTGCGGGGCCAGCTTCGCGGGCCTGGCGGTGGCCCGGGAGCTCGCCGGCAGCGGCGCCCGGGTGCTCGTGCTCGACCGCTACGAGATCGGCGAGCGCCAGACCTCGGCCTGCGGCATCCCGACCGAGTGGCTGCGCGCCATGGGCCTGATGGGCTCGTTCAGGCAGGAGTTCGGACGCCTCGTGGTCCACACCCCCCACGGGACGGTCAGGCTCGAGCTGCCCTGGACCTTCTCGACCTTCGACTACCCCGAGCTGTGCGCGCTGCTCTGGGAGCAGTCGGACGCCGACTTCGAGACCGCCAAGGTGAACGGCCGCACCGGCGACACCGTCCACACCGACCGCGGCGACCTGAGCGCCCCGCTGATCGTCGACGCGCTGGGCTGGCGTCGTGTACTCGGGAACGGCTATCAGCCGCCCGACGCCCCCCTGTCGCGTGGCCTCGAGGTGCACCCCCACGGCGACGGCGACGAGATGGAGATCTGGATCGACCGCCGCTACGTCCCGGCCGGCTACGGCTGGAGCTTCCCGGCGCGGGACGAGCTCCGCATCGGCGTCGGCTCGTTCGACCCCCGCTTCCACGTCAAGGACACCACCGTGCTGCTGGCCGAGGACCTCGAGCGCGACCCCGTCCGCTACCAGGGCAACTGGATCCCGCACAAGCTGCGCGACGCCACCGAGGACGGCGTCTTCTTCGTGGGTGACTCGGCGGGCCACTGCCTGCCGTTGACCGCCGAGGGGATCCGCACCGCTTTGTACTTCGGGATCGCCTGCGGCCAGGAGCTGCGCGCGGTTGTCGAGGGCCGCCAAAGCGCCGCGCAGGCGCTGGCGCGCTACGGGGACTACTCAGCCGCGCACGAGTGGAAGTTCATCTGGATGCTGCGCGCCCAGCGGCTCATCCCGAGGGTGCCGCCGTGGCTCCTCGCGACCGCGCTGAGGGGCATCCAGTGGCGCCGCTTCGTCGAGTGGTCGTTCGACCACTACCTGGCCATCGCCCCGCCGCCCGGCCCTCCCCTGCGCTCCTCCCGCCAGAGGTCGCGCCAGGCGTGGGCGAGCCAGAGCACGGCGAGCACCAGCACCACGATGGTCAGCTCGACCGCCTCGGACGGATCTACGGCGCCGAGCGCGGCGAAGAAGATGAACGCCAGCACGATCGCGCCGCACGCCCACCAGAACGCGTGAGGCATGTGCCGATCCACACTTGGATCGTAGCTCAGCCGGTGCAGGCGCGCGAAACAGGCACCTTCACGAACTCCTCCTGGTCTCCGTGCAGGGGCGGCGGGCTCTCCTTGCACCAGACCGCGGCGCCGCTCGCCAGCTCCACCCGCGCCCGGAAGCGGTAGCCGAGCACGATGTCCCGGTCGCGGTAGGCCCCTCGGCGCCGGCCCCGCTCGACCAGGCAGGTGAAGCCGGCGTGGAGCGGATCGCCGTCGCTGCGCCGCAGCGGGCGGCAGGACGTGCCGGCCACCGGGCCCTCGAGCGTTCCCGCGCGGACACGCTCGCGCGCGTCCGCGCCCACCACCTCGGCAAGCGCGGCGACCACCGGGACGGAGGTGTCGAGGGCGGCGCGGTGCGGCCGCTGCGCCTCGACGAGCCCGCGCCGGATGCGCTCGCGGTTCGCGGCGATGGCCGCGCGCTCGTTCGCCTCGTTCTCGGCGGCGTTCTCGAGCGCCGGCGGCACCAGCAGCACGGCCACTACGAGCAGCGCGGCCGCGAGCGCCAGCACGGCCGCTCGGCCGCGGCGGGACAGCGCCCGCCAGCCGCGCGCCGGCAACTTGAGGAACGCGGGCAGCGGCGAGCGGCGCTCGCCCTGACCGGGAGTTGTCCACCGCTCGGCCTCGCCAGGAGCCTCGCTCACGCCTCGAAAGGGTAGGCGCTCGGGGGTCTCGTCTTCTTCTACACGCGCGCGGAGACGCCCAGACGCTCGCGCACCGCAGCCGCGATCTCACCCGCGGCGGGCAGCCAGGCGTCCTCGAGCGTCGGGCTGTACGGAGCCGGGGTGTCGTCGGTCGCGACGATCCACGCGTCGTCGAGCTCGTGCAGTCCCTCCGCGGCGACGATCCCGAGCAGGTTGCCGGCCCAGCCGCCCACGCGGGTGCCCTCCTCCACGAGCATCACCCGGTTGGTCTTGGCGACCGACTCCAGCACCGTCTCGTGGTCGAGCGGACGCAGCGAGCGGATGTCGACGACCTCGACGTCGATGCCGTCGCTCGCCAGCGCCTCGGCCGCCTCCAGGCAGTCGCGCACCCCACGCAGCGCAGAGACGAGCGTGATGTCGCGGCCCTCGCGCGCCACCGCCGCCTTGCCGAGCGGGACCGTCTCCTCGGTCGGCGCCGGCCCCTTGACCGAGTACAGGCGCTTGTGCTCCAGGAAGATGACCGGGTTGTCGTCGCGGATGGCCGACTTGAGCAGGCCCTTCGCGTCGGCCGGGTTCGAGGCGCCCACCACCTTGATGCCGGGGATGCCCTGGAACCAGGAGCCATGGATCTGGGAGTGCATCGCCCCGAAGCGGCCGCCCGCGCCCACCGCCGAGCGCACCACGAGCGGCACGCTCGCCTGCTCGTTCGACACGTACCAGAACTTCGCGGACTGGTTCACGAGGCTGTCCATGGGCAGGGCCATGAAGTCCCCGAACATGACCTCGATCACCGGCCGCAGCCCCGTGACCGCCGCCCCGAACGCCGCCCCGGCCATCGCGAGCTCCGAGATCGGGGTGTCGAAGACGCGCTCCTGGCCGTGCTTCTCGTGCAGCCCCGGCGTGGTCATGAACACCCCGCCCGCGAGCGCCACGTCCTCGCCGAAGAAAACCACCGACGGGTCGCGCTCGATCTCCTCGTCGAGCGCGTCGCGGATCGCCGTGCGGAACTCGAGCTCGCTCATTCCCTGAACTCCGAGCCCGACTGCTGCGCCGGATCCGGATAGGGCGCGGCGAGCGCACCCTCCACCGCGCGGTCCATCTGCGCGTCGATCTCGGCATCGGTCGCGCTCAGGTCCTCCTCGCCCAACCCGAGGTCAAGGAGCCGCGCCCGAGCCAGGTCGAGCGGGTCGCGCGCCAGCCAGCGCTCCACCTCGTCGGGCGGGCGGTACTTCGCAGGGTCGGACTTCGAGTGGCCGTAGTGCCGGTAGGTCTGGCACTCGAGCAGGGTCGGCCCGGCGCCCTCGCGCGCGCCGCCCACCGCCTCGAGCGCCGCCTCGCGCACGGCCCACAGGTCGTTGCCGTCCACCACCTGGGACCGCATGCCGAAGGACGCCGCCCGGATCCCGATCTCGCCCCCGGCGGTGACGCTCGCCATCGGCGTGAACTCGCCGTAGAAGTTGTTCTCGCAGACGTAGACCACCGGCAGGTCGAACACCTGCGCCCAGTTGAGGCACTCGTGGAAGTAGCCCTGGTTCGAGGCGCCGTCGCCGAAGAAGGCGACCGCCACCCTGCCCTGGCGCTGAGCCGAGACCGCCGCCCCGGTCGCCGCGGCGATGCTGCCGCCCACGATCCCGAAGCAGCCGACCAGGCCGTTCGGGAGGTCGACGACGTTCATCGACCCCGCCCGGCCGCCGCACACGCCGGTCGCCCGGCCGAGCATCTCCGCGGCGAGAGCCTCGGGGTCGGTGCCCTTCGCCAGGGCGTGCCCGTGGCCCCGGTAGGTGCCCGCCACGTAGTCGTCGGGTTCGAGCGCCGAGCACACCCCCACCGGGACGGCCTCCTGCCCCGCGGAGAGGTGTGTGGTCCCGTGCACCTCGCCCTTGAGGAACAGGCGGTGGATCTCCTGCTCGAAGCGGCGGATGAGGCGCATCCGGCCGTAGCGATCGAGGTACTCGGCGGGGGACTCGCCGGGCTGATCCTTCCTCTCTCGCGCGCGCTCGGTCTGAGTCCCGGCCATCGACGGCCACTGTATCGCAAACGTTTGCAAAGATTGGAGGGGTGAACGTGCGGGCGCCCGCGTCGGCCAAGGAACTGGCCCGCGAGAAGGTCAAGGGCCTCTGGATCGCCATCCCCACGCCGTTCAGCGCCGACGGGCGCCGGGTGGACGAGGACGCGCTCGCCGCCTCGGTCGAGCACTACGTCGACGGCCTGCGTGTGGACGGCATCTTCTGCGGCGGCGTGATGGGCGAGTTCTGGGCCCTCTCGCTCGAGGAGCGCAAGCGGGTCCACGAGCTGGTGGTGGGCCAGGCCGCAGGCCGCGTTCCGGTGATGGCGCAGGTCGGCCACCACGTCTTCTCGGACATGGTCGGGCTGTGCGAGCACGCGATCGCCTGCGGCATCGACTTCGGGATAGCAATGAACCCCTACTACCCGCCGAATCCGCCGCCGGAGTCGGTGCGGGCGTGGTACGAGGCGCTGGCCGCTGCCTCTCCCCTGCCGATGTTCCTGTTCAACACGACCTATTCCGGCTACACCCTGGCCCCCGAGCTGATCGCCGAGCTCGCGGACCTCGACAACGTCTGCGGCATCAAGAACCCGCAGGGCCCGGAGCACCTGCTGCGCGTGCAGGCGCTCGCCGGCGACCGGATCGTCGTGACGGACGCCTCCGAGCGCCACTGGCTCGAGCTGCACACCGGGCACGGCTTCCAGGCGCTGATGTCCACGCCGGCGCTGGCGCTCTACCAGCGCCCCGGTGACCTCCCGATCGCCGAGTACACGCGCCTCGCCGACGGCGGCGACCTCGACGGGGCGAGGGCGCTCAGCGAGCGCCTCGGCCCCGCGCGCGGCGCCTTCGACCGCTGGATGCGCGAGCCCTGGCTCGAGCGGCGCGTGATCCCGATCGCCCAGCTCAAGGCATGGCTCGGGATGCTGGGGCTGCCGCAGGGGCCGGTGCGGCCGCCGCTCGTGCCGCTCGCGCGCGACGAGGAGCTCGCCCTGCGACGCGACCTCGAGGCGGCCGGGGTCCTCTAACGGCGCGAGGGGGCCGACGCCACCTCGACCTTGCCGTCGTCGCTCAGCCCGTCGCTGACCGGCACGTTCTCCGGCTCGAGCTCGAGCGCCGAGCCGTGCGCCTCGTGCTCGAGCAGCGCCATGAAGTCGATGTCGTCGTAGCCGAAGCCCATCAGCGCCTGCACCACCTGCTGGGCCGCCGCCGCCACCGGCATGGGAACGCCGTGCTCCTCGGCGGCCTCGAAGCCCAGGTGGAAGTCCTTGTAGAGCAGCGCCGGGGTGAACGTCGGCGTGAAGTCGAGGTTCACGATCGCGGGCGTCTTGTAGCGCGTGAACATCGAGCCCATCACGCTCTTGTTGAGGAACTCGAGGAATGCCGCCCGCGAGACGCCGCCCTTCTCGGCCAGCACGGTGATCTCCGCAAGCGACTGGGCCACCACGCCGAGCATCAGGTTGTGGCAGATCTTCACGAGCCGGGCGACGTCACCCTCGCCGACGTAGGTCGTGCCGGCGCCGAACAGCTCGAGGTAGGGCCTAGCGGACTCCCAGGCGTCCTCCGGCCCGGACACGACGACCGTCAGCTTCCCGGCGTCGACCACGGACGGGTTGCCGCTGACCGGCGCGGCGAGGAGCGCCACGCCGCGCGCGTCGGTTTCGTTCCTCACCTCGGTGGACGCGTCCGGGGAGACCGTGGAGGAGTCGACGATCGCGCCCGGCGCGGCGTCGGACCTCGACAGCAGCCCGTTCTCGCCGAGCACGACCGCCTTGAAGTCCTCGTCGCCGGCGACCATCGAGAAGACGATGTCGCGGTCGGCGAGCTCGGCGGGCGCGTCGACGACCGTCGCCCCGAGCTCGGCCAGCGGCTCGGCCTTCGCGCGCGTGCGGTTGTAGACCGCCACATCGCAGCCCGCCTCGAGAAGGCGGCTCGCGAGCGCGTACCCCATGCGGCCGGTTCCCACCCAGCCCAGCCTCTTGTCCTTGAAATGCGCGTCCGGCATCGGTCTCCCTGCAAACGTTTGCACGCCAAAGCTACGGGAGACTGCGCCACCCTGTCAAGCGCGACCTCCCGGACGAGGTTGACCTCGGGCCCTTCTGCGTGCAATCGTTTGCAACATGGCGCTCCACACGTACGGGACGATGGCGGTCGACTGGGAGGAGCGGGTCCGCTTCGACCGCCTGCGCGAGGAGCGCCTGACGCGGATCTCGTCGCTCCTGGCCGGGTCGGAGCTGGGCGCGCTGCTCTGCTTCGACATGACCAACATCCGCTATGTAACGGCCACCCACATCGGCACCTGGGCGCAGGACAAGCTGAACCGCTTCTGCCTCCTCCCCCAGGGCGACGAGCCGATCATGTGGGACTTCGGATCGGCGGCGCGGCACCACCAGCTCTACAACCCGTGGCTGGGGGACGGCCGATCCCGGGCGGGCATCTCGACGCTCCGCGGCGCGATGTCGCCGGAGTCCGGGCGGGCCGAGAACGTGGCCGAGAAGATCCGCGTCGAGCTCGAGCAGCGCGGGCTGCTCGGCGAGCCGGTGGGAGTCGACGCCGTCGAGCCGGCGGTGCTGTTCGCGCTTCAGCGCGCGGGCGTGCAGGTCGTGGACGGCCAGCAGCTCATGCAGCAGGCGCGGGTGATCAAGACGCAGGACGAGATCACCCTGCTGAACACCGCCTGCATGATGGTCGACGCCGCCTACGAGGAGCTCTACCGGGCGATGAGGCCGGGGATGCGCGAGAACGAGTGCGTCGGGCTCGTGAACAAGGTCCTCTACGACATGGGCTCGGAGTTCGTGGAGGGCGTGAACGCGATCTCGGGGGAGCGCTGCAGCCCGCACCCGCACGTCTACACGGACCGGACCCTCCGCCCGGGCGATCCCGCGTACTTCGACATCCTCCACAGCTTCATGGGCTACCGGACGTGCTACTACCGCACGTTCGCGGTGGCCAGTGCCTCCACGGCGCTGGTCGACGCCTACAAGCGCTGCCGCTACTACCTCGACGCGGCCATCGACCTGATCAAGCCCGGCGTCACCACCGGCGAGGTGGTCGAGGTCTGGCCGAAGGCGCAGGAGTTCGGCTTCGCCGACGAGGAGGCCGCCTTCGCGCTCCAGTTCGGCCACGGCGTGGGCCTGGCGATCTGGGAGAAGCCGATCTTCAGCCGGCTGGTCTCGCTCGACCACCCCGAGGAGATCAAGGAGGGCATGGTGTTCGCCCTCGAGACGTTCTGGCCGTCGACCGACGGCTGGTCCGCCGCGCGCATCGAGGAGCAGCTCGTGGTCACGGCGGACGGCTGCGAGGTGATCACGCGCTTCCCGTCGGAGGACCTGGTGATCGCCGGCAAGCCGTACTACACGGTCGGGGGCACGCTGCCGCTGGAGCGCGACCACCAGTCGAACCGCAACACGCGCCTGGACGCCGACGCGCGCGAGGCGGTGCCGGGAAACGGCCGGATGCCGACTGGCGATCCGGTGCGTCTCTAGGGTGCGCGCCGCTCTGATCGAGGAGGCGGGGCGCCCGCCGGCGCCGGTGGACGTGCCCGTGCCCCGGCGGGGGCCGGGCGAGGCGCTCGTGCGGATCAGCGCCGCGGCGCTGAACCCGGTCGAGCTGCACATCTGGAACGGCCATTTCTTCGACGGCCCGCCGCGGCCGCCGTACGTGATCGGGCTCGAGGGCGTGGGCGTGGTCGAGGAGGGCGAGCGGCTGCCGGCCGGCACGCGCGTGCGCGTGGAGTACGTGCACCCCGGCTACGGGCGCAACGGAGCGCTCGCCGAGTATGCGGTTGCGCCGGAGGAGCCCGACGCGTCGGACCGCGCCTCGCAGGCGTCGGTGGCGCCGATCGGGGACGGGCTCGACGACGTGGCCGCCGCGGCGCTCGGCGTGCCGGTGTTCACCGCCCTGATGTGCCTCGAGCGCGCGCAGCGGGCGGGAGCCTCGCTGGACGGCGCACACGTGCTGGTGACGGGCGCGACCGGCGCTGTGGGCCTGGTGGCAGTGCAGCTCGCCAAGCTGATGGGGGCCGTGCGCGTGGTGGCCGCCGGACGGAATCCGGAGCGGCTCGAGCGGGCCGCGGAGCTGGGGGCGGACGCGACCGTGCAGCTGGGCGGAGCGGACGCGCCGGAGGCGGACGCCGTCGCCGGGCTCCGCGAGCGCTTCGCGGCGGCCGCCGGCGGGCGGCTCGACGTGGCGCTCGATCCGCTCTGGGGCGAGCCGGCGCGGGCGGCGATCGACGCGCTGACCCGCGACGGCGTCTACGTGAGCTTCGGGCAGGTGGCCTCTCCGCTGGCCGAGCTGTCGGGCATCCCTTTGCGCAACCGCCGGGTCGCGCTGGTGGGCCATTCGGGAGCCTGGGCCACGCCGCGGGAGCGCCAGGCGGCGCTGGAGCGCGCGCACGCGCTGGGCCCTCTGACGCTCGACACCGAGGAGCTCGCGCTCGAGGAGATCGGCGACGCCTGGGAGCGGCTGTCCCGGTCGGCCGGGCGGAGGCTGGTGGTCAGGCCGTGACGGCCAGTACCGCGGCTCTCCCCTACCCCCGCTTCAGCGACGCCGAGATGGCCCGCCGGCGCGAGGCGCTCACCGCCGAGCTGGAGGCCGCCGGCGCGGGCCACGCGGTGATCTACGGGGCGAACAGGGCCGGGCCGGCGGTGGGGTGGCTGACCCGCTGGCCCGTCACCCGCGAGGCGCTCTGCGTGTTCACCCCCGGCGAGCGCGACGTGCTCCTCGTGAACTTCTACAACCACGTGCCGAACGCCGAGCGGATCGCGACCGAGGCCGAGGTGCGCTGGGCCGGCCCGAAGCCGATGGCCACCGCGATCGAGGAGCTGGGGCGGCGCGGCGCGCGAGGAGGGCGCGTCGCGGTGATCGGGCCGCTCGGCTACCGGCCCTACGCGGCGCTTGCGGAGTTCGCAGAGCCGGTGCCGCTCGACGGCGCCTACACGCGCCTTCGGCTGCGGAAGTCCGCCGAGGAGCTCGACTGGCTGCAGGTGGGCTGCGGCTTCACCGACGACGCGGTGCGCGCGGTCCACGAGCAGGCCGGCCTGGGCACGGACGAGCGCGAGCTCGGCAACATCGCCGAGCGGGCCTACGTCGGACGCGGCGGGACCACGCACATCCACTACTTCGGCGCCGGAGTCCCGGCGCAGTGGCCGGCGGCGCGGGCCCTCGAGCGCGGCGACGTGCTCGCCTGCGAGATCAGCGCCTCGTACTGGGACTACACCGGCCAGCTTCTGCGCACGTTCGCAATCGCCGGCGAGCCCGCGCCGCTCCACCGCGAGCTCCACGAGGTGGCGGACGCGGCCTTCGACGCGATCTTCGAGCGGGTTCGCCCTGGCGCCACCGCCGCCGAGCTCGTGGAGGCCTCGGCCGTGATCGGCGACGCCGGCTTCACCACCCGCGACGACCTCGTGCACGGCTTCGTGGGCGGCTACCTGCCGCCGGTGCTCGGCGACAAGTCACGCGCGCTCGAGGAGGTGCCCGACTTCTCGCTCGAGGAGGGCATGACGATCGTGATCCAGCCGAATGTGGTGACCCCCGACGAGAGCGCCGGAGTCCAGACGGGCGAGCTGGTGGCCGTGACGGCCGGCGGCGCGGAGCGGCTGCACCGCTACGAGCGCGGCCTGCTGAGGATCGGCTGAGTGCAGATCGACTGGGACGTGCCCATCGAGATGGACGACGGCGTGGTGCTGCGCGCCGACGTCTTCCGGCCGGCCGGGGACGGCCGCCATCCGGTGATCCTCTCCTATGGCCCGTACGCCAAGGGGCTGGCCTTCCAGGAGGGCTATCCCAACCAGTGGGAGCGGATGGTGTCGCGGCATCCCGACGTGGAGGCGGGCTCGTCGAACCGCTACCAGAACTGGGAGGTCGTGGACCCCGAGAAGTGGGTTCCGGACGGGTACGTCTGCGTGCGTGTGGACTCGCGCGGCGCGGGCCGGTCGCCGGGCCGGCTGGACCCGTTCTCGCCCCGTGAGACGAGCGACCTCGCCGCGTGCATCGAGTGGGCCGCGCAGCAGCCGTGGTCGACCGGCAGGGTCGGCCTGAACGGCATCTCCTACTACGCGATGAACCAGTGGCACGTGGCCGGGCTGCGGCCGCGCGGGCTCACCGCGATGTGCGCGTGGGAGGGCGCGTCCGACTGGTATCGCGACGCCGTGCGACACGGCGGGATCCTCTGCACGTTCTTCGGCAACTGGTACGAGATGCAGGTCACGACCGTGCAGAACGGCCTCGGCTCACGCGGGCCGGTGAACCCGAACAACGGCGAGCAGGCATGCGGGCCCGAGACGCTGCCCGACGAGGTGCTCGCCGCGCGCCGCGCCGACTTCGCGTCCGACGTGGCCAAGCTCGAGCTCGACGGCGAGTACCACAGGGCCCGCTCCGGCGACTGGGAGCGGATCGACGTGCCGCTCCTGTCGGCGGGCAACTGGGGCGGACACGGACTGCACCTGCGCGGGAACGTGGAGGGCTACGTGCGCTCGGCGTCGTCGCAGAAGTGGCTCGAGCTGCACGGGCTGGAGCACTGGACGCACTTCTACACGGACTACGGCGTGGGGCTCCAGAAGCGCTTCTTCGGACACTTCCTGAAGGGCGAGGACACGGGCTGGGCCGAGCAGCCGCGGGTGCTGCTGCAGGTGAGGCACGTGGACGGGACCTTCGTGGAGCGCGGCGAGGACGAGTGGCCGATCCCTCGCACCGAGTGGACGCGCTGGGAGGTCGGCACCGGCTCGTACGACGCGCTCGGCGACGGCATCACGTTCATGGGCGACCCGCTCGAGCGCGAGGTGGAGATCACGGGACCGTCCGCCGCGAAGCTGTTCGTCTCCGCGAGCACCACGGACGCCGACCTGTTCGTGGTGCTGCGCGCCTTCGATCGGGACGGCGAGGAGGTCACCTTCCAGGGAGCGATCGACCCCCACACCCCGGTCGCCCAGGGCTGGCTGCGGGCGTCGCATCGCAAGCTGGACCTGTCCTCGAGCGAGCGGTACCGGCCGTACCACACGCACGACGAGAAGCAGCCGCTCGAACCGGGCGAGGTCTACGAGCTGGACGTGGAGATCTGGCCCACGTCGCTCGTCCTTCCGGCCGGATACCGCCTCGCGCTGACGGTTCGCGGCACCGACTACGAGTACCCGAAGGCCGGCGGCGACCGGCTCACCACCTTCCGGAACGAGCTGCGGGGGTCTGGGCCCTTCCTGCACGACGACCCCGATGACCGGCCGCCCGAGGTGTTCGGCGGAACCGTGACGGTTCACGCCGGGTCCTACGTGCTCCTGCCGTTCGTGCCTCCGAAGGACGAGTGAGCATGCGCTGGGACGTGCACAACCACGCCGTGCCGCGCGAGGCGGTGGAGCTGCTGCGCGGCGCCGACGGCTACCCGATCGCCGTGGAGGGCGACTTCCTCGAGGCCGATCGCGTGCGCGCGGAGCTGACTCCGCTGTTCCTCGAGCCGGAGGCGAAGCTGGGGCAACTGGGGCGGGCCGGACTGGACGCCGCCGTGGTGTCGGTGTCCCCCGCACTGCTCGCCTACGAGGTGGACGAGGAGCGCGGCGCCGCGCTGTGCCGGGCGGTGAACGGCGGCCTGGCGGACTTCTGCCAATACGAGCCCTCGCGGCTCCGCTGGCTCGCGCACGTGCCGCTGCAGGCGCCGGAGGCCGCGGCAAGGCTCCTGGCCGAGGCCGCCGGCGAAGGCGCGGTCGGAGCGCAAATCGGCTCCTCGGTCGCGGGCACACCGCTCGCCGACGCCGGCCTCGACCCGTTCTGGAGCGCCGCGGAGGAGCTGGGCGTCCCGCTGATGGTGCACCCGGCCTACAACAACCCGCACCCCGGGCTGGAGGGCTACCACCTTCAGAACGCGATCGGGAACCAGCTCGAGACGACGATCGCGGCGGAGCGCCTGATCGTGACGGGCGTGCTGGACCGCCACCCCGGGCTGCGCCTGCTGCTCGTACACGCGGGGGGATACGTCCCGTGGCAGGGAGGCCGCCTGCGGCACGCGGCGACCGTGCGAGCAGAGCTCGCCGACTCGCCGCCCGACCCGCACGCCTACTTCGGCCGGATCGCGGTGGACACGATCACCCACGACCCCGCCGCGCTCCGCTTCCTCGTGGAGCGCGTGGGCGGCGAGAACGTCGCGATGGGCACCGACCTCCCGTTCGACATGGCCACCCCGGAGCCGGTGGCGGCGCTGAGCCAGGCCGTCGGCGCCGAGACCGCGCGGCGGATCATGGAGGAGACGCCGCGCAGCGTCTTCGGGCTCTAGGTGGGAGGCTGCTGCGGTGGACCTGATCCAGCGGCTGCTCGAGATCGACGTCTCGGCGCTCTCGGACGCCGACAAGACGCTGCCGGTGGTGGACCCCGCGGTGCGGGCGATGATCCCAGACGTGCGCATGGCCGGACCGGCCTTCCCGGTCCTCGCCGAGGATGACCACCTCCCGGTGATGACCGCGCTGGCTGAGGCCCGGCCCGGCGACGTCCTGGTGATCGCCACGAACGGCGGAACGCGCGCGGTGTTCGGCGAGCTGTTCGCGACGGAGGCGCGCCGGCGCGGGCTGGCCGGGATCGTGGCGGACGGCTTCTGCCGCGACCTGCGGGGCCTCCGCGGCATCGGGCTGCCGGTCTATGCCCGCGGCACCACACCGCGATCGGGCACGACCGCCTCGCGCGCCGCGCCGGGCGCGACGATCGCCTGCGGGGGCGTCGAGGTGTCGCCCGGTCACATCGTGTTCGGCGATGACGACGGCCTCCTGATCGCCACGGAGGAGCGGATCGCCGCCGCGCTCGAGACCGCGGAGACGATCGCTCGCGGCGAGCGCGCCATCCTCGCCGCCCAGGCTCGCGGCGAGGCGCTCCACGACATGACCAACCACCGCGAGCACGTGGCCGCGCTAGATCGCGGCGAGACGAGCTCCCTGGCGTTCCGGGTCGATGCCTGACTTCACCGACACGTTCGCGCGCCGGACCCGCCTGCGCGGCGGCGAGGAGCTGGCCACGATCCTCGCGGGCAACGCGCCCGGCGTGCTCTCGATGACGGGCGGCTTCCCCAACCCGGCGACTTTCCCGACCGCCGAGCTGGACGAGCTGACCGCCCGGCTCGTACGCGAGGACGCCGCCGTCGCCATGCAGTACACCCCCGTGGCCGGCCTCGACCGCGTGCGCGAGTACCTCGCCGACCGCCAGGAGCAGCTGCAGGGCCGGCGTCCCCAGCGCGCCGAGCTCATCGTCACCAGCGGCGGGATGGAGTGCCTTGCGCTGATGTGCCAAGCGCTGATCGATCCCGGCGACGCGATCGTGGTCGAGGCCCCGAGCTATCTCGGCGCGCTGATGGCGTTCGCCGGGGCAGAGGCCGAGCTGGTCCCGATCGCGATGGACGACGACGGGCTGCGGGTCGACATGCTCGCGGAGCGCCTAGAGGCCGGCCTGCGGCCCAAGTTCGTCTACACGATCCCCGAGTACCAGAACCCGACCGGCCGCACGCTGCCGCTCGAACGCCGCCGCCATCTCGTCGACCTCTGCCGCCGGCACGAGGTGCTGATCTTCGAGGACGTCGCGTACCGCGAGCTGTCCTTCGACGGCGCGTCGCTGCCCACGCTGTGGTCGCTCGCGCCGGACCTCGTGCTGCAGGCCGGCACGTTCTCGAAGAGCTTCTTCCCCGGCGTGCGGCTCGGCTGGGCCGCCGGCCCGGCCGCCGTGGTGGCAGAGCTCACAGCCGCCAAGCAGACCACCGACCAGTGCGCGGGCGGGCTGGGGCAGCGCCTGGTCGAGGAGTACGGCCGCTCGGGAGGCTTCGAGCGCCACCTGCCGGCCGCCCGCGCGCTGTATGCGTCTCACTGGGCGGCGCTGTCGGGCGCGCTGAAGCTCCACATGCCCCAGGAGGCGGCATGGACCGAGCCGACCGGCGGCTTCCTCACCTGGCTCACGCTGCCGGAGGAGCTCGACGCGGTCGCCATGCGCCCCGCCGCCCTGGCGGCGGGCGTGGCCTACGTCCCCGGTCCGCCCTTCCATGTCGGCGGCGGCGGCCGCAACACCATCCGGCTGTCGTTCAGCCACCTGACCGAGAACGAGCTCGAGACCGCCGTCGAGCGTCTTGCCGGCGTTGTCCGGGAACACCCCTATGACAAGCTGTTACAGGAGTCTCGAGGAGGGAGATGACCGTGTCCGTACCGCAACGCATCAGCTACGTCCCGTTCGAGGACATGAGCCCGGAGATGCAGGCCGAGATGGAGCGGTGCGCGCGCGAGGGAACCCCGCGCCCGGAGAGCTCGGCGGTTCGCGCGCACGTGCCGGCGGCGTTCTGGGCCTTCGCGAACGCGTGGGAGGACCTGTTCCGCAACGGGGTGCTCGACCATTCGGTGAAGGAGCTCTGCCGGGTCTACGTGTCGCATAGCGTCAAGTGCGAGTACTGCGGCAACCAGCGCTCCGAGCGCGGTCGCGAGGCGGGGCTCCAGGAGGGCAAGTACGACGAGCTGCTCAACTTCGAGTCCTCGGAGCGGTACACGGAGCGAGAGAAGGCCGCGCTCGCGTACACGGAGGCGATCGTGTGGACCGGCGACGCCGACGACGCGCTCTGGGAGCGTGTGTACGAGCACTTCAGCGAGCCCGAGCTCGTCGAACTGGGCTGCTTCGTGGGGCTCACGCTCGGCCAGCAGTCCTGGCTACGGCTGCTCAACATCGAGCACCACCAGGTCATGCCCGGCACGAGCGCCTCGATGGCGCCGGGCTTCGAGACGGCCGATGCGCTGGCGGAGAGCAAGGCCTCCGAGCGCTACTGGGCGCACACCTAGTTGCAGATCTTCGGCGACAGCATCCGCTTCGGGGTCCACTCGGGACCCCAGAACACGAGCTTCGAGGACTACCGCGACCTGTGGCTCCGCGCCGAGGAGCTCGGCTACGACTGGGTGTCGGACTTCGACCACTTCCTGCCGATCCACACCGACCCCACCGGCCCCCAGTTCGAGGGTCTCACCCTCCTGTCGGCAATGGCCGCACACACGAGCCGCCTGCGCTGCGGGATGCTCGTGCTCGGCGTCACCTACCGGCACCCGGCGGTGGTCGCGAACATGGCCGCCACCATCGACCACGTCTCGGGCGGACGGCTGGAGCTCGGCATGGGCGCGGCCTGGTACGAGCTCGAGCACGACCAGTACGGCATCCCCTTCCCGCGCATCGGCGTGCGGATGGACATGCTCGACGAGGCCTGCCGGATCCTTCGGAGCCTGTGGACGCAGGAGACCACGACGTTCGAGGGCAGGCACTTCCAGCTCAGGAACGCGCGCATGGAGCCGAAGCCGCTGCAGGAGCGGCTCCCGCTCGTGATCGGCGGCTCGGGCGAACGCCGGACGCTGCGGATCGTCGCCGAGCACGGCGACATCTGGAACACGTTCTACGGCGACGTCGACGAGTACCGGCACAAGCTGGACGTGCTGGCCGGCCACTGTGCCGGCGTCGGCCGCGACCCCGCCGACGTCCGCAAGTCGCTCACCTTCCGAGCGATCCTCGATGAGGACGAGCAGGCGGCGCGGAAGCGGGCCCACTCGCTCCACGGCGACCCGATCCCCGAGCGGCTCCAGAAGATGATGATCGTGGGCACTCCGGAGCACTGCGTGGAGCGCCTGCGCCGCTACGCCGACCTAGGCGTCGGCGACTTCCTGCTCGGCGCCCTCGCCCCGATCGACCCGCAGACGATCGAGCTGGTGGCGAAGCAGGTGGCGCCCGCGCTGAAGGCCGCGGTCGCCGCCTGAGGCCTCCTCAGGCGACGGTCTGGACCGGGACCTCGTAGAACTCGACCGACGTGCGGCGCTCGGACGCGCCGGGGCTCATCGCGTTGAGCGCCTCGTCGCCGCGGCGCATCGCGTCCTCGCTCTCGAAGATCGTGACGCCGAGGCCCTTCCCGGTCTCGCGGTTGACGAGCATCATCATCTTCGCTCCCTCGAGCCCCTCCGGGGTATCCCCCTCAACCTCACTGCGCACCAGTGCGATCGCCTCGTCGATCCTGGCGGGATCGCTTTCGAATGTGGCTATGCGTGCGTACATCTCGCCTCCTTGGGTCAGCGCAACCCTACGGCACCACCAGCGCCCCGCGGGGCGGCTTCGCCCAGCGCGTCTCCGCCATCAGGTCCACGAAGGCGCCACCCAGCGGTCCCCACTGCTCGCGCGCGTAAACCGTGAGCTCGCGGCCGAGAGGCGGATCGACCCTCAGCATGGCCCCTTGGAGGCCGTCGGGGATCACGTTCTCCGGCACGAGCGTCGGGCCCACTCCCGCGGCCGCGAGGCGCGCCGCCGTCTCCACCTGCGAGGTGAGCACCGCGTGGCGGGGCGTGAAGCCCGCCGAGGCGCACGCGCTCACGATCAGGTCGTGCAGGCCGTTCCCGGGCTCGAACATCACCCAGTCGCGGTCCTTCAGCTCGACCAGCCGAAGCTTGCGGCGCGACGCCTGGGCGTCCTCCGGCGACAGCACCACGAGGAACTCCTCCCAGCCCAGCCGCCGCACCGGGCCGGTCCAGTCGATCGGGGGCGGGCCGATTCCCAGGTCCCCCACCCCGCCGCGCACCGAGTCCTCCGCCAGCGAGCGGTGCGTGAACTCGTGCAGGCGTACGAACGTGCCCGGGTGGCGCTGGCGCCAGGACTGCACCAGGTCGGGAAGGATCCCCGCCGCGATCGACCGCACCGTGCTGATCTCCAGCTCGCCCGTCTCCAGCTCCAGGGCCGAGCGGGCCGCCTGCTGCGCCCTCTCCGCCGCGCGCACCGCGATCTGGGCGTGCGGCAGGAACGCCTTGCCGGCGGCCGTCAGCCGCACCGACCGCGGAAGCCGCTCGAGCAGCTCGCCCCCCACCTCCTGCTCCAGCAGCCGCACCTGCTGCGAAAGCGACGGCTGCGAGACGTGCATGCGCAGCGCCGCCCGGGTGAAGGAGCCCTCCTCGACCACCGCCAACCAGTAGGCGATTCGGCGATTGCCGATCACGATGCCATTTTCCCATAGGCAATGCCTATGGGACGGGCGGGCAGAAGCACTTGCGCGCGCACCCGGCGAAGGTGAGGCTTCGCGGACCATGAACTACGAGCTCGACACCTCGTTCATCCAGCGCCCGCACCACACCGATCCCCGCCGCCTCTACAGCCAGACGTCGACCGACTGGCAGCAGCGGGTCGACCACGACCGCCTCAGACGCGATCGACTAGCCCGCGCACGCGCGGCAATGGAGCAGCACGACCTCGGCGGGCTGATCATGTTCGTCGGGGAGAACATCCGCTACGTCACCGGCACCTTCCAGGGCAACTGGAAGCACAACATCTTCATCCGGTACGCGGTGCTCCCCCGCGACGGCGACCCGGTTCTGTTCGAGACCGTCGGCTCGGACTTCGAGTGCGCCAAGCTCGACGCGCCCTGGCTGAACGGCAACATCCGCCCGGCCTTCACGTGGCGCTGGGCCGAGGGGGCCGAGCCGATGATGGTCGGCCGCATGGCCGACTCCGTCGTCGACGTGCTGCGCGAGGCCGGAGTCGAGAAGGAGCGGATCGGCATCGACCAGGCCGACATGAGCTCGATGGCCGCCTTCAACGAGCGCGGGCTGAACCTCGTGAACGCCTGGCCGGCGATGTCGAGCGCCCGCCGGGTCAAGACGCCGGACGAGATCGAGCTGCTGAAGATCAGCTCCTCGCTGGGCGACGCCGCGATGTGGAAGATCCAGAACGAATGGCTGAAGCCGGGCATCCGCGAGGCGGACATCACGGCGAAGGTCAACGAGTTCTTCTACGCCGAGGGCGCCGACTTCGTCTACGACATCATCTGCGCGTCCGGGGGCAACACGAGCCCCTACAGGCGCTGGCACAGCGACAAGCTGATCCGCCAGGGCGATCTCGTGATCGTGGACATCAACGCGGTCGGGCCCGGCGGCTACTTCATCGACTTCGTCCGCTGCTTCCTGGTGGACGCCGAGCCGAGCGACGAGATCAAGCACCTCTACCGCGAGTGCCACGACTCGCTCTACGCGGCCCTGGCCGAGCTGAAGCCGGGCAACACGACCGCGGACGTCGCGTCGAAGTTCCCGGAGTACGACGACGATCGCTACGGGAGCGTCAGCCTCCAGCAGTTCGCCCACTCGATAGGGCTCTCGCTGTACGAGGGGATGTGGGTCTCGCGGGCCTACTCGCTGGACTATCCCGCGGAGATCGAGGAGAACATGTACTTCGCCATCGAGACCTTCGCCGGACACCCCGGGCTCCAGCAGACCGTACGGCTCGAGGAGAACGTGCTCGTGGGGCCCGACGGGCCGGTCATCTTCACCCTGCACCCGATGGACCAGAGGATGCTGGTGTGAGCGTGAGCATCCCGATGTATCCGGACCTGGCGGAGAAGGTCGCCGTCGTGACGGGCGGTTCCAAGGGAATCGGCGCGGCAACCTGCATCCTGCTGGGGCACAACCGCGCGAGGGTGGCCGTGTGCGGCCGCGACGAGCTGGCGATCGAGCGGGTGCTGTCGGATACGCGCGACGCCGGCGCGGCTAAGGCGGTCGGGGTCACGGCCGACCTGACGAAGCAAAGCGGGGTGGCCCACCTGCGCAAGGAGGTCGAGGACAAGCTCGGCCCCGCGGAGGTGCTGTTCGCGTTCGCGGGCGGGTTCGGGGCGCGGACCCCGCTGCTCGAGACGCAGCTCGACGAGTGGAACGCGGTGGTCGAGTCGAACCTGACGAGCACGTTCCTGACACTTCGCGAGTTCGCCCCGGGCATGGTGGAGCGCGGCTCCGGGTCGATCGTGACCATGGCGTCGAACGCCGCCCGCTTCCTCGACATCCAGCTGACCGCCTCCTATGCGGCGGGGAAGGCGGGGATTGCGATGCTGAGCAGGCACGCGGCGCTGGAGCTGGGACCGCACGGAGTGCGCGTGAACATCCTCGCCCCGGCCACGATCCTGAGCGAGCGCGTGAAGGCCAACATGCCGGAGGACCGCCTGGCGGAGATCGCGGCGATGTCCCCACTCGGGACGGTGGGCGTGCCGGACGACCCGGCGATGGCCGCCCTGTTCCTCGCCTCCGACTCGGCCCGCTGGATGACCGGCGTGACGCTGGACGTGGCCGGCGGGCGGATCATGATGTAGGTGATCAGACCAGCTGCCCGGCAGTCAAACCGTCGGGACCTGCCGCTAGGAGCGCCCCGCGGTCGAGCGTGAAGAGGCGCAGGTCCGTCCGGCCGCGGACGGTCGCGGTGCGGGGAATGCGGTGCAGGAGCGCGATCTCGCCGAAGTGATCGCTTGGGGCGAGGGTGCGGACGAGGCGCTGTCCCGAGTAGACGGCTGCCTCTCCCTCGAGCAGCACGTACAAGCGGTCCGCCACTTGTCCCTCGCGGACGACGTCCTCGCCGGCGGGAACCGCTCGCTCGTGACCGAGCCTCACGAGCTCCTCGAGAGCTCGCTGCTCCAGGCCGGTCAGCAACGGGACGACCCGCAGCACCTCGGCCGGCTCCGCCGGGGCCTGAGGCAGGCCACGGCCGGGCTCCGGAACCGCGCCGCTCGGATCGCCGGTCGCGGCGGCGAGGAACGGCGCGCGGTCGAGGGCCTGGAGCCGCAAGGGCGTCCGTGCCCGTACCGTCGCCGCCCGTGGCACTGAACGGAGCAACGCCTTCTCACCGAAGGAGGAACCCGGGCCCAACGTCGCCACGTGCCAGCCGTCGACGAGCACGTCGGCCACCCCGTCCTCGACCAGGAACCAGCGTCGCGCGTCGTGGTCCTCCTGGCGCACGACCTCGGCGCCGGTCGGCAGCTCGACAGGGACCAGCGCCGCCGCGGCCTGCTCGAGCGCGTCGACCCGCAGGGCCCGGAACAGGGGAACGCGCCCGAGGAGCTCCACACGCTTCACCCGGCGCCCGGCGAGATCATCCACCTGACGCAGGCCGCGCCATTCCATGGCGAGCAGGGCGATCGGCACGAGGCCCGCGCATACGATCGCGCCACGGACCCCGAAGGCGCTGACGAGGACCGGCGCGCACAGCGCCCCGGCGCCGCCCAACGCCAGCTTGAGGCTCTCCACCCGGCCCACCACGCGCGCGATCTCGCGACCTGCCGCGATCCGGAACAGCAGCGAGCTCACAGTCGCATCGGCGAGCGCCGCCCCCAAACCCCACAGCGGGAGTAGGCCTATCGCCAACCCGGGCTCAGGAACGGCCGCGATCAGGAGCAGCGGGGCCCCAAAGAGCGTAAGCGAGACCGCGAGCGGCGCCAGGAGCGAGTGGCGGCCCACGAGCAGAGCGCTGGCGGGAAACGCCATGAACACGCCGACCCCGGCGGCGCCCATGAGCACGCCGACCCCGGACTCGCCCAGAGCCATCAGCTCGAGCGCAACGACCGTCGTCAGGGTCAGCCAGAGACCGCGCACGAACGAGCGGACTCCCGACACCGCCATCACGCGGGCGACGCCGGAATCCATCCGAAGGCGGCGCTCGTCCGGAGAGCTCGCGGGGTCCGCGCCGGCCTCGGCCGTCCGCCCTCCTACACGCCTGATGACGGAGACCATCAGGCACCCCGCGACCGCGACGGCCACAGCCGCCGACAGAAACGTCGCCGGCGCGCCGAGCGCGCCAATCACAACCCCGCCTGCGATCGCACCGCCGACCTGGGTAGCCGCCTTGACGTTGGTGAGCCGGGCGGCCGCCGCCGTTAGCTCCGAGGGCGTCCGCACGAGCGCGGGGAGCAGCCGCGCCTGAGCCGGCTGAAACGCCATCACCACCATGGCGTCCGCGACCGCCAGCGCCAGCACGATTGCGAACGGCGCTCCCACGAGCACCGCGCCCGCCATGGCGCCGAGCACCAGCACCTCTAGGGTCGTCACCCCGAGGAGCACGAACCCGGGCTGGGCGCGCGCGGCCAGCCTCCCGCCCAATATCCCCGCCACCGCCGCCGGGATGACCCGCGCCCCCGCCAGCCCGGCCCCCAGGGCCCCGGCCACGTGGAATCCGTAGATCCCGAGTGCCAGCGTGACCGCTGAATACGACAGCGAGAACAGCCCGAACGCGGCCGTGAGCGGGCGCACGCCGGGAGCGTCCGTGGCGAGGCGCCCCCGCATTCGCCCACCCTCGGAGGTCACGCGTCCGCGCTAAGCGGCGATGCGCATCGGCTCCTCGTCGGAGCGTCCCTCGCCCGCGATCGGCGTCGGCGCCGCGGTCGTTCCGGCGCGGAAGGGGGCAAAGGCCGCGCGGAGCCGATCCGGCAGCCACGGCGTGGCCTCGAAGGCCTTGATCCCGTCCGCCCGCATCCGCAGGGTGACGACGAGACGGTCGGTGGGACGCGAGGAGTCGGCGATGACCTGTCCGTCGTGCAGAGAGAGCGCCGCGCCAGGCGTGCCGTCGATGTAGCCGACCAGCACGCGGCCGACGAGGGGCTGCTGGGACTCACGCTCGGCGAGCTGCTGCAGGGTGTCGGCGTCCGCTGTGGTGGCGAAGCGAATGCGATAGGCGTTGGCGGCGAACATTGGGAACCTCCTGGAAGGGGATCTGTTGCGGTGCAGCAGACCACCGACCGCTGACCTACAGCGGACGTCTCGCTGACGGCCGCGGCGAGCGGACGTCAGCGAGCGGCGCTCGCAGCGACGTGCGCGGGGCCGCTCAGCAGGCCGGCGGCGGCGTCCTCGGCGGACAGCCGGCGGCCCTCGGCGAAGTGGGTTGCGTACCGGCTCCCGAGTGCGTCGCGGGTGCCGGCGAGGGCGCGCTCCTGAATCGCGGTCACGGACTCCCACGGCGGGGCCCCGATCTGCTCGTGGAGCGCTGCGGCGGCGCCTGCGAGCCGTGCGGAGTCCGTCCAGCGGGCGTCGTGCGCGGCCTGCGCCGACAACCCGGCGAGCGCCTCGGCGACGTTGAACTGGTCTCCGACCTGCCGTGCGAGCGCCAGGCAGTCAAGGAAGCCACGGGTGGCCTCCTCGCCACGACCGCGCCCGAGCAGCAACCAGGCGTGATCGATCAGCGGCTCGACGAGTCGCCTGTCGTCGCCGTGGCGCCGCCGCAGCTCGAGCGCCTCTCCAAGGTGCTGCTCGGACTCCTCGAGGCGCCCATGGACCATGGCGTACCACCCTTGCTCCGCCAGCGCCCAGGCGGCGCCGTAGGGGTCTCCCGCCGCTCGGTAGAGCTCGAGGGCCTCGCCGGCGAGCGCGCCGGCGCGCTCCCACGACTGGGTGCGCTCGCACGCGCCGGCCAGGGTCAGCAGCGCATCGGCGGCCAGGATCGCGTCGCCGACCTGGCGCGCTGCTGCAACGGCCGCGTCGCACAGCGCGGTCGCATCCCCGGCGGCGACAAGCACCGCTCGGCGGCCCAGTGCCGCCAGCACGGCGGCCTCGACGTACGGATCGCGCGCCTCGCGAGCGGCCGCCAACGCAGCCTCCAGCTGCGACTCCGCCTCGTCGAAGAGACCCTGAGAGAGAGCGAGCATGCCGTCCCAGTACAGGCCGCTCGCCCGGCGCTCCGGGGGCAGCTCCGGCGGGGCGCCAAGCACCTGTTTGAGCCAGGCGCGCACCTCATGGGCGTGGGCATCCCAGGGCAGCGCCCGCGCGAACGCGATCGCCAAGCGAAGCGCCTCCTCGGCCGCTCCGGCGTGGAGCAGCCGCTCGAAGGCCAAGCGGATGTTCCCGCGCTCCAGTGCGAGTCGGTCGAGCCAGTGGCGCTGATCGGTGCGGGCCGCCATCTCCGCGGCCCGCTCGCAATAGTCGAGGAAATACCCCGCATGTCGCCGCTCGAGCTCGGCGAGCTCCTCTGCGTGGGCACCCCGCTCGGCCGCGAACTCGCGGACGGTGTCGAGCATGGCGAAACGGGACTGCGCATCTCGCCCGGAGTCCATGCGGAGGAGCGAGCTCCTGTCGAGCAGCGAGGACACGAGCGCCTCCAGGCCGGCGCCCGGCTCTCCCCCGCAAACGGCCTCCACCCCCTCCAGCGATGCGCCGCCTTCGAACACCGTCAGCCGTGCGAGCAGCTGCCGCTCGGGCTCCTCGAGCTCCTCCCAGGCCCACTCGAGCGTGGCGCGCAGCGACTGCTGCCGCATGGGCAGGTCGCGCGGTCCCCCGGTCAGCAGCTCGAGGCGGTGCTCGAGCCGTTCCAGCAGTGCGGGCAGCGGCAGTAACCGCGCGCGGTCGGCGGCCAGCTCGATCGCAAGGGGCAAGCCGTCCAAGCGTGAGCAGATGGCATCGACGACGATCCGGTCGTCGTCGATCGCCCGGTCCCCCACCACCGCTCTGGCGCGCGCGACGAAAAGCGCGGCGGCGCTCTGTGCGGGCAGCGGCTGCACCCGGTAGACCTGCTCTGCCGTCAGCCGAAGCGGTGCGCGGCTGGTGGCCAGCACCGTCAGGTTCGGCACCTCTGCCAGCAGCTGAGCGACCTGGCCGGCGTCCTCGAGATAGCGATCGAAGCCGTCGAGCACGAGCAGCGCCGGCGCGCCACGCGTCACGTTGGTCAGGCGAACGCCCAATTCGGCGGCCGTCGCGGCCACGACGCCGAGCGCAGAGGCCGCCTCGGGCACCAGCACGCCGGCGTCCTCCGCTCCGTCGAGGCTCACGTGGACAGCGCCGGCGGGAAAGCGCGCAGCAACCGCCCGCCCGGCCTCGAGCGCGAGCCGCGTCTTGCCCACCCCACCGGGCCCGACGAGCGTTACGAGCCGCACCGCCGGATACACCAGCATCTGGCCGATCTCGGTCAGCTCCCGCCGACGTCCGATCGTCTCGTTTGCCGGTGCCGGCAGCCGGCCCGTCAGCCCAGCGCCCGGTCGATCCGCCGTCAGCGCGGCGTCATGCGCGAGGATCATGTGCTCGAGCCGCCGCAGCTCCGGTCCGGGCTCGATCCCGAGCTCGTCGACGAGCAGCTGGCGTCCCGCGCGCATGGTCTCGAGCGCCTCGGCCTGGCGGCCGGCGCGGTAGAGCGCGACCATCAGCTGTCCGCGCAGGCGCTCGCGCAACGGGTGCTCGGCGACCAGCGCCTGCAACTCGCCAACCACCTCCTCGCCGCCGCCGGCCGCCACATCCGCGGCGAGCCGCTCCTCGATCGCCTCCAGACGCAGCTCCTCGAGCCGGGCGATCTCGCGCTGGGCGAACTCGTCGAAGCGGTAGTCGGCCAGCGCCTCGCCCCGCCACAGCGACAGCGCCGTCCGCAGGTCGGCGGCGGCGCGCTCCGGATCGTCGCCGCCGAGCGCTACCCGGGCGCGGCGCAGTAGGTCCTCGAAGCGCCGCGAGTCGATCGACAGGGGGTCGAGGTCAAGCGCATAGCCGGGGGACCTGTGGCGCAGCAGCGACCCGCACTCGCCCAACCGGCCGCGCAGGCGCGAGATCTGCTTCTGAAGGGCCTGCCCGGCGCCTGCCGGCGGCTTCTCGCCCCACAGCGCCTCCACCAGCTCGTCGGCGGAGACCGCCTCGGGCGCGCGCAGCGCGAGCACGGCGAACAGCCTGCGTTGCTTGACTCCTTCAAACCGCACGCGCTCGCCCGAGACCTCGACCTCGAGGTGGCCCAGCAGCCTGACGTCCATGTGCGGATCCACGGGCCTCGCCAGCTCTCAAGCTATCCGCTCCGCGCATGGACCTTCAATCAAGTGCGCCCGCGTGACGCCGGGGGACTAGGCTCCTCGACGCCAACGACGAGGAGACCTATGTCAGTCATCGTCCCCCTGCGCGTGAGCGGTCATCGCGCACCGCTGGTACGGCGCCGAGGGCCAACACATGGCGATCGGCGAATGGCCCGATGCGGACAGCTTCAACGCCTTCTTCAACGAAGCCCAACCGGACATCGGGCCGGTGATGGATGCCGCCGGCGTGACCTCTCCGCCGGACGTGACGTTCTGGCGCACGCTCGACACCGACGACGCCGTCGGTTGGGGCGCCTGAGGCGCGAGACCGCGCACACCGAGGGAACGCGTCCTCGGATGGGATTCATGGCCGGCGGGCGGATCATGCTGTAAAAGACCGGCGAAACGGAGGTCAAGATGGATTCGCCGACAGTAGATGCCGTTGAGTTCCGAGACGGACAACGGCAGCAGTGGCAGAAGGGCGCCCAGGGCTGGCGCAAGCGGTCGGATTTCATCACCGCCGCGACCGCTCACGTCAGCAAGCGCATGGTCGAGCTGGCGCACGTCGAGCCCGGGAGCCGCGTGCTCGACGTGGCCGCGGGCTACGGCGACCCGTCGCTCACGGCGGCGGCTGTGGTGGGACCCGAGGGCAAGGTCGTGTCCACCGACATCTCTTCCGAGATGCTGCTCTACGGCCGTGAGCGCGCAGCGGCGGCCGGCCTGGAGAACGTCGAGTTCGTGGAGTCCGAGGCGGCCGGCCTCGACTTCCCGGCCGAGAGCTTCGATGCCGCGCTTTCCCGCTTCGGGATCATCTTCGAGCCCGAGGCCGAGGCCGCGGCCGGCCGAGTCCGGGGCTTTCTGGTCCCCGGCTCGAGGATGGTGATCAGTTCGTGGGGGCCGCCGGAGCGCGTACCGTTCATCGCCCTTCCGATGGGCACGGCGATGCGCACTCTCGGCGTCGATCCGCCCCCGCCTGGAACGCCCGGGCCGCTGTCGCGCCCGACGCCGGAGGCCCTTGGCGGACTGCTCGGGGGCGGTGGCTTCGCCGACGTCGAGGTCGAGGAGACCGAGGTCAGCTTCGAGTGGGAGTCCGCCGCCGAGTTCGTCGCCTTGCTCAAGGACACGGTTCCGCCGCTCGTCGCCATGATCGAGAAGAACGCGCCGGATGACCCGGATGCGGTGTGGAGCGCGATCCTGGAGGCCGTCCAGGAGAGGGCCTCGGACGACGGCACGGTCACGTTCTCGAACATGGTGCTGCTGGCGGTAGGACGGGCATAGGGCGCTCCGGCTATTCCTCCGGAAGCTCGTACCCGGCTACCTCGAGCGAGCCGGCTCCCTCCCATCCCCAGATCAGCAGCACGTCCTCGTCGGAGGTGTTGTTGAACCCGTGCCAGTGGCCGGCGGGCGTGAAGACCACGTCGCCGGCCTTCGACGGCTCGGTCCCCTCGTCGGTGTAGATCTCGCCGCTGCCGCTCATCACCACCAGGAACTCGTTGCAGTTCGGGTGGCGGTGGCGGTCATGGCGCGCGCCCGGTGGGAGGACGGTGCGGCCGACGACCAGGGACTTCGAGCCCGCCGTCCGCTCGTCGATCAGGAACTGCACCTGCATGTCGATCCAGCCCTCGTCCTCGCGCAGGCCCTGCTCCAGCGGGACGTCGTTGATCGTCGTGCGGTACGGCTGCGCCATCAGTCCATCCCTCCCATGCGCATGTACGCCTCGTGCACGCTCACGACGAAGTCGCGATCGGCCCGCTTCGAGCTGCGCGCCGCGTTCAGCATCTCCGTCGTCGCCGCGCACGTGGGCACCGCCATTCCGAGCCTCCGCGCCAGCTCCTGCGCCAGCACGAGGTCCTTCTGCTGGAGCTCCACGTCCGCGAAGACGTCGGTGTCCTCCACCAGCAGCGGCGCCCGGTAGCCCAGCACGGGCGAGGCGATCACGCTCTTCAGCACCGCGTCCACGACAGCGGCGCGGTCCACACCCGCCTTTTCGACAAGCGCCACGCCCTCGGCCAGCGCGGTCACCGAGACCACCAGCGCCAGGTTGATCGCGACCTTCGTCAGGATGGCCTGGCCGTTCGGGCCGATGTAGGTGACCTTCGGACCGATGGCATGAAGTACCTCCTCGATGCGCTCGAAGGCGGCCCGCTCGCCCCCGACCATCACGGACATCTGGCCGGCGGCGAGCGTCGCGGGGCTGCCGGACACCGGGCAGTCGAGGAACCACGCGCCGGCGGCCCGCACGCGCTCGGCCATGGCGACGCTCGCGTCCGGCGCGATCGTGCTGATGTCGGCCCACACCATCCCCTCGCGCAGGCCGGCGATCACGCCGTCGGGGCCGTCCGCGGTTGCCTCGACGGCGGCGGTGTTGGTGAGCATGGTGAAGAGCACGTCCACCGACGCCGTCAGCTCGCGCGGGGTGTCGGCCCAGCCCATCCCGGCCTCGAGCAGCGGCTCCGCCCTCTCCTTCGTGCGGTTCCAGCAGACGACGTCGTAGCCCGCCTCGTGCAGCCGCCGCGCGATGCCGGCGCCCATCGCGCCGAGGCCGGCGAAGCCGATGCGCGTCAACTCCCCTCCCTCATCTCCCGGGCGGCGTGCTGCACCGCCTCCACGATCCCCAGATAGCCCGTGCAGCGGCAGAGGTTGCCGGCGAGCGCCTCGCGCAGCTCCGCCTCCCCGGCGTCGGGATCTGCGCGCAGGACCGCCTCCATAGACATCAGGAACCCCGGCGTGCAGAACCCGCACTGGAGCGCGTGCGCCTCGTGGAAGGCGCGCTGGAGCGGGTGCAGCTCGCCGTCGGCAGCGAGCCCCTCCACGGTCCGGAGCGAGCGGCCGTTCGCCTGGATCGCCAGCATCAGGCAGGACCGGACCGGCTCACCGTCGAGCTGGACCGTGCAGGCCCCGCATACCCCCTGCTCGCAACCGACCTTCGTGCCCGTCAGTCCGGCGCCGTGGCGGATGAAGTCGGACAGCAGAGTGCGGGGCTCCACGTCGCCCTCGTACGGTCGCCCGTTGATCTCCATCGTGATCCTCACGCCATCGCCTCCTCGATCGCGCGACGCGCCAGCTCCGTGCAGAGCGCGCGGCGGTGTTCGCCCTCCACCTCTCGCGCGGCCAGCTCGGCCGCCTCGCGCGCTCCGGCGCCGCTCGCCAGCGCCTGATCGGCCGCCTCCGAACGCACCGGCACCGGGCCCGCGCCGAACAGGGCGATCCCCGCGTGGCCGCCCGGGCCCACCACAGCGGCCGCGCCGGCCGTCGCGAAGTCGCCATGCGTGCGGGCGTACTCGGCGAAACCGGCGCCGGCGCCGTCGGGCTGCCCAGGCACCTCTATCTCCACCAGCAGCTCGTCGGGCTCACGCGCCGTGTAGAGCGGCCCGAGGAAGAACTCGGACGCCGCCACCCGCCGCGCGCCACCGGTCGAGCGCATGTGGAGGGTCGCGTCGAGGGCGAGCAGCGCCGCGGGCAGCTCGGCCGCGGGGTCGGCGTGCGCGACCGAGCCGCCAACGGTGCCGCGGCTCCGGATCTGCCGGTGGCCCACCAGCCGGACCGCCTTGTGAAGCAGCGGCCAGCCGCGGCGGACCGGCTCCGAGCGCTCGAGTGTGACCTGCCTGGTCATCGCCCCGATCCGCAGCGGGCCGCCGTCGGCGCGGAGGTAGTCGAGCTCCGCGAGCCCGTTGATGTCCACCACCACCTCGGGACGCGCGAGCCGGAGGTTCAGCAGCGGGACGAGACTCTGACCACCGGCGAGCACGGCGGTGTCGAGCTCGAGCAGCGGCAGCGTCTCCTCGACCGACGCGGGAGCGCGGTAGTCGAACGGGGCGGGCTTCACCCGAGCGCCCTCCACAGCTTCTCGGCCGTGAACGGCGGATCGACCCCCGCGCCGCCGAGGGCGTCCGCCACCGCGTTCGCGACCGCCGCCGGCGTGCCGATCGCGCCTGCCTCGCCGATTCCCTTTGCCCCTAGCGGGTTGAGCGGCGACGCGGTCTCGACGAACTCCGCGATCACACCCGGCATCTCGGCCGCGGTCAGGAGGCTGTAGCCGACGAAGGAGGCAAATGTCGGGTTGCCCTCGTCGTCGTAGGCGGCCTCTTCGACGAGGCACTGGCCGAGGCCCTGGGCGGTGCCTCCGATCACCTGCCCCTCCGCGAGAAGCGGATTTACGATCGTCCCGGCATCGTCCACGGCGACGAGCCGAAGTACGGTGAGGCGTCCGGTTGAGCGCTCGATCTCCACCACCGCCCCGTAGGCGCCTGACGAGAAGACCAAGTCGGACTCGAAGCGGGCGGCGGCACGCAGACCCGCGTGCCGCGCGGCGACCTCACGCAGGCCCCGCCCCGCGGCCACGGCCTCGATCTTCTCCTTCAACGCGTCGACCGCCTGGATCACCGCTGATCCTCCCATCGCCACCGACCGGCTGGCGAAGGTGCCGACGCCGCGCGGCACCTCCTTCGAGTCGCCGAAGCGAAGCTCCACGTCCTCGAGCGTGACTCCCAGCCGGTCCGCCGCGAGCTGGGCGAACGTCGTGTCGTGACCCTGGCCGTGCGGCGACGAGCCGCTCCGCACGAGCACCCGCCCGTCCCGCAAGAGCTCAGCCTCGGCGGTCTCGAACTGCCCGCCCGCACGCTCCACGTACATGCCGAAGCCGGTACCAACCACGCGCTCCGCGTCGCCACCGCGCTCCGGCCGCACCAGCTCCTCCGCCAAGTCGAGGCAGCGGGCGTAGTCGCCCGAGTCGTAGGTCCAGCCGAGCGCCGTCTTGTAGGGCAGCTCGCGGATGAGGTTCCGGCGGCGCAGCTCGAGCGGATCGATCCCGAGCTCCCTTGCCGCCACGTCGACGGTGCACTCGAGGAAGTAGGCCGCCTCGGGCCGCCCCGCACCGCGGTAGGGCCCGGTGGGCACCTTGTTGGTGCGCCGGCCGTGCACCTGCACGTCGGCGGTTTGGACGTCGTAGACGCCGCACATCAGCATCGCCGTGGTGTGGGTGGGGATGGCGGTGGTCGGCATCAGGTACCCACCCAGGTCCGCCCAGATGCGCGCGCGCACGGCGAGGATGCGGCCGTCGCCGTCAAACGCCAGCTCCACTTCCGCCTCCATGCCGCGCCCCTGGTAGGAGGCGACGAAGTTCTCCTCCCGGTCCTCGGCCCACTTGAGCGGGCGACCGGTCGCGAGGGCCGCCGCGGCCACCGCCATGGTCTCCGGCGCCGGCGCGCCCTTGCTGCCGAACGCGCCGCCCACGTCGGGCACGATCACGTGGATCGAGTCCTCGGGCCGGCCGAGCACCCTGGCCAGGCCGGCCAGCTGGCGGTGGCTGTCCTGCGCCGAGACCCACACGGTGAGGAGGTCCTCCGCCGCGTCGAAGGAGGCGATCGCGCCGCGCGGCTCCATCGGCACCGGTGCGAGCCGCGGCAGGGAGTGGCTCGCCCGCACCACGTGGGCGGCGGATTCGAAGGCGCCCTCGACATCGCCGCTCACCCTGTGCCAGCGGCTCATCGTCACGTCGGAGCGGCGCGCGTCCAGCACGGGATCGAGCGGCTCGTAGTCGACCTCCACCAGCTCGGCCGCGTCCTCGGCGAGCGCCCGGGATTCGGCCAGCACCATCGCGACCGGCTGGCCGGCGTAGCGGACCTCGTCGCCGGCGAGCACGGGATGGCCATCGGCCGAGACCTCGCCACCCTCGATGCCCTGCACCGGAAGGTCGCTCACGTCGAGATCCGCCGCCGTGATGGCCGCGATGCCGTCCGGCACCTCGATCCCGCCGATGCGCGCGTGCGCGAAGGGACTGCGCACGAACGCGACGTGGGCCGCGCCGGGCAGGTCGATGTCGTCGAGGTAGCGCGTCCCCCCGCGCAGGATCCGGTCGTCCTCCCGGCGTCGTACCGGACGGCCGACCAGCCGCCCGGCGCTCAGGCCGGCTTCCGTTCCCACGACACGTCGAAGTCGGGGACGACCGGCCGCATCAGCGTGTCCACGGGGCAGTAGCGGGCCACGAGCTCGGCCAGCCGCTCCACCCGCTTCTCAGGCTCGTGGGTGGCGATCTTCACGTGGAGCCTCACCGCGCGGTAGTGGACCGGCACGTCCGCGAGCCCGCGGCGGCCGCGGGTGTCGAGCTCGCCCTCGGCCTCCATCTCGAGCCCGCTGTACTCGAAGCGCAGCTTCTCGGCCATCCGGAGCGTGGTGACGTTGGTGCACGCGCAGAGCGACGCGAGCAGCAGCTCCAGCGGGCTCTGGCCGCGGTTCCCGCCCCCGCGCGCAGGTGGCTCGTCGCTGATCAGCGGCGGGAAGTCCCGCACGTGGATCGCGCAAGCGTGCCCGTCGAGCATCTCGGCACGCGCTTGGTTCGTGACGACGTACTCCTCGACGTCGCGCAGCCTCGCCATATCAGCCTCCCTGTCCGATCGAGATCACGAGCTTCCTGCCGGGTGACTCAACCTGCTGCTCCCACGCGTCGGCGACGCCGCCGAGCGGAAAGACCTCCCGGTCGACCGTCAGGCGGCCAGCCAGGGCATGGTCGAGCACGCGGCCATACGCGGCGGTCTTGCGCTCGAGACCGGTCCAGCCAGAGGAGATCGCGTGGATCGCTCCCTGGCGATTCCGGACGTTCTCGAGCGGAAGTTGGACGTCCGTGCCCGCCGATTGGCCGACGTTGACTAGCCTGCCCTCCGGGCCGATGGCGCGCAGCGCCGCCATCGCCGGCTCGCCCCACAAAGGATCGATCACGATGTCGAGCGGTCCGCCGCCGGCCTCCTCGAAGCTGGCGGTGAGGTCGATGCCCGCGCCCCCCAGCGCCACCACCTCGTCTGCGCCCAGCTCCCGCACGCGCTCCAGTCGCTGCGGGTTGCGCCCGGCGCCCACCACCCGGCCCGCTCCCATCGCCTTCGCCAGCTGGACCGCCATCTGGCCGACGGCGCCGGTCGCCCCGAGGACGAGCACGCGCTCGCCGCCCGCGACCGCCGCTCGCTCCAGCGCGAGCAGGGCGGTGATGCCGACCACGCCGAGGGCGGCGGCGACGTCCGCGGCGGCCCCGTCCGGCAGCTCGACGAGC